>Ga0082335_1001669_pt1 | contig 45354 bp, 46 predicted proteins | sample Subgrocontami58m_FD_72375 | JGI IMG/M metagenome (GOLD analysis project Ga0082335, IMG submission 72375) | Subsurface groundwater microbial communities from S. Glens Falls, New York, USA - GMW37 contaminated, 5.8 m (SPADES assembly) (version 2) ...
GGAGGCACGGCTATAGATCACTGCGGTCGCCGCATCGTCTGCGAAGGGTCGCAGACGAGGAAATCGGGCGCAAGGAAGCCTCCAAGAGGTAAACCGCACTGCGTGGTTATCGGCTCGTCGGTTGAGTCGATCCGGCACGGTCCTTGCGTCGACGATCATCGTCCGCAGGAGACATGCGACCGCGATCCCGACGACGGTAGGCACCACCGGCGGCTTGTCGGAGCGATCGTTCAATCAATGATCCGCCAGGGTTTGGTTCTTCTCCTCGTCGTCGCAGCCACGATCGCGGGTTGGCGCCTGCTCGACGGACAGGTCGGGGCGGCGAATGTCGAAGGTCCCCTGCACGGCGTCACCTATGCGCCGTGGGCCAAGGACCAGGATCCGATCGAAGCGAAGGCGAGCGGCATCTGGAGCTTCCTGCGCACCGCCTTCACCGACGCCCCGGCGCCGGTCATCAAGCCGCGCAAGGACCAGATCGAGCGCGACTTCGCGATGCTGGCCGGCAAGGTCAAATATGTCCGCACCTACCGCACGTCGGACGGCGGCGACGTCATGCCGGAGATCGCCGCCAGGAACGGGTTGAAGCTGGTACCGGGTGCGTGGATCTACAGCGCCAGCGAAGCCAAGCAGCAGTTCGGCCGCGAGGCGAGCGAGGTCAATGCCGAGGAAACCCGGGCGCTGATCCGCATGGCCAACCAGAACCCGAGCGTCGAGCGCGTGCTGGTCGGCAACGAGAACATCCTGCGCTGGGACGGCCAGAAGGACCAGCGCGATCCCAACGCCACCAGCCCGGCCCAGCTCATCCGCGAGATCCGCAACGTCAAGCGCAACGTCAAGGTGCCGGTCAGCACCGCCGAGCCGTGGCACGTGTGGCTGCACTATCCGGAACTCGCGCGCGAGGTCGACTACCTCGCCGTCCATATCCTGCCCTACTGGGACGAGAAATCGGACGAGACGCCTCTCGCCTATCTCAAGAGCCGGATCGGCATGCTGAAGCAGGCCTATCCGAACAAGAACATCATCGTGACCGAGGTCGGCTGGCCGTCGAACGGCGCCTCGCGCCGCAGTCCGGGCAGCGGCATCGTCAAGCACGCGACGCCGGCCGAGCAGGCCAAGAACGTGCGCGATGCGGTGGCATGGTTGCGATCGCAGAACATCGAGCATTTCGTCGTCGAGGCGGTCGACCAGCCCTGGAAGTCGTACGACCTCGAGGGCAAGGCCGGCGGCTATTGGGGCCTGTGGAACGCCGACCGCCAGCAGAAGTTCAACTGGACCGGCGCCATAGAACGCTTCCCGCAGTGGGGAAGCTGCGCGGCCTGGTCGTTGGCGGCGGCGCTGCCGTTGATGCTGTTTTTCCTGTGGCGCTGGCGCGACCTCGGCACATGGGGGCAGATCGCCTTTTGCGGCCTGGTCGCGTTGTCGGCCAGTGCGGTCGTCTATGGCGGTTCGGTCGCGGCCGGCAGCTACATGCTGGTGGCCGAAATGGTGGGCTGGGGCGTGCTCGCCTTCTTCCTGGTCCTGAGCCTCGGCATGGCGCTGATGCAGGCGCTCGAGATGGCCGAGACGATCTGGCGGCGGCGCTGGACGCGCGAGGCCCTTCCGGCGGCCGAGATGATCGCGCGCCAGCCGGCCGACCGGACATGGCCCAAGGTCTCGCTGCATCTGGCGATCTGCAATGAGCCGCCGGCAATGGTGATCCAGACGCTGGAATCGCTCGCCGCCCTCGATTATCCCGACTACGAAGTCATCGTCATCGACAACAACACCAAGGATCCGGCGGTGTGGCGGCCGGTCCAGGATTATTGCGCGTCGCTGGGCGAGCGGTTCCGCTTCTTCCACTTCGACGTCATGAAGGGTTTCAAGGCCGGCGCGCTGAACTACGTGCTGAGCCAGACCGCGCCGGACGCCAGGATCATCGGCGTCATCGACAGCGATTACGAAGTGCGCCCCGACTGGCTGAAGGCGCTGGTACCGTATTTCGACGACCGCAAGATCGGCTATGTGCAGGCCCCCCAGGATCATCGCGACTGGACCGGCGACCGCTTCAAGGAAATGTTGAACTGGGAATATGCCGGCTTCTTCGACATCGGCATGTGCCTGCGCAACGAATACGACGCCATCATCCAGCACGGCACCATGACCCTGGTGCGCCGCGACCTGATGGAAGAGATGGGCGGTTGGGCGACCTGGTGCATCACCGAGGACACCGAGCTCGGCCTGCGCTTGATGGAGAATGGCTACGGCGCCATGTACAGCCGCGAGCGCTTCGGGAAGGGTCTAACGCCCGATCATTTCTCCGGCTACAAGAAGCAGCGATTCCGCTGGGCCTATGGCGCCATGCAGATCATGAAGGCCCATGCCGGCAAGATGCTGGGCAATGGCACCAAGCTCACCTTCTGGCAGAAGTACCATTTCGTTTCCGGCTGGGCGCCGTGGTTCGCCGACGCCTTGAACCTGATCTTCACCTGGGCGGGGCTCGCCTGGCTGCTGGCCGTGCTGGTGCCGCCGCTGTTCGGTATCAAGCCGGTCGGCCTGCCGCCGGCCGAATTCATCCTGCCCACGATCGGCATTTTCGTCTTCAAGCTGCTCTATTCCTTCGGCCTCTACTTCGATCGCGTGAAGTGCACGTTCCGCCAGAGCGTCGGCGCGTCGCTGGCCGGCCTCGCGCTCACCTACACCGTGGGGCGCGCCGTGATCTACGGCTTGGCGACCAGCCGGCTGCCCTTTATGCGCACGCCGAAGATGGACGAGCGTGCCACGCTCGGCATGGCGCTCGGCATGGCACGCGGGGAGGCGGTGCTCGCGGTCCTTCTGTGGATCGGGGCGGCAGTGCTGTGGGTCAACAACGGGGTCCTGGATCCCGAGGCGAGGCTCTGGGCGGTCTTCATGGTCGTGCAGTCGCTGCCGTACGCCGCGGCGGTCTATGTGTCGGTGGTGAATGCTCTCGAGCAGATGCGCCACACGCGGACCGTGTTCGAGGCCACGCCTGCGCCGCGGGTCAGTGGCCCGTCGATGCAGCCGGCGCAGTAGGGGGAAACACGGTTTTCCCTGTCGACTCGGCGGCCGTGTCTGCTAGCGTAAAATGATGCCTACGTTCGAGTCACGCCACGGCCTCGATTCGCGTGCCGGCACCGCCCTTTTCCTGAAACGCTGGCTGCGCCGGCCCTTCGCGATGGGAGCGGTGATTCCGAGCGGCCGCCTGCTGGCCGAAGCAATGGCGCGGGAGACGCTGCGGGCCCTGGAAGGGCGAGCCGGCCATGTCGTGGAACTGGGGGCCGGCACCGGCGAGGTCACCAAGGCGCTGTTGGCCGCCGGCATTCCGCCGGCCCGGCTGGCCCTGGTCGAACGCGACCCCGAGCTGGCCACTTTCCTGCGTCGCCATTTCACGGAACCGCAGATCATTGAGGGGGACGCGGCGCGCCTGCCGCGGCTGCTGGCCGAGCACGGGATCTCGCCGATCGCCGCCGTGGTTTCGAGCCTGCCGTTGCTGTCGCTGCCGACGGATATCGTGAATGGCATCGTGCATGGCGCGTTCGAAGCGCTACCGCGGGGAGCGGCGCTCATCCAGTTCACCTATGGCCCGACGCCGCCGGTGCCGCGCGCCTTGCGTCAGAGCCTCCGCCTCGTCGGCTCCCGTGGCCAGCGCATCTGGCGCAACGTGCCGCCTGCCGTCGTCTGGACGTTCAGAAGGCCACCGGCCGCGTGACGCCCCTCCGCTTCGACGCCTCGCTGCGAGATGCGATCAGCGATCGCCTCGGCCGTTTCGATCGCCGCCGCCGTGAGGATGCCGCCGGGCTCAAGCACGCCGCCGTTGCCGTCGTGGTGGTGGAATCCGACTCGCCGGGGGAAGCTGCATTCCTGCTGACCAAGCGGACGCCGCGGCTGCGCGCGCATGGCGGGCAGTGGGCCTTGCCGGGCGGCCGGCTCGACCCTGGCGAAACGGTCGAGCAGGCGGCGTTGCGTGAGCTGGAGGAGGAACTGGGGGTCGCCGCTGCGTCCGCCGATGTCCTGGGCACGCTCGACGACTATCCGACACGGTCGGGCTATCTCATCGCCCCCGTCGTCGTGTGGATACCAGGCGGTGTGAAAGTGACGCCCAACCCGGCGGAAGTCGCTGCCGCCTACCGCATCCGCTGTGCCGAGCTTTTCCGCGAGGGCTCGCCCGAGATCGTGGCGATCGAGGAGTCGGATCGGCCGATCATCCGCCTGCCGCTGCCCGTCGCCACGGTCAATGCGCCGACGGCGGCCGTGCTCTACCAGTTTCGCGAAGTGGCTTTGGCCGGGCGCGATACGCGCGTCGATCATTTCGAGCAGCCGGTCTTCGCCTGGCGTTGAGTCGTTCGGCTACGGTCGGGCGCTGAGGGCGACTGCCGGGGCTGGCCGGCGCTTCAGGAAGACGGCGGTTTCCTGTTCCATGACGGGCTCGTCACGCTGATTGATCGTGACCTGGCGGATGCGCGCAACGCCTCGGTCGGGCCTGGACGACGACAGCCGCAGTTCGGTGATATCGGTGACCACCCGCAACGTGTCGCCGGGCCGGACCGGTTGCGGGAACTGGACTTCGCCGATGCCGGGCGATCCCAGACTGCTGGCGCGGAAGATTCCCAGATCGAGCCACAGCCGCAGCGTTACGCACATGGTATGGAGGCCCGAGGCGATCAGGCCGCCGTACGTCCATTTCCTGGCGAACTCGGCATCGATGTGAAAAGGCTGCGGGTCCCATTGCCGCGCGAACTCGATGATGCCGGCCTCGGTCATGGTCATGCCGCTGCTGACGAACCGGTCGCCGATCCTGAAATCCTCGTAGTAGCGATCGGTCACGGAACCGGCTCCATACAGGCGGCATCGGGAACAGGGCTCGCGTCGTCGGGCTGGATGTCGATAAAGCCCACCGACCCATGGAAGCTCACCGTGATCTTCATTTTACCGTTGATTGTGTCGAGTCTGAGACGCCCGCATCGCCGACCGCCTGCGCGACCTCGGCAAACGGAAGTTTGATCGCCTCGCGATCCGCAGAGGCACAATTGTGATCGATATGGGCGTCATTTTCCGGTGGTTATGCTAGCCTGTTGCCCGAAAGAAAAGGGAGGCGAGAATGCGTTCGAATCCGACACGCCGCCGCGCGCTGACGCTGGCCGGCGCCGCAGGTGCTGTACTGGCTGCACCCGCCGTGGCGCAGGCTCCATGGCCCAGCAAGACGGTGCGGTTCGTCGTGCCGTTTCCCCCGGGGCAGGCGGCCGACATCTTCGCCCGCCTGATGGCCGAGAAGCTGACCGAAGTCTGGAAGCAGCAGGTCATCGTCGAAAACAAGGCTGGCGGCAGCGGCATTCCGGCGACGGAATACGGCAAGGCGGCGGCGCCTGACGGCTATACGCTGATGGTGGTGTCGAGCGGCACGTTCGGCGTCAATCCCAGTCTGTTTCCCGATCTGCCCTACAAGCCGCTGGTCGACTTCCTGCCCATCTCCAACATCTTCCTCGTGCCGCTGGTCATCGTGGCGCACCCGAGCTTCCCGGCAAACACGCTGGGAGAGCTGATCGAGCTGGCGCGCAAGGAGCCCGGCAAACTGTCCTATGCCTCGGCGGGACCGGGCACGTCTCAGCACCTCAGCATGGAGCTGTTCAAGCTCCGGGCGAAGCTCGACATCGTGCACGTGCCCTACAAGGGCAGCGGCCCCGCCATGGCCGATCTGCTGGGCGGACACGTCAAGTTGATGATGGACAGCACCGCCTCGGCGCTGAACCATATCCGCGACGGCCGCATAAAGGCGCTCGCCGTCACTACGGCTCGGCCCGCGCCGCCGCCGCTCGACAACATTCCGCCGATTGCCAAGACGCTGCCCGGCTTCGACGCCGCCGGCTGGTCGGGCCTGGCGGCGCCGGCACGCACGCCGCTCGAGATCGTGGCCAAGGTGAACAAGGACATGCAGACGCTGCTCAACGATCCGGCGGTGATCCGCCAGATCGAGCAGCGCGCCGCCATGCCGGCGCCGGGGTCGCCCATCCAGTTCTCCGAGTTCATCAAGAAGGAGATAGACACCTGGGGCGAGGTCGTGCGGTCGACCGGGACGAAGCCCGGGACATGAAACTCTACAGCCTCAAGAACGGCGTCAATCCGCGCCGCGTCCGCATTTTCCTGGCCGAGAAGCGGGTCTCCCTGCCGATCGAGGAGTTCGACATGGAGACGGCAGGCCACAAGGCGCCGGCCTTCCTCGCCAAGAATCCGCTGGGCACCCTGCCGGTACTCGAACTGGACGACGGCACCTTGATCGCGGAGTCGGTCGCGATCTGCCGCTATTTCGAGGACACCATCCCCGAACCGCCGTTGTTCGGCCGTTCAACCCTCGAGCGGGCGCAGGTCGAGATGTGGAACCGGCGCATGGAACTCGAGCTGCTGCTGCCCACCATCGACGTGTTCGTGCACACCCATTCGTTCTGGTTGGGCAAGCGGCCGCAGGTGGCACCGTGGGGCGAGCAGCGTCGCCAGCAACTGGTCGCGCGCATGCGCTGGCTCGATGGCGAATTGAAAGGCCGCGAGTTCATCGGCATCGACCGCTACAACATCGCCGACATCACGGCACAGGTGGCGCTCCTGACGGCACGCGGCGCGCTCAAGCTGCCGATTCCCGAGGATCACCCCAACCTGACGCGATGGTGGAACGCGGTATCGTCGCGGCCCAGCGCGCGGGCTTAGCGCCTCAGAGGCCCACCGCGCGCAGGCCGTAGATCAGGCCGATCACCAGCAGCCCGATGAACACGGTCTCGGCGATCAGCAGCAGCACCGGACCCATGCCGATCCGCGCCAGCGCCAGCAGCGAGGTCTTCATGCCGAGTGCCGCGATAGCGGTGATGATCAGGAAGGACGAGACCTGTGTCACCGCGGCCTGAACGGCGGGCGGCACCACCCCCAGTGAATTGAGAGCGGCGAGGGCCAGGAACCCGAAGAGGAAGATGGGCGGCGCGGGGCGTGCATCGCTCACCGGTCCGCCACTCCTCGACACCCACCAGGCAATGCCGGCGATCGCCGGCAGCAGGAATGCCACGCGCAGCAGTTTCGTGATGATGGCGTCGGCCAGCACCTTGGGACCGAGCGTCTGGCCCGCGCCTGCGACCTGCGCCACGTCGTGGATCGCACCGCCCAGGAACACCCCCATCTCGAACAGCGAATAACCCAGCATTTCGCGCAGGGGTGGATAGAGAACCATCACCACGGTGCTGAGGAAGTTGACGCCCATCACCGTGAAGGCGAGATCGCGGTCGGAATTCTCGTGCTTGGGCAGGACGGCGGACGCAGCCATTGCCGCCGCGGCGCCGCACACACCGGTGGCGCAGCCGGTCAGAAATCCAAAATCACGGCTGAGGCCGAAAAAACGCGCGGCCCAGGCGCCGAAAGCGATCGTGCTGGCGACGGCCGCCAGTGCGACCAGGACAGGCATCGCGCCGTCGTCGATGAGCTGGCCGAACGTCAGCCGCGCGCCGAACAGGGCAACGCCGACACGCAGCAGGGTGCGACCGGCGAATTCCAGACCGGGTTTCAGGATCGGCCGCGCCGACAACGGCTGCAGCGCCATGCCGATGACCAGGGTGAGGATCAGTGGCGGGACCCAGACCGCGCCGAACCGCAGCAGGCTGCGCGTATCGGCGACGAAAGCCACCGCCGCGATGGCGGCGCACAAGGCGATGCCGGGTGCCGCCCGGCGCAGATTGTCGGGGGACCACAGGCGGGCGAGGTCGACTGCGACGGCGCTGTTACGCATCGAGGATGGCGACCAGCTGGCCTTCGCCGACTGCCTCGCCTTCGTTTACCTTGATTTCCTTGATGGTTCCCGCCTTGGGAGAGAGCACCGGGATTTCCATTTTCATCGATTCGAGGATCATGATCTCGCCGTCGACCTCGATACGGTCGCCGGGCTTGGTCTGGATCTTCCACACATTGCCCGCGATCTCGGACTTCACGTTGACGACGGCCATGCCCCGGTCTTCTCCCCAATGACGTTCACCGGGCTTTTTCCGCCACCGAGAGCGCCAAGGCAAGGGCGGACGTGCCGACACGGGCGCCGAGCCGGTATGCGGCTTCATTCACCTCGGAAAGCAGCCCGTTCATGAGGGTGGAGTGGCCGTCGCCGATGCGGGCCGACAATGCCCCCACGGTGGCGCCCGCGATCCCGGCCTTGTCGAGGATGGCGAGGCCCGCCACGCCTGCGTGTTCGAAGCCGAAGCCGGCATCGTTGAACAGGGCCAATGCCGGCTGGAACGCCGCTGCCGTTTCGCCCGCGGGCACGCCGCCGTGGCTGCCGCTGGCCACCACCCGGCCGCGGTCGCGGGCGTCGGCGAGGGAGATCGAATCCACGCACACGATGCGGCCCGCCAGGGCGCGGCCTTCGGTCAGCGGTTCCGGCTTGCGATGCGGCCATGGGGCGGCCTTCAGCCGCTCCGCCGCTTCGGCGACGGTCTGGCCGGCGGCGACGCCGCACGCTACGGCTTGCGCGTTGGCGCGGCTGATGATGCCGCGGCGCAGCATGCTCGCACCATCGCCGATCCTGGCACTCGCCGCAGCGACGGCGGCCATCGCCATGCCGTGCCGCTCTGCCCAGGCCAGTCCGCTCACGCCCGCCTCGTCGAGACCGATCCCGGCGTCGTTGTGGATCGCGGCGCGGGCGCCGGCCTTGGCGGAGAGGTAGGCCGCGTATACTGCGCCGTGGGAGCCGCCCACCAGTACGGCGCCGTCCGTCTCGGGCGGCAGCTTGGTCACGCTGGGAACGACGACGAGGGCAATGCTCATGGCGACAGTCTATCGCCAAAGGGTCTATATGTCCGCCCATGTCCGATACCGTGCCAACTGTCGAAAACAGGGTGGCGGTGCTGATCCTCCAGCACCCGCAGGAGCAGGACCACGTGCTGGGCACGGCGGGCCTGCTCGTGCAGACGCTCGCCCATGCCAAGCTCGCCGTCGGCCTTTCCTGGCGCAACCTCGGTCATGCGCTGGGGGAGCCGGCGGAGGCGCGCGATTGGGGCGTACTCTATCTGGGGTCGGCGTACGCGGCTGGCCGCGGGCCACTGATTGCGGTCGACCGCAAGGGCGAAGCGCTGCCCGACCAGGAAACCGCGCTTGCCGGCCTGAAGGGGCTGATCGTGCTCGATGGCAACTGGGCGCAGGCCAAGGCGTTGTGGTGGCGTAACGCCTGGCTGACCAAGCTCCGCCGGTTCGTGATCGTGCCCGATGGGCCATCGCTTTATGGCAGTCTGCGCAAGGAGGCGCGGCCGGACGCCGTCTCGACGCTCGAGGCCGTGGCCCTCGCGTTGTCGGCGGTGGAGGATGATCCCGACGTACGCGAGAAGATCCTGGTGCCGTTCCGTGACCTGATCAGCAGGGCCCGGGCCGCCGGTCTCCAGGGCGGCAAACGGGATCGTCGGCGGCGGCGTTAGCCCCTATAATTCCGGCATGCTGGACCAGCCGCAGCTTCCCGTCTCCCAACGTACCAACCCGGAGCGCTCCTTCACCGAAGAGGTGCGGGCACTGCGTCTGGGACAAGGCGAGATCTTCCGCGGCGAGGGGATTCTTGCCGTCACCAAGGCCATTCTTCAGGCAGGCGTCGCCTACGTCGGCGGCTACCAGGGCGCGCCGGTGTCGCATCTGGTCGACGTGCTGGTCGAATCTCAGGACCTGCTCGACGAGCTCGGCGTCCATCTCGAGACCTGCACCAACGAATCCTCGGCGGCGGCGCTGCTCGGCGCGTCGATCAACTATCCAATTCGCGGCTGCGTCACCTGGAAGTCGATCGTCGGCACCAACGTGGCCGCCGACGCGCTTTCCAATCTCGCCTCGCCCGGCGTGATCGGCGGCGCACTGATCGTGGTCGGCGAGGACTATGGCGAGGGCGCCTCCGTCATCCAGGAACGTGCGCACGCCTATGCTCTGAAGTCCTCGCTCTGGCTGATGGATCCGCGGCCATCGCTGCCTACCATCGTGCGCTGCACCGAGACGGCATTCGAGCTTTCGGAGGCCACCAACACGCCGGTCATGATGGAGCTGCGCATCCGCGCCTGCCATGTCACGGGCGAGTTCGTGGCCAAGGACAACAAGCCGCCCGCGATCTCGCGCAACCATCGCCTTGCCGATCCGGCCGCCCACAACTACGACCGCATCTCGCATCCGCCGTCGACCTACGCGCACGAGAAGATCAAGGTCGAGGTCCGCCAGCCCGCCGCCGAGCGCTTCATCGTCGAGCATGGCCTGAACGAATTCCTGCCCGGCGAGCGGTCCGATCTCGGCATCATCGTGCAGGGCGGCATCACCAACGTTCTGGTGCGCGGGCTCGACCGTCTCGAACTCGAGGGCAGGATCCCGACCCTGGTGCTGAACGTCACGCATCCGCTGGTGCCCGATCAGATCGCCGAATTCTGCAGGGGCAAGCGAGCGGTGCTGATCGTCGAGGAGGGTGCGCCCGACTACATCGAGCAGTCGATCCACGCGATCCTGCGCAAGCGCGACGTCGATACGAAGATCTACGGCAAGGACGTGTTGCCCATGGCGGGGGAATACACCGCCGAGGTGGTGACCGAGGGCTTGCTCAAATTCTTCGCCCAGTCCGCCAACGACATCGACCTGTCCAGGCCACGCGAACGCTTCGAGGCGGCGCGGGCCGGCCGCGCCGAGGCCCAGCGTCTGCTGGGCGGGCCCTTGCCGCTGCGTCCGCCGGGCTTCTGCGTCGGCTGCCCCGAGCGGCCGGTGTTCTCGGCGATCAAGCTGCTCGAGCGCGAGGTGGGCAAGGTTCATATCTCGAGCGATATCGGCTGCCATTCCTTCGCGACCCTGGCGCCGTTCAACCTCGGCAATTCCATCCTGGGATTCGGCATGTCGCTCGCCGCGGCGGGCGCGGTGGCGCCGGTGATGCAGAGGCGCACCATCTCCGTCATGGGTGATGGCGGATTCTGGCACAACGGTCTCCTGAGCGGCGTCGCCTCGGCGATGTTCAATCGCGGCGACCGTGTGCTGGTCATCATGCAGAACGGCTACACGTCGGCGACGGGCGCGCAGTTCATTCCCAACACTGCAGGCAACCGGCGGGACGGCGAGACGACGTCGGACATCGCGGCCACCCTGAAGGCCATGGGCGTGAAGTGGCTGCGCACCATCCGCACCTACAACGTCGCCACGATGCTGGGCAGCCTGCGCGAGGCGATGAACACGCCCGACAAGGGGCTGAAGGTCATCGTTGCCGACGGCGAATGCCAGCTTGCGCGCCAGCGCCGCATTCGCCCGCAGATCGCGGCCCAGCTCAGGCGTGGCGAGCGCGTGGTGCGCACGCGCTACGGCGTCGACGACGAGGTCTGCACCGGCGATCATTCCTGCATCCGGCTCTCGGGCTGTCCGTCCCTGGTGGTGAAGCCCAGCCCCGATCCGCTGCGCTCCGATCCGGTAGCGCACGTCAACAACGGCTGCGTCGGCTGCGGGCTGTGTGGCGAGGTGGCCGATGCCGCCGTGCTCTGCCCATCCTTCTACCGCGCCGACATCGTGCAGAATGCCGGCTGGTGGGACCGCCTGAAATGGCGCCTGCGCTCGAAGGTCATTGGGGCGATGGCGAGTGGCTAAGCCCGTCACGATCCTGATCGGCGCGCTGGGTGGCGACGGCGGCGGCGTGCTCTGCGACTGGATCGTGACCGCGGCGCAGAGCCAGGGACTGGGCGTGCAGGCGACGCAGATTCCGGGCGTCGCGCAGCGCACCGGCGCCACGACCTATTATCTCGAGGTGATGCCGGCAGCGGGGCCGCTCGCGCCGGTGCTGGCGCTCAATCCGGCGATCGGTGAGGTCGACGTGGCGCTGGCGACCGAGCTTCTCGAAGCCGGCCGCATGATCTTCAACGGCTTCGTCACGCCCGGGCGCACGACCCTGATCGCCTCGACACATCGCGTGCTGGCGATCGGCGAGCGCATGGCGATGGGCGACGGCAGCTTCGACGTCGGCCGCCTGTTGCGCGCGGTGAAGGAGCGCAGCAGGACGCAGATTCTGTTCGACATGGACCAGGCCGCCGAGGAATCCGGCGGCGTCATCAACGCCGTGCTGCTGGGCGCACTGGCGGGTTCGGGCCGCCTGCCGATCCCCGATGCGGCGTTCGAGGCCGCGATCCGACACGCCGGCAAGTCCGTCGATACCAATCTGGCCGCCTTTGCCTTCGGTCGCGGCCACGCGCGCGGCGAGCTGGCGCAGGCCGTGCGCGAGCATCGCAAGCGTCAGGCGGCGGGCCGGGGCGTCGAAGATCTGATCGAGCGCGCCCGGCGGGCCTTCCCGGCCGCCAGCCTCGACATGGTGGAGGAGGGCATCCGTCGCCTCGCCGTCTACCAGGATCGGACCTACGCCGGGCTCTATCTCGACCGGCTCGATTCCGTGCAGGCGCTGGGGTCGGCCGATCTGCTGCGTGAGACGGCGCGGCACCTGGCCGTGCGGATGTCGTTCGAGGACGTGATTCGCGTGGCCCAGGCCAAGACCTCGGCCGAACGTCTTGTCCGTGTGCGGAACGAGGTTCGCGCGAAAGAGCACGAACCTCTGGAGATCACCGAGCATTTCAAGCCGGGGATCGAGGAAATCGCGGCGGTCCTGCCGCCCGCGCTGGCGCGGCGGCTGATCGCCTGGGCCGAGCGTACGGGGCGGCTGGGCAAGGTCTACTTCTCCATGCATGTGCGGACGACGACGATCTGGGGCTTTGGCCGCCTGCGCCTGCTGGCCGGCCTGCGCTGGTGGCGACCGAGGACCTTCCGCTTCGTCGAGGAACAGGCCGAGATCGAACGCTGGCTCGCCTCGATCGGCGCGGCCGCGCCTTTGAGCATCGACTTTGCCCGCGAGATCGCGGAGTCGGCGCGACTGATCAAGGGCTATGGCGACACCTATCGGCGCGGCCTGCAGAACTACCGTCGCATTGCCGACGAAGTGGTTGCGCCCGCCCTCGCTGGCCGCATGACCCCGCGCGCCGCGGCCGATGCCGTGGCCAACGCCCGTGTGGCGGCGCTGGCCGATCCCGATGGCGAGTCGCTGTCGAAGACCCTGGCAGCCATCGCGTCGGCGTCGAAACCATTGCGGGACGCGGCGGAATGACCAAGGGAAGCAAGCCTGCGGCGTTCGATGCGGCAGCCCTCGCTCGGCGCGACACCTTTACGCGCGAGCTGGGCATCGAAGTGATCGAGGCGGCCCTCGGCCGTGCCGTCACCCGGGTCCGAGTCGACGAGCGTCATGTCAACTTCAACGGCGTCTGTCACGGCGGGCTCACCTTCACCCTGGCCGACGCCGCCTTCGGCTATGCCTGCAATTCGCATGGCATCATGTCGGCCGGGATCGATGTCCACATGATGTACAACGCCGCGGCGAAGGTGGGTGACATGCTGACGGCCACCGCCATCGAGATCGCGCGCTCGGCCAGGATCGCCAACTATCGCATCGATGTCGTCCGCGCCGACGGTACATTGATAGCCGGCATGTCGGGCACCGCATTCATCACGGGCAAACCGGCGGCGGCCTAGAAGACATGTCGCTCAAGAGCACGCACACCGTCACCGTCGAATGGGGCGACTGCGATCCCGCCGGCATCGTCTACTATCCCGCCTACTTCCGCTGGCTCGACCAGGCGACCTACCGGCTGTTCCTCGCCGCCGGCCTCCGACGCGACGATATCAGCAGCGGGCAGTGGAAGGAGGGCACGCCGCTCGTTCACGCGGAATGCTCCTTCCGGCGCGCCTCCCAGACCGGCGAGAAGCTGGTCATGGAAAGCCACGTGACGAAGTTCGGGCGCAGCTCCTTCACCATCAGCCACGTCTTCCGCGATGCCTCGGGCCAGATCGCCGCCGAAGGCACCGAAACGCGTATCTGGGCGCGCAAGGACAGCGATGGCCGCTCGCTGAAGGCCATCGCCATCCCCGAGGACGTGCGCAAGCGGCTCGGCGGCCCCTAGCGGCGAACCATGCTTGCACTGCTTGCATGCGCTCACGCGGATGTGATGCGCAGGTTCAGCAGGAATATGCTATGAATTTACATAGGCTGGCGCTTGGACTGCGCGGGCCTTTTTCATTTCCGGCACGACCTCCCGCGGCACGCCCGCGGGTCGCCTCATGGCTTGGTGCAGCCGCCACGGGTCCTGACCCGTGGACAGTCCCAAGAACAACCCCGTCTCAACCACACGCCGAATAACGACGTGGGAACAGACACTTAACGATGCCTGGGAAGCAGGCGCGCCGGGGTTCGTGCAAATGAAGACTCCGGGGATCGCGTAAAAGCCAATGGAATCAGGCTTATCCCGGATTTGCGGACACCGTTCCGGACAACACGCGTTACATTCAGGTGTCCACAATTATCGGGCGAAAAGCCCGCCGTTACTGGCTCTTCGGCGTGCGGGGAGCTGGAATCGCAAGGGTGGACTTGGATGGGGGCTTCTTTAGGCCGCGGCCTTCAGGATGTCCGCCATCTTCTCGCCGACCATGATCGAGGGTGCGTTGGTGTTGCCCGAGGGCATGGTGGGGAAGATCGAGGCGTCGGCCACGCGCAGGCCCTCGATGCCGTGGACCTTGAGCTTGTCGTCGACCACGGTGTTCTGCCCGGCGAGCCCCATGCGGCAGGTGCCGATGGGATGGTAGGCCGTCTGCGAGTTGTTGCGGATCCAGGTCAGGATCTCGTCGTCACTCTTCACCGAGAGGCCGGGCGAGAATTCCTCGTCGCGATAGGCATCCATCGGCGCCGCATCGACGATCCTCCGCATCATGCGGAAGCCCGCGACCATCGCCTCCTGATCGATCCTGTCGGCCAGGAAGTTGAAGCGGATCGCGGGCTGGGCCTTGGGGTCGGCCGACCGGATGTGGATCGAGCCCAGGCTCTCGGGGCGGAGCTGGTAGCAGGCGATCGTCATCGACGGGAAGTCCTGCAGCTTGCGGGTCTTCGGGTCCTTGATCGAATAGGGCACGAGGTGCATCTGCACGTCGGGTGTCTCCAGTTCGGGCCGCGTCTTGAGGAAGGCCAGAAGCGGCGCCGAGGGCAGGCTCATGAAACCGCCGCCGGTGGCGAGATATTTCATCATCTGGGTGACGGCGCCCAGGCCGCGCGCCATGTGGTTGTAGGAGACGCCGGCGACCTTCAGGCGCCAGATGATGCGGGCGTTGATGTGGTCGCGGAAATTCTCGCCGACCGCCTTCAACTCATGCTTCACCTCGATACCGTGCCGCCGGAGCAGCTCGGGCTGGCCGATGCCCGAGAGTTCCAGGATCTGCGGCGAGGCGACGCCGCCCGCCGACAGGATGGTCTCCCGTGCCCCGGCCTGCACGGTCTTGCCATCCTTCTCGTATTCCACGCCCGTGCAGCGCTTGCCGTCGAGCAGCACGCGAAGCGTCATGGCGTTGGTGACGACATGCAGGTTGCGCCGCTTCATCGCCGGCTCGATGTAGCAGTGCGCCACGCTCATGCGCCGGCCCTTGTAGATCGAGGTCTGCGTCTTCACGACGCCTTCCTGGTCCTCGCCGTTGTAGTCGGGGTTGAGCTTGAAACCGGCGGCCTTCGAGGCCGCGAACAGCGCGTCGTAGAGCGGGTTCTGGTCGGGCACGGTGGAGACCTTCAGAGGCCCGCCCGTGCCGCGGCCGTTGGAGCCGTCGCCATCGACGAAATTCTCCATGCGCGTGAAAAGCGGCGCCACCTCGCGCCAGCTCCAGCCGCGGTTACCCATCTGTGCCCAGGTGTCGTAGTCGAGTGGCTGGCCGCGCACCCAGACCAGTCCATTGATCGAGCTGGAACCGCCCAGGAGCTTGCCGCGGGGCACTGGAATGACGCGGTTGGCCGTGTTGGGCTCAGGCTCGGACTGGTAGAGCCAGTTGGCCGCCGGATTGTCGATCAGCAGGCCGAAGGAAAGCGGCATGCGAGCGTAGGGATGGCTCGCGGCACCGGCTTCCAGCAGCAGGACCTTGTTCGCCGGATTTTCTGACAGCCGCGCCGCGAGCGTGCCGCCGGCCGAGCCGGCGCCCACGATGATGTAGTCGTACTGATCCATGCCTGCTTCCTCCCGCGGAGGCGCAAGTATCAGCGATCTGTCGGCACGACGACAAGGGCTGGCCGATGGACGATGGCGAACCGCCTCGCTAGGAACGTCGACGTGTCTTGCACGGACGGGGGAGGCGGCGATGATCGATACCGAAAAGGGCAGGACAGAGGTGTCGCGTTTTGCCATCGATCTGGCGATCCGCCTCGCGCTTCTGGCCGGCGTGGTTTACGGCAGCCTGCTGTTGCTGCGTCCCATTGCAGCCATGCTGCTATGGGCCGTGATACTGGCGGTCGCAGTCTATCCGCTGTTCGCGATGTTGCGTCGGCGCCTCGGCTTGCGTGCCGGAGTGGCGGCCAGTCTGCTGTCGGCCTTCCTGTTGGTGCTGCTGGTCACGCCGGTGGTCTTGCTTGCGGGTTCGGCCATCGAGACGCTCGATACCTATGCGCGCCTGCTGAGCCGAGGCGAGCATTTTCTGCCGGCGCCTTCCGAGGCCGTTCGGGATTGGCCCTTCATCGGCCAGCGCCTCCACGAGTTCTGGCTCAATGCCGCCAACGACATGCGTGCGCTCGTGAAGGCCCATGTCGGGCAGCTCGCCTCGGTGGGCCGGTGGGTCGGTGGCCTCGCCGCAGGCGTGGCGCTCGAGGTTCTGCAGTTCGCTACCGCCATCATTGCCGCGGGCGCGATGCTCGCCTATTCGGACCGCCTGACCGATGCGATCCGCGGCCTGGCCGGCCGCGTCGCCTACGCCAAAGGCCGGCATTTTCTCGAGATCGCGGGCTCGACCATCCGGAACGTGTCGCAGGGTGTGATCGGTGTCGCCTTGCTGCAGTCGGCGCTGCTGGGGATCGGCATGCTGGCGACCGGGATTCCTTTCGCCGGTGCGATCACCTTCATGGCGCTCGTGCTGGCGATCGTGCAGGTCGGCCCCGGACTCCTGATGATCCCCGTCCTGATCTGGGCCTGGACGTCGCTGCCGCTGCTCACGGCCGCCCTTTTCACCGTCTACACGGTGCCGCTCCTTCTGCTCGACAATATTTTGCGCCCGATCGTCATGGCGCGCGGGCTGCAGACACCGATGGTCATCATCCTCGCCGGCGTGGTCTGCGGCACGCTGGCCGGCGGGTTGATCGGGCTGTTCGTCGGGCCGGTCGTACTTGCCGTCTTCTACGACCTCGTGACGGCCTGGATTGCGGCTGGGCAGCCAGTGGACGAAAAGGCATGACCGCTAACGAGAACCCCGTCCACTTGCGGCGGACGGGGTTCGCTCGGGACATGGCCCCCTCCCAATGTCAGGAAGTTCGGCGCGCCGATCCTGCGGCTGCCGGGGACGATTCGGTCGCGGAATTGCGGCGCCGCGTCACCCTCTTCGATTCGGTGGAGTCATAGGCGTTACCTACCCCCCTGCTGGATGGAAAACGTAGGAGCGCCTGCGGTGGACAATCATGACAGGGGAACTGACCTACTTCTTCTTCGGCCGGATGGCGTCCCACTGGGCGTCCGTCCAGTCGAGCATGGCGGACGTGTTGGCGCCGCCGCCGCCTGATTGCAGCATCTTGCCGCCGTCGATCACGATCGCATCGCCGTTGATGTAAGCGGCACCGTCGCTCACCAGGAAGGCCGCGAGGTTGGCGAGTTCGATGTGCTCGCCGACCCGGCGCATCGGGATGGCCTTGATCATCTCCTCGTTGCCGCCACGCTCCTTGGGCATCAGGCGGCTCCAAGCGCCTTCGGTCGGGAAGGGGCCGGGAACGATGGCGCAAGTGCGGATGCCCTTGGGTCCCCATTCGACGGCCAGGCTCTTGGTCATGGCAAGCACGCCGGCCTTGGCCATTGCCGAGGGCACCGTGAAGGGCGCGCCCGTCAGAGACGAGACGGTAAGGATCGACATCACCACCTTGTTGCGCTCGCCGGCGTCGATCCAGCGCCGGCCGGCGGCCACGGTGCAATAGGCCGAGCCATGCAGCACGATGCCCAGCACCGCATCGATGGCGCGCGAGGACATCTTGTGGGTCTGCGCCAGGATCTGGCCGGCGGCATTGTTCACCAGGATGTCGAGCGGCCGCTTTTCCCAGATCTTGTCCATCATCGCCTCGACGGCGTCGGCCACGCGCACGTCACAGCCCACGGTCTCGATCTCGCCGCCGGTTTCTCTGCCGAGCTCCTCGGCCGTCTGCTTCAGCACGTCCTCGCGCCGGCCGCAGATCACCACGTTGGCGCCAAGCTCGAGATAGCGGTGCGCCATCGAACGGCCGAGGCCAGTGCCGCCGCCCGTCACCAGGATGCGCTTGCCCTTCAGGAGGTCGGGTAGGAACATCGTCTTCTCCTCAGACCTTCTTGATTTCGGTGAGCGCGATGCCGGTGGCGACCAGCCTGTCGATCTCGGCCGCCGAATAGCCGGCCTCGGCCAGAACTGCTTTGGTGTCGGTCCCGAACTTCTTGGGCTTGCTGCGCACGCCGGCCGGCGTCCGCGACAGCTTCACGGGATTGCCGACGTTCCTGTAGCCATCCTTCTCCCACACCATGCCGCGATGCTTCGTGTGCGGATGCTCCATCACGTCGGGCACCTCCAGCACAGCGCCCGACGGCACGCCGTTCTGCATCAGCTCGGTGGCGAAGCTCTCGCCGTCGCGGTCCTTGGTGAGCGCCCGCAGCTCGGCTTCCAGCTCCGGCTTGTGGGCGATGCGGTCCTTGTTGGTCTTGAAGCGCGGGTCGTCGGCCAGCGCGGGCTTGCCCAGCATCTGGCACAGCTTGCGGAATTGGCCGTCGTTGCCGGCGCCGACCACGATGTTGCGGCCGCGGGTCGGGAAGTTGCTGTAAGGCGCCAGACTGCCGTGGCTGTTGCCCACGAGCTTCGGCTTCAGGCCTGCCGAGAAATAGTTGGGCGCGTGCGGCTGATGCAATGCAATGGCGCTGTCGTAGAGCGTGGCGTCGATGAACTGGCCCTTGCCGGAACGGTTGCGCTCGTAGAGTGCCATCAGGATGCCGATGCAGGCATTCATGCCGGTCGAGAGATCGACCACCGGCACGCCGATGCGGACGGGGCCGCTGTCGGCCGAACCGTTGACCGAGACCAGGCCCGAGGAAGCCTGGACCATGGCGTCGTAGCCGGGGAATCCGCCCATCGGGCCGTCGGCGCCGAAGCCCGAGACGCGGGCATGGACGAGGCGTGGAAATTTTTTCGAAAGCGTGTCTGCGTAGCCGATGCCCCACTTCTCCATCGTGCCGGTCTTGAAATTGTCGATCAGCACGTCAGCTTCTGCGAGCAGCTTCAGCAGCACCTCGCGGCCTTCGGGCTTGGAGAGATCGAGCGCGATGGTGCGCTTGTTGCGGTTGATGCCGGCGAAGTAGGCGGAGATGCCCTCCTTGTCGAACGGCGGGCCCCAGGTACGCGTCTCGTCGCCCTGCGGCGGCTCGACCTTGATTACCTCGGCGCCATGATCGGCCAGCATCTGCCCGCAGTAAGGGCCGCCCAGCACGCGCGACAGGTCGATGACTTTTAGGCCTTCCAGGGCGCCCGGCATCTCGTTCCACTCCTCGAAGTCAATGAGAGGCGGCGGTTATAGACCATGGGGCACCGGCCCGGTACCGTCCGGCCATGATTGAACGCACATTCGATATCCCCACGCCCGACGGCGCCATGAACACCTATAGCGTCCGGCCCGACGATGGCGAGCCGTTGCCCGTCGTGCTGATGCTGATGGACGCGCCTGGCGTCCGCGAAGGCCTGCGCGAGATTTGCCGGCGCATTTCGCAATCCGGCTATTACGTCCTTTTGCCGAACCTCTATTACCGCACCGCTCGCGACTTCGTGTGCGGGCCGACACGCGATCATCCCGAGGCCGAGGCGAACCGGACCAGGATGTTCAGCCTGCTGGAATCGATCTCCAACGCCAAGGTTGCAGCCGACACCGGCGTGATCCTCGACAGGCTGCCGTCCATGCCCGATGCGAAGCCGGGCAAGATCGGCCTGGTCGGCTATTGCATGAGCGGTGCCTTCGTGACGGCCGCTGCCGCCAAGCATCCCGATCGCATCGCCTGCTTCGCTTCGTACTACGGAACGCGGCTGATCACCGACAAGCCCGACTCGCCGCATCTGATGCTCGCCGACATCACGGCCGAGGGCTACTATTCGTTCGCCGAGCACGACGCCTACGTGCCTTTGTCCGATGTTGCCAGGTTCGAGAAGCTTCTGGCCTCGGCGCCGTTCCCCTCGCGTGTCGAGACGGAAATGGGCGCTCATCACGGCTATGCCTTCAGCGACCGCGGCAATCTCCACGAAGCTGCCCGGGAGAAGCACTACGAGCGCATGCTGGCGCTGTTCCGCCGCCATATCGGCTAGAAGATGCGCGCGGCCTTCTATACGCGAACCGGACCGGCACGCGAGGTCCTGCAGATCGGCGACCAACCGACACCGCATGCCGGTCCCGGCGAGGTTCGGCTCCGGCTGCACGCCTCGGGCGTCAACCCGGCCGACGCCAACCGCCGCGCAGGTCGTACGCCGGGCGATTTCCCACTGATCATCGCCAACAGCGACGGCGCCGGAGTCGTCGACGAGGTGGGCGAGGGTGTCGACAAGTGCCTGGTGGGCTGCCGCGTGTGGCTACACAATGGACAACGCGGCCGGCCTTTCGGCACGGCGGCCGAATACATTGCCCTCGACCACAGTCTGGTCGCGCCGTTGCCGGACGCGACGAGTTTCGAGGCCGGGGCCACCCTCGGCATTCCCGGCATGACCGCGCACCGCTGCCTGTTCGCCGACGGCCCGGTGACGGGGGTCGATGTCCTGGTTACCGGCGGGGCGGGTGCCGTTGGCAACTATGCGGTCCAACTGGCCAAGCAGGGCGGCGCACGGGTGCTGACGACGGTCAGCAACGCCGCCAAGGCCGCGCACGCCCGCGCTGCCGGCGCGGACGTGGTGATCGACTACCGCACCGAGAATGTCGCCGAACGGGTGCTGGCCGAGACCGCCGGCAAGGGCGTCGCGCGGCTGGTCGAGGTCGACTTCGGCGGCAACCTCGCCACGACGCTACGCGTCATGGCCGTCAACGGTACCGTGGCGATGTACGCCTCGCGTGGCGAACAGAAGCCGGTCGTGCCGATATACGACTTCATGCGCCGCAACGTGAACATCCGCACCGTGTTCCTCGCTACCGTGCCGCTGCCGGCGCGCCAGCAGGCGCAGCGTGATCTCGTGGCGCTCTGCGAATCGGGCCGGGTGGTCCATGCTGTGGCCAGCATCCATGCGCTCGGCGATACCGCCGAGGCCCATCTTGCGGTCGAGGCCGGCACGAAACTGGGAACGGTCGTGGTCGACTGCACGCGATAGGGAGGATGCCATGCTGAACGGAATTCATGGGCACCAGGACATCGAGCGTGTGGTCTACGGCAGGCCGGCGGGAGCGGCGCTACGGGCAGAAGCCGAGCGGCTGGGCGCCCGGCGCGTTTTCGTTACGACGACCAAGTCGGTGGCGCAGAGCGCGTTGCTGGCCGACGTGATCCGCGATCTCGGCGATCGCTATGCCGGCGTCTATGCCGGCATCACGGCGCACTCGCCGCGGCCCTGCGTGATCGAGGGTGCCGCCCTTGCCCGCGACGCCAAGGCCGACCTGATCGTGGCGGTGGGTGGCGGCTCGGCGATCGATGCGACCAAGGTGATGCTCATTGCCTTGTGGCAGAACGCCATCACGATCGAGGACCTCGATCTCTATCGCGCCGGCAAGCCGAAGGAAGGGGCGGCGGCGCCCTCCGAGGCCATCAAGCCGCCTCCGGGGGCTATCCGCATGATCGCGGTGCCGACGACGCTCTCGGCCGCCGAGTTCAACGCCTTCGCCGGGATCACGGACACCCGCTACGGCATCAAGGAGAGCTTCGGCCATCGTCTTGTCGTGCCGCGTGTCATCGTGCTCGATCCGGCGGCGACGCTGGCCACGCCGATGGAGCTGATGCTCTCGACCGGTCTCAAGGCGGTCGATCACGCCGTCGAGCGGCTGTGCTCGCAGCAGGCCAATCCCTTCGCCATCGGCACCTCGACCGAGGCGCTGCGCCTGCTGTCGCGTGCGCTGCCAGGCCACAAGGCCCGACCCGAGGACATGGAAATGCGGCTCAATCTGCAGTTCGGCATGTGGCTGTCGATCGGCGCCGGCACCTCCGGCGTCGGGGTGGGCGCAAGCCACGGCATCGGCCACGTGCTGGGGGCGGCCTGCCATGTACCGCATGGCCACACTTCCTGCGTGATGCTGCCTTCGGTGTTGCGCTGGAATCTGCCGGCCAACGCCGAGCGCCAGAAGCGGGTGAGCGAGGCCTTCGGCAGACCGGCGATCGCGGCGGCCGACCTCGTGGCGGGCCTCGTGCAATCGCTCGGCCTGCCGGGACGTCTGGCCGACGTCGGGGTCGGCAAGGATCGCTTCCGCGAAATCGCCGAGAAGTCGATGCACGACCGCGCCGTGCTCAACAATCCCCGCCCGATCAAAGGGCCGGCCGAGGTGATGGAGATTCTTGAGCTCGCCGCCTAGTTGTGAATTGATTTGGCTCCCAAGCGATATAGTCTAGAGTCAGTCTAGAGTAGGGTTTCGTTCGCAAGAGCAAAAAGAGAACCGGGGAAACACCAACAAGAAGGGATACGCCATGATGCGACTGACTCTGCGCGCGCTCGCGGTCTTGGCCGCGGCCGCAATCGCCGCGACGCCTGCCGTGGCGCAGGACAAGGTCAAGATCGGCTACGCCATCTCCAAGACCGGCCCCAACGCCGGGGGAGCCAGCATCACCCAGATCCCAAACTATGAAATGTGGGTCAAGGACGTGAACGCCAAGGGCGGCCTCATGATCGGTGGCAAGCGCGTGCCGATCGAGGTGGTCGAATACGACGACCGTTCCAACTCCGAAGAGGCGGTACGTGCTGTCGAAAGGCTGGTGACGCAGGACAAGGTCGACCTGCTGTTTCCGCCTTGGGGCACCGGCCTCAATCTCGCGGTCGGTCCGGTTTTCAACAAGTACGGCTATCCGCAACTCGCGTTCAGCGCCGTGACCGATCGTGCGCCCGAACTCGTCAAGCGCTGGCCCAACAGCTTCTGGCTGCTCGGCACCAGCAAGCAGTACATCGATTCCCTGGTCGGTCTGCTGACCAAGCTGCGTACCGAAGGCAAAATCGGACCGAACATCGCCATGATTTCGATCGCCGACGGCTTCGGCATCGACCTCTCGCAGGCCGCCCGCAAGGGCTTCACCGACGCCGGCTTCAAGCTCGCCTACGACAAGAGCTATCCCATCGGCACCCAGGACCTCTCGCCGCTGATCGGCGAGGCGTCGCGCTCGGGGGCCGATACGTTCGTGGCCTTCTCCTATCCACCCGACACCATGGCGCTTACCGAGCAGTCCAAGGTCGCATCCTACGCCCCCAAGGTGATGTTCCTGGGCGTCGGCGTCGGCTTCCCGATGTACACGCAGCGCTTCGGCGCCAACGCCGAGGGCATCATGTCTCTCGGCGGCTGGTCCAAGGACAACGCTTCGACGCTGGCCTATGAGAAGAAGCATGTCGAGATGTTCAAGCGCGGCCCCGACCGCTGGGGCAGCCAGATCGGCTACTCTTCGCTGCAGATGCTGGAGCAGGCGATCGAGCGCGTCGGCAAGATCGATCGTGCGGCCATCATCAAGGAGCTGCAGACCGGCACCTTCGACACCGTGCTCGGCAAGGTGAAGCTGGTCGACAACATGATGAAGGACAACTTCTGGCTGATCGGCCAGTGGCAGGATGGCTTCTTCGTCGGCGTCGCGCCGCAGCGCGCCGGCGTCGGTACGGTCGTGGTGCCGAAACCGGCCTGGAGGCCGTAGTCGATTCAATCGGGCGGGCGGACACTTCCGGGTGTCCACCCCATCCTTCGTCTTGCGTGCGGGTGATCGGCGATGCTGCTCGAAGTGACGCTCTCCGGCGTGACGCTGGGCGGCATGTATGCGCTGGTCGCCATGGGGCTGACGCTGCAGTACGGCGTCGCCCGCATCATGAACCTTTCGTACGGCGAACTGCTGATCGCCGCCGCCTTTGCCGCCTTTTGGTTCTATTCCGGCCTGTCGCTAAGTCCTCTGCTCGGCCTGATCGTCGTGCCGCCGCTGGCCTTTGCCGCCAGCTACGCCATCTACCGCTATTTGCTGCAACCGCTGGTGCGTCGCGCCAAGACGCGCGACCAGCTCGAGGTCGACAGCATCCTCGCCACCTTCGGGCTGCTGTTCGTGATCCAGGGCGTCATGCTGGCGCTGTTCGGCGGCGCCTACTACAGTTACTCTTTTCTCTCCGTGCCGCTGCAGTTCGCCGGGGCCATCGTGGCCGCCAACCGCCTGCTGGCGCTGGTGCTGGCCGTCGTGATCGGGCTCGGTCTCTTCCTCGGTCTCACGCGGACGCGGCTCGGCACCGCCGTGCGCGCGGTCGCGGTCGACCCTGTGGCGGCCCAACTCGTCGCCATCGACGTGCGGACGGCTTCGGCGCTGGCGTTTGCGCTGGGTGGCGCGCTGGTCGCGGCAAGCGGCGTGCTGGTTTCGATGTTCCTCACCTTCAATGCCAACCTTGGCGTCGTCTTCACCTTGAAGGCGCTGATCGTCGTCATCATGGGCGGCGTCGGCAATCTCCTGGGGGCGCTGATCGCCGGCCTGATCCTGGGGCTCACCGAAAATTACGTCGCCACCTTCATCGACCCCGGGCTGACGCTGGCTGCGACCTATGCGATTTTCCTGATCGTGCTCCTGGTGCGGCCACAGGGCCTCTTGGGAAGGGCCGACCGGTGACGGCGCGGGACGCGATGTCGGCTGTAGTCGCCGGTCTCGGCGTGGCAGCGCTCGCCTGCGTGCCGCTGCTGTTGGGCGACTATGGCCTGTCGCTGGCCATCAACATCGTGAGCTACACCGTGCTGGCGACCGCCTGGAGCCTGTTTTCCGGCCCGACGCGCTATGTCTCGCTGGCCACCGTCGCCTTCTTCGGCATCGGCGCCTACACCACGGCCGTTTTCGCCGAAACGCTCGCCTGGCCCTTGGTGCTGCTGATCGCGGCTGCCATCAGCATCAGCGTGGCGGGCATCGTCGGCCTCTCGACGTTGCGCCTCTCCGGCGTCTACTTCGTGATCTTTACCCTCGGCCTGGCCGAACTCGTCCGCCAGCTCGTCACCTGGTACGAAGTCAACAAGACGCGGACGCTGGGGCGCTACGTCTTCACGGACATTACCGCCGCCCAGATCTACTGGCAGCTGCTGGCGCTCGCTGTGCTGGTGTTCGCCGTCGGATTCCTGATCGGCCGCTCGCGGCTCGGACTGGCGCTGCGTGCCATCGGTGACGACGAGACCGTGGCGCGCCATTCGGGTATCGACGCCACCCGGGCCAAGGTCGCGCTGTTCGTGCTCAGTACCGTGTTCATGACGCTGACCGGCGCGATCATGGCGCCGCGCTGGACCTACATCGATCCAGCGATTGCCTTTAATCCGGTGATCTCCTTCACCGTCCTGATCATGGCCCTGCTGGGCGGCGTCCATCGCCTCTATGGGCCGGTGATGGGGGTCGTGCCGCTGGCATTGCTGTTCGAATTCCTGCTGGCCCGCTTCCCCAATCATTTCAGCATCATGGTCGGGGTGGTCTTCATCCTGGTCGTCTACGCGATTCCGCGCGGTATCGTGGGCCTCGTGGAACGGACGGTACGGTGGCCGGCGTGAATGGCCTGCTCGAGGTCGAAGGCCTGACCCGGCGCTTCGGCGGTCTGGTGGCCGTCGATGGGCTGAGCTTTTCCGTGGCCAGTAGTGAGATCGTGGGGCTGCTGGGCCCCAACGGCTCGGGCAAGACGACGGTGCTCAACCTGCTGTCGGGCGCGTTGCGCCCCGATCTGGGCAGCATCGTGCTCCGCGGCCACGCCATTTCCGGTCAGCCGCCGCATCGCATCGCGCAGTTGGGCGTGGCCCGCACGTTCCAGATCGTGCGGCCGCTCGCCTCCTTTACCTGCCGCGACAATGTTCTGACGGGACTCGCGTTCGGCAAGAGTCGCTCCTGGGGCGCGGCAGCCCGTGCCGACGCCGACGCGCTGCTCGACCGCGTCGGCTTGGGACGCGCCCGCGAGGCACTACCGGGGGAACTCACCTACATCGACCAGAAGCGGCTGGAGCTTGCCCGTGCCCTCGCGCTGCGGCCCGACCTCCTCCTGCTCGATGAATGGTTGGCCGGCCTCAATCCGACCGAACTGGAGGACGGCATCGCGCTCATCCAGTCGCTGCGCGGCCAGGGCATCACCATCCTGCTGGTCGAGCACGTCATGGATGCCATCCGCTCGCTTTGTGACCGCTGCCTGGTGATGAACACCGGCCGGCTGATCGCGTCCGGCCTGCCGGGTGACGTGCTCGCCGACCCGGAAGTAGTCCGCGCCTATCTCGGGGACGACGATGCTTGAGGTCGCGGGCCTCTCCGTACAATACGGCCAGCATCGCGCGGTCGACGATGTGGCGCTCACCGTGGCGGCGGGCGAAATCGTGGTCATCCTGGGCGCCAACGGCAGTGGGAAGTCGTCGCTCCTGAAGGCGGTGGCCGGCCTGCAGCCCTCGGGCGGGCGGGCGCGGGTGACGCTGGCGGGGCATGAACTCGCCGGTCTGCCGGCCCATGCCATCGTCGAGGCCGGGCTGGCGCTGGTGCCGGAAGGGCGTGGGATATTCGGCGAGCTGACGGTGCGGGAGAACCTGCTGCTCGGCGCCTTTGCGCGGCGCGCGCGGGCGGGCGAGGCGCGCAATCGACAGCGCGTCCTGGCGTTGTTTCCGCGGCTGGCCGAGCGGCTGGACCAGACGGCGCGCACGATGAGTGGCGGCGAGCAGCAGATGGTGGCGATCGGCCGGGCCCTGATGTCGGCCCCCGAGGTGCTGCTGCTCGACGAGCCCTCGCTCGGCTTGTCGCCGCTCCTCTGCGGGGAGCTGTTCCGGGCGCTCGGGCGGATCCGCGGCGACGGCATTTCCGTCCTGCTGGTCGAGCAGAACGCCCGGCGCAGCCTCGCCATTGCCGATCGCGGCTACCTGATCGAAAACGGCCGCATCGTCGGCACGGGCCGCGCCAGCGACCTGGCGAGCGATCCGGCGGTGCAACGCGCCTATCTCGGCGGCGCAAGGCGGGCATAGATGGGCATCCTGGAGGGCAAGACCTGCATCGTGACCGGCGCGGCCGGGAGCCTGGGCCTCGCCAGCGCCCGTCGCTTCGCCGAGGAGGGTGCCAGGGTCATGCTGGTCGATCGCGACCGTGCCGGGCTAGACGCCGCCCTGAAGGCGCTGCCCGAGGGGCGCGCCACCGCCATGCTGGCCGACGTCGCCGATGCCAGGTCGACTGCGGCCTACGTGACGGCCACCGTCGCGCGCTGGGGCCCGATCGACGTGCTGTTCAGCAACGCCGGCATCAGCGGCGTCATCCGGCCGGTGACCGACTATCCCGAGGATGTTTTCGACTCGGTGATCGCGGTGAATCTCAAGGGTTCCTTCCTCGCCTGCAAATACGGACTGCCGGGAATGCGCGACGGCGGCAGCATCGTCATGACGTCGAGCGTGGTGGGCGTCACCAGCGATCCCGGCATCGTCGCCTATGCCGCCTCCAAGCATGGATTGATCGGCCTGATGCGCACGGTTGCCAAGGAGGCCGCCGCCCGAAGGATCCGGGTCAATATCGTGGCGCCAGGCCCGATCGACAACGACTTTCAGCGCAATGTTGAAAGCGGTCTGACACGAGCGCTCGGCACCGATGCCGGCAAGTTCCTCGACTCGGTCATTCCGCTTGGCCGCCACGCCAAGGCCGAGGAGGTGGCCGAGTCGGTTCTGTTTCTTGCCTCGGACCGCAGCGCCTTCACCACCGGAAGCGTGCTCATGGCCGACGGCGGCATGCACGTCTGAACAAGTGACGGGAGGACGGGATGGAATTCTGGCGCACGCTCAAGCCGATCGAGAAGGTCTTCCAGGCCGATGCCCTGCCGGAGGTCTACACTGCCAATGCGGCGACCGACGACGAGCGCTACTACGTGCCCTTTACGGAAACCGTGTCGTCACGGCCGCTCTGGATTTCGCCCAGCCAGAACAAGTGGTGCGATATCCTGATGGCGAAGAGCGCCGGCCTGGTGAACCGCCACTATCACCCGCATGAGGTCTTCGCCTACACGATCTCCGGCAAGTGGGGCTATCTCGAACACGATTGGACGGCGACGGCCGGCGATTTCATCTATGAGACCCCTGGCGAAGCCCATACGCTTGTAGCCTACGATCATCCTGATCCGATGAAGGTATTTTTCATCGTGACGGGGCCGCTGATCTGGCTGGACGAGAAGGGCGAACCGGACGGCTACTTCGATGTTCACCAGTACATCGCGCTGTGCAAGAGCCACTACGACAAGGCCGGCCTTGGCGCCGCCGCCATCGACAAACTCTACCGCTGACGCCGTCGCAAGCGACTGATTTCGTCTTGGGCTCATGAGGTCTTCTCATGAGCGTTTGCCGCCGGAACCCGGTATCTGGCTTCTCATGTAGATGAGGCAAACGCCAGTTACGGGTGCGACCATGCCGAACGTCCAACCTCTCGAACCGACCATCATGAAACGCCCGCCCGCGGTCTCTTGGGTCGAGGCACCTGTGCAGTATCTCGCCGATCTCAGCATCAAGCCCGTCACCTACAATCCGCCGAACGGCACCGGCGTGCCGCGCCGGATCGGCAACTACCGCGATTTTCCCGTCCGCGTGCACGACGCGCGGCCAGTCGCGGACGATCTGTCGCTCGATCGTCAGGCCTTCGTCCTGAGGCACCACGACAGCGCCGTGCGCGACTTCTACGACAGGGAAGAGGTGCGCGCTGCCTACGAGCCCGAGGTCGAGGCGCTGATCAAGCGCGAGACCGGCGCGGCGAAGGTCGTGGTGTTCGACCATACGGTGCGTACCGCCGACCGCGCCGTCGAGCGCGGGTTGCGCGCACCGGTCCGCAGTGTGCATTGCGACTACACTGAAAAATCGGGCCCGCAGCGTGTGCGCGACCTGCTGCCTCCCGAGGAAGCCGAGGTGCGGCTCGGGAAACGCTTCGCCGAGTACAATGTATGGCGCAACATCGCACCTGAGCCGGTCGAGATGGCCCCGCTCGGTTTCGTCGATGCGGAGAGCATCGCGCCGCGCGACCTCGCGGTCTGCGATCTCGTCTATGCAGATCGCACGGGCGAAATCTACGTCGGCGTCCACAATGCCGACCACCGCTGGCATTACTTCCCGAGGATGACCCGGGACGAGGCGATCCTGATCAAGTGTTACGACTCGCTGAAGGACGGCCGGGCACGCTTCTCGCTACACTCGGCGTTCGACGATCCGACGTCACCGGCCAATCCCAGGCCGCGCCAGAGCATCGAGACTCGCGCCTTCGCGTTCTTCGACTGAAGGCCAGGCCTGCCTCTACGAAGCGGCGATCGCCTCGAGGTGCTCGGCCAGGTCTTCGGGATCGCTGTAGAAGGGCGAGTGGCCGCATTCCATGGTGATGACCTTGCACGGGGTCGTCTTCACCATCAGCCGCTGAAGGTTGATGCGGATGGCGTTGTCGTGCGTGCACTCGATGTACCAGCGCGGCACCGAGCCGAAGCGCTCCTCGGTCAACGTCACCGGCGTGGTCGAAATGGACAGAGGCTGGGGCCGAAGCCGCTCCATGGCACGGTAGCGATCCTCCGGAGAGACGTCGGCGTAGAACAGGCCTGGCAGCTTGTCTCGGGCGAAAGTGTAGGTCTTGCCGTCGGGGCTGACGTGGCGTGACAGACGGTACATCGCGTCCGGTTCGAGAGACGTCATGTCGCGTGCACACTTGCCCGAGGGCGGCAGCAGGGCACAGAGATAGACCAATGCCTTTAGCTTGCGCCGACGTGCCTCGGCGAGCTGGCTGATCGTGACGCCACCCAGCGAATGGCCGACCAGCACCACGGGCTCGTCCATCTTGTCGAGCAGGCGCGCGAGCTTCTCGACATTGTCGGCGAGGGTGACGTTGGCCGGCGGTGTCGCGTCCTTGCCGAACCCCGGCAGGTCGGGCGCGCAGACCTTGTGGCCGTTCGCCTCGAGCAGCGGCACGACTTTTTCCCAGCACCAGCCGCCCGTGCAGGCGCCGTGGACGAGCATGAACGTCGCCATGGCGGCGTCTAGCTCCGGCCGACGACGGTGCGTGCGCCCGGTGCGGGCACGAAGAAGTCAGGCATCAGCGGCATGCCCGGCGCGACGGCGTACCGGTCGAAATCAGTGACGCCCTCGGCCGCCAGCACCTCGTCGTCGATGAAGAAGTTGCCGGTGCACCGACGCGACGGCCGGTTGAGGATGACGTGGGCTGCATCGGCCATGATCTCGGGCTTGCGGCATCGTTTCATGCCCTCCTCGCCGCCCAGGATGTTCTGGATCGCCGAGGTTGCAATGCCCGTCCTGGGCCACAGACAGTTGAAGGCAATGCCCTTGTCCTTGAACTCCTCCGCCATCGCCCAGGCAAAGACCGACATGCCGTACTTGGCGAGCGTATAGGCGGCGTGATTGGCGAACCATTTGATGTCGAAGTCGAGCGGTGGCGAGAGATTGAGCACGTGCGGGTTTGCGGCCTTGGCAAGGTGCGGCACGCATTTCTGCGAAACCAGGTACGTTCCGCGCGCATTGACCTGGTGCATCAGGTCGTAGCGCTTCATCGGCGTGGCGAGCGTGCCGGTCAGGCTGATGGCGCTGGCGTTGTTCACCAGGATGTCGATGCCGCCGAACTTCGCCACCGCGTCGGCAACGGCCTTCTCGACGCTCTGCTCGTCGCGGATATCGCAGGGCAGCGGCAACGCCTTGCCTCCTGCCTTCTCGATCTCCTCGGCGGCGGTGAAGATCGTGCCGGGCAGGCGCGGGTCGGGTTTCACCGTCTTGGCAGCGATGGCGATGTTGGCGCCGTCGCGCGCAGCGCGTAGCGCAATTGCAAGGCCGATGCCGCGGCTGGCGCCGGTAATGAAGAGAGTCTTGTTACCCAGGCTCATGGCTTCCCCAAGAAATCCTTGGGCTCTATAGCCGGGCAGTGGAGAGGCGACTAGTCTCGGCGTCATGCAAGGGGGGCATACATGAATCCGTGTTTCGAGACTGCCACCGGCCTTGGACGCGCTATACGAAACGGCCGGCTGAGTTCGGCCGAGGCGACCGAGGCGCACCTGCGGCGGATCGCCCGGATCAATGGCCCGCTGAACGCACTGGTGGTCGTCGACCGCGACCGGGCGATGAAGGCCGCACGGGCGGCGGATCGAGCCCTCAGCAAGAACGGGGCCGGGCTCGGGCCGCTGCACGGCGTGCCGATCACCATCAAGGAGGCCTTCGATGTGGCGGGGCTTGCCACGACCTCGAGCCATCCGCCGCTCAAGGATAATGTCGCCAAAGCGGACGCCAGCCTGGTTGCAAGGCTGCGGGCGGCGGGCGCGGTCATCCTGGGCAAGACCAACGTGCCCGAACTCTGCATGGATTTTCAGACCGAGAGCCCACTGTTCGGCACGACCAGGAACGCCTGGGATGCGCGGCGCACGGCGGGCGGCTCGACGGGTGGCGGTGGCGCCGCGGTGGCGGCGCGTCTGTCGCCGCTGGAATTCGGCAGCGACATTGGCGGTTCAGTGCGCAATCCCGCGCACTTCAATGGGATCTTTTCCCTGAAACCCAGCGAATGGCGGGTGCCCGGCCGCGGTCATGTCCCCGACCTGCCGGGCCTGACGCGGACGATCCGCTACATGGGCGTGTTCGGGCCGTTGGCGCGCTCGGTCGGCGATCTCGAGACGGCGCTCAGGATCATCGCCGGCCCCGATGGTAACGAGGCGGAGGCGGCTCCGGTCCCGCTGGGGCCGACACCGGCCTTCAAGCCCAAGGACCTCCGGATCGCGTTTCTCGACAGCAATCCGCTGGTGCAGGTTTCGGCTGACACTGCCGCCGTCGTCCAGGCGACCATCCGGCTGCTGGGCAAGGCCGGCGCCAGGGTCAAGCGCGTGGAGCCCAAGGGGCTCGACTGGCGACAAGCCTGGGACGACTGGTCCGACCTGCTGCAATACGAGGTCCGCGCCCTCCAACCCCTGACCATGCGCGAACGCTTCTTCACCCGGAGCGGCGCTGCCGATCCTTCAGTCCGCTCGGTGGCCCGCGCGGCCCGTCTCGACATGGCGCAATTCTTTGCCGTGCTCGATCGTCGCGACCGCGTCATTCGCCAGTGCGAGGCACTGCTCGACGACTACGATGCCTGGCTGATGCCGGTGATGCCGGACGCGGCCTTCGTCCGCCAGAAGTCGAATGAGCCGCTGCGCATCGACGGCATCGAGCACCCGTACTTCTTCGCCGGCACGTCCTACAATTTTCTGGCCAATCTGACGGGCCAGCCGTCGATCGTGCTGCCTTGCGGCTTCTCGCGCGATGGCTTGCCGATCGGACTGCAACTCTCGGGCAAGCGCTGGGGCGAGGCCAAGTTGCTGGGCGTGGCCAAGGCGTTGGAAAAACTCCTGCCGCCCTGCCCGGTGCCGCCCAACTACAAGGACTGAGGGGTCACTCCACCTTCACGCCGGCCTTCTCGATGATCGGTTTCCATTTGGCGAACTCCGCCTTCTGGTAGGTGGCGAAAGCGGCGGGCGCCATCTGCTCGGGTGTCGGAATGTCCTGGCCGAGATCCTCCAGCTTGCGGCGGATCGCGGGGTCTTTCAGCGCCGAGACAGCGGCGGCGTTCAGCTTGTTGATGATCTCCGGCGGCGTGCTCTTGGGCGCCCACAGCCCGTGCCAGATCGCAACCTCGATACCGGGGAATCCGGCCTCGGCCGTCGTCGGGACGTCGGGGGCGGCGGCGTTGCGTTGCTTGGCGGTCACGGCATAGACCTTGATCTTGCCTGCCCGCACGTGCGGCAGCGAGTTCGAGGACTGGTCGATGATGATCTGGATCTGGTTGGCGATCAGGTCCTGCACTGCGGGACCGGTGCCGCGATAGGGCACGAGCTGGTAGTTGGTGCCGGTGGCGGCAAAGAAGGCGAGCACGCCGATATGCGAGCCCGAACCCATGCCGGCGGTGCCGCCCGAGACCTTGTCGGCATTGGCCTTCAGATAGGCGACCAGTTCCTTGAGGTCCTTGGCCGGCACCTGGTTGGAGGTCACGACCAGAAGCGGGTTGGACGGCAGCAGGGCGATCGGCACGAGGTCGTTCTGCAGGTCGTAGTTGAGCTTCTTGTAGATCGCGCCGTTCACCACATTGGTGCCGAGGTGGCCGATGCCGATGGTGTAGCCGTCGGGCGCCGAGCGGGCGAGCTTGCCCATGGCGATAGTGCCGGCCGCGCCGGCGACGTTGTCGATGATGATCTGCTGACCGAGTTTCCGGCTCATGCGCTCACCCAGGATGCGGGCCATGACGTCGGTCGGGCCGCCGGCCGCAAAGGGCACGATGAGGCTGATAGGCTTCGTCGGATAAGCCTGAGCGAAGGCGGGGCCGGCGACCGCCACGGCGAGCAGGGCGACGGCAGTTCTACGCAGCATGGTAATTCCTCCCTGAACTTCTTGTTGGAGGGAGATTAGCGGAGCAAGCCTGTCAGCGCCATCGCAGGACCGAACGCTCCACTCGCCCCAGACCCCAGGAAATCAGCAGGCCGAGCACCGACAGCACGACCACGCCGGCCAGCAGCTGGTCGGTCTGCATCAGGTTGCCGGCGGTGAGCACGAAGGCGCCGATGCCATGCTGGGCGCCGATCATCTCGGCCGCGACGACCAGCAGCAGCGCCACCGAGGCCGAGATACGAAAGCCCGCAAGAATGCCGGGCATGGCGCCGGGCAGCAGGATCTTGGCCACGATATCGCGCGCCGGAAGGCCGAAGCTCTGGGCCATGCGGATGAGATTGCGCGGGACCTGATCGCACGCGCTGTAGGCCGATATGACGGTGGGGAAGAAGACGCCCAGCGCAATGGTGGCGACCTTCGAAGGCTCGCCGATGCCCAGCCACAGGATCAGGACCGGCAGCAGCGCGATCTTGGGGATCGGAAACAGGGCCGACACGATGGGCAGCCCGGCCGCGCGCGCCGAGGAGAAAATGCCCATGGCGAGGCCGACGGCAAGGCCTGCGGCGGTGCCGATGATCCAGCCCGGGACGATGCGCCTGAGTGACGCGGTCACGTGCTCCATCAGCGTGCCGTCGAGCCACAGATCGTAGAGCGCCCGCACGATGGCGACCGGGCTCGGCATGAAGAGCGGCGGCAGCAGTCCGCTGCTCGAAGCGGCCTGCCAAAGGGCGATCAGCACGCCAAACACGATCCACGGCACGGCACGGCGCGGCGTCGGCGCGAAGCCGCCGCCGCGGAAGGGGACGGAGCGGCGCTCAGACATCCAGAATCTCGCGCTCGGCGGTGGCAGCCTCGTCGCGGATCAGAGACCACAGCCGTCGATGAACGTCGGCCAACAGCGTGGTGTGTTCGGGTCGGCCGCGCTCGGCCACCGGTACGGCGATGCGTAGCACCTCGCGGATGCGCCCCGGCCGTCGCGACAGCACTACGACGCGATCGGCCAGCCGCGCGGCCTCCTCGAGATTGTGCGTGACGTAGACGCGCGTGCTCTTCTCGCGCGCCCAGATCGCGAGCAGGTCCTCCATCAGCAATTCACGCGTCTGGGCATCGAGTGCCGACAGCGGCTCATCGAGCAGCAGCACGGCCGGCCGCACGACCAGCGCGCGGGCGATGCCGACGCGCTGGCGCATGCCGCCGGAGAGCTGTTTGGGGAAGGCCGCGGCGAATTCGGAGAGGCCGGTGAGCGCGAGCGCCGCCGCGACCCGCTCGCGGCATTCGGCGGCGTCCAGGCCACGGTGCTCGAGCGCCAAGGCTACATTGGCCGATACGCTGCGCCAGGGCAGAAGGGCGAAGTCCTGAAAGATATAGGTGAAGGGGTTGAGTGAATCCGCCGGCGGCGGGCCCGACAGGCTGACCCGCCCCGCGCTGGGCCGAAGCAGCCCGCCGATGATGCCGAGCAGGGTCGACTTGCCGCAACCCGAGGGGCCGATCAGGGCGACCGTCTCGCCGTCGGCGATGTCGAGATCGATCGCATCGAGGGCTGCGATCGGGCCGTAGTGATGGGAAACCCGCTCAATGTGCAGCGGCATCGGATGCCATCGTCACCAGCACCGTACGGTTGGCGACCTGCTGGCCTTCCTGGACCGAGACCGATTCGACCCGGGCATTGAGGGTAGCCTTGAGCTGGTGCTGGATTTTCATCGCCTCGAGCACGACCAGCGTCTGACCGCGTGCGACGGTGTCGCCGGCCGCGACCTTGATGGCCACGATCCGGCCGTCCATTGGCGCGCGCAGCTTGCCGTCGCTGCCGGCCGCCGCCGTCGCGGGCGGGGCATAGGTCTTGTCGGTGAAGCGCATCGTGAGCGCGTCGAGATCGACCACGATGTCGTCGCCGTCGACATGGAACGGCACGGTGTCGCTCAGAGCGTCCTCTGGCGTGACGTTGATCGTCCGTTCCGTGTCGCCGACCGCGAGTTTGATCGGCGTGGGCTCGGGGTTCGAATTGCGCCAGCCGCGCAGCGCCGGGGGGTAGCGTTCGGCCGATCGGCGCCACAGGAGCGAAGCGGCCAGTTTCCAATGATGCTCGCTCACCTCGGGCGCCGGGAAGGCATGCTTGCCAAGGAACGCGGTCGTGGCCTTGGCGGCGGCGAACTCGGGATGCTCCAGAAGGCGGATCAGGAAATGCCGGTTGGTGGTCGGGCCCAGGACCACGGTGTCGCGCAGCGCGCGGATCAGCCGGGTCCGCGCCACTTCGCGCGTGGCGCCGTGCGCGATCACCTTGGCGATCATCGGATCGTAGAAGGGCGAAATCGCCAGGCCGTCCTTCATGCCGTGGTCGATGCGCACGCCGGGCCCGGACGCCGGGCGCCACACATCGATCCGGCCGGTCTGAGGCAGGAAGCCCGCATAGGCATCCTCGGCATAAAGGCGGACCTCGATGGCGTGACCGTCGAAGCGCACCTGTTCCTGGGTGAACGGTATCCTCTCGCCCGAGGCGACGCGGAGCTGCCAGGCGACGAGATCCTGGCCCGTGATGGCCTCGGTGACGGGATGTTCGACCTGCAGGCGCGTATTCATCTCGAGGAAGTAGAACGCACCGTCGCTGGCCAGCAGGAATTCGACCGTGCCGGCGCCGCGATAGCCGATGGCGCGGGCGGCGGCGACCGCCGCGGCGCCCATGCGCGCGCGCAAGTCGGTGTTCACGGCGGGCGAGGGCGCCTCCTCGATCACCTTCTGGTGGCGGCGCTGTACCGAGCAGTCGCGTTCACCGAGATGGAGGACATTGCCGTGCGCGTCGGCGAAGACCTGGATTTCGACATGGCGGGCGTCGACCACGGCCTTTTCCAGGATCAGCTCGCCCGACCCGAAGGCGCTTTCGGCCTCTGAGCGCGCCGTGCGGATCGCTTCCAGAAGATCGCCGTCCCGCTCGACCAGGCGCATGCCGCGCCCGCCGCCGCCGGCTGCGGCCTTGACCATCACCGGCAGGCCGATCTTGCGCGCTTCCTTTTCGAGGCCGGCATCGCTCTGGTCGGCCCCTTGATATCCCGGCACGCAGGGAACGCCTGATTCGATCATGCGCCGTTTGGCGGCGGCCTTGTTGCCCATGGCTGCGATTGCCGAAGCGGGCGGGCCGATGAAGACCAGCCCGGCATTCTCGCAGGCTGTGGCGAAGGCGTCGTTCTCCGAGAGAAAGCCGTAGCCCGGATGGATGGCGTCGGCACCGCTCTTGTGGGCGGCCTCCAGGATGCGGTCGATGCTGAGATAGCTCTCGCTCACCGGGGCGGGGCCGATGCGCACCGCTTCGTCGGCGAAGGTGACGTGCGGTGCCTCCCGGTCGGCGTCGGAATAGACCGCGACGGTGCGATAGCCCATCGCCCTGGCCGTGCGCATGACACGCCAGGCGATCTCGCCACGGTTGGCGACAAGTATCTTGGTGAACGCCATTATTCTGTGGCCCAGCGCGGCGGGCGCTTCTCGGCGAAGGCGCGCAGGCCCTCGGAAGCCTCCGGCCCACGCCGCGCCTCGGCGAATTTGTCGGCGGCGAAATCGAGCACCTGCGACAGCGGCTCGGTGCCGACCTTCATCACCACCTGCTTGGTGAGCGCGTTGGCGATCGGCGCGCAGCGGTCGATCTGCTTCAGGAGTTCTTCCAGCTTGGCGTCGAGGGCGATGGAGTCTTTCACGAGATAATGCGCGATGCCGAGCCGATAGGCCTCGGCCCCCTTGAAGCGCGCGGCTGTCAGCGTCAGGTGGCGCGTCTGCGGCACGCCGATGCGGGCGGCCACGAAAGGGGCGATCTGGGCCGGCACGATGCCGATCGCCGTCTCGCTCATGGCGAACCCCGCGTCCTCGGTGCAGATCGCCACGTCCGAGACGCAGAGGATGCCGAAGCCGCCGGCGATGGCATAACCCTCGACCGCCGCCACCACGACCTGGGGCGTCGTGTTCACCATCTCCAGGAAAGTGCCGAAGCCGCGATTCCAGACGGCGATGGGATCCTTCTCGCCGGGCTTGGGCGTGTCGGTGAAACTCTGCTCCATGCTCTTGAGGTCGGCGCCGGCGCAGAAGGTGCCGCCGGCGCCGCGCAGGATCACGACCTTGATGTCGCGTCGCTCGCGCAGGATCTCGAACACGGCGCGCAATTCGCCGATCAGCGTCGGGTTGAGCGCGTTCTTGACCTCGGGACGATTGAGCGTCACATGCAGGCGCGAGCGCTCGCGGCGCAGCAGCAGCGTCTGATACTTGTCTGAGAATTCGACCATGGAAACTCCGGCGCTCAACGGTTCTCGAGCCGGGGCAGGGTGCCCATCAGCTTGGAAATGATCTGCAGCATGACCTCGTCGGCGCCGCCGCCGATCGAGGCGAGGCGCGAATCGCGATAGGCGCGTGCCACGGGATTGTCCCACAGGTATCCGGCGCCGCCCCAGTATTGCAGGCAGCCGTCGGTGACGAGGCGGACCATGCGGCCGGCCTTGAGTTTGGCCATCGAGGCCAGCATCGTGACGTCGGTTCCGTCGAGATATTCCTCGCAGGCGCGATAGCAGAGCGAGCGCACCAGCTCGACCTCGGTGCTGAGTTCGGCGAGCTTGAAGTGGATCACCTGGTTGTCGAGCAGGGGCCGGCCGAACACCTTGCGTTCGCGCGTGTACTCGATCGTCTGGTCGATCAGCCGGCCCATGCCGACGACCGAACTGATCGCGCCCCACAGCCGCTCCTCCTGGAACTGCTGCATCTGGTAGACGAAGCCCATGCCCTCCTGGCCGATGAGGTTGCGAACCGGCACCTTGACCTCGTCGAAGAAGATCTGCGCAGTGTCGGAACTCCTCATGCCGAGCTTGTCGAGCTTCTTCACGATCTGAACGCCCTTGGTCTTCATCGGCAGGCAGATCAGCGACTTGTTCTTGTGCGCCGGACCCTCGCCGGTGCCGGCGAGCAGGCACATCCAGTCGGCCTGGGTGCCGTTGGTCGTCCACATCTTGCCGCCGTTGATCACCCAATCGCCGCCGACCTTGCGGGCGGTGGTCTTGATCGAGGCGACGTCGGAGCCCGCGCCCACCTCGGAGACGCCGAGGCAGGCCACGTAGTCGCCGGCAATCGAGGGGGCGAGGAATTCCTTGCGCAGCGCGTCGCTGCCATAGCGGGCGAGGGCCGGTGTCGCCATGTCGGTCTGCACGCCGATCGCCATCGGCACCGAGCCGCAGTTGATGTGGCCCAGTTCCTCGGCCATCACCATGGCGTAGGAATAGTCGAGCCCCATGCCGCCGTATTCGGCGGGCTTGTTGATGCCGAGCAGGCCGGCGTCGCCCAGCTTCTTGAAGACCTCGTGGGCGGGGAAGATGCCGTCCTCCTCCCACTGGTCGACATGCGGGTTGATGTCCTTGTCGATGATCGCCCGCAGAGTGCGGCGGATCTCGTCATGTTCCTGGGTGAACTGCACGACGCGCCTCCTAGCGATTGCCCAGCCGTGGGAGCGTGCCCATCAGCTTGGAGATGATCTGCAGCATGACCTCGTCGGCACCGCCGCCGATCGAGCCTAGGCGGCCGTCGCGGAAGCTGCGCGCGACCGGGCTGTCCCAGAGGTAGCCGGCGCCGCCCCAATATTGCAGGCAGGCGTCGGAAACCTCGCGGCGTAGCCGGCCAGCCTTCAGCTTGGCCATCGAGGCCAGCATGGTGACGTCGGTGCCGGCGAGATAGTCCTCGCAGGCACGATAGACCAGCGAGCGCAGCGCCTCGACCTCGCTCTTGAGTTCGGCCAGACGGAAATGGATGACCTGGTTGTCGAGCAGCGGCCGGCCGAACACCTTGCGTTCGCGCGTGTAGTCGATGGTGGCGTTGATGATGCGGTCGCATCCCATCAGCGTGCCGGCGCCGGCCCACAGCCGCTCCTCCTGGAACTGCTGCATCTGGTAGATGAAGCCCGAACCCGGCTGGCCGATCGTGTGGCGCACCGGCACCTTCACGTTGTCGAAGAAGGTCTGCACCGTGTCAGAGGCGCGCATGCCGAGCTTGTCGAGCTTCTTGGCGATAGTGATGCCCTTGGTCTTCATCGGCACGACGATCAGCGACTTGTTCTTGTGCGCCGGACCCTCGCCGGTGTTGGCCAGCAGGCACATCCAGTCGGCCTGGGCGCCGTTGGTGGTCCACATCTTGCCGCCGTTGATCACCCAGTCGCCGCCGACCCTGTTGGCCGTGGTCTTGATCGAGGCCACGTCCGAGCCGGCGCCGGTCTCCGAGACGCCGAGGCAGGCGACGTAGTCGCCGCTGATCGCGGGGGCGAGGAACTCCTGGCGCAATTCGTCGCTGCCGTAACGGGCGAGGGCCGGCGTCGCCATCGAGATCTGCACGCCGGTCGCCATCGGGATCGAGCCGCCGTTCACCTGGCCGAGCGATTCAGAGCAGATCATGGCGTAGGAGAAATCGAGGCCCGAGCCGCCGAACTGCACCGGCTTGTCGACGCCCAGAAGGCCCGCGTTGCCCATCTTCTTGAACAGTTCGTGGGCGGGGAATTGGCCCGCCTTCTCCCACTCGTCGACGTTGGGATTGACCTCGCGGTCGATCAGCGTCTTCCAGGTCTGGCGGAGTGCCTCGTGTTCGGGCGTGAACTTCATCTCTACATCCTTGCGACGCCAAAGGTGGTGGGATTGAGTGGCCGCACGATGGATTCGCGGGCGATCGAGAGGGTGAAGGCCAGGACGCGTCGCGTGTCCCTGGGGTCGATGATGCCGTCGTCCCATAGATGCGCGGTGCCGTAGAGCGCCGTCGACTCGCGCTCGAACTGGTCGACGATGCCCTTGAACATCTTGTCGATTTGCTCCTTGGGCGGTTCTTTGCCCTCGCGCAGGAATTTCTGCTCGGTCACGGTCTTCATGACGCCGGCCGCCTGCTCGCCACCCATCACTGCCGTGCGGCTGTTGGGCCAGGCGAAGATGAAGCGCGGATCGTAGGAGCGCCCGCACATGCCGTAGTTGCCGGCGCCGAAGCTGCCGCCGATCACGATGGTGATCTGCGGCACCGTCGCGTTGGCCACCGCCTGGATCATCTTGGAGCCGTGCTTGACGATGCCGCCGCGCTCGGCCTCGGTGCCCACCATGTAGCCGGTGGTGTTCTGCAGGTAGACGATCGGCGTGCCCTGCTGACAGCAAAGCTGGATGAATTGCGCTGCCTTCACCGAGCCCTTGGTGGTGATCGGCCCGTTGTTGCCGATGAAGGCCACCGGCTCGCCCTCGATCTCGGCCCAGCCGCAGATCGTCTGCTGGTCATAGAGACCCTTGAATTCGAGGAAATCCGAGCCGTCGACCAGGCGGGCGATCACTTCGCGCACGTCGTAGGGATCCTTGTGCGAGGGCGGAACGACACCGCACAGTTCCTCGATATCGTAGAGTGGCTCCTTGAACGTCCTGTCCCTGCGCGGCGGCAGCCTGTCATTCCAGTGCCAGCTCGCGATCACCTCGCGCGCCATGCGGATGCCGTCGGCGTCGTCCTCGGCCATCCATTCGGCGACGCCCGAGACGGTGGCGTGCATCTCGGCACCGCCCAGATCCTCGTCGGTCGCGATCTCGCCGGTCGCGGCTTTTAGCAGCGGCGGGCCGGCCAAAAACACCTTGGCCTGGTTGCGCACCATGATGACGTAGTCGGAGAGGCCGGGCAGGTAGGCGCCGCCTGCGGTCGAGGAGCCGTGCACGACGGTGACCTGCGGAATGCCGCGCGCTGACATGCGCGCCTGGTTGGCAAAGCCGCGACCGCCCGGAATGAATATCTCGGCCTGGTACATCAGGTTGGCGCCGCCCGATTCGACCAGATAGACGAGCGGCAGCTTGTTCTCCATTACGACCTGCTGCATGCGCTGGCCCTTGCGCTGTCCGGACGGCGAGATGGTGCCACCCTTCACCGCGCTGTTGGAGGCCGACACCATGCAGCGCACGCCCTGTACGTAGCCGATGCCGGCGATCGCCCCGCCGCCCGCGCCGGTGCCGTCTTTGTCGTCGTACATGCGATAGCCGGCCAGGCTCATCAGCTCGAGGAAAGGTGCGCCACGGTCGAGCAGCAGCGCGATGCGCTCGCGCGGCATCAGCTGCTTGCGCTTGGCGAAACGGGCGCGCGATTTCTCGGAGGCGGCCTGGACGATGGCTTCGGCGTCGCGGAACTCGGCGATCGCCGCCAGCATCTTCTCGCGATTGCGCCTGAACTCGTCACTGTTGCTGTCGATCTGGCTCTCGAGGACGGGCATCGGCTACTCGCCTCCCAACACTTTGGGCGTCGTGGCGAGATGGAAGCCGTTGAAGGGCTTGGACCGGTTGGTCGTGACCAGGTCCATCGAGCGGTTGCCGAGCGGCACGCCGCCGTCTATGCGGATCTCGGTGCCGGTGATGTAGGCCGCGGCGTCGCTCAGCAGGAAGCAGACCACGGCCGAAACCTCGCTCTCGGTGCCGAGGCGCCCGAGCGGGCAGTAGCCCTTGAGCTTGGGGATGCGCTCCTTGAACTCGCCCTGGTAGGTGTCCATGCCCGACGAGGCGATCCAGCCCGGAGAGACCGCGTTCACGCGCACGCCGGCATGGGCCCACTCGTGAGCCAGTGTCATCGAGAGATTCACCATGCCGGCGCGGGCAGCGCCGGTGTGCGCCATGTTGGGGAAGCCGTTACGCATGTCGGCCGCCATGTTGATGATCGAGCCGCCGTGCTTCTCCATCGACTGGGTGAAGACTTCGCGGCTGACGATGAAGCCGCCGGTGAGGTTGTTGCGCACCACGACGTCGAAGCCCTTGGCGCTGAGCGAAGCGGCGGGCGAGGGGAACTGGCCCCCGGCATTGTTGAACAGGCCGTGGATGCGGCCGTTGGCGGCAACGATCTTCCCGACCGCCTCCTTCACCTCGACCTCTTCGCGGATGTCGAAGGCATGGGTCTCGCAGGAGCCGCCTGAAGCCTCGATCTCGGCTTTCACGGCCGCAAGCTTTTCCGTCTTGCGCCCTGTGATCACCACGTGCGCACCCAAGGCCGCGATTTCGTGTGCGGTGCAGCGACCGATGCCGCTGCCGCCGCCGGTGACGACGACCGTCTGGCCCTCAAACAGCCCCGGTTTGAAGACCGAGCGATACGACATGTTTCCTCCGCGTTTGTCTCCGGCTCTTATCGGCCGGCGGCCCGTGCATCAAAGCCTCTTGTGATGTGCGGTTCGTTGTTCGGGCTGTAGTTGACGTTTACGTAAAGGTCAAGTAATCGGGACCGGTCCTTCGAAAGCCGGGAGCAAGCCATGACGTTGCAGGAAATTACCGCAAAGATGCAGGAAGGCGCGTCGAAGAAGACTGCCTTCGGAAACTCTGTGAAGTTCAGCACGGATCAGGGCGTCGTCCACATCGACGGCAACCAGACGCCTCCCGCCATCAGCAACGACGACAAGGCCGCGGACTGCACCATCAAGATGGATTTCGGCGACTTTGCCGATCTGATCGGCGGCAAGCTCGACGGCATGACCGCGTTCATGACCGGCAAGCTCAAGATCGAGGGCGACATGGGCGTCGCGATGAAGCTGCAAAGTATTCTGCGCTAGGCGCAAAACACTGGCAGGCGGCAGCGCGTTCACACGCGCGAGAGCCCACGCCGTAGTTATAGGAAGGGGGCCCGCGACGGCCCCCTTTCGCTGTCCGCTACTCTTCGCGGCTCTTGTGGTAGTGCCGCCGCGCCTTGGCGCGGTTGCCGCAGCTTTGCATCGAGCACCAGCGCCGCTTGCCGGCGCGGCTGTCGTCGAGGAACAGCCATCCACATTCGGGATTGGCGCAGCGCCGGACGCGGTCGAGCTTTGCGCCTGCCAGCAGGTCGCCCGCCGTCCACAGGACCGGCGCCAGCAGGGCGAGCGCGGTGCCCGAGCGCATGTCGACGTCCCAGGCATAGCCGCCGCGCTCGCGCTTGAGCGTCGTGCGCGCCGGCGCCTCCGACAGCGCCGAATTAAGGCTCTCGACGTCGCGCGTCGCGGGGGCCTTACCCTGGGCGTGTGCATCGAACAGGCGATGGACGAGTTCGCGCAGCTCCAGTGCATGTTCGAACTCGCGCCGGGCCGGCGGTTTGGCGAGCTTCGGGCCTCCGTTGGCTACCGTCCAGGCGGCGAGATCCTCGGGCGCGTTCAGCGTCTCGGTCGGCGCATCCTGACCCCGCCAGTAGCGCGTATTGGCGAATTCCAGGCACAGGTCGGGGCGATTCATCGCTAGCACTTAATAACCGGTTGGATGGTTGACAAGCCTGGTAAACCAGAATAACCATATAACCAGTTATAAAGTTATAGGAAACCTCAACCATGTTCGATCACGTTTCCATCGGCGTCGCCGATATCAGCCGCACCCGGAAGTTCTACGATGCCGCGCTGAAGCCGCTCGGCTACACGCTCCTGAGCGACGGCGAGTCCTCGCTGGGCTATGGCGGCAAGGCCGTCGGGCTCTGGATCAGCGCCTCGAAGAGCCCGGTGAAGGCCGACATGAAGTCGGGCCTTCATTTCTGCTTCGTCGCTCCCGACCGCAAGGCGGTCGATGCCTTCCATGCCGCGGCGCTCAAGGCCGGCGGCAAGGACAATGGCAAGCCTGGTGTACGCGCCGACTACAGCCCGAATTATTACGCCGCCTTTGCCATCGATCCCGACGGCTACCGGATCGAAGCCTATTGCGGCAAGTGAGCGACCAGGCGGAGCGCCCCATCTTCGCGGCGCCGGTCTGGGCTCGCAGGATTGGCGGTGCGACAAGGGTGCCGGCGGCAAGGCCTGCGTCGACGAGAAGGCGACGACGACTGATCATGAGGGAACTCCACCCGCTCCGAGCGGTACCCTCATGAGGCAGCAAGGGTGATCGTTCAGTCGGCCAGCAGAAGGGCTTGTCGGGTCAGCGCTCCGTCGGCATCGCGCAATTCGTGGACGATGGTGAAGTGATTCGCTCCGGCCACCGGCAGAAGTGCTCCCGGCAAATGACTTGATGCGCGCCTGGCGTGAAGGTGCCGGCTGTCCGACACCAGCGGCGGCAGCTCGGCCGTCCCGTAGGTGATGAGCATTGGCTTGGCCACCATCGGCAGGCGCATCGGCGAGAGCGCTTCGATCTCGCCGTCGCTGAGTTGCAGCTTCTCGTTCAGGTAGGTGTCGCGGATCGGCCCCAGCTCATAGACGCCGGAAATCGCCAGCCCGGCGCTGACGCGCTTGTGGCTGAGGCACATGGCCGTCAGGTGACCGCCCGCCGACCAGCCCGATAGCACGACCTTGCCTTCGATGCCGTGTGCCTTCCCGTTCGCCGCCAGCCAGTCGAGCGCCGAGTTGATCTCCGCCACGATCTCGGTGAGGGTGGCTTCGGGCGCCAGCGTGTAGCCGGGCAGGGCTGCCGCCCAACCGCGCGCGTGAGGTCCGGCGATCAGGTTGGCGAAGCCGTCCTTGCTGTTACGCTGCCAGTAGCCGCCATGAATGAAGACGATGCAAGGCGCCTTCGGATCAGCGGCGGGAAACAGATCCCAGGTGTTGCGCTCCTTGGGGCCATAGCGCAGGTCGAGGTGTCCGGCGTGAGACTTGCGGAAGGCTGCCGACGCCGCCTCGCGTGCGGCGCTCAGTTCGGCGCTGTTCTTCACCGCCATCGAGTTGTTGTAGGCGGCGTCGCGTTCGGCGCGGCTCATTGCACCCCAGTTCATCCTAGAACCCGACCGCTGCGCCGTCGCGGCGGCTTTCAGAAGCTCCGAGGTAGGGGCCGCCGTCGGGATAGCGCCAGATGATCTGGCTCGACCCGAAGTCGAAACTCGGCGCCTTGGTGCGCGTGAGCTTGTGGCCGCGCGCCTCGAGGCCCGTGGCCGTATCCGCCGGCATATGGGCCTCGGTC
>Ga0082335_1001670_pt1 | contig 45351 bp, 42 predicted proteins | sample Subgrocontami58m_FD_72375 | JGI IMG/M metagenome (GOLD analysis project Ga0082335, IMG submission 72375) | Subsurface groundwater microbial communities from S. Glens Falls, New York, USA - GMW37 contaminated, 5.8 m (SPADES assembly) (version 2) ...
AAGGTTCGGGAGGTTGGACTGTGACCAAATTATATTTACAAAAGTGGATGAATGTACCGGCTGTGGTTTCCTTTACGACGTGATTGCACAAGCCGGTAGGCCCGTATCCTTTGTCACGACAGGACAGAATGTGCCCCATGACATTGAACTGGCCAATCCGTCCAGACTTGCAGAGTTGATCATGTGGAATTAGTAAGAGGTTCTCGAAAAAGTACCAATAAGTGCCCTCCAGTCAGGGGAGGGGGAACATATCCGGAAAGAGGTATGATGGTGGATCAGGCGTTGATGCTACGGGAAATGAAAAGCGGGCGTAAGGAAGAACCTTGCCCGGCGACGGTCGCGCGGCCGCAGAAGCAGGTCAGGGTAATTGCCGTTAGCAGTGGCAAAGGAGGCGTTGGTAAAACGAATATCGCGGTTAATTTAGCATATTATCTTTCCAATATGAAACAACGGGTGCTGATCCTTGATGCCGATACGGGGCTGGCCAATGTTGACCTAATCCTGGGGCTTACGCCTCGGTATAATTTATACCATGTTCTGAAAGGTGAAAAAAGCATTGCCGAGACCATAATTCATGGACCTGGCGGCGTCATGGTGTTGCCTGCCTCGTCGGGCATTCTGGAAATGGCGGAACTGTCGCGAGGTCAGAAACTGACGTTACTCGATGAATTACGCTATCTGAGCGAGGGGTTGGATTTCCTTCTCATTGATACGGCGGCCGGAATTGCCGGGAATGTAATGTTTTTTAATGCGGCGGCCAAAGAAATAATCATCGTTGTCTCCTCAGAACCCGCATCCCTCACGGATGCCTATGCTTTAATTAAGGTTCTTTACCAACGGCATGCCAAAAAACGGTTCCGGTTGCTGGTGAATATGGTGAGGTCAACTGCCGAGGCCAAAGAGGTTTACAAAAGGCTGAGCCAGGCGACAGATCACTTTCTCAATCTAACGATTGAATATCTGGGCGATGTCCTTTACGATGAAAAACTGCCAAACGCGGTGAAACAGCAAAAAGCAATCGGGGCGCTATATCCCCAAGCGTCGGCCAGCAGGTCCCTCAAGGCAATAGCGGAAAAAATTTGTCAGGAGAAACCTGAAAATGATGGAGCAGGCAGTATTGAATTTTTCTGGGAGGATATTGCCGATATAAAAAATGGATAAAAAAACCCGCGATGCCCTGATAATTAAATACGCTCCCCTGGTCAAAACCATCGTTTTGCGGATGGCGGCAAAACTGCCTATAGATATGGCCGACAAAGAAGATCTCATTAATGTGGGGATCATCGGTTTGATATCGGCGCTGGAAAAATATGACGCCCAGAGGAATGTCCAATTTGAGACCTACGCCCACTTCCGGATCAGGGGCGCCGTCCTGGATGAATTGAGGCAGCGAGATTGGGTGCCAAGATCTACACGCAATAAAGATAACCACTTGGAAAATGCCTTTGCCAGGCTGCAGAAAAAATTGGGGAGGGCGCCCAATGAAACAGAGATCGCCGAACATCTGGGACTCACGCTGAGCGAATATTTTTCGCTCCTAAATGAGGTGAAGAGGATATCCATTATCAGTCAGGAAGACTTGCCCCCCGATTATTTAGAGAAATACAGGGGCGAAGAAGTAATGGACGCTATTGATCACGGCAATCCTCTTCAGAACATAACCAGCAAGGAGTTGATCAAGGGGTTGAAGAATGCCATTGCGGCCTTGCCGGAAAAAGAAAAAATCGTGCTATCGCTGTATTATTATGAAGAATTGACGATGAAGGAGATCGGTAGAACCTTAGATCTTACGGAATCAAGGGTCTGTCAGATTCATGCTCAGGCCACCCTGCGTTTGCGGGCGGCGGTCAAGGACTACCGTTAGTAAGTTAGAAATTATGGTAAAAAAAGTAACTTTAGATACCCTGGAAATCGGGGAACTGGAGATTCCGCTACCGGCGCGAACACTGTCCGCCGAGGAGGAATATGGCCGCATATCCGGAAGGTGGTTACCCTCTAAGTGGTTGTGGATTGCTGCGCTTGTCCTGGTCATGCTCTTTGCTGCCGGAGGAGTTTCCTATTGGTGGAAAGGGGCGCAGCAGACCGCGCCACGCCTGCCGGGAAACGAGGCGCCCCTGGCTGCTTCTCTCCAGCGGAAACCACTGACCGCCGAAGTAAACGATTTTGTTGTAACCACCAATGATGACAGGGGTAAATGTCTGGTTATGACTTGCGACCTGACCTTTGAATTGAGCCCCGGTCAGGACGTCACCCTTCAACAGAACATAGCCGCAGTCAGGAAGATCATCTACGATACACTGAAAAGGAAGAGCATTGTCTTTCCATTGGAGCCGAGAATCAAGAATGTGCTAAAGGAAGAAATAAATAAGTCAGTAAGCGGTTTTTTGGGAGGAGACGTGATCAAAAACGTTTACTTTACCAAATTTGTCGTAATATAAAACTTACTAAATAAGGGATGCCCTTAATGGATAAATTGGAAATCTATCAGGAACTGGAAAGGGAATTCGTTGCAACTTTTATGGGGGAACTAATGCCGGGAGTGCTGCATAACTTTGCCAACCCATTGAACGGTATTATGGGGCGTGCCAAATTACTGCAACGGCGGCTTGAGGACAGCATCAAGAGAATGGAAACACGTTTTCCCGGCTTCGCCCAGGATTTTGGCGCCGAGAAAATTATCAGGGATATAAATACCATCTCAGGCGAATCAGACAGATTTTTTAATTTATTCCGCGATGTGGCCGACAAGCTGTCAGTCCTTGCTTGCCGGGAGTCGGTGAGCATTGATTTATCCCAGTTGTTGGAGGCGGAAATACGATTCGCCGATTTTTATCTGGATTTCAAGCACGATATTCAAAAAGATATCCAACTTGATCGTAATTTACCTCTATTCCAGGGAATACCCGCCGATTTTTCCCTTGCCACTAGCATGCTTCTCATCTCTGCCAAAGAAAGATTGAAGAATTCGCCCCTCAAGGAAATTTCCATAATAACTGATAGTGATGACAGCAATATCATGCTCACCATGGAAGATAGCGGTGAAGATATATCTGGAACATGTCAGGGGGTAATCGTACGAAAAGAGGCGGGGTTTGATTTTGCCGCTCTCCCCCAAATCGACTGCGGCGTTTGCGGCGCCCTTTCCCTGCTAAACCATTCCGGTGTCGGGGTCCGGATTAGCCAGGCCAACGGCCGTAATAAAATCTCGCTTGGCATACCCTATCGTTAGCAGGTTAGTACTTGCCTCCTGGAAGAAGGCAAGTACATTAATGCGTTAATACTAAAGATATTAGCTGACAGTGACGATTGTACGGTTAAGGGGGTGGCGATATGTTAAGGGCCATTGATATGCAGCAGATCGTTGCGCAGCTGGAGCAGGCGGAAAAGGTTCACCGGGTGGAACAACGCCATCCTGAGATGCACCAGCGCTATTTGGAATTGCAGGCAAAAGAAGAACAGCGGTTGCGGCAAAAAAAGGTTCCCGATGCGGAGGAAGCGCGCAAAACATCGATCAAAGATAAAAGGGAACGGGAGGAACGGGAAAGAAGAGCCGGCGCCGATCGCCGGGCAAGCGTGCGCCAGGTGATCAGGGGGGAAGAAGAGCAGGACGTGACCCGGCAGGTGGGGCATATCAATATAAAGGTCTGATATGGGTATGCAAGCGCTCATGATTTTCCAAATTATCGCGGATATCGTTTTATGTATTGCTATTTTGTTTCTACTGATGCGTATCGGACGGAATATTGGCCGGGCCAAGCCTCCGGTGCTAGACGATACATCTCTCGCAGAGTTAGGGAGATTAATCCAGGAATCGCGTGCCGAAGCAGAGCATTTTTCCCGGATCATGGATGAAAGCTGCGCGAAATTAAAAAACTTGGCGCTTCATCTGGAAACGCAGGAAGCAAAATTAGCTGAACACCGGCAGGAGGTTAATCGGCAACTGGAGCAGAGCCGTCTTCCTGACGGAGTGCATGACAGCAATAAATACACGAAGGTTAGTGCGTTGCTAAAGACAGGTCTAACGGTAAAGGAGGTGGTCCAGCAGACCGGTTTAACGGAAGGGGAGATTTCCCTGATTTTCGAGTTGGAAAAGAAAAAAATAGGACCATAAATGCCTGCCGTTGCTTCTGCCACAATTCCCTTACCCTCACCGAAAAGCCTTGCCCCGGCCGTCAGAACAAAAGATGCCGCGGCTGTTTTGCCCGTTGCCGGTGGTGAAGTTCTGGAGGCCAGGGTAGGGGAAAAAGCCGGTCCATCAGATAATATGTATAATAGCTATTTGAGGATTTTCCGCAGCAACCCGGAAGCCTTGATAGAAATTTTTCAAAAGGGACCGGAGGTATTTAATCAACAGTCCCTCAACCGGTCATTTCCGGAAGCGATTAGGAATGCCCTGGGAAATGTGAACAAAATTATTGACGGCTTGCTCTGTTCCCGGAAATCTTTGGCAAATACCCTTTTTTTAAAAGATTATGCCGCCAAACTTGGGTTAAGCCTGGAAGGCGATTGGTTGGATTTTCTCCAGCAAAGTGGGGACAATCAGCGTCCGGCAGAAAGTTTGAAAAGCGCTTTACTGAAATTAACCAGTGAATTAACGTGGTTATTGAAGACAGGTAGTTCCCTGGTTCCGGAGGAATTGCAGAAGTTAACACAGTTGGCTAAGTTTACCGAGATGTCGCTGCGGGCGATTGAAACGCAGCAGGTGGTAAATATTTCCTCTCAGGAAAATGACAATAAATACCTGTTACAGATACCATTACTGTTTCCGGGGGGGGTCAGGACCGGCGAGCTATTCATTGATCTGGAAAAAAACGTTACCGGCGGGGCGGGGAAAAGTAAAAAGCTTCATGTTGTTATGTTTCTCAGTATGGATAAGTTGGGCGATATGATGGTTGATGCCTCCCTGAACGACGAGAAAATTACCTGTGTTTTTAAATTCACCGATCCTGAAGCCCAAGGCTTCTTCGCCCCCTTTTTGCCGGGGCTGGGTGATGCGTTGCGTCAGATAGGTTATGGCTGCGATTCGCTGACCTCCAAGGTGACGGATGACTTGACGGTGATTCGACAGGATTGCCACCGGGAGATGTTTAACGAGCAGGATGTGGTCAACCTGTTTGCCTGACGATGGGAGGGGTAACGATGCCTGAAAAGAAAAAAACGCTCCTTGCGGCAGCATTGAAATATGACAGAAAAAAAGATGTGGCACCCCGGGTAACGGCCCAGGGCCGGGGCATCCTTGCGGAAAAAATCATTGAATTGGCCAGGAAGAATGATGTGCCGCTCAAAAGCGATCCCGCCTTGGTGCAGATATTAAGCAAGTTGGATATTGATGAGCAAATCCCCGTGGAAATCTACAAGGCGGTGGCTGAGATATTGGCCTTTGTCTATTCTGTTAATGAAAAACGTCGCGAAAATCAGCTTGGATAAAATGATATTCCTTCCCACCGGCAATTTTTAGCTTGCTAGGCAATCTTTGCCTTACTGCCGGTACGGAAACCGTACCGGCAGTAAGGCAAAGATTTTTGTAACAACCGCTATTTATTGGCCATCGGTCCTGTTTCCCCCCCTTTGCCTTGGCCCGGTTTAGGCCGACGGCAGTTGGCATGTGGGTTGCAAGACTGTTCGTAACTTGCTAACTGATAATTGAGGAATGATCCCATGTCTTACGGAATCGGTGACCTAGCGAAAGTAGCTGCCAACGCCATGTTGCAACTTGATGTGGTTTCCCATAACCTTGCCAATCTTTCCACGCCGGGCTTCAAGGCGGAGCATTTATACCCTGGGGATAAAACCGCAGACAATAAAGGCGACAGCGGGGGGGGGGTATTCATAATGGTCGATCACAGTCCGGGATTATTGCAGAAAACGGATAATACGCTTGATGTCGCCATTCAGGGCGATGGTTTCTTTGTCATAGAGAACAAGGCGGGGCTTGCCTACACCAGGAAGGGTAATTTTAGCATAAGTAAGAACGTACTGGTTACGCAATCGGGAGATAATGTGCTCGGAGAAGCCGGCCCCATCAGGATCAATGGCAAGCATGTGACGATTGAGAGCAACGGGACAGTTCTGGTGGACGGTACGGAGGCGGGAAAATTGCAGGTGGTCAGTTTTGACAACCGGCAAAATCTCCTCAGACGCGGAGATGGGTTATTTACGGATCCCGGGACTGCAGGCAACAAAAAGGAGGCAGCGTCCGATTTAATCAACCGCCATCTGGAATTGGCGAATGTTAATGCCATTAAGGAAATGGCAGACATGATAGACATTCAGCGCTCTTTTGAGTCCTATCAAAAAGTGATGCAAACAATCCAGGACCTGGATAAACTTTCCACTGGCCGCGTCGGCAGATTGGCGTAGCCAGTGAAACATTGCAAGGAGGTTGGGAGATGATCAGATCTTTATATACGGCTGCCACAGGGATGGTGGCGCAACAATTGGAGCAGGATGTAATATCAAACAATTTAGCCAATGTTAACACGGTGGGATACAAGAAATCACGAGCGGATTTCCAGGATCTCATGTACCAACTTACCGCCAAATCCGGCGCTCAGACATCGGCGGGCGATCAGTTGCCTGTTGGCATAGAGGTGGGGTTGGGTGTGAAGCCCATGGCAACGGAAAAGATATTCAGCCAGGGCGATTACCAGGCGACAGGAAACAGATTTGATTTTGCTATCGAAGGCGACGGTTTTTTACAGGTGGACAATGCCGGGCGGACTGTTTACACACGGGCGGGAAATCTAAAGCTGGACAAGGACGGGAACCTGTGTACCTCGGAAGGGCTGAAAATAATTCCCGCTGTGACGATTCCACAGGGTGCGGTGGTTTTTACCGTGGACAACGGCGGTACCTGGACAGCTTCCGATAACACCGGAGCGTCGATGGGTACAGGACGGATAGAACTGGCTAATTTTGCCAATCCGGCCGGCCTGAGTAGTCTGGGAAGAAACCTCTACGACAAGACAGACGCCTCGGGTGAGCCGATTATGGGCAACCCGGGAGAGAACGGCTTGGGCACCCTCTCGCAAAATTATCTGGAAATGGCCAATGTCAGCGTTATTGACGAGATGGTAAAGATGATCGTTGGTCAGCGGGCCTATGAGATAAATTCCAAGTCAGTGCAAACCGCCGACAATATGCTGGGAATAATTAACAATCTGAAACGTTGATATGGTCAAAGCAATGATAATTATGGGTGAAGGCCATGGAGATAATGTTTCGGGCAAAAGAATCGCCGCGTCTCTGCTGATGTTAATGATTATCGCGGCATCTTTTCCCGATAAGGTGGCCGCCGCCATCATCACGGAGGCGAAAATTAAAACAGCCATTGTCAATTATGTCGAGAGTAACATGCAATGGTCGCCAGGCACTTTCCGTGTGGAAGGCAAATCAAAATTAAATGATGTTGTCATTCCGGGGGAAGATATTACTCTGGAGATAACGGCCCGTCCGGATCAAGATTTTGTCGGCGACACCGCCTTCAGAGTCAAGTATTATTCCGGGGCGAAGCTCGTCAAGGAGACAAGCCTGCGGGTCGGAATGGAAGCATTGAGAGAGGTGGTCGTCAGCACGAAGACCTTGAAAAAAGACAAGGTCATTACCGCCGAGGACGTGCGCGTCACAAAAAAATGGGTCAGACGTTTATCTGATAGAAAGGCAACCGCCTCCGGCGAGGTCATTGGCAAGGTATTGACGGTAAATATCAGGCAAAATAATGAAATTGCCAGAAATATTATTAAAGAACCGCGCTTGATTAAGGCAGGGGGTCCGGTCCGGATCATGCTTGATAACGGTAATTTCAGTATAAGAACAATGGGCATATCACAGGAGAACGGCATCGCCGAGGCGCTGATCAGGGTAAAAAATGCATCATCCAAAAAAATTATTTATGCCAGGGTGGTTGGTGAGTCCCTGGTGAAGGTCGAATTTTAGTGGGTTAGCGGGGATAGCACTATGAGGTATCTATGAAAAATGACGCAACGAGGACCGCCATGCGGCTTTTCTGCAGCCTGTCCGTCCTGGGCCTCCTATTTATCGGGGGTTGTGCCTCAAGGGTGGACCGGATAAAAAGTCAGCCACCTGACTTGGCTCCCCCTCCCGTTGTTGGGGCGCCTGCATCAGGTTCCATTTGGCCCGGCGAGAATACCAGGAATATGCTTTTTCTGGACAGCAAGGCCCGGCAAATAAACGACACTGTCACGATCGTGGTGAGCGAGACAACCGTCGGCAACACACAGGCCAGCACGAATACGAGCCGGGACGCCACCACGGCTGCCGGTATCGGCGCCATGCTCGGGCTCGAAAAAACCATTGAGGAACGTAATCAAAAGCTGCAGGGCAATATCAAAATCGGGGGAACCTCCTCCAATTCATTAAAGGGCGCCGGCGATACCAGCAGGACAACGGCATTGTCGGCCCGCTTGACGGCCCGGGTTTTAAAGGTACTGGAAAACGGCAATCTTTTCATTGAAGGTCGTCGCCAGTTGACGATGAATGGAGAGGATCAGTATGTCGTCATTAGCGGCACCATCAGGCCGGAAGACATCAGCAGCGACAATGTTATCGCTTCCCAGTATATTGCCGATGCCAAGATTTATTATGCCGGCGCTGGCGTCATCAATGACAAGATGCGACCGGGCTGGCTGACCCGCGTCGTGGATGCGGTCTGGCCCTTTTAGCAAGCCAGAGGTTGCTTTCCGGTGAAAAACGATTCACACTTATCCCACCGGGAGGTAATTATGCCGCTTATCGGGTTTAGGATAACGAAGGAGTGCTGAAAAATGAAGGTGAGAAGATTATCAATATACGGCCTGCTGGCAATTGCCGGTCTTTTCCTGGCCACTTCCTCCTATGGGGCGCGGGTCAAAGACATCGCCAGCATCAGCGGCATCAGGGACAACCAGCTCATAGGTTACGGCCTGGTGGTGGGCCTGGCTGGCACCGGTGATGACATGAAAAACGGCTTCACCCGGGATACGTTGGCTAACATGTTGACACGGCAAGGGTTAACGATGCCAAGCGATAAAACACTGAAGGCGGTGAATACGGCTGCAGTCATGGTGACGGCCACCTTGCCGCCCTTTGCCAAGCAGGGGTCTAAGCTTGATATCGCCGTTTCTTCCATTGGCAGCGCCAAGAGCTTGGGTGGCGGCATATTGCTCATGACTCCCCTGCGTGGCGCCGACGGTGCAGTTTATGCCGTGGCGCAAGGCGCAGTTACGTTGGGAGGATATACAACCAGTGGCGGTGGCAGCGGGGCCGTCAAGAACCATCCGGACGTTGGCAGGATTGCCAACGGCGCCTTGGTGGAAAAGGAAATCAGGTATGAATTTGGCAACAGCAAAACTTTGACGATTAATCTTTTCCAACCCGATTTTACCACCTCTTCCCGATTGGCGGCGGCCATCAACAATTTCACCGGGCAATCGTCGGCGCGGTCGATGGATTCATCTTCCGTATCTGTAGCATTGCCTGCGGACCCACGAGGAAACGTATCCGAGTTTATTGCCCTCATTGAAGGTCTGGATGTGCCGGTTGACTCTCAGGCTGTGGTGGTGATGAATGAAAATACCGGCACGGTGGTTATGGGGGAAAATGTCCGCATATCAACCATCGCCGTTGCCCATGGCAATCTCAGCATTCAGATCAGGGAAGCGCCAAGCGTCTCGCAACCGCAGCCCTTTGCTCCCCGTCCCACTGCCGGGAGCGCTCCTGCCACCGCAAATGAAGGGAGCGTTATTGTTGCTTCCGGCGGGCAAACTGTTGTCACCACGAACAGAACCGCCACTGTTGAGGAGGGCAAAGAGCAATTGATGGTACTACCCAAAGGTGTTACTATCCAAGAGGTCGTAAAAGCTCTGAATGCTGTGGGCGTTAACCCTCGTGATCTGATTACTATTATGCAGACGATCAAAGCGGCGGGTGCTCTGCAAGCCGAATTGCGTATTATTTAGACTATCGCCGGGTGAAAGGAAGAGACAGCAGATGGGCGACAGCCGCATCAATTTGCCCCCCGTTTTTTCTCCTGCAGGCGGGTTGAAAGACGATGTTTCGGTCAACAGCGAAGAAAACGCGAGGCAGGAAAAGAAGCTGCGCAAGGCCTGCGCCGATTTTGAGTCCATATTTCTCTATCAAATTTTCAAAAGCATGCGTAGCACCGTTCCCCAGAGTGAGCTGGCAAATAAGATGACCGGCAAGGATACCTATGAAATGATGATGGACCAGAAGATTTCGGAAGAACTGGCCAAAAAAGGGGGTATGGGCTTGCAGGGCGTACTTTTCCAGCAGTTGCATAAGGGTAAGTAGAGCACGGTCATAAAAATAGCTAAAGTTTATCCTTCCGCAAACCGATAATAGTTGTAACTTGGCAAGTTAGTAATTGCTTTCCTCTGAGAAAACAATTACGTTGGCGCGTCTATCTTGTTTATCGGGGGCATGACGGAGGGAGGGAGCATTATGAAAATAAATAATTTGAACGATCCGGCGACACAGGTGATCCAATCGTACCACAGGAGTGATAACCTGAACCAGACCGTGGATAAGAAGACAGGTTCGACAGCGGCAGCAACGGAGAAAGTCGATATTTCCTCGCTGGCTAAAGACATTAGTCTGGCCAAGACAGTTATTGAAAAACTGCCGGATATCAGGGAAGCCAAGGTTCAGGAATTGAAGGCCCAGATAGAGCAGGGAAACTATAAAATCAATAGCGACCAAATTGCCGAAAAGATGGTGCGCGAATCCTTGCTTGATATCTTTGGCTAGTTGCTTTAATCACATTTACCGTCTTATCGTCACGCCTGCGGCAATGAGCGATACGCGTCCGCGATGCACTATAATGAAGCCGTCCCCGAGGGCGTGATTACTGCTTTGGTAGGAAAAAAATTCCTCCTGCCCAGACAAGATTTCCTACCACCCTGCAGCTCAATGCCTTTAACCCCTTTTTAAAATGCCCCAACTTTGTAGTTCCCGCGAAAGCGGGAAACCAGAAGACCATGAGATGGTTGGATTACCGCCCATGCGGGAAGGATAAAACAGAGAATATGCGGGGCGGAGAAATGCAACGTCCTTCAGCGCCAGGGTGGCATGATGCTTGCTGTGGTCTGGTCAGAAAGGGGAGTTAGCTATGCTAGGGCTCATTAACGAACCGGTACGGCCATCCGATGAAGCCGAATTTGAAAGTCTCCTGGATTCCCTGCTGGTTGTACTGAGGCAAGACGTGGAAGTCTATGGGGAATTGCAGGCAAATATTAATGAGAAGAGAGATGTGCTGAGAAGGCCTTCTCTGGAGCTTCTGACGGCAAGCAATAGTAAAACGGAAACCTGTGTCTTAAAGGCCAAGATACTGGAAGAAGCGCGGGCCAGTATCGTCAAAAAGATTGCCAAGAGCCTCGGCAGGCAAGAAAAAGATATCACCCTGACAGTCCTTGCTTCTTGTGTGGATGGGCAGCGAAAAACTGAGTTGAAGGCGCAGCAAATGGCCTTAAGCAGTCTCATGGGCTCGATAAACGAAATTAATGAAAAGAATAAGGTACTCCTTGATTATTCGGTCTCGTATGTAAAAAGCACGATGGATTTTATTAATAATCTATTTTCCACCGGCGCTGATTATATAAATACTGGCCAACTTAAGGCTGGCGCCAGGAACGGCAGGATACTTTGCAAGGAAGGATAAGAAAATGTCACTAAATGGTCTCTTGAACACTTCTTATAACAGTTTGCAGGGTTTTCAATTCGCGATTGATCTGACAGGCGCCAACATCGCCAACGTCAATACACCCGGCTATTCACGCCAAAGGACTGTTTTCCAATCTGAAGGAACGGTTGATGTGGCTTCGGTGCAGGCGCAGGTCGGCGTTCAGGTATCCGGCGTAGAGAGAATTTATGACGCCTATCTGAGCAACCAGGTAGTTAATCAGTCCCAGATGGTGGGATACAGCCAGGCAAAGAGCGACGTATTGGATCGGATCGAAGGAATATTTGCGGAAAATGGGGGAGCGGCCAGCGATATGATGAACAGGTTCTGGAACGCCTGGAGTGGGTTGGCAACTAATCCCCAAGGGCAGTTAGAGAGAGAAAATGTCCTGGCCGCCGCCCAGGACATGACTGCCAAATTTCGTGGTTTAGACAGTGCCCTGAGTGGACTGGTACAGGATACGGATGACAATATTAACAACACCATTGCCCAGGTTAACGACTATCTTAAGCAAATTGCCGATTTAAATAAAACTATCGTTGCCAACGGTGCGCAGGATAGCGGCAACAGCAATATCCTTCAAGACAGACGTTCCGAACTATTAAAGCAGTTAAGCGGCCTGGTGGACATGAATTACGTCGAAGACCGCAATGGCGCCGTCAATGTATTCCTTGCCAATGGCAAGCCTTTAATTTTAGAGACTAACATTTATTCGCTGGATGTAACTCATCCCAATGGTTTGATTGCCGTGGTTTATCTGAACGATCAGAACGACAATCTGAATCAGGCGCTTTCGCAGGGTGGCAAAGGAAAGATGGCCGCCTTGCTGGAAACAGCGAACACGATTGTTCCCGATTATAAGGAAAAACTGAATGCCTTGGCGGCCGCCATTATCGCCGAGGTTAATAACCAGCATCAGGCGGGTTACGACAACGATGGCAGTAGGGGCAGTGATTTTTTTACGTCGGCGGCGGAGGCTAGAAATTTTCAAGTCAGTGCCGCCGTCAGCTCCAACGTGAATAAAATTGCCGCGTCGGCTTCGGTAAACGGTGATGGCGACAATGCTCTGGCTCTCGGTGCAATTAAAGACAAAGCCGCCATGGGCGGAGGGACGGTGACGATCAATGATAGTTACGCCTCCCTGATCGGCCTGATCGGGCGGGACGTAGTGAATGCCAAAAGCAGCCTGGATCACCAAACCTCCATTATGGATCAGTTGTCCAATAGACGGGAAGCGACTTCCGGGGTGTCCCTGGATGAGGAGATGATGAATTTGATGAAGTATCAAATGGCATATAACGCTTCGGGGAAACTGGTCACTACGGCCAACCAGATGATGGATACTTTAATGGGGTTAGTCAAGTAGGATAGGAGCTAACTATGGTAATGCGAATTACGGAAAACATGAAGTTCAATACCTCTCTTGCTTCCATGGCCAATGTGCAGAGCCAATACAACAGCGTCATGGAAAAAATGGCGAGTCTGAAAAGGGTTAACCGTATTTCCGATGACCCGTTGGGCATGATTCAACTGCTGGACTATCGGCAGGGCCAGGCTTCCATTGAGCAGTATCAGAAGAATATTGACAATAGCAGCGCGTGGCTTAGCATGACGGAGACGAAGCTAACCAGTGCGGGAGACCTATTATCCAAGGCGAGGGAATTGGCAGTAGGACAGGGAACGGCTACGGCCACGGCGGAAACACGTCGCATCGCAGCGGATAACGTCAAGCAGTTGAAAGAAGAAATGCTTTCTCTGGCCAATTCCACCTATGGCAGTAGGTACCTGTTTGCGGGTTCCCGGATGGCAGTCGCCCCTTTCTCCGCCACGTCCCAGTCGGCCAGCATAGATGCTCCTGTCGCGGCGGCATCAAACAGCTTTGATGGAACCGTAACGGCCAGCGGAGCCTATACCGCCGATACGAATAAGACATATATGGTTGAGATAGTAACGGGAGGTACTCTGGCCACTGCGACTTACCAGATTTCTGCCGATGACGGCAAGACTTGGGGCAGTGAAAGCAACCCGGCGGACTTGGCTACGGGGACCATTACCCTGGGTAACGGTATTGCTCTGACCTTTGCGGGCGGCGTCAGCGATTTGGCGGTAGGAGACCTATTCAGGATTGACGCTCATGCGCCGGGCTATTATCAAGGAAACGGCGCCGATCTGACGACTGATATTGGCCGGGGGGCGATCATCAGTTATAATATTAGCGGAACAGCGGCATTTGGCGGTGGGAATGGCAGGATAGACGTATTTAAGGTTTTGGACGATCTGAAAGCGGCGCTCACAACTAATGACCAGGCGGGCATTTTAGCTCAGCTTGACAATCTGAAGGCGGTGAATGATCAGGTCAGTCTGGCCGCATCCAAGGTAGGCGCCACGATGAATAGAATGGATATTGCCAAAGGCAATTTGCAGGATTTAAGTATGCAGTTGACGGACCTGACATCGAAAACAGAGGGTGCAGATGTGACGTCGCTGGCGACCAAGATGGCCATGCAACAACTTGCCCTCCAGGCTTCCTACGCGACAGCATCAAAAATTGGCAGCAATACGATCCTGGATTTTATAAGATAATACGGAATCCCGGTTGTGCGGATTGCACGACTTGAGTGATACACAAATGGGGGGGGGTAATGCTGATCCTGACACGGAAGTTGGGTGAATCGATCGCGATCGGTGATGATATCAAAATCACCTTTCTGGAAATCAAAGGTAAGCAGATTAAGATGGGGATTGATGCTCCGTCAAGCATTGCCGTACACCGGGGAGAACTGTACCAGCTCATCCAAGAACAGAATTTGCGGGCAGCGGAATTTGGTTCTAAGGATAGAGACAAGCTGTCGGACATCTGGGATCGGTTAGAAGAATGTACAAAGTCTTAAAGGAGGAAATGTGAAGATAAATACCACCCGTTTCGGGGAAGTCGGTGTGGACGAGAGCCGGATCATTCGTATGAAAGGGGGCATTCTGGGCTTTGAACACCTTAAAAAATATATTGTACTCGTCCACAATGAAAAGACGCCTTTTCTGTGGTTCCAGTCAGTTGACGATGGAACCATCGCTTTTGTCATCATCAATCCCCAGTTCATAAAGGCTGACTACGAACCGCTGATCAATGACGAAGAGGTAGGCAGGTTGGAGATTGGCGATGCTCAGGACGTTGTTTTGATGGCCATTGTGACAATTCGCCCTACCCCTTTCATGGTTACGGCTAATCTACGAGCGCCGATTGTCATTAATGCGAAGCAACGGCTGGCCGCGCAAGTCGTTCTTGACGACCAGGAGTTGCCCATCCAGTATGATATCACTGATAAGAAACAGAGAGCGGCAGGGAGCTTATCGGATGATTTTGCCACAGAAAAAATCAGCAGTCTCTCCTACGCCCTGTCTCCTTGAGGCGATAAGAGTCTGAGCCTGGCAAGTACGAATTGCCGGGAATGTTAGAAGAAAGTGGAGGGAAAAATGGAAAGGGACCTCAGCCTGATTTGTAGTTTATACTTTCCTGTCTAATACCATGCCCGTAAGTTCATTCATCTTCGCATAGAGATTCTGCAAATCCTTGGAAGGTATTTCCCGTATCACCTTACCAGTCTCCGGGTCGGAAACAATGATAGCTACTTTATTACCATTTTTCCCGTATTTGGAGAATTGCAGAGCCACGCTGAGATTGTCCAGGTTCTTCTGCATTTCCTCAACCAGACGTTTGATGTTCTCTTTGTTGAACGTTGCGCCGTTACCCGGTAGCTTGCTTTCATGAGAAAGTTTGTGTGGAGGATCGTTTGCCGGGATAGTTTCCATGCCTGTTGCATAGGCATGGTTTTCGATGTTTACACCAGAAACCGTCACATCCATTGTGCGCCTCCTAAAAAAAATCACATCCTTGTTCACTATATCGGCATTTTGCCGTGAAAATAAATGTTAATAATCAGACCTCGGTGCTTAATAAGCGTGACGATCTTCTGACGCCATTTTCCCCTCCTGCATATCCCCGTCGGGCCAGGCGCTGGTTACTTATCCCCTGCAATTCTTTTCCTATTTTGTCGTGAAGGCTGGTGGCTATGATGGTACAATCCTCATTTAATTGGATCACGGCGGCAATGGTCTTTTCCAGGATTCCCCATACCCCTCCCCCCCTCATTATCCTCTCATGATTTTGCCCCATATCGGCGGTCAAGGTGCGGAAGGGTGTCGTCACTGTATTCTTCATTCGGATATCAAGCTCGTCGATCACACTGACCAGTTTCTGACGATGCCTGATCAGGCGGTCCACCTGCTGCATATCTTGAGAAAGCAGGCATTCTTTTAACGACTCGGTCGCAGCCAGGAACTCACTGAAAACAGCCAGTTTTTGTTTTAATATAGCGGAGGAGGCATCTGAAGAGGTTTTTTCAAGAAGATCGGACATCTTTAAACACTCCATTTTCTGTTACCGGCAGTCGCAGAAATTATCTGGGGAGGGGGCGCTGTGGCATTTTTAGAAGAGGTAATTTCTTCCCACGCCGATTCCAACTCTTCCAGCATTGCGACCACTTCTTCGAAGGCTTTAAAATCCCGTTCAATATCGGCGGCCAATATCTGGCGCATCATGTAGTTATACAGGGCATCAAGACTCTTTGCGATGGGACCGCCTCTTTTAAAATCAAGGGCGCTATTCAATTCGCCGATACAATCCAGCGCCTTTTGCAAGTGTTTTGCCTTTGCTTCGTAGTTGCTTAGTTGATACTCATCTTTGGCGGCTCTGAGGTTGAGGATCGCATGTCTGTAGCAGAGGAGGATCAATTTTCCCGGATCGGAGGTCAGAAAACTGACCTGCTGATAAGTGTCCGCTCCCGTTTCTACCATAACTCTTTTCTCCTTTTCTTAGAGCTTCATCCAGCCGTTTGAGGCAGCAGTAATCTGCCCACTAAGCCAGTTGCTCTGGCTCTGCAGGTTATTGATCGCTGTTTCCATGGCCGCGAAGCGGTTAACCATCATTACCTGTTTCAGGGCCAGCCGCCCCTCCATGTCAGAGATTTGCGTCTTATAGCGATTGATGTTGTCTTGCAGCGAACTTTCCGTAAAGGTCAGATAACCGCTGATCGGATCGATAATATTAAAGAGGGCGTTGCCGAGCAGAGCCCCCAGGCCGAGGGTAAGCTTCACCGTCCCCGCCTCGGTATTATTGGCAGAACCGCTGTATTGGACAGATAAGCCGGCCGTATTGGCATTGCCCGTTGCCCCGATTAAAACCTGGCCACTGCCTGTTGCCGTCTCTCCGTTAATAGTGCCGGCCACAGCCTGGCCATTGTACGTCCCGTTTACCAGGCCCAGATCCAGATCCCTTTTCGTATTTTGGTTGAAGGCGCCTAAGGACAGACTCCCGCCGCCCTGATTATTGGCCGTGATAGTCAGGGCCAGAGAGGAGACCCCGGCCGTCAGATCTTCTACGTAGATTTTGCCGTCTCGGATGACGGCGTTTACGGTCGTACCCTGAGCGGCATATGCACTATTGATGGCGGTGAGCAGGCCGTTTACGGTGTCGGTTGCCTTGTCCGTCACCGTATAGGTGCCGTTGATGGGGGTTGTGCCGTTGCGAGCCATGCCGCCGATCGTGATCGTGTCACCATTCGCCACATTGGCCCCATATACATCACTCCAAGTTGTGGCGTTGTTGGCATACACGGCGCCGTTTGTGGAAAACGTGGTGTTTTCCGTTGTCGTATAGATCATCTGGTCGTAATTCAGGTCCGTCGAATCCTGGGAGACGGTAAAACTACTGCCGCTGCCGTAGTCGTTGTTCCTGATCACCAGATGGCTGCTGCCGTCATCGGCGGCGGTCATGGCGAGGGCATAGCGGCCCACCACGCCGCCCGTATTTGAGGTGAGCGCCGTTCCGAAATCGAGCCCGCGCGTTGCAGGTTCGACGATGTCTATGGTCAGTTGACTTGCCCCGGTAAATTTATCAGTCAGAGTAATGCGGCCCGTAGAGCTGATGGAGGCGGTCACCTGGTTGGAGTAGGCATTTTCTACCGCGGAGAGAAGTCCCTGCACTTTGTCTGTGGCCACGTTCGTAATGGAATAACTTCCCGATACGGTTACGCCGCTCCGGGAGGTTCCGGAGAAGTTAATTGCATCGCCGTTTAGCAGCGTCGCGCCGTTAATATTGTTCCAGGCGGTTCCCGCCGAGATCGGCGTAACATTGTCGCTCTCTTTCAGTTGCAGACTGCCGGAGAGCGTTTGTGTATAGACGGTGTTGAATTCCGTGTTTATGGCATTTACAATATCGGCTATGGTCATACCGGCAGTAATGGCAATATTTGCCGTGCTGCTGCCCTGGGTCACGGTCAGGGTGTCGGCAGCGCCGCCTCCGGAGAGATTTACATTACCCGTTTCCGCGGCCTGGGTGGCTGCACGGTCGATATGAACATTGTACTCTCCGGCTTTTGAATCTCTTGTATTAGCCACATAGGCCAGATTCGTGGTGGAGGTGCTCCCCTGAGCGCTAAAGAGCGACATCACATCATTAAAATTGGTTTTGAGATAGCCGGTCAGCGTTGTGTCATCAATAGTCAATTGCTGTTGGTTGTCCAGATTAATTCCAACCATACCCATAATGGAATAATTGCTGTTTACCCCCCAGATGATCTTGGTGGTAAGGGCGGAAATGTCCGATTTTATAGAAGAGAGTGTTCCGTCCCCAAAAAGAAGACCGCCGGTTTTCTGCGCCTTCGCATCGTATGCGGACTGGGTATTGATATAGGACATCAGATCGTTATGTTTGCTGACATAATTCTGGATATTTTTCTTGATGGCATCCACATCCCGTTCCACCTTGAGGCTGATGTTTGTGCCGCTACTTGCCTGGATAAGGTTGAGGGTTACGCCGCTTATGACATCCTTGACGGTATTGGAGGTGCTGGTTAGCGCTACGCCGTCCAGTTCCAGCGCCGCATCTGCACCGGCAATGATCTGTCTCTGCCTTGCTGCGGCAGCGCCGAAATTTGCATCAAGCGCCACGAATTCAAGCTTGGAGTTCACATCCGCGATATGATCGGTAAGATTCGCTGCCAGAACGCTTCCTCCGGACAGGTCATCCACCCGGATCTTGCCGTCGTTGGTCACATAGGCCAGAACGTTCCCGTAACGCGTCTTGATTTCATCAAGGAGGTTCTGGACTGTTGTAGAGGTCGTAATGCTGAAATTGCTGTTGACGGCGACATTCGAAGTATCCGTCCCCGTCAGGGTAAGGTAATCGCCGGCAGAAAATCCGCCTGCTGTGAAGGTATTGTAGCCGTCAATATCCTTGAGAGCTGTGGCGGCTGTAATAGATGCGCCGTTGGAAGTCATGGAGATGCCCGAAACTTTGCCGGAGACGTTGGCACTGCCCCGATCCAGTATCCCCAGCGTGTTCAATATGTTTTTCGTATCGCTGAGGGTCTGGGTGCCGTCGATCTGCATCCGGTAATACGTCGTGTTGTCAACGGTTTCGGATATGATGGAGGCGCTTGTCCCCGTCGGCGCCGCCGTGTTGATGGCGGTCTTGATGTCTGTAAGCGACATGGTGGAGAGATTGATGGCTATGCTCTTGTCACCGACGGTCACACTTGCCGATTCTCCCGTTGTGAGGCCCAAAAGCGAGCCGACGGCCACGTTCGACGAAGTAAAGCGGTCGCTCTGCACGCCCAGGGTGATGGAGTTTTTTATCGTGTCCGTCTGGTTGTCTTTCCAGCCGAAGGCCTGCACCAGGTTGACCGAGGAACCGTTCAGGAGACTGATACCCTTGGCGCCGGTTTTATCGCTGGTGAGGATCAGACGGTAATCGTTGGCGCCGAAATTGATGATGGAGGCGGTAACCCCGGAAGGATTGCTCCCCGTATTCAGGTTGTTGATGCTGTTGGCCACGCCAATCAGTGTATCCGTGGCATTGATTGTTAGCACCTTGCCGTTGATGACGATGTCGCCCGCATAGTTGCTTCCCAGTGTTGTGGTCTGGCTGGTGAAGGGGTTGGAGGAGAGCTTCTGCGCCTGGGCCAGGTTCGTGATCTTGAGGCCATAGGTGCCGGGCGCCGCCGTGGCGGCAGTGGTGACGGAAAGCAGATCGCTTGCCTTGAAGGTGGTGCTGTCCGTGGACATAATAGGGGTAAATAATTGAAAGCTTGCCGGCTTCTGCAGGCTGCTGGCGGCGCTTTGGAGGGCCATCAGCTTGGCATTTGCCGTCTGCCATTCCGTGAGCTTCCCCGTTATTTTCGTCTGCTGCGCGGTGACGAGAGCGACCGGCTTATGCTCGACGGCCATCAATTGATCGATCATGGTCCGCCAGTCAAAGCCGCTGGAAAGACCGGAAATCTGATTGGTACTTAAAGCCATGTTGCCTTTCCCCTGAATCTCCGGTAAAAACGGATGCCCGGTTGACTATGGTATCGGCAAAACTTGCCGGGAACTTGAGAATTATCTTGTTACCTCATCGCTACAGCAAGGAATATGCCTGCTAAACGGCGTGCGGGGCCGAAGGAGTATTCATCTCCGATATGGACGAATGACTTTACGAAAAGAGATGCCCCCGCATCCTGCCGGGGGATACGGGGGCATCTGGCTGAAAGGTCCGTTAGGTATTAACTTATCGTCTGTTCCGCAAGAACCTTTACCCTACTATTTGAAGAGGGAAAGTATCTGCTGCGGCGCCGAGTTTGCCTGGGCGAGCATGGCGGTACCGGCCTGCATCAGAATCTGGTTCTTGGTAAAGGAGGTCATTTCGGACGCCATATCCACGTCGCGGATGACTGAATCCGCCGCCGTGTTATTCTGGATGGTTGTGTCCAGCGTCGCCGAGGCATATCCCAGCCTGTTCTGAGTGGCGCCGACCGTGCCGCGATTCGTGTTCAGGGTGCTGATGGCCGTGTCGATTGAGGCCAAAAATGCCTGGGCAAGTGCGGCTGTTTGAAGTTGACCCGTGCTCAGATTAAGTCCCGTAGAAGCAGTGGTGTTATTCGTCAGCGTGACGCCGATCCGGTCGTCAGCGGTATTCTTTGCCCCTACCTGGAAATCAGCGGCTGTCCCTGTGGCCGAGCCCAGCGTGCTAACCTGGGCAGTGGCGCCCGCCGTAAGACCGCTATTCAAGGTTAAAGTCAGCCCCAAGGTTTTGAATTTCACGTCCCGCGTCGTGCCCGTTGTTGCATCCGTCACGTTGTTAATGGTTTCCGAATACTGGACGCCGCCGACCGTGGCGCTGATCGTGATGTTGTGTGTTCCGGCGCTCCCGATGGTAGCGGTGACAGTGTAGAGGGTCGCACTTTGCATGCCGGACGCACCGGCCAGACCATTGGCAGCGGTGAAGGTACTGGTGGTGGCGGATATGCCAACGCCGAAGGAGCCGTCCAGCAGTTTCGTGCCTGCATATTCAGCCGTAGTGGCAATGCGGTCGATTTCAGCGAGAAGTGAATTGCCCTCCGCGTTAATCTTCGTGAGGTTCCCGCTGGCATTAGCCGACGATGCCTGGGTGGCAAGTTCCTTCAGCCTGGTCAGCATGTTGCCGATCTGATCCATGGCGCCTTCCGACGTCTGCAGCAGCGAATTGGCTTCCGATACGTTTCTGCTGGCCACCTTTTGCGAAGCGATGTCGGCGCGCAGCCCTTGAGAAACGGACAGGCCGGCCGCGTCATCCGACGCACTGTTGATCCGATAGCCGGAAGAGAGCCTCTGCAACGACTTGCCCACTGCCGAATTCGCGATGCCTAAGTTTCTCTGTGCTTCCATTGCCGCGATGTTGTTTTGAATTCTTAAAGCCATGATTAAATCCTCCCTGATTGTTAGTTATTGGCATCCTTGCCATGTTATGCAATCTGACGATCGCCTGTTTTCGGGAATTATTTGCCGACCTGAGTAATATGTTTCACCTCCTTCCCAAGTTCCGGTTCCCGCTTTAATTCACTTATCGGCTCTGTGCGATGGATACTTGAGTCAGTAATTCAGAAAATTATCGATATTTGGCGGGGGATTATTGTTTTACTGCTTCGGGGAAGGGAAATTAATATTTCAGACGCGCCATATCGCACGGTATTTTTCCTTCAGCCGCTGGTGTTCCGTGCGCAGGTCGTCTTTGGAGAGAAAACGGGTCTCCATTATAACGGCTTCCGTTTCCAGAAGGTCCGTTTCGAACCATTCGATTTTCGTATTCCCGCTGCGCTTCTGCCAGCGCTCAAATTCCTCGGAGCCCGGATAGGGCGTGAGGATCGAAAAGGCAAGGCTATCTGGGGCAATGGTTTCGATCAGCGCCTCCGTTTCCTTGATGGTGGCAAAGGATTCGCTTTCTGATCCGACCATGAAATATCCACGCCTTTTGAGTCCGGCCTCTTTTGCCCCTCGAAATGCCTCTGTGATCTGCCGGGTTGTGGCGCCCTTTTTGATTTCTTTTAAGATTTTCGGTGAACCACTCTCAACTCCCATCCAGACTTCCACACAGCCGGCCCGCTTCATAAGCGCAAAAAGTTCCCTGTCCACCGTATCGACGCGGGCGTTACAGGCCCAGGCTATTTCCATTTTGTCCGCGATCATGCCGGTGCAGAATTCCCTGATCCTCTTTTGGGAGATCGTAAAAGTGTCATCGGCAAAGTTTATGCGGTCAACACCGTACTCACGCTTCAGGTGGGCTATCTCTCGGATAATATTTGCCGCCGACCGCTCGCGCCAGCGCCGTGTCCATACTTTATGGGAGGCGCAATAGGTGCATAGGAAAGGACATCCCCGGCTGGATAGGACCCAGGCGCCGCGATCGCCGTAACGGTTATAACCGATTTCGAGAAAACGGCGCTGATCGAACAAATCCCGGTCCGGAAAGGGCAGCGTATCGAGATCGACGACAAGATCACGTTCCGCATTATGGATGACGCTGCCGCCGCCGTCCTTAAAAGAGAGGCCAGGGATGTTCTCGGGAGGAAGGCTTGCGTCGAGAGAGATAATCAATTGGAGTAATGTCTGCTCCCCTTCTCCCCGGATGACATAATCTACCGCCGGATGTTGAAGCGTTTCGCAGGTTTCTATGGTGGGATGGGCGCCGCCGAAGACCGTTTTTACCCCTGGATTTCGCTCCTTTAATTTCTTTACCAGGGGAAGGGCATGCCCCATCATGGGCGAGTTGGCGGTAAAACCGACAACATCCGCTCCTTCGCAAAAGCCCAGGATCGTCTCATCATCTTCCCAGAATGCGGAGACGACGATACTTGTCTCGGAAAATCCGTTTTTTTTCAGGTAGCTTGCCAGATATCCCAGGTTGAGCGGTTCATGGATATAGGCGGGGTTGTATTTGCCGGCCCGGGGTTGGATCAGGACAATTTTCATAGTTTCATCTCCATGATGCGTTTGATATGGCCGATCATATATTCCATCTCCCTGTCTCTCATGGAAGCGTAACAGGGCAGAGACAGAACCGTATCGCCGATACGTTCCGTAATCGGCAGTTGAATGCCGCAGCTTGCAAATACCGGCTGACGATGCACGGGAGGGAAATAGATCCGTACCGTTATCCCCGCCGCGTGCAGCTCATCATAGAGCATATCCCGCAATTGTTTATTTGCCAGACAAATGGTAAACAGCATATAGGTATGGAAACAATGGGCGGGGGCACGGGGAACTTGCAATCCTTTGATGCCCGTTAAGCCAGCGACCATCCTTGCGGCCACCCGCCGCTTGTCCCGGATGATTTGCGGCAGTTTCCCGAACTGGCAAATGCCCAGAGCCGCCTGCATCTCCGTCATCCGATAGTTGAACCCGAAGCAAACGTGGTGATAAAGGTGGTCCTGCCCGTGATTCTTCAATAATCGCAACCTGTTACTCAGCTCATCGTCATCCGTGGCCAGGATGCCTCCCTCTGCCGTGGTGATGATTTTTGTGGGGGTAAAGCTGAACATCCCCACCCTGCCCAGGGTTCCCACCTTTTCCCCCCGGTATTCCGCACCCAGGCTTTCGGCGGCATCCTCGATGATGATTATCCCGTGTTTTTTTGCCAGGTCTGTAATGGGGTCCATTTCCACGGAAAGGCCCCCGTAATGTACCGGTATGATCGCCTTGGTTGCCGGGGAAATTCGCCGCGACACGCTCTCCGGATCGAGGCCGAAGGTATCGGGAGATATATCCGCAAAGACGGGCGTAGCCCCGACGTGAACAACCGACGAAACGGTCGAAAAAAAAGTAAATGAGGGGACAATGACCTCGTCGCCGGGGCCTATTCCTAAGGCCAGGAACGCCGCGTGCAGCGCTACGGTCCCGTTGAAAAAAGCCACGACATGCTTGACCCCGAGGTAATCGGCCAGCAAGTGTTCGAATTCGGATACCTTTTCTCCCTCGTTAATCCAGGAGGAGCGGATGACGGCGGCGACGGACCGCGCTTCTTCTTCCGAAAAGTTTGGTTTTATCAACGGAATCTTCATCATGGTGCGCATCGTGCGGTGGCAGTAGTGAAACAGTGGAAGAGCCGTTCCTGGCTCCAGGTGCAGATCTCCGCATTGGCCTGTTCAAAATCTTCCATGATGCCGATATCCTTCCAGTATTCGTCGATTTCAAAGCATTCCACATTCCGGTCGGCCGTTTTTAATCCCTTGATCAGTTCCGGGAAATCCATTTTCTCTCCGCAGGGGATGTAGTCCAAAAGCTCCGGAGAAGCTGCGTAGATACCGGCTCCCACATCGAAGAAATACCGCGGCTTTTCCTCAATGCTTTCAAATATCCTGCCGTGCGATTTGATAACGCCATAGGGGATATCTAATTTATATTTGATGATCCCGACGGTGAGGGTGGCTCCTGACGAGATATGGGTATCCATGAATCTTCTCAGGCTGAGATCAGTCAGGATGTCTCCATTCATAATGAGAAAAGGTTCCGTTATCTTTTTATCGATCAGGGAGAGCGCCCCGGCGGTCCCCATTTTCTTCTCTTCCGTGGTGTAATCAATCGCGACACCGAATTTCGCGCCGTCCTGAAAATATGCTTTGATGAGGTTTCCCTGATAGCCTGTCGTCACGATAAATTCGTTAAACCCCTCATTCTTTAATTGTTTAATGACGATTTCCAGGATGGGTTTTTCCCCCACCGGAAGCAGCGGTTTCGGGATAACCTGGGTATAGGGCCGCAAACGTGTTCCCTCACCGCCGGCCATAATCACTGTCAACATGTTTCCTCTCCTTAGTACACGAATTTCCTGGTTTTGTATGTCGTGAGATTATCGGCAATCCAGCGGACCGTCTTTCCCAGGCCGTCCTCCAGAGACGTTTTTGCTTCCCAATTCATCAAGCACTTGGCTTTGTCGGCGCAGGACAGCAGTTTTAAAACCTCGCTCTCTGACGGCCGCGTTCTCTCTTTATCGATGGTGATGTTGATTTCGCACTTCAATAGTGTGGCGATCATATCAACGAGCTCCTGAATGGAAACCCCTCTTCCGGTCCCTAAATTAATCGTTTCTCCGGAGAGATGGTCCGTTTCTGCGGCGGCGATGAAGCCCGCGACGGTATCGTCGACAAACGTCATATCACGTACGGGATCCAGGGAGCCCAGGCTCACTTCGGTTCCCTTTAATGCCTGGCAGATAATGGTGGGGATCACTGCACGGGCAGATTGGCGGGGTCCGAAGGTATTGAAGGGTCTTACGGTAACCGCAGGAAATGAAAACGATTTGCAATAGCTTTCCACCAGTTTATCCGCCCCGATTTTGCTGGCGGCATAGGGGGACTGGCCTTGGAGCGGGTGTCCTTCATCGATGGGGGTGTAGATAGCGGTCCCATAGACCTCGCTGGTTGAGGTATGCACCAGCTTCTCTACCCGTGCCTCCAACCCCGCCTGAAGCATGTTCAGCGTTCCTTTGATATTCGTCTCCACATAAGCCGCCGGTGCCATGTATGAGTAGGGGATGCCGATCAGCGCCGCCAGGTGGAATATTATATTCTGGCCGGCAGCCAGCTTGTGCATGGTGTTGCTGTCCCGCACGTCCCCCAGGACGACACGTAGCGCGGCGTGATTCTCACCGGACAATTCCTCCAGCCAGCCGTAGTTGTCGCGGGAGTTATAATGGATGAGGGCCGTGATATGAGCGCCTCTTTGCAAAAGGGCCTCCGTCAGATGGCTCCCGATAAATCCGCCTGCCCCGGTAATGAAGACTTTTTTCTCTTTCCAGTTCATATATATCCTATCGGGTGATATCCAAATTACTGTCAAGCTCGAAGCACTGAAGGAGCTTCAAGCAGCCCTGATAATGCTCCCGGGCGACATCATAATCCTGCTTCAGCCATGCCGCCTTTGCCAGCCCCAGGAAAACCTTCAGATAAAAGTGCATGGGCTGCTTATTGCTCCCGCTTATCTGAAGAAATATTTTCTCCGCCTGGTCGGGTTCATGGGAGCGCAGGAGGTTCCAGCCGGTGTTCAGGGCCTTATAGCGCGCCGTTCTATCCGCGCCGCTCAAGCCTTGACCACGATATCGATCATGTTTATCTGCTGCCTTGAGCCGGTAATATAGCGCCTCCACGTCTGCCCAGTTTTTTCGGTAATCCGCCCGTTCGTGCACCCGCTGGTAGCTGGTATCGACAAATTTCTGCTTTTTTTCCCGATCGAGGAGAAGTTCCACAATGGCATCCGCGACGGCATCGGGCGAATGGCGATCAACCAGCCTGCCGTTTTCCCCGTCCGTTATCCACTCGCGCATGCTTTCGATATCGCTTGCCACGATAGGCGTTTTGCAGGCCATGCATTCCAGCATTGAACAGGCCGATCCATCGGTGTCCCGCAGCGTTACCATGACATCCGTAAGATTATACAGAACCGGTATCTCGGCAAAGTCCATATCTTCAATAAACTTCACGTGGTCCTGAACCCGCAATTTTTGAACCAGTTCCCGGAGAGATTCTTGATATTCCGCAAAAGGCGAACCGTCTGTCAGATAGGTTTTCAAAAGGAAAACCGTGTCGGGAACCAGGGCCACAACCCTCGGGATGGATTTAATAATGATATCGATGTTGGATTCCTGCTTGAACTGACGTGGGCTTAGCACCACCTTTTTCCCGACAATCCCGAACCTCCCGGCAAGCGCGGCAATATCGTACCCTGGCCGAAAAAGCTCCACATCGATGCCAAAGGGAATATATTCGAGGCCCTCTTTATCACTTCTCAATTTACCGGTGGCTTCCAGAAGATCCAGGGAATCGGCCGTCACGAGAGGACTTTCCTTCAAGCAGAAGGCGGTAAGCCGTCTGTTTGAATCATGGCGGGTATCCAGAAAAATATCTGACCCCCATGCGGTAGTTACATAGGGTTGAAAACCGGTAAAGGCGCCCCACCAGCACCACCCGGTCAGATAATGCCCGTGGAGGATATCAGGTTTTATTTCCTCAAGCAGTTTGTTGAGTTCAAATACATTGTGAATAAATACGTCCTCGAACTTATTCGCAGGCGTGTTTCCATCAAGGGGGGGCGGGAAGTGAAGCTGAATATCCTGCAAGCCATCGGTATGCCGGGAGGTATCGAAAATATGTACCTCGTGCCCTCTGTCCCGGAAGAAGCGGACATAGCGTTTGGTATGCTGGCTGCGGCAGTCGGCAAGGTAGAGAATTTTCAGCGGCTGTCTTATTGAAGAAACTGGTCCCCTGCTTATTGCCATTGCAGCTTTTTCATTACCCTGTGAGGTTACCTCGAGTTCATTCGCTGTCTCGGGAAACAAGGAGACAATTTCCTTGGCAAGTGATATGACTCCCTCGTTCGAAGGGTCAGCCGTTAAAGCTGATTTGAGATGGGACCCCGTTTCCTTCAGGAACTTCTCAAAGCCTCCCCCCGTCGGGTAGTTCTTGCATTGCTCCCAGAGAACTTCAGCGATTTTTAGCTGGAATAAAGACGCTCTTGCCTCCCTGTCCATCGTTTCCCAGTTTATGCCCGGGAACAGCTCGCGCTCGGTGTAAATATCCAACATTTTCTCCAGCATGGCCAATGAAGAGTGGGCGCGTTCGGCCATACTGCCGGACGACATATTCCCATCATGTCTCCGATAAAAATAAAGGGGCTCTTTGAGGCAAATGAATTTTGCGGTGTGAAGTGCCAACCGGGCGATAAACTCATTATCTGAATCCCGGAGAAGGGGGTTGTAGGCGCCAACTTTTTCCAAAAGGTGCCTTGGTATCATCATCGACGCTTCCGGCACGATATTCCTTCCGGTGCGAAATAAAACAGGGATTATTTCTTCACGGCTGTAATCTCGATAAGCCCAACCGTTACCCTGCTTTTCACCATTAGGGCGCATAAATGCGAGATGAGGATAGACCACGAGGGATTCATCGGGATTTTCTTCGAAAATCCGAATCTCTTTTGCCAACAGGCTGGGAGCGATCAAATCATCGGAGTCCACGATAACTAAAAAATCGCCCTTTGCTTTGGTGCGGGCGAAGTTGCGCGAATCGGCAAGACCGCTGTGTTCCTTATAATGATATTTTATTCTGCTGTCGTTGAATGTAGCTATCACGCCCCGGGTATTGTCGGTGGAACCGTCATCGGCGATGATAAGTTCGAAGTTCTGATAAGTTTGATTTATAATGCTTTGCATTGTTTCCGCAATATATGGTCCGGCATTCCAGGCGCACATGAGAACGCTCACCAGTGGGGAAAATTCCCGCGGCGCCGGATCGGCCTGCTGCGTAGGGGGAGGGAGTTTCGAGTCTTGGCCCGCGGTGTATTTATTGCCGAAGGAGATGATCAAGCTTCCGTCTAAAGCATTCGGGTGTTCCTGATTGAAGTCAAGGGATATCTGCTGTAGCGGGCCTACGTTCGGCAGCCGCCCCAGAAAAGCCACGCTGTCGATAAAGCCGATGGAATATTCCCTATAGAGATTGATTTCCGCCGCCCGGAAGTAGGAATCCATGGAATACTCCGGTTTTTCATAACCATACTGCCATGTTCCCGTCTTTTCTGCGTACCATTTGGCAATCAGGTAGAAGGCGCAGCGGGCATTGGGGACGGTGGTGACGATCGTGTCTTTGGAAACACGCTTCATCTCTTTAAGGGCCTGGATTATTTCTTTTGCGGGAAAATGTTCCAGGACGCCGAAGCTTGTTACAATATCGAAGCTGTTGTCCGGAAAGGGGAGGCTAAGCATATTCCCTTCAATAAAATTGCCTTTCAAGCCCTGATGAGCAAATACTTTTTTGCTCAATGCCAAAGAATCGGGCGACATGTCGAAGAGTGTCATAATTGCCCCGTATTGTGCCAGCGACATACCCGTCCCGCCGCTGCCGCAACCGACGTCCAAGACTCTCCGATCTTGCACGCAAACATGGCTGATGACATTGTCGGCAATCTCCTGATGGGAAGGCTCCCGGAGGATATCTTCGACTTTTACCTGTGTCCACAGAGATTTCCAGGGTGTTTTATCCGTTTCCGGCTGCGGGTCGCACTCTGGGGAAGCCATCTCCTCATCTCTTAATAATTCATCCGGTGCGAGGTGCTGGTTAGTGCCGACAAGTTCTCTTAAGACAGATAAAGTCTCTTCATCAGGCGAGGTCATTTCATGGAAATTTTTGATAATGATAATCGCCGCATCAACGTGATCCAATGATCTAAGCAGCGAAACTAAGTTAAGAACGGCATCTTTATACAAAGGATCTATTTCTAGGCACTTTCGAAAATATTTAAGGGCATTTTCGATATCGTGATTCTGGAAGGCTATCACACCCAGATTATTATGGGCTTCCAGGTGGTGAGGATTCTGCTTGACAAGCTCACCAAAGCACCGTTCTGCTTCGGCAATCCGTCCTTCGGCAAATAGCGCTTCCCCCTTTTTTTGTTTATCTAGCATTCCATCGCTCCCCGCATCGTTTTTGAGGTGCGACATAATTCGTTCAACTGATTCATGATGAATGATGTTTTTTCTTGGTTTGCGTTAGTCCCCGTTTCTGCCCCGCTCCATCCAGAGTCGAAGGTATGGTAATCAATGGGTAGTTGGGAAAGGATGCTTAATACCAGGGCCGCCGATTCCGGGCGATGGCGTAAGGCAAAATTCATATCCAACAGCATCGCGGCAATGTCTTCCACATTATTCAAGGTTCTGTTACGGTTCAAACCCAGTTCCTGCAGTAGTTGGTCACAGTGGCTGACGAAATTATCTAGGGCATTGAGCTTTAATTCAACATGGCAGAGCTGCAGCAGGACATCCGTTAACCCGTTTTGCAGGGAAAGGGCGCTTTCGAAAAAAGTTTTCGCCTCGGCGAGTTTATTCAATGACAGGCTTATTTCTCCCAATTTGATCCAGGGGATGATTCCCTTGGGGTGTATCTCCACGGCCTGCAAAAAGGCCTTGACAGCCTCTTCAGGCATTTGCCTTTTCTTGTAAATTAAACCGAGGTTGCAGATCGCCGGATAATGCGCGGGGGCAACCGCCAGCGCGGCATTCGTTACCGCCAGGGCTTGTTTGAGGTCGTTGGTTTCGATACAGAGTGTTGTAAGACGATCAAGCACCATCAAGTCCTCGGTTTTTCTAAGAACTATTTGTTCCAGGCAGTGCTTTTCTTCCGCAAAGAGCATACATTTCTTATTCAGCTTTGCCAGCATGTACCAGGCCGGTTGTTCTTCAGGCGCTTCCGCAAGGGCTTTGTCCAGGTATTGCCGGGCAAGTGCGAGATTTTCCGAACGATCCATGTGAAATGTGCCGATGTTCCACCAAACCTTCCATTTTTCATCAGCAAACTCGTAAGCCTGATGGTAATGCTCCGTCATGCGGTGTCGCTCATTGAGCGAATAAAAGGCATGGCCCATGGCCAGGTTTATTCCGGCGCCTTCCTTCAGAGTACAATTGATAATCACTCCCGAATCGTCCGGATTTTCTTCGCAACGGTAACGGTTTGTTAAGTATCGCTCGCCAAAACCCAGAACATTTGTCCAGTCGCCCTTTTCCGCGGCGATCATTGCCATGGTGTACAATGAATCAAGGTGGTCAGGACATTTCTCCAAGGCTTTCAGCGAGTAATACCTGGCTTTTTCCAGATCGGCGAGACGAAAAAAGGCAATCGCCGCATTATGATGTGACCATAAGTAGACGGGATGATCATTGTGCTGCCGCTCGGCAAGATCAATGGCCAGGGACGATTCTTCCGCGGCTTCCTTGTTAAATCCACGGGACAGGTAGGATGTGCCCAGGTAATGATGGGGCATCGGATTATCGGGCTGCTCCTCAATTTGTTTTTTCAGAAGTTCCGTAGTTCTATTGAATTTCTCATTGGCCTTTTTTTCTTCCAGATTATAACCATAATGCATTAATTCAATTTTTGATGATTTAATTGAACGATGTCCCACTACCAGATTGTGGACAATGCCTTCATAATGGATGACACCGTTATTTTTGAATAATCTTTCGGAATTATGCCTCGCCAGTTTATCGCCGTTGCTATAAATGCTGATGGTGTTTACCAGGATTGCATCCGTATCGCCCGCTTCCCGGACAGTCTGTCGTAACAGTTCGCCATTGTCCCCAAGCATCTCTTCATCGGCATCGATGATGAATATCCACTCGCCGGTGGCATAGGCGAGAGCCTGATTTCTGGCCTTGCTGAAACTATTCTCCCAGGCATGAAAATATATCTTATTCGTGAAGTTACGGGCGATTTCCACGGTCCTGTCAACCGAACCTGTATCCACGATGATGATTTCATCCACATAGTCCTTTACACTGTCCAGACATTTTTCGAGAAAGGCCTCTTCGTCTTTCACGATCATACAGCAACTGATGGTCGGTTCTGTCTTCCTTGCCCCTGCCGTTACTGATATCCGGCTCAGAAGATCATTTACCGTTCTATCTTCGGCATTCAGACCCTGGGCTCTCTCCAAATACAGGCGTGCTTGCGTCTGGTCTTTTTTATCGCTAAAATACATCCCTGCGGCTCGCAAGGCGATAAAAGGTGCTGGCGCAGTGGATACAGCCTGCTCAAAAGCAGCGGATGCCCGCGCTGGCCGGCCGAGTTCGAAATAGCTCATGCCGATGAGAGCGTGGATATTCCATGCATCGTTCAAAGAGCTGGTCACCAGGTTGTCGAAGAGCGCCGGTGAAGTTCTTAGTAAATTTATGAGCCTGATGTATTCATTGCCGTGCTCGATCAGTTCTGGCCAACGTTTATTATCGAAATACACGAGAATCAGCATGAAATGGGAATCGATATGCTTGGGATATTTCTTCAGCGCGGCGAGGGAAATTTCTTCGGCTCCATACAGATCGTTGAGTCTATAGCAGGACAGGGCCGCGGTATAGCTCGACCAAAGGTAGAGAAGATCACGATCGTTGTTGGCTTCGGCCAATCTTATGGCGGTAAGGCTTGCTTCCAGCGCCTGCTCATACATCTCCCGGCTAAGATAAGCGCGACTTAGGTAATGGTGCGTAATAGGATTATGGGGATCGTCGGCCAAGTCCATTTTCAAGAGTGCGACCGTACGGTCAAATTTTTCCTGCGGCCGGATTTGCGTTACGTCATAGCCGTGATGGAAAAACCGGACAGGACAAACCCTGCTCTTGGTTATGCCCACGGCTCTGTTGTGCACGCGCCCCTCGTAATGGATGACACCATTATTTCGAAAAATGCGGGCGGAATTCAGGATGCTTTCACCCCTATCCTGCTGGGATTTGTTTATTACCTGCACCATGATGGCATCTAATTCTTTTTCCTCAAGAGCCTTCATCAGGTTGGGCATATCTTCTGATACCAGCTCCTCGTCCGCGTCTATTATCATGATCCAATCACCCTTTGCATAGGCGAGGGACTGGTTCCGGGATTTGCTAAAGTTATTTTCCCAGGCATGAATATAAACCTTGTCCGTGAATTTCCTGGCGATCTCTACCGTCCGGTCCGTGGAACCGGTGTCAACGATTATTATTTCATCGGCGATTACCTGCACGCTTTCCAAACAGTTTCCCAGGAACTTTTCTTCATTCCTGACGATCATACATACGGACAATCTTGTCCCGTCATTTTTTTGGCAGGATGAATGCTCCTTAGACACGTGTTTCGCTTTGGCAGGAGCTTGTTTATCTGGAGTCATGAATTTCTTTGTTCTTTTCGCCACTGTGTGCCTCTCGATTCAGCATGTAATAAGATACGGTGTTATTTGCGTCTCTCGATTATCGTGCAGGCTATTTTTTAAAACTAAATAAAGGGATTTTGCCCTGTGCCTTGCAGAACGAAAGCAACATATATGCCGTAGAAGGTTAATCAGCCAGTAATAGTCTGGGGAAAGTGGATGAAAAAGCAATTATCTTGTGATGAAAGGTTGAATTGGTGCGCGTTCAGTAATTATAGGCAGATTACTGGCAGGTGATAGGTAAAATTTGCCTACCTTTTGGTTTATAGCGTCGCTAAAGGCATAGCGGCCACAACCGTATGAATATAGTTTTTTTACGACATCCCGTTTATTCATAAGGAAATGCTGTAATTGGTATGTTGATTGCTTTCTTGTTGGCCCAAGATAGCTCTATGGTGCAATAAATGGATACAGAAAAGGGAAAAGACTCCTCGTCATCTTGAGTGGGTAATGGTGTAAAGGGTCTTACTGGACAGTGACATAATATGAAAAATCACCTACTCACCTGCTTAAACGACAAATCCGCCCTGATCGGCATAATCGGTTTAGGATACGTAGGTCTGCCGCTTATGCTCCGTTTTGCCGAGGTAGGCTATCGGGTGCTCGGCGTCGATATCGACCAGACCAAGATTGACACTCTGAATCAGGGGCTAAGTTATATCAAACATATTCCTTCTGCTACCGTAAAGGGTATCGTCGATCAGGGGCTCTTTAGCGGTACAAGCGATTTCAGACGGGTGGCATCGGCCGACGCGCTTATCATCTGCGTGCCAACGCCCCTTAACAGTCACCGGGAACCCGACCTGAGCTTTGTGGTCGATACCACCGACGCTATTGTGCCCCATTTGCATGCCGGCCAGGTAATTTCTCTGGAAAGTACCACCTATCCCGGCACCACCGAGGAGGAGATATTGCCGCGGATTACGGCCGGCGGCTTGAAGCTCGGTCAGGATATATTTCTTGTTTATTCCCCGGAACGGGAAGACCCGGGGAATAAAAACTTTACCACCCGCACGATCCCCAAGGTCTGCGGCGGCATCACCATGGACTGTCTGGAAGTCGGTCTGGTCCTTTATGGGCAGGTCATCGACAGGGTTGTGCCGCTTTCTTCCACCCGTGCGGCGGAAATGACCAAACTCCTGGAGAACATTCACCGGGCGGTGAATATCGGTCTGGTCAACGAACTGAAAGTCGTTTGCGATGCTATGGACATTGATATCCGCGAGGTCATAGATGCCGCTGCCACAAAGCCTTTCGGATTTACCCCCTACTACCCTGGCCCCGGTCTCGGGGGGCACTGCATACCCATTGATCCCTTCTATCTTACCTGGAAGGCGCGGGAGTATGGTTTGCACACCCGTTTCATTGAATTGGCCGGCGAAATCAACACGAGCATGCCCGATTGGGTGATAGGAAAAACCATGAACGCCCTCAACGACCGGGGGAAGGCGCTCAAAGGCGCGAAAGTGCTGGTGCTGGGCATTTCTTATAAGAAAGATGTGGACGACATGCGCGAGTCGCCAAGCGTGGAATTACTGGAGAAGCTGCAAAAGAAGGGTGCAGAGATCGCTTACAGCGACCCCCATGTACCGATTTTTCCACGGATGCGCCGTTACCGCTTCGATCTCAGAAGTGTGCACTTGACTGCGGAAAATCTCGCAACTTACGACTGCGTGCTGATAGCTACCAATCATGCTGCCTTCGATTATGAGCTGATCCGAAAAAACGCACAACTGATCATAGATACACGCGGTGTTTACCGTGATAAGTACGAAAATCTGATAAAAGCTTAAAGCTCTCTTTCCCACAGGCACGGCAGGGATTATCATCTTTGAGCTGCTCGCCACACTCACAGACCATGCCGATCTGCCTCGCCGGATTGCCCACCATCAAAGCATGATCGGGAACGTCTTTGGTCACGACGGCGCCTGCGCCGATGAAGGCATAACATCCAATTGTATGGCCACAGACAATGGTTGCGTTGGCACCAATAGTGGCGCCTTTTTTAACCAGGGTTGGTTTTAATTGATCCATTTTGGAGATTTCCGCCCGGGGATTAATAATATTCGTGAAAACCATAGAGGGGCCGCAGAAGACACCGTCTTCCAGGGTCACACCCTTATAGAGGGAAACGTTATTTTGAATTTTGCAATTATTGCCGATAGTCACATCCGGTCCAATCATGACGTTTTGACCGATATTACAATTCTCGCCGAGCTTAGAGTTATATACTATATGCGAGAAGTGCCAAATTTTTGTCCCCTTACCGATAGAAACATTATCATCAACAATGGCCGTGGGGTTGATATAGTAATCAGGGGTAGCATGCGTAGAAGGGGCGTTTAAGGGCAGCAGGTTGCGTTTTTCTTTTTCTTCTATAGCTTGCTGGCTGATAGCCAGGACCTTTAAAACACGGAGTCCTTCTTTCCCTGACGTAATGGGCGGTTCGCCGGTATGGATGGCATTAAGATAGGCCTCACATTCAGCCTTTAGTGGCTCTTGCCATGATTGCTGAAGGTCAATGGCAATACTCTCTGCTTTTTGAGGCACCGGCACGCCGTTCTTCCAATTGATGGTGTGAGGATAGAGTGTCAGTTTTTGCGCTACCGGCTGTGTATCATCAAAGACGGCCATACCGCGATCACCCACGACGACAAGACGCTGTTCCTTGAAAGGATTTAACCAACTGACAAAAATGTGTGCTCCGATGCCGGAGGGGAATTTAAGATTCGTCATGGTAACATCGGGGATTCGGGCGTGCAAATAATTGCTTCCTATCGAATCAACATATGATGGTTCTTCTCCTGTAAGACCGAGGATGATTGAGATATCATGAGGAGCAAATGACCAGAGAATATTTTCTTCCCGGCGGATCTTCCCCAGGCTCAAGCGCCGGGAATAGATATATTGGATACGGCCTATTTCACCGGCATTGATCATCTGCTTCAGTCGCACGATGGCCGGATGGTAGTGCAATATGTGTCCGACAAAAAGTGTTTTATGCTTTTCCGCCGCCAGTTTGACCAGTTTTTCACCGTCACCATAGGTGAGGGAGAGGGGCTTTTCCACAAACGCATGTTTATCGGCATGTAACACTTTTTCCGTAAGCTCAAAATGTCCGATGGCTGGGGCAGCAATGACTACTCCTCTAATCTCCTTGTCCCTAAGCACATCATCTAGATCGCCGGTGACTACAACCTGTGGATAATCTGCGATTATTTGTTTACGGACGAGATCCGAACCGTCACAGACAGTTTTCAATACGCCCAGCTGGTCAAAATTGCGGACCAAATTTTTGCCCCAGTAGCCAGCGCCGATCACGGCAATGTAAGGATTTGTCATGGATGACCCTCAGTTTGTCTAATCTTACCGAAAACAGCAAGAAGCGGGCCATAATTGTTGATGCCTGCCAGTAAGGGAAGGTAAAATATAGCAGTTTGTGTTGATAAAAGACTAAGCTTCCGTCCACCCTTTTTCCCGAATGTACTTCAGCAGTTTGATGCCTTCGGTGAAATCGGGATTGATCTTAAGGCCGCCACCAATTGTTTCGGCCGCCTCTTTCCAGGCGCCTTTATCGATAAAGGTCCGGGCCAGGTTATAGTAAAGGCCTTCATCATGGGGTAGAATGACGAGCGCCCTGCGGAAATCCCGGATGGCTTCTTCATAACGGCCGGCGCGACGATGTTCGATGCCGGCGGTGTTGTATTCGTCGATCAGCAGGGAAATGATTTCCTCCTTATCGGCAAATAATTCCTGAGCGGCGGCGTAATCGCCTTTTTCAATCAGCACCTTGATCTGCTGGATTTGGTTGAGATCGTCCGTCTCTGCGGCCATTGACCTATCGGCTTCCTCAGTCAGGAGCGCCTGTGTTTCTTCATTTTTGATTTCGATAAGTTGTTTCATGAAGTCCAGCGCCGTCGGGATATCGTCGTCCCGAAAGGTAACGGGGCCGTAAACATCCCGGAATACATTACTAGCGGCCAGGTCATGCTGGAAGATATTTATATCCTTATTCAATTGTGCGCTGTCGCTAGGAAGCATTTTGGTGACCAGCATCTTTTTCAGGACTTCCTGAAAGCAGACCAGGCAGGAAAAAATGTTGTTCTTTTTCAAGTGCCGTTGGCATGCCAAAAGCTCCCTGGCAATAATGCTCGCTTCCTCCCTCCTGATCGTCTCGGCCATTTTTTCCCCTTAATAAAATGCATTCCCTTTTTTAATCGGCTCAAAGAGGGAAAACTTTAAGAGCTTGATTTTGTCCAAACAAGTTATCTCTCTATAAAAATTAAATAAATTTAGTATATTATGTTTATTTTAAAAAAGTTCTAAAGTCTGCTTGAGCAATGCCGATAAGAACAACGGATGAGTTTCATGGGATTTGCAGGAGGTCAAACATGACTATATCAGCATACCAAGTCGATAGCGTCTTGAGCGCTTACAGTAAGCAAACTAAGATGAGGACGAGGCAGCCTTCAGACACAGAAGAAACTAATAATGCCAGGTATCAAGACGTCGTTTCCCTGTCGCAGCAAGGCAATGGCAAGGCCGAAGCCTATAAGAAAATATCCTACAGCATTATCGACATTATTTTGAAGGATAAGAGCTTATAGGTTATTTTAGTAAACCAGCAATCGTTTTACTGCGTAAAACGATTCTGTTAACGCTTTTATCCCCTTCGTCGGGCTTGGGATGATGATTCATGAATACCTCAACACTCTCAACACTTGCGCAAAATAATAACAGAAAAAGCATCCTCGTGGTGGACGATTACCTGCCGACGCGTAACCTTGTAGTGGAAGCGCTGGACCAGTCTGGAAGTTACGAAATCAGCGAGGCCGCTGATGGTACGGAGGCGCTGCAACTTTTTAAGCGTCGGCCCTATGATATGGTGATCAGTGATGTCATGATGCCCATTATGGGGGGCATGGAATTGCTGGCGACCATCAGAGAAATGAAGACCTCCACCGCCGTCATCATGATTACCGCCCATCCTGCCCCGGAGTTAACCGTTTCCGCGATGAAACAAGGGGCTGTTGATTTTCTGAAGAAACCCTTCAACATCGATGATTTGCTTTTCAAGGTAAATCTTTATCTCCATGATAGCGAAGCCAGCAAGTGTGGCGGGGAAGAAAATGAAAGCCGCGGTTTGCAGGCGAAAAAAGAGCAATTGTCACTCCAAAGTTATATTTATGATGAGATTGAAAGGGCCGATGGCCACCAGGGGGAGATATTCCAAACGGTTGTTGAATTGGCGCTGCAGATAGTGGAAGGGGAAAGTTGCGCACTTTATTTGTATGATGAAAAGAGCCGGGAGTTTTACTTGCAGGTAGCCCGGAGCAACAATGGGACGGCCCGGCAAAACGCCATCCCGTTTGTGGCCAGTATATTCAGCGAAGTGGTGGCAAAGAGGGCTGCTCTGATAATTAATTCGGACGGCGACCCGTTGATCGACCCCTCGCTCATCTGCGCTCCCCTCATGATTCGTGATAATGTTCTGGGTGTGCTCAGTGTCAGAAAAAAGAGAGGTACGGGTGTATTTACCAAAAATGAGCTGCACAATGTTTCCAGCCTGTCCAAAAGGGCGTCCCTGAATCTGGAGAACAATGTGCTCTATGAAAGTGTATATGCCAACCTCCTGGATACCTTTAAGTCTCTGGTGGCTTCAATTCAGATGCGCGACCACTATACGGAACAGCACTGCCAGAGGGTTGCCGATTTGTCGGCGAGGTTGGCGCAGGAATGCAATTGTTCTCCAGGTGATATCGAATCCTTGCGGATTGCCGCCGCCATCCATGATGTAGGTAAGATTGCCTGGCCCGACAATATCCTACTTAAAGCGGACCGTTTGTCGGATGAAGAATATCTAATAGTAAAAAATCATCCCCAGGTGGGGGAAAGGATATTGAGGCCCGTGCTGCTCCTGGACAGGGAAAAGGAGATTACCCTTTGCCATCATGAAAGATGGGACGGAAAGGGCTACCCCGCCGGCCTGTCCGGCCTGCAGATACCCTTGCTGGCCAGGATAGTCGCCATTGCCGATTCCTTTGATGCCATGACAAATAATCGCCCTTACCGGAAAGCGCTGAGTTATGAGGTATCTATAGAGGAGCTGAAAAAAAACCGGAATACCCAATTTGACGGCGCTATTGTCGATGCTTTTGTAAATAGAGTCCTACTAAATCAGTAAATTTATTGTAATTATAGATTGTTCCCCAGCGTGCGGCAATCTCGTGGGCGCGCTTATCCCGTTCATCGGGGGCGGCGGCGAAATAACTTTTCCGCCTTCCTTTTCACCTCATTGGCACATAACTTGGATTGATGTGCCTATCAATATGGCGATGGGGGACTATGACGATATCGGTAAAGCAAGGATTTTCCTCGCAACCGTTGGGAAGCAGCGTTGCAAGTGGTCGTGGCCGTACGCAGAGCAATGAATTTGCCTCTGCGTTAACAGAGGCCGTGGTGGCAGGAAGCAGCAGGTACGATGGACAAAGGCGTAATGAGCCATTATCAGGGCAGGAGATTGATCTGTTAATTCTGAAAATGCAGCAGCAGCTAAACGATCATCTGTTCCGTGCCCTGCCCGCAGATGACGATCAAGAAAGCCGGGGGCCGTCACGGACGGGAGGGCCTTCTATGGTTGCCTATTATTCGGTCGCCCTGGTTTCTCAAGAGCAAGCGTCAAAAAACCGGCATTTACCCCCAAAAAATGACGGTATTTCCCCTTCCGTTGATCTGGGGCAGATTATCGGACAAGCGGCCGCTTCCTATGGTGTTGATGAAAACCTGATCAGGAGCGTTATTAAGGCGGAAAGTGATTTTGAAATTTTCAGCACCTCTCCCCGGGGAGCGATGGGGTTGATGCAGTTGATGCCTGGGACGGCCCGCGAACTTGGGGTTCGCGATGCCTATGATCCGCGAGAAAATATTATGGGCGGCACAAAATATTTGAAGGGGCTGCTGGATCGCTATGGCGGCGATACCAGGTTGGCATTGGCGGCATACAACTGGGGTATGGGTAATGTGGAGAAGTATCCGGGAAAGTTGCCTCAGGAAACGAGAGACTACATTGCCCGTGTCACAAGGCACTATCAGGGTGCCGGGGTGTGATCAGCGGCCTTTATTTCTACGCACATCTACGGATGAGTGTGGTAGCTTGCGGACATAAATTTGTCCGAAACAAAAGAGCCTGACATGGGTGAAATCAGAAAGGATATCCCGGCAATGGTTGAAGAAATGCCGGCCTTCCCGCAGAGTGTGCATCGGGTAATACAGCTTACCTCGGATATCAATTCCGACCCCCGGGATCTGGTTGATGCCATCCAGCATGACCCGATTTTGATGATGAGGATACTCAAGCTCGTCAACTCTTCCTACTTCGGTCTTGCCCAGAAGATCAGCTCCATAAACCATGCGATTGTTTACATTGGCGTCAACACAGTCAAAAATCTGGCTTTGAGCGCGGTGGTGATTGGCGTGATGCCTAGCACAAATGCAGCCGGTTTCGACATGGACGGATTTCTGCGCCATTCCTTGTCCACCGCCATCATTGCTAGAATTTTAGCCAGGAAGGCGGGTGTTCAGGAACGGGATGTTTTTGACTTTTTTTTATCCGGTTTGCTGCACGATTTCGGGAAGATTGTTTTTGCCCATTTTCTGCCCCATGAATTTAAGAAAGCGCTTGCCATGGCCAGAGAGGAGGGCATCCATCTTTATGAAGCGGAGCAGATAGTTTTTACCGCCGATCACACGCAAATCGGCTCTCTTTTGGGAGAAAAATGGCGCCTGCCGCTCCCCCTGGTGGCCTGTTTACGAGAGCACCATGGTCATGACCAGGAAAGTTCGCTGATTATGGCTGCCGTCTCGGCGGCCAACCAGATAGGCAAGGAACTCAAACTTGGCTATAGTGGAGAAAATATTATAGAAAAGCTTCCCCGAACGATATCTGATCTTTTCGACACCGCTGAGGGCGCTATTATAGACTCTCTGGGCGATGTCAGCGCGGAAATGGAAAAGGCCATGATATTCATTAAAAATTAGTAAGTCAGCGTGATTTTGGGGTGATAATTTGAAAATACGCTTCTGGGGTGTGCGCGGGTCGATACCTTCGCCAGGGCTGAAAACAATGAGATACGGCGGCAACACCACTTGCATTGAGGTGGAAACGGATGATGGGCAGACGATAATTATTGATGCCGGCAGCGGTATCCATCCTCTTGCGCAGAGCCTGCTGAAAAAAATGCCCCTATCATCCTCCATCTTTCTCACCCATACCCATTGGGATCATATTCAGGGCCTTCCTTTTTTTACCCCGATTTTTATACCTATGAACAATATCAGGATCTACGGCGCCTTTGATCCGGTTTTGCAGCGAGACATCAGAGATGTGCTGAGCCGTCAGATGGAGTATTGCTTCTTCCCCGTTCGTGAGGCGGAACTAAAGGCGGACATGCAGTATAGCTCTCTCTCCGAAGGTCAAACCATAGCGATAGGATCGGCAAAGGTTACGAACATCATCATGAACCATACGGTTATCAATTTTGGCTACCGGATCGATTGCAACGGCAAAAGTCTATTTTTCACGGGAGACGCCGAACCTTTGTATAATATTTACCATCCCGGGGACGATTACTATGACGAATATGAACGCCTTATCTCCAATAAAAACGCCATGCTCGCGGATTTTGTCCGTGGGGTGGACATACTGATTGCCGACTCCGCATATACGGAGCAGGAATATCAGGCAAAAAAGGGGTGGGGGCACGGCACTTATGACACTTGTATTGCCATGGCTGAGAAAGCGGGCGCCAAAGCCCTTTATTTTACCCATCATGAACCGCAGCGCAGTGATGAGGAGCTTGATCAAATTCACGACTGTCTGCGGGAAAAGTTTATAACCTCGGCAGCGGCGTGCCCCTTTTTTATCGCCTACGAGGGGCTAGAAATCGCTCTGTAATATTTGATAATAACTTGCTTTGAGGAGGGTTCTTCAGGTGGACGCAAAATTTATCAATCCCTTTATCCATGGTACGGTGGAGACCATGAGAAAGCTCGCTTTTATGGATATTCAGCCAGGCAAGCTTTATATGAAAGAGAGTGGCGTTGCCGCAGGTGACGTTTCCGGTATTATCGGTATCACGGGCTATGCCGTAGGCTCACTGGCCATCAGTTTTGTCGAGGCCGACATATGCGACATTGTCAGTAGCATGCGGGGCGACCTCCATACTGCTGTCGACGGGGAAGTTTTTGATGCGGTTCGTGAAATTACCCAGACGATATTAGCTGTCGCCATTACCTCGCTCGAAAGGGAAGGGATGAAGGTCTATGGCGCCCTGCCCACGGTGGTTTACGGAAAAAACCATTCGATCGAATCCATATTGGACAGTACCTGCCTCTCCATTCCTTTTTCCATGGGGAAGGGCGCATTTGTTGTTGATATCTCCATTAAATCAGCGGCGACGGGGGCCGCAACGGCGATGGTGGAACCAGTGGCTCAGCCTCGTGCCCCGGCAATAAAAACGGCTGTTTCTGCGGTCAAGCCGGACGCAGAAAACGTTCCCTCTGAAATGGACAGAAAAGATTTATTAAAGAAGCAGTTGACAGAGGCAACGGTCATGCGGGAAGAGCTGATGAAACAGCTTGCAGAAAAACCATTTATGGAGATATCCCAACGGAAGAAGTTCAAGCAAACGATTCCTGTCTTTGATGCGAAGATCCGGCGGTTGAAGCTGGACATTGCAACGTTGGAGATGATGGCCAAGATCAGTAGCGATGAGCTTGAAAACCCGACTATTGTCCCTCACTACCAGCATTATGACAGCAATAAAAAGCTCTAGGGCGGACAGATCAAGCTTTTGAAATCCGGCTCAGAGAAGTTCATCCTTCTTTGCGCTATATGCGGCTAATATTCATTAACCATATCTGGTTCATCGCCAGCTCGTTCATCTGTCGTGCCATGCCTTGTATCGGTGAAATTGGCATAACTTTCGCATTTCATAAAACCACTCAAGTTATGCGGCAAAAGACCGATAATAAGAATATCGATCACCTCCTGGGAATTGAAGCAATAAAATTGTCATGGTCATGGCGTCGGGATCGTTACCCTTTTTGAGAGAATTAGCCCATGAATATTTCACAGGAAATACTTGACAGTACCAGCAAGCTCGACGGGAGTGAACTGCTGGAAAGCCTGGAAAATTATCGTTCGCTCATTGATCTTACCCCGGACATTATTTATCGTCTCAAGGAGGATGGAACGATTCTCTTTATCTCGCAAGCGGTGCAGCATTTGGGGTACGATCCGGAGGAACTTATCGGTCTGCCCTTCGAGGAGATAGTGTGCTCCGAGGATCGGCAAAAATCCCGGGACCATTTTGTAGAACGGCGCATCGGGGAGCGACGCACAAAAAATCTTGAGGTGCGCCTGCTTCACAAAGAGCGGGGGGGCTGCGATTATGATCTTAAATTTACTTATCTGGCCCTTTCTGCCCGCGGACAGTGGGATGTACCTGATTACGCCATTCAGGAACCGGATAAGCGTTTTCTATACACCCAGGGTATTGCGCGTGATATAACCGAGCGCAAGCAACTGGAGGCGGAGCGTCAGAAGCTGGAGGAACGCTTGCATCGCTCCGAAAAAATGGAGGCGCTGGGTGCTTTGGCCGGCGGGGTAGCGCATGATCTTAATAACGTGCTGGGGGTGCTGGTGGGATACTCGGAATTAATGCTTTTGGCAATCTCCGACGGAAATCCGTTGCGAAGACATGCCAATGCCATTCTGAAGTCCAGTGAGAAGGGCGCCTCCATCGTGCAAGACCTCCTGACCCTGGCCAGGCGGAATGTTCCTGTCGCAGAAGTTGTCGATCTCAATTCGGTCATTACCAATTTTATTAAAACCCCGGTATTTGAAAAGTTGCAAGCATATCACCCCCTGGTGACCTTTCGGTCTGATCTGGACAAGGACCTGCTGAATGTCGAGGGCTCGCCCCTCCATTTGGAAAAAACACTGATGAATTTGATATCGAATGCCTCTGAAGCGATTTCCGACCGTGGCGAGGTGACAATCAGGACAGAAAACCGTTATTTGGATAAAAGTATTCATGGTTACGATGAAGTCCGGGTAGGCGATTATGTGGTTTTGTCAATATCCGACAATGGGGAAGGGATCGCTCCGGCCAACTTAGATAAGATATTTGAACCTTTCTTCACGAAGAAAACCATGGGAAGGAGTGGAACAGGCTTGGGCTTGGCGGTGGTCTGGGGAACAGTAAAGGATCATAAGGGCTACATAGATGTACAAAGCGAGGAAGGCAAAGGAAGCATCTTTACGCTTTACTTCCCCGTTACGCGACAACCACTGAGCGAGTCTTTGCCTAAGAAGACCGTCGAGCAGTACATGGGCCGGGGTGAATCGATTTTGGTGGTGGATGATGTCAATGAACAACAAGAAGTAGCGATGGATATGCTGACGAGACTTGGCTATCAGGTGCAGACGGTTTCCAGCGGTGAAGAAGCCGTGTGTTATCTGAAGAATCACGAGGTTGACCTTTTGGTGCTGGATATGATTATGGCCCCTGGCATCGATGGTTTGGAGACCTACCGGCAGGGGCGCGGCATACGGCCGGGGGAGAAAGCCATTATTGTCAGTGGTTATTCTGAATCGGACCAGATCGCCAAAGCCGTAGAACTTGGTCCCGGCGCTTACGTTCAAAAACCCTACATCCTGGAAAAGATTGGTCTGGCGATACGGGATAAGCTGGAGCAAGTCACGCCCAGCTATCATTAACTTAGTAAGTTGACTTGCTTCCCTGCATCTGCTATGGCTGGCCGCAAGAAATTGATTAAAGGGAAGGAAGGAGTTAGTTATGGAAAGCACCTTATCCATTATCAAGCCCGATGGAGTGGCCAGGGGACTGATTGGCGAGATAAGCAGGCGTTTGGAACAAAATGATTTGAAAATCGTCGCCATGAAGATGATTCGCATGACAAAAGGACAAGCCGAGGGTTTTTACGCTGTCCATCGGGAAAGGCCGTTTTTTGCGAGCCTCACGGACTTTATGTCCGCTGGCCCGGTTGTGGTGATGGTGCTTACGGGAGAAAACGCGATTGCCAGGTACCGGGAACTGATGGGGGCAACGGACTGCCGGGTGGCTGCCGAGGGAACGATCCGCAAGGATTTTGCCACGGACATTGAGAAAAATGTGGTTCATGGTTCTGACGGTCCAGACACAGCGGCATTTGAAATCGGCTATTTTTTCAGTGGATTGGAGTTAGCGTCTTTGCAGGGATAGCCCTGATTTTACGGGTTTTTTGTGGCTGGCTCGTGATACATACTTGAGCCAGCCGCGGCCTGTCGGAGGGCATTTTTACGGAGCCGCTCCTGCTAATAAATTCCGGGGCTGCCTACACTTTAAGCTCCAGATTGATCATGTCGCCCCGGCTGAACCCCACCTTGTCCAGGAACTTCACTAGATCCCAGTCCCGCCAGTTAACGTCGGTATAAATGGTCGTGACGCCGACTTTTTTAAGGTTGGCGACCATTTCCTGCAGAAGTTTGTTCGCGATCCCCCGGTTTTGATAAGCCGGGTCCA
>Ga0082335_1001672_pt1 | contig 45299 bp, 41 predicted proteins | sample Subgrocontami58m_FD_72375 | JGI IMG/M metagenome (GOLD analysis project Ga0082335, IMG submission 72375) | Subsurface groundwater microbial communities from S. Glens Falls, New York, USA - GMW37 contaminated, 5.8 m (SPADES assembly) (version 2) ...
GCGACCAGGCCCACGGCATTGCCCGCGTAGTTACCGCTGCCGTCGAGATTCCACACCACGTACTGGTCGGCCCCGCCGTTCTTCCACGCGACCTGATATCCGGTGGCCGTCTGCTCCGTCCCGAGCGCCGTCCAGGCCCCAAACTGGCCTTCGACAACTGCCGCGCCCTGGAACTTCAGCAGCGGACCCGCTCCACCGGTATCACGCAGGAAGAACCGGTTGCCGACCTCGACCAACCGCGTCGCGCCGAAGCTCTCGATCGTCACGGGAGGGGGAGCCAAGGAATCCACCAGGACGAGGCCGTCGGAGAAGCTAAACTGCTCGACATTGGCAACCGTGTCCGACTCCCCGGGCCTGAGTACACGGACAAAGTCGTAGTCCCAGGCGATCTGATAGTTCGAACGAAGTCCCGCAAAAGCCGCGGTATCGAACCCACTTCCGCCGTCGATAGTGTCGCTCCCGGTCCCACCATCCAGCATGTCATTGCCTACATCGCCAAAGAGTGCATCGTTGCCACCCTTGCCGCTGAGCGTGTCGTCACCGTTGCTGCCATGGATCGTGTCGCCGACCGCCGTTCCGTTGAGGACATCGTTGCCGGACGTGCCGGCGAACAGGTCATTCAGAACCTGATTGCCCCAACCCAACGCATCGACGCGGTAGTAGCCTGCGAAAGTGTTGAGCACGTTGTCGTTTTCGTCATCCCCATCGAAGATTGGCGTCGCCCCGTTGATCATATCCAGCTTCAGCTGGCTCACAGAGAGGAGGTGACCGCTCACCTGCAAGGCAAGCTGCTGCATGTCCGCAACCAACCCTGCAATATGCGGAGCTGCCTGGCTGGTTCCCGAGTAAGTGGTGATCCCGCCGTTGTAGTTTGCTCCCGTGATCTGGCCACCAGGGGCCAAGATCGCGGTCAAACCGGCACTGCGTTGCGAGAAGGAAGCGATGCGGTCCGGCCCGGTGCTGTAGTCGATCGCCCCACCTGACCAGGCGAAGCCTCCGGCATTGCGGTCCCAGACGGCGCCGACCGACCAGGCATTGGGGTCCGCTGACGGCGAAGACACACCCTGTGTCTGGTAGCTGGCGTAACTGTTGCCGGAAGCCACGACGACGGCCGTGTTGTTCGCCGCAAGGGTTGCGAACTGACTTGCATAGACAGAGGGCGTCGGAGTGTTGGGATTGTTCCCCTGACCCAGCGACATGTTCACGGCAACGATGTTGTAGGTCGCGCGATTGGCGACCACCCAATTCAGCGCCTCCACGATGTCGCTTGAAGATGCCGACGATGCAAAATCCGGGAAAACCTTGAGCGCGATGATATTCACGCCCGGCGCCATGCCGGTATAGGTGCCGTTCTGCGATCCGACGATGCTGGCGACGTTGGACCCATGGCCGTGAGTATCCGAGGCATCCGAATCGTTGAAGCCCGAGAAATCGTAGGAATAGACGATGCGATCCGCCACGCCATTGAAGTTGGCATCCGGTCCAAAGTAGCTGTGGTTTAGATCGATGCCGGTATCGATCACCACCACCGAAACACCATGCCCATCGATGCCGCTGAAGCGCGGATCTGCCCGAAACTGATCCAGGTGAATCAGGGAGGTATCCGCCTGCGAGGTCGGCAAAACTACTGGTGGCGGCGAAGAGACTACTGGCGGCGTACTCGGCCCTGGTCCGGGCATAACAACTGTACCTTCGACAACTGCGCTGCCTTGAACCACGCTCTCGGCCAGACCATCCGGGGAAACGGCTTCCGACGGGCTATCACCATCAGCACTGTAGGCGATCATCGCTCGCCACCCGCCTTGCGCAGGCAACAAAGGACCAACGATAAAACACTGTCGATCAAGCGCTGGTCTACGGCGACGATCTTCGCTTTCATCGCCATTCCGAACCGTCCCGCACGTACTTCGTCAGTCATTAATGTCTAAATTTATCCGAAACTGCGTGTAACTTCATACACAAAATACACGCATATCTAGAACCGTATCGACGCATGCGACGCGCAAAATCGTGTCGGGAAGTCGTGACAGCATTCAGCTTTCGGCTACCCGTGACATGACTGGGCTCATCTTCCACGCAACTCACGCGGGCGCGGCATGGGCGCCTGCGCGAGACGATGCATCGTCGATCCGTTACAAACGCCTTTTCGGCACCCCTTGCCGAAAACCGATCGGCGATCGATTACGCTTTTTGACCCGCAGTGCTCCGTAAAATATGGTGCGCGCCGCGCCGACGCGCCAAAATAGACATGACCGGAAACGCCCCCACCATCGCCACGCTGCTGCTGCGGATCTTCCTGCCGTTCGCACTGGCATATTTTCTCTCCTACATCTTCCGCGGCGTGAACGCGGTGATCTTTCCCTATCTCGAACGGGACATCGGGATCACCGCCGGCGATCTCGGCCTGCTCACCTCGGCCTTTTTCCTGTTCTTCGCCGGCTGCCAGCCGATCCTGGGCGTCATGCTCGACCGCTACGGGCCGCGTCGCGTGCAGACCGTGCTGATGGCGACGGCGGCGATCGGATCGGCGATGTTCGGCCTGGCGGCCTCGCTTCCGGAACTGATCGTCGCCCGCGTCCTGATCGGGCTCGGCTTCGCCGGCGGGCTGATGGCGGCGATCAAGGCGATCACGCTGTGGTATCCACCGGAACGCTGGGGCCTGATCACCGGCTTCCACATGATGGCGGGCGGTCTCGGCGCGATGGCGGCCACGTTGCCGGTGCAATGGTCGCTCTCCGTCATGAACTGGCAGGGCTTGTTCTTCTGGCTGGCCGGCCTCTGCCTCGCGACCGCCGCCATTCTTTTCACGGTCGTGCCCGAACGGGGTGCGCCAGGCGCCCAGGGCACGCTCGGCGAGCAGTTCCGCATCACCGGCATCGTGCTGACCGACGGTTTCTTCTGGCGCATCCAGCCCTTGCTCACCTTCCAGCAGGTGGCGTTCATCGCCAGCATCACGTTGTGGATCGGACCGTGGCTGCGCGACGTCGGCGGCATCGACGACAAGGTGGCGCGTGCCGACATCCAGCTCTACACCACCGCCGTCATGACCGTGGGCTTTGCGCTGAGCGGCGTGTTCGCCGGCTGGTTCCGCCGTGCCGGCCTCAGCGACTTCGCCTCCGCCAATCTCGTCAGCGTGCTGTTCGCCCTGGACTGCGCCTGGCTGGCTTTCCTGCCGTCGTTCGAACCGGTGCTGGCATGGCTGCTGTTCGGCTTCCTCGGCGCCTATCCCATTCAATACATGCCGCTGCTCGCCCGCTCCTTCCCGCCCGACTATGCCGGAAGGGTCAGCACGAGCTGCAACCTCGTGGTCTTCCCCGTGATCTTCGCCGGCCAATGGGCGATCGGCAAAGTGGTCGACTTGTGGCCACGCACCGCGTCGGGTTACTCGCCTGACGGCTACACCTGGGCCTACGGTGCTCTCTTCATCCTGCAGGTGGCGGGACTGTCGTGGATGCTTCTGTGGCGGGCGCGACCTCTGGCGCAAGCGCGGTCCGCGGCGGCAGATTGAGCGCGGCCACCAGGTCCCGCACTTCCTGCCGCGCCGCGACATGGCTCAGGGTCAGCGACGGTCCGCCGCCGCCTCGCCTGAGGTCGAGCAGGGTAAGGCCGTTCAGGAACAGCTCCTTGTAGATCACCCGCTCGCTCAGGCCCGCCGCAACGCGGAAACCGATGCGCTTGGCCAGCGCCTCGATGACACTTCCCATGTCGCGCTTGTTGCGGGCAGCGAGCGAGGACAGGCGATTACGCATCACAATCCAGTCGACCGGCCGTCCGCCCTGAATGGCACGCAGCTGGCGCTGCTTCCACACCGCTTCGGCATAGATCGAGGGGCGCACGATCTTCAGCGTATCGGGATCGACTCGCGCCAGCAGATCGAGGTCGATGAAACTGTCGTTCAGCGGGGTCAGCAGCGTGTCGGCCCAAGTGTGTGCCAGCCGCGAGAGGTAGGTGTCGCTGCCCGGCGTGTCGACGATGACGAAATCGGCGGCGCCGACCGCGGGCTCCAGCACCGCTTCCAGTCGCGCCCGCTCGTCGGCCTCGGCCGCCGACCGGTCGCCCAGGGTCGAAAGCAACACCGCAGCATGTAGCGGCATCGGCAGATCGATGGCCCTGCGCCTGGCGTACACCGCGCGGTTCTCTACGTAGCGGCTGAGCGTGCCCTGGCGGGCGTCGAGGTCGAGCGTGGCCACGCGCGCGCCATCGCCCATCAGCGATACCGCGAGGTGCATCGCCGTCGTCGATTTGCCCGACCCGCCCTTTTCGTTGCCGATGACCAGCACATGGCCGCGCCCCGGGATCCGGGCCGCCCGGGTCTGGGCAATGCTCGGATTGGGCGCTGGTTGGAACCCCTCGCTCACGCGACCTTGCGGATCCAGACGGCGGTGTCGTGGAACACCGCGCCGCCGTTGGGCCAACCGGGATCGGCGGACGTCACGGCGTTGATGCCGATGCCGGTCTCGAAGTTTCTGTTCGGCCAGATGCCCTCGACGACGACGACGCCCCTCTGCTGGCCGGACTTGGCCTTGGCATTGACGATCGTCTTGCCGCGCTCGTTGCCGACTTCCACGCGATCGCCGTCGACGAGCCCCAGGGTGGCGCAATCCTCGGGATTCATCATCGCCGTCGGCCGCCCCTCGCGCTTCTGCGAGCTCGGTGTCTCGGTGAAGGTCGAATTCAGGAAGGTGCGCGCCGGTGCGGCGACCAGGCGGAACGGCTTCTCTGGAGTGGCATTGTCGATAACGTCGAAATGGTCGGGCAGCGTGGGCATGTCCTTGCCGCGCGGCCCGAAATTCGCCCAATCCGGCTTGAACCGGAACTTCTTGTCGGGCCAGGCGAAGCCGTCGAGGAAATGCGACGTCTCGAATCCGAGATGGTAGTCCTGACCGCCCTTGGCCCAGTTGGTCTCGGCATCCCACATGCCGGACTTCTTCAGCGTCTCGTCCATGATCTCCCAGGGCGTCATGTCGAAGCCGCGATGCTTCGCGCCCAGCCGCCTGGCCAGCTCGGAGATCACGTAGTGATTCTCGCGCGTCTCACCCGGCGCCTCGATGACCGCCTTGGTCACCTGGAAGAAAGTGTGACCGCTTGCGGTATAGAAGTCGTCATGCTCCAGGAACATGGTGGCCGGCAGCACGATGTCGGCGTAAGCCGCCGTTTCGGTCATGAACTGCTCGTGCACGCAGGTGAACAGGTCCTCCCGCGCGAAGCCCTTGTGCACGAGTCCGAGCTCTGGGCAGACCATCGCCGGGTTGGTGTTCTGGATCAGCATCGCCGTCACCGGAGAGCCGCCTTTCAGGGCATCGCGGTCGCCCGTCAGGATCGGGCCCAGCCGCGACTGGTCGAGGTCTCGGATCGACGTGTCGACCACGTCCAGCCCCTCGATCAGCGTGCGGTCCAGCGGATACATGCCGGTGTGGCCATAGAGTGCGCCGCCGCCCCTATACTGCCACGCACCGGTCACCGCCGGCAGGCAAGTCACGGCATGCATGTTCACGGCGCCGTTGCGGCTGCGGCTGAAGCCGTGGTGGCAGCGGACGAAGGCGGCCTTGCTCCTTCCGAACAGCCGGGCAAAGGCCACGATCTCCTCGACCGGCAACCCGGTGATCTTCGATGCCCACGCAGGCGTGCGATCCACGACATGCGCGGCCAGTTCGTCGGGCGCGTCGGTATAGCGGCGCAGGTAATCCCAGTCGGCATAGCCTTCCTCGAACAGCACGTGCATCACAGCGACCGCCAGGGCGCCATCGGTGCCGGGCCGCACCGCGAGGTGCATGTCGGCCTGCTCGGCGGTGCCGGTGCGGTAGGGATCGACCACGACCAGCTTCGCCCCGCGCTTCTTGGCGCGCATGGCATGGGTCATGACATTGACCTGGGTGTTCACGGGATTGCCGCCCCAGATCACCACCAGTTCGGAATGCTCGTCGATCTCGCGCAGATCGGCGCCACGCTTGGCTCCGGTGCCGACGATCCAGCCGGTGTCGGAGAGTGTCACGCAGATGGTCGAGAAGTAGCGTGAATACTTCATCGCATGGCGCAGGCGGTTGATGCCGTCGCGCTGCACAATGCCCATGGTGCCGGCATAGTAGTAGGGCCAGATGGTTTCCGTGCCGTGTCGGCGCGCCTTGGCGATGAACTGCTCGGCCACAATATCGAGAGCGTCGGCCCACGAGATCTCGGCGAATTGTCCAGAACCTTTCGGCCCGGTGCGGCGCAGCGGCTTCATCAGCCGGTCCGGATGGTGGATGCGTTCGGCGTAGCGGGCGACCTTCTCGCAGATCACTCCTGCGGTGTAATCGTTGCGCTGGGAGCCGCGCACGCGGCCGATCGTTCTGGCGTCCAGCCGCTCGACGTCCAGAGCGCAGGTGCTGGTGCAGTCGTGCGGACAGACCGACGGCACGATGGTAATGCCCGAATCGTTGTTCTTGGCCCGTGCAGGTGCATAGGCATGGTCGTCAGGGGACATGTGGACGCTCCGCGAGAAGTGCCGCAGCATACAGCCGGGGCGCAGGCGGAGAAAGCGTGCTCCGGGAGAGAGTCCAGCGTGTCTTCAGAGTTCACCAATGTCGGCGGCGTTCGCCGCGCCACACAGGACGACGCGGCGGCGATCGCGGCGATCGCGGCAGATGTCCCGCCACCGGCGATGTCGAACAACCGGGCGACGTTCGTGATCGACGGCGTTTCCGGTCCGGTCGCGCTCGTCGACCTGGTCCAGCACCCCGACCACCTGCAAATCGAATATCTGGTCGTTGCCGCGACAGGAACCCACGCGCATGTCCGAACTCTGGTCGCGTTCGCCGAAGCGGCCGCGCGTGCCATCGGTGTTCGCAAGGTTCGCCTGCGATCCGGCGCCGTGCCCGACGAGTTCGCCACATCGCTGGGATACGTGAATGACCAGAAGACAATCCCGACCGGCGCCCTCGCGCGCGCCAGTGACCACCTCGAAGCCGTCGGGGTTCCTCTGTGGCGTGACGGCACTGCCCCGGCCGCGCAAACGCTCTACTACCGAGGCGTCTGGGCGGCGGTTGCCTTGCTGATCGGGCTGGGCAGCGTCTCGTTTGCGGTTTTCAGCGGCAGCCGGACGACGTTGCTCCACATCATGGCCCCGGCCGTTCTCTGCGCGCTCACCTCGGCTTTCGCGATCTGGCAGATTGTCCTGATCGCGGTGGCCGCCAGACGCCGCAGCAGGGGCGTGGCCCCTCTTCTCGCGCTCATGGTCGCTGTCGCTTCCGTGCTGGCCATCGGCGCCCTGCTCTACGACCGCGCCGTGCCGGCGCTTGCCGAATTGTGGAATATCTACAACGGCGATCATAAGCTGAGCGATCTCGCCCTCTCCGTCAGTCCCAACGGGACCACGCTCCATATCGACGGGACCTATGGCATGGGCAGCGACCAGGCGGTCCGGCGGGCGCTGGAGCAAAACCCGAAAATTCGCGAAGTCGTGCTGGCCGGCCCCGGCGGACGCATGGGCGCCGGCTTCGAGATCAGCCGGTTGATCCGCAATCGCCGGCTCGCCACGCGGGTCGAGAACGGCTGCGCCTCGGCCTGCACCATTGCCTTCCTGGGAGGTGTCGATCGCAGCATAGCGCCTTCGGCTAAGCTCGGCTTCCATCGCGCAAGCTTCCCCGGCATGAGTGCCGACGACATGTTCGAGGCCAACCGCGACATGAAGCGGTTCCTCACGATGAGTGCCGGCGTGGCACCCGACTTCGCCCAGCGCGTGCTTGACACGCCGGGCGACTCGATCTGGGTGCCGACACCAGAGGAATTGCTGGCGGCGCGCGTCATCAAACGCGTGAACCGCTGACGGAGGTTGTCCCACGCATGATCCCTCGCGGTCTTCCCTACGACGACGCCATGCGGCGTTTCCGCTGGCCCAAGCCCGAGCGTTTCAACATCGGCCACGCAGTCTGCGGGCGACATCCGCCCGATGCACTGGCGATGATCGTCGAGAACGCCGACGGCAGTGTCCGCAACTGGACATTCGGCCAGCTCCAGGCGGCCAGTTCGCGATTGGCCAACGCGCTGGGCGCATATGGTGTGTCGAAAGGCGACCGCGTCGGCGTGTTCCTGAGCCAGGGCGCGGAGCTGACGCTCTGCCATCTCGCCAGCTACCGCATGGGAGCCATCGCCCTGCCGCTGTTCACATTGTTCGGCGAAGAGGCACTGGAGTACCGGCTGGCCAACGCAGAGGCGTCGGCGATCGTGACGGACATGAGCCAGCTGCCCAAGGTGTTGGCGGTACGCGATCGTCTGCCGCATCTGAAAACAGTGATCGTGATCGGCGCCCACACGCATGGTCGCGATTTTCTCGACTGGGATCGTCTGCTGGCCGCCGCCTCCGACGATTTCCTCACCGTCGATACGGCGGCCAATGACCCGGCCCTGCTGATCTACACATCCGGCACCACGGGTCAGCCCAAGGGTGCCCTCCATGCCCACCGCATGATGTTGGGCGTCATTCCGGCAGTCGAGCAATGGCTGAGCCACTGGCCGCGCGGCAATGAGGTCATGTGGACGCCGGCCGAATGGGCGTGGATCGCGGGCCTTTACGATGCCCTCTTTCCCGCCTGGTATTACGGCACGCCTGTGCTCGCCCACCGCTTCGCAAAATTCGATCCCGAGCGCGCCTTCGCTCTCCTGGAAAAGCACCGTGTCGGCGTGAGCTTCATTCCGCCCACGGCGCTCAAGATGATGCGCCAGGTCCACAAGCCGCAGGACCGCTGGCGCTACGATGTGCGCGCGGTTTCGACCGGCGGCGAGGCCATGGGCGAGGAACTGCTGGCCTGGGGCCGCGAGGCCTTTGGCGCCACGATTTCGGAAGGCTACGGCCAGACCGAGATGAATCTGATGCTGCTCAACTCCCCCGATTGGTTCGAGGTGCGTTCCGGCTCCTGCGGCCGCGCCTGCCCGGGCCGGCGGGTCGCGATCGTCGATCCGGCAGGTAATGTGCTGCCGCCCGGCGAGGAAGGCCAGATCGCCGGCTGGCGCCACGACCCCATCGTCATGCTGGGGTACTGGCGCAATCCCGAGGCGACCGCGCAAAAATACGCCGGCGACTGGCTGCTGACCGGCGATCTCGGTCGTATCGATGCCGACGGCTACGTGTTCTTCAAGAGCCGCGACGACGACGTCATTACCTCGGGCGGCTATCGAATCGGCCCGGGGGAGATCGAGGAATGCCTGATGAAGCACCCGGCGGTGGCCATGGTGGGCGTGGTCGGTGTGCCGGACCGCGTGCGCACCGAGATCGTGAAGGCCTTCATCCAGCTCAGATCCGAAATCGTGGCCACCGACGCGCTGAAGGCCGACCTCGCCAACTTCGTGAAAACCCGGCTCGCCGCCCACGAATACCCGCGCGAGGTCGAATTCGTCGCCGAGCTGCCACTCACGACGACGGGCAAGATCCTGCGTCGGGAACTCAGGCGCCTGGACGCTGAGCAGAAGGCCGGAATGCGACTTTAGAGAAGGGTCAGAAGCGTTTGGGCGTCGCTCTCCGGGACGGCGCCAAGGAGGGCCACAAGGCCGATCAGGGCGGCAGGCCACCATTCCGCGAACCGGGCCAGACCGTCGCGGCGGGACAAAGGCTGCGAGGAATGGGTGTTGATGAACATGGCAATGCCTTTTGGTCAGCGTCAAAATATGGCCGTAATATGACTGAACGTTAACCAATACTGCACTGTTATTCAAGGGAAATTCTAGGCCACTTAAAGTGTTGGATTAGTCTGCGGCGGCAGCCGGTAGGTTGAACTGCAACTCGGCCAGCCGAGCATAGAGCCCGCCGCGGCGGATCAAATCGGCATGACGACCGACATCAACCACCCGGCCGCGGTCGACCACCACGATACGGTCAGCCTTTTGAACGGTCGCCAGCCGGTGGGCGATCACCAGCGTGGTCCGCTTGTGCATCAGCCGGTCGAGCGCCTGCTGGACGGCCAGTTCGCTCTCGGCGTCGAGCGCGCTGGTCGCCTCGTCGAGGAGTAGGATGGCTGGGTCGCAGAGCAGCGCGCGCGCGATGGCAATGCGCTGGCGCTGGCCGCCGGACAGCCGCACGCCGCGATTGCCGAGATCGGTGGCGAGGCCTTGCGGCAGGCTTTCGATGAAGGCGAGCGCCGAGGCCGCTTCCGCCGCCGCCCGGACCTCCGATTCCGGCGCATCGGGCCGGCCGTAGCGGATGTTGTCGGCGACAGAAGCGCTGAACAGCACAGGTTCCTGCGACACGATGGCGAGCGTCCGCCTGAGGTCGGCGAAACGCAGGTCACGGACGTCGATACCGTCGACACGAATGCTGCCCGATTCTGGATCGTAGAAGCGCAGCAGCAGGTTGAAGACGGTGGTCTTGCCCGCACCCGAGGGGCCAACGATGGCAACGGTCTCGCCCGGCGCGACGCTGAGATCGAAACGGTCGAGGGCCAGCGCATCCGGCCGCGCCGGATAACGGAACGACGCCCCGGAGAAGACGACGGCCCCCTGCGTCGGCTTGGGCAGAGGCTTCGGGGCCGTTGGCTCGGCAATGGAGGGCGGCTCCGCCCTGAGTTCGGCCAGGCGTTCGGCCGCCCCCGAGGCGCGTTGCAGATCTCCGATGGTCTCGCTGATGGCGCCACCCGAACTCGCCACCAGGACGGCATAGAATACGAAGGCCGTAAGATCGCCGGCACTGATGCGACCGGCGAGCACGTCGTGGCCGCCCATCCACAGCAGGAAGCCAACCGCGGCGAAGACAATGAAGATCACCAACGTCGTCATGACGGCGCGCCGGGCGATGCGACGGCGGGCCGCGACAAATGCGCGTTCGGCGGCCTCACCGAAGCGGGCCGAGGCGCGATCCTCCTGGGCGAAGGCCTGCACGGTACGAACGGCGTCGAGCGTCTCGCTGCCTTCGGCCACCATGTCGGCCATCCGCGCCTGCGACTCGCGCGACAGCAGGCGCACCCGGCGGCCGAAGAAAATGATCGGCACCACGGCTAGCGGCACCACGGCCAGCGCCAGCAGGGCGAGCTTGGGATTGGTGATCACCAGCATCGCGATGCCGCCCACGCACATCAGCGTGTTGCGCAGCGCCACCGACGCCGACGAGCCGATCACCTGCTCGATGAGCTGGGCGTCGGCCGAGATCCGGCTCATGACGTCGCCCGAGTGCTTGATCTCGAACCAAGCAGGCCCCAGCCGCACGACATGGGCGAACAAATCCTTGCGCAGATCGCCCACGACCCGCTCGCCGAGCCACGAAACGAGGTAGAAACGCGCACCTGAAGCGATCGCCAGCACAACCGCGACGGCCAGCAGCGAAGCCAGTGCGTAGTTCAGGATGTCCGGCCGGCCCTGGGCGAAGCCGCGATCGATCAGGGCCCTGAGGCAGGCGCCAAAGGCCAGCACCGTGGCGGCCGCGACCACCAACGACAGCAGCGCCAGCACGACCCGGCCGCGATGGGGCCTGAGATAGGGCCACAGCAGGCCGAGGCCCCCCAAGCCCTGGTGGCGGCCAGCCGCCCCGCTACCGGCTGCCCCGCTCACGGCGCGCTCCAAGACAGGGCGACCCCGAGTTCAGCCGTCAGCGTGGCCAGCAGGTCGTCGCCGCCCCTGGTGTCCCGCCATCGGCCGGAGGCGCCGTCGAAGGCGTAATGCCGCGCACCGCTCTTGGGTGAACTCAGCCAGATCTGGCGGGTGGGCGCATGCTTGTTGATGAGCCAAATGCCGCCGTCCCCCTCCACGGTGAGGACACCGCCCCGCAACTCGGCATCGGTGTGGCTGCCGATTCCCTCCTCGAGGGCGGTGAGCAGGCTATCGGCAAGGTTTTCGAATGGGCTATCGGCCATGGGCCCGGTCGGTCTACAGGCCCGCCGGGGTCCGGACAACCGGCTTGTCGGAGGTCCCCAGGACCGCTATACACCCCGCCCTATTGCGCCGGCCGGTCGGAAATCGGCCCTGAAGCGCTGGAGAAGGCCTATGAAAGACAAGATCCACCCCGACTATCATAAGATCACCGTGGTGATGACCGACGGCACGTCGTTCGAGACCCGGTCGACCTGGGGCAAAGAAGGCGCAAGCCTGCGCCTCGACATCGATCCGAAGACCCACCCGGCCTGGACCGGTGTGCGCCAGAGCATCGATCGCGGCGGCCGCGTTCAGCGTTTCAAGGATCGTTTCGGCATGACCGGCACCGCGACCGCCGCCATGGGCGCCGGCACCAAGTCGTCGGGCGCCAAGCCCGAAGAGAAGCCAGCTAAGGCTGCGGCCAAGAAGAAGTAAGGCCGAGATTTTCTCAAGCCTCTGTTAGACTGCCCGCCGTAGTCCTTTTGGGGAGACGGTGTGGTGAAATCCGTTCGAGTCGTTTGCGCGCATGACTGCCCCGACATGTGCTCGCTCATCGCCCATGTCGAGGACGGCAAGGTCGTGCGCGTACAGGGCGACCCCGATCATCCATACACGGCGGGTTTCGCCTGCGGCAAGGTGAACCGCGACGCCGACCTGGTGAATTCGCCGGAGCGCCTGAAAACTCCCCTCAAGCGCACGGGCCCCAAGGGTTCGGGCCAGTTCGCGGCGATCACCTGGGAAGCGGCGCTCGACGAGATCGCCGCCAAGTGGAAGGCGATCATCCGGGAAAGCGGCCCGCTCGCCATCCTGGGCTATGCCTACTCGGCCCATCAGGGTCTGATGAATCGCGGCCTGGTGAACGGCCTGTTCCATGCCCTCGGCACCTCGCGCCTGCAGGCCGGCACGGTCTGCGACACCTGCTGCGAGGCGGCGTGGGACGTGACGGTGGGCCCGGTCGGCGGCGCCGATCCCGAATCGGTTGTGCATTCCGACCTCGTCGTCGCCTGGGGCGCCGATCTCGCCGCCACCAACGTGCACTTCTGGGTGCTGGCCGAGGAGCAGCGCAAGAAGCGCGGCATGCCGATCGTCGTGATCGACCCGCGCCGCACGCGCAGTGCCAAGGCGGCCGACCTCTATCTGCCGATCCGCATCGGCACCGATGCGGCGCTGGCGCTGGGCGTCATGCACATCCTGGTGTGCGACGGCCACGCCGACCGCGACTACATCGCCGAGCATACGCTGGGCTTCGACAAGGTCGAGCGCGAGATCTTGCCGAAGTTCACGCCGGCACGAACGGCCGAGATCACGGGGCTCGCCGTCGCCGACATCAAGAAGCTCGCAGCCATGTACGGCACGGCCAAGGCCGCGCTGATCCGCCTGGGCGAAGGCATGACGCGTCTCACCCACGGCGGACAGGCCCTGCGCACCGTAGTTCTGCTGCCGGGCGTCAGCGGCCACTATGCGATCAAGGGCGGCGGCGCCCTCCTCCTCACTGCCGCGTCATGCGACCTCAACTACGCCGCGGTGCGCAAGCCGTCGGGTCCGGCGGCGGCACGCACGGTCAATCACCTCCGCCTCGGCGACGAGCTTCTCAACATGAAGGATCCGCCGATCCGTGCCCTCTACGTTTCGGCCAACAATCCGGCCGTGACCTGCCCCGAGGTTCACAAGGTGCAGAAGGGCCTCGCCCGAGAGGACCTGTTCACCGTCGTGCACGACCCCTTCATGACCGATACGGCGAAGTTCGCCGATATCGTGCTACCGGCCGCCAGCTACCTCGAGACCGACGACCTCTATCGTGCCTACGGTGCCTACTGGATGCAGTGGGGTCGGAAGGCTGCTGAACCTCAAGGTGAAGCGCGCTCCAACTTCGCCGTCGCACAAGCACTGGCCAAGCGGATGGGCCTCGCGGATGCGATCTTCACGCTCACGCCGCAGGACGCCGCGCGCGAGCTGTTCAAGGGGGCGACCGGTCCGGCCGCCAAGGCCGATCCGGCCAGGCTCTTCGCCGGAGAACCCATCCACATCGCGCACGATCGGGACGGCCAGCCATTCAAGACACCGTCGGGCAAGCTCGAGTTCTATTCCGAGCAGCTCGCCAAGCAGGGCCTGCCGCCGATGCCCGACTGGGTGCCCGACCCGATCGAGATAGCCGAAGCCGGCAAATGGCCGCTCCGTTTGCTGACGGCGCCGGGCTATTTCCAGGCCCACACCGCGTTTTCCGGTGTCGGCTTCCTGCGCATCCGCGAGGGCAGGCCCTTCTGCATCCTGCATCCTGAAGATGCCTCGAAGCGTGGCCTCAACGACGGCGACGAAGTGCGGCTGTTCAATGGCCGCGGCGAGATCGGCCTCATGCTCAAGGTCGCCGACGAGATCCAGCCCGGTGTGGTGCTGGTGCCTGGCCAGCGACCGACCAGCGAGGCCGTCGCCGGCACCATCAACATGCTCTGCTCCGACCGCTACACCGACATGGGCGAGGGTGCGACCTACCAGAGCACGTGGCTGGAGGTCGGCGCATGGAAGGCCGCGCCCGCCGCCGCTGGCTGAGCCTCGCGCAGCGCTACTTCACCATCATCTCGCTGGCGACGCGGATGCGCCCGATGCGCCGCGCCTTGTCCAGGGCATCGTGGTCCCTGTCGGTCTGCTTGGCGTAGGCCAGCGCGAACTTGGCGATCGCGTCGTCGAGTTCGGGAGTGTTGCCGCAGTATCCCGCGATCAACGCCGGATCGCCCGACTTTGCATGCGCCAGCGCCAGTGCCCATCCGCACAAGGCGCAGTATTCATCGAATGTCTCCAGTTGCTCGACGTTGCCCTCGTTGAACGCGGCGCTGCCCTTCATGTCGGCAAGCTGGCGGACGTAAAAGTACGAGCCGACGCCCTCGCCCCAGCCGAGAAAAATATCGGGCGCGCCCTGGGTCAGGCGTTGACCGACGACGACGCGCCGACCCTGGTTCTCGAACGGCAGCTTGCTTTCGACATACGGTGCCAGGACTGAAGCCTGAGCCTGCTTGACCTGGAGGAACAACGGATCGTCATTGTCGATGCCTTGCAGCAGGATAACCCAGCAGCCGGTCCCGACGCTGCCGACGCCCACGACCTTGCGCGCCGAGTCGACGATGCGATAGCGCGACAGCAGCTTCCGTCGATCGTAGGTCAGCGATTCGACGTAGGAGCGCAGCATGAGGTCGAGGGCATTGTTGATCGGCATGCCGTTCTCGAGGTGCGTCTCACGAACGATCAAAGGCACCTCCTCGATGATGCGATGCTCGCCGTCGACCTGCTCGGTCAGCTTGTCGAGTACCTGCACGTGGCCCTTCTCCCGTGCCTTGGTCAGGACGCGCTCTGCCCGCTTGCGCGCCTTGGCGGACAAGGTGTCCATTACCGCGCGTTCGTCAATGCGGTTGTACCAGACTTCCAGATATCCCATTTCGGCAAAGCGCCGGATGCGCTTGCGGTAGGAACGCACGATCGTGCGCGCGGCATCGGCGGCGACGTTCTTGTCACCGCCCATAAAGCGGGCCGCTACCACGGCGCTGGCCGCAAGACGCTTGAGGTCCCATTCCCACGGTGCGGGATGGACCTCGTCGAAATCGTTGATCGCGAACACGAGGTTGCGTTCGGCCGATGCAAAGACGCCGAAATTGGAAACGTGCATGTCGCCGCAGGCGTTGACGAACAGACCGGTGGCCGGCGTCGCGGCGAGGTCCGCCGCCATGATGGCCGCCGAGCCACGCAAGAAGGAGAACGGCGACGCGAGCATGCGGGCAAAGCGGACCGGCACGAGCTTCTGCACGCGGGAGATATTTTGCTGCTCGAGGATGGCGACGGGATCCGGCCGATCCGGATTCTTGTCGAAGCGGGCGTGCTCGGCACGCGGCACTTGCTCGCGCAGTGCCTTGCCGATGGCGAGGCGCTCCTTCACCGAGGCGCGCTTGTCCGTGAAACTCGCCAGCATGGCGAGATCTTCCGTGGCCTCTCCGAGTTTCCGCAGATGTGGCCGATCTTCGGCATGCCGCTTGACGGTGGTCATCGTCCATCCCCCTCATTCGATCGGCAACTTATCAGACTCGATCAACCACCAGCAGCCGATCAGATTGCGGGCTCGGGATGCCGGCGGCAGGTCTCCTGCGATCAGCTTCCCGACCATCGAGGCGGGCCATGCTCTCCCTACGGCGCCACGGCATTCCAGTGGCAGCCGCGCGATGCTTCGGTAACCTGCAGGGTCTTCGGGGCCTTCGAAGCATCGGCAACAACGTCGAGCTTCACGCCGCCCAGGCTGAATGTGGTCTTGTAGACCCTGGGCGCGATCTGCTTCAACGTATCGTTGATGCCTCCGGACGACTTGAGAATGGCCTTGTCGCCCATGAGGGTAATCGTATGCAGCCGCGACAGTGAGGCATCGAGGCTGACGCAGCCGGACGGATTGCCCTTTGCGGCAACCGCGCGGAACTCGATGGGCGCATCCTGGGCACTCGCCTGAGGAAGCATCAGTGCTGCCAGCGACCCGGCCAGAAAGGCCATCGAAACGATCACTTTCATATGACTTCCTTCGCGACCGACGGACCCATTCCCCGGGTCATATCCTTGGCGTCGCACGTCGACCTTAGGCATTCTTCGATACGGGACAACGCGCCTGTCGATACGAAATGCGAATTGATTTCGGCATGCCGAACACAAGCCCGCCGGTCGAGGACGCGCTAAGGATCGAGCCGGATCATCGCCTCCGCGGGACTTCCCGTCCGCGCCGCCCTGATCGGCGCCGTGTCGAAGTAAACCCACTCCTCGGCGATGCGGCCATCGCGCAGCTGGAATTTGTCAACGCCCCGCCAGTCGAAGCGCCGACCGCCAGCCGTCCGGGTCGCCTGCCATTCGACGATCACGACATCGCCGCGCGCCGTCCAGTCGAGCAACTGCCAGACGTGGTCGGGCGCTGTCTCGCGCACCATCTCGGTCAGGCGCCCCGGCTCCTTGCCGATCACCAGCCGGTCGTAGAGAGGTGAATGCAACACGCGGTCGGGATGCCACAGCGCAAGGAAGGCTTCGCCGTCGCGCGCTGCCCACGCCGCGGCAAATCGGGTAACGAACTCCTGGACATCTGCGTCGGTCATTTCGCTGCTCCCTGTTGAGGGAGCAGACTGTAGGCTGGCGCGCGTGGCCCGGCTGGCGCGTTTCGGACACCACATCCAGCCAGATCGCTCAGACGAATTTGTGCTGAGTGCGCTCCCGCTTGGCGAGCTTCGGCACCGCCTGACCGACGATCAGCGTCTAGAAGTGTTCGCTCCGCTGGTGCTCGGCAAACGCTGCTTCGTCCTTGAAGACTTCGTAGAAGAAGAACTTCGTCGGCTCGGTGAGCGACTGGTGAATCTGGAAGGCCTTGACGCCCGGTTCACCCTGGGCCTGCGGCAGGAAGTCCCTGATGATACCGACCAGCGAGTCGACTTCCTCAGGCTTGGCTTCCCAGAAAGCCGTAACGACGAGACCGTTCCGAACTTGATTCAAATCGACCATGTGCTTCTCCCTTGGTGCGAGGAGCGATCACGATAGTCGAGGCCGTCCGACCGACGTTTCGGCGCGGATCGAACCGATACCGGCTTCCCCGAAAAGCGCCCCCTCAGGCTGCGCGCCTGCTCAGGAATATCAGGTGCCTGCCCACGATCGCCGCGCCCGCCGCGGCGGCGATGAAGCTCGTCGGCACCCACAGGGCCGCGTCGGCAATGCCGCTCTTGCTCAGTGCCGAGAAGCCGGCGGCGTTTGCGACGAGGCCGGCGATGGCGGCACCCAGGGCAAATCCCGTCTGCTGCACTGTCGCGACCGACGATGCCGCGACGTCGCCCTCACCCGGGCGAGCACCGACCATGACGCGACGGGCGGTGAAGGCCCAGCAGGCGCCGACGCCCGCCCCCACCAGGGCAATCGCCGGAAACAGTGCCGCCGCCGAGCCGAGCGGTGTCAGGACGGCAATGCCAAGCAAACCGGCGCCCATCATCAGGGGGCCCGCGACCAGCATGCGGTCCGACCATCGTGGCGAGAAACCGGCAACGACAAGCGAGACGGTCGTCCAGCCCATAGAGGCGCCGGCCACCATGTAACCCGCGACAAGGGGGTCGAGGCCATGCAGGACCTGCAGGAAGATCGGCACGAAGATCTGCAACGGGCTGTAGGCAACCGACACCAGTAGTGCGAGCCACAGGCCGGCGCCCGTCGACGAGAGCAGCGAAAACGCGTCGCTCGGCAGCAGTCGCACCTTGGCGCGACGATCGACCCGCAGGGCGAGGAACAGCGCAGCCAGGGCCGCCACAAACAACCCGCCCTTGAGGAGGGGCTGCTCCGCAATCGCTGTCAGCGACATGGCGGCGATCGCGGCGCAGACAAAGGCGATCCGCAAACCCGGCACGCGCGGACGGCCGCCGCTGCTCAACGTCTTCGGCAATGCGCGCAAGGCGACCACGGCCAGCACGGCGGCGATCACCGCCACGCTGAAGAAGGCGCCCCGCCAGTTGCCGTGGCGCGCGAAGACACCGCCGAGAAGCGGGCCGATCAGCACCGACATGCTCCAGGCTCCGGACAGCAGCGCGAAAGCGCGGGCCCATACCGTGTCGGGGAATGTATTGCGCACGAGAACATAGGCGATCGCCGCCAGCAGGCCACCGCCAAAGCCCTGCACGAAACGACCGGCGATGACATGGCCTATCGACGGAGCGACTGCACACGACAGAGCGCCGATACCGAAGATCAGCGCCCCGGCACAAAAGGCGTTGCGGGCGCCGACTACTGCCGTGAGATAACCGGTGCAGGTCGCCGCCACGATCGACGATGCCAGGAACGCAGTGGTGGGCCAGCTCATCAGCGCCGCGCCGCCGACATCCTCGACGACGCTCGGCAGCACCGTCGCCAGCATCAGCACATTCATCGAGTGCAGCAACACGCCACCCACTAGCACCACTAGCGGTTGGAACCAGGCGGGCTTCAGCAGGGTTGCCCAACCGACTTGGGATGCTTCAGGCGACATGGCGGCGAATGATCACGATCTCGCCGCCATGGTCAAACCGGATACCCCTTTTGCCGGTGGGACTATGGCGTCCGAAAACCGCGAGCGCGGCTCTCGCGCGCGTGAGAAACTGCGGCCATGGAGCTGCTCGACCGCAAGACCTACTATCGTGCCTTCCAGAGCCACGATGCACGGTTCGACGGCCGCGTCTTCGTCGGCGTGACCTCGACCGGCATCTACTGCCGGCCGATCTGCCCGGCGCGCGCGCCCAAGTTCGAGAACTGCCGGTTCTTCGCCTCGGCCGCTGCGGCGCAGGAGGCTGGCTTCCGGCCCTGCCTGCGCTGCCGGCCCGAGATCGCGCCCGACCTCGCGTTCTGGCGCGGCACGGCCAACACCGTCAGCCGGGCGCTGGCGCTGATCGCCGACGGCGCGCTCGACGAGGACGAGGCCGGCGTCGAGGCGCTGGCCGAGCGCCTGGGCGTCGGCGGCCGGCAGTTGCGGCGGTTGTTCAAGCAGCATCTCGGTGCCTCGCCCATCGCCGTCGCTCAGACACGACGGGTGCTGTTCGCCAAGCAGCTTTTGCACGATACCCGTCTGCCGATGGCCGAAGTGGCGATGTCCGCTGGATTCGGCAGCGTGCGACGCTTCAACGAGACCTTCCGAAACCTGTTCGACCGGCCACCCAGTGCGCTCAGGCGCAAAGCCGGCGTCGACACCTCGGCCCGGGACGGCGTCACGCTGCGTCTCGCCTACCGGCCGCCCTACGACTGGCTGGGCATGTTGGCCGCCCTCGCCGCGCGCGCCGCGCCCGGGACCGAATGGATCGAGAAGGATGTCTGGCACCGCCATGTCGAACTCGACGGCCAATGCGGCGGCGTCGCCGTTGCCCACCTGCCGCAGCGCAATTCGGTGGCCGTGACGATCCGTTTCCCGTCGGTGCGCGCCCTCCCTGCCATCGTGGCCCGCGTCCGGCGCGTGTTCGATCTCGGTGCCGACATCGCCACGATCGGCAGCCACCTGGCGCGCGATCCGAGGCTCGCGCCGCTGATCGCCCGGCGTCCCGGGCTGCGCGCGCCGGGCGACTGGGAGCGCGAAACGATCGTCGCCGCGATCGACGGCGACACGACTCCTGCGTGGCGGCCGTGGCATGCCTACGCCGCGCAGCATTTGCGGATGGCTGCCCATGGTTGAGCCCCTTGCGCTGCTGCTCGACCGGCTGGCGACGCCCATCGGCGAACTGCTGATCATCGCCGATCGTGAGGGCAAGCTGCGAACCATCGATTGGACCGACCACGAGTCTCGCATGCGCCACCTGCTCGACCGGCACTATGGACGCGCCGGCTACGCGCTCGAGCGGGTGCGCGACCCCGGCGGATTGACGCGCGCGATGCGGTACTATTTCAAGGGCGACATCAGTGCGATCGACGGTCTGGCCGTCGCGACCCACGGCACACCCTTCCAACAAAGCGTTTGGCGGGCGTTGCGGCGTATCAAGTCGGGCGGGACGATCAGCTACGCCGAGCTGGCACGCCGCATCGGCAAGCCCCGGGCCGTGCGCGCGGCCGGCCTCGCCAATGGCCAGAATCCGATCAGCATCGTCGTGCCCTGCCACCGCGTGATCGGCTCGGACGGCAGCCTCACCGGCTACGGCGGCGGCCTCTCGCGCAAGCGGTGGCTGCTGGCGCATGAGGGCGCGCTGACAAAGGCAGCATGACCTCCGTGATGATGCTCTACGCCACGCCGCTTCGGATTACGATGCCTGCTGGTTGCAACGCCGCGACGGCAGCTGGCCAGCCCAAGCGCCCGTCAGGAGACGACAGCGTTCCGGCGCTTGAGCCGCAGCAGAGACGCCGGGGCACGGCCGTCCTCGGTCGGCTGATAGACGACGCTGAACAGGGTCCGTGCCTTGGCGAGCGCCTCGCCAAAACCCTTCTGCTCGCTTTCGAACGAGTCGAAGCCGCAGCGTAGCATGAACGGAATCTGGTCCTGCAGGACGCCGCCGGTCGCACGCAGCTCGCCCTGATAGCCGTAGCGGCCCCGCAGCAGCCGCGCCTGGCTGTAGGCGCGGCCGTCGCTGAACTTGGGGAAATGCAGCGCCACGAGATCGAGCCGCGGCAAATCAGCCGCCAGTGCCTCGACGGGATCGGCATTGGCCAACGCCACCCCGACCGGGCCACGCCGGGCGAGTAGCACCGCCCGCGCCCCGCGCCAGCGCGCGAAGCTCACCAGAACCATGCCGTCGGCGGGAACGGCCGCGTCGTCGGCGAGCCGCAGCCAGGGATCCTCGACGATATGGCCTGTCGCGGCCTCCTCCCTATACAGCGGCATACATGCGGTCCTTGAAAGGTTCGGCGCCGATGCGCCGATAGGTGTCAACGAAGCGTTCGCCCTCGGCGCGGCTGTCGAGATAGGTCGCGACCAGCGAGTCAACGGCCTCGACGACCTTGTCGCCCGCGACGGCCGGCCCGAGGATGGTGCCGAGTGCCGTCTTGCCGAAATCGACGTCGCCACCCAGGCTGACCTGGTAGAGTTCGACCCCGTTCTTGTCGACGCCCAGGATGCCGATGTGGCCGACGTGGTGATGACCGCAGGCATTGATGCAGCCCGAGATCTTTATCTTCAGGTCGCCGATATCGTGCTGGCGCGCCAGATTGGCGAAATGATTGGAGATGCGCTGCGCCACCGGGATCGAGCGCGCGTTGGCGAGCGCGCAATAGTCGAGGCCCGGGCAGGCGATGATGTCGGTGACCTTGCCGACATTGGCCTCGGCGAAACCGAGCCGCCCGAGGGCCGCGTACACCGCCGGCAGATCCTCGACGGCGACATGCGGGAAGATCAGGTTCTGCTCGTGGCTGACTCGCAGCTCGCCCTGGCTGTAGGCATCGGCGACGTCGGCCACGCCTTCCATCTGCACGGCACTGGCATCGCCCGGCGGTGCGCCGGCGGGCTTCAGCGACGCTGTGACAATGCGGTAGCCGGCCATCCGGTGTGGCGCCGTGTTCGACTTGAGCCACAGGGCGAAGGCCGCATCCTCGAATTTCTGCCGCTCGACCTGCGGCACGATAGCGGATCGGTGCGGCAGCGGCGGTGGCGCGAACTGGCGCGTGATCGCCTCGATGGTCTCGTCGCTGAGGCCCAGCAAACCGTCGCGGGTTTCGGCGTACTCGGCCTCGACGTCGGCGCGCATCTTCTCGACGCCCACTTCATGCACCAGGATCTTGATGCGGGCCTTGTAGAGATTGTCGCGCCGGCCGTAGCGATTGTAGACGCGCAGCGTCGCCTCGAGATAGGCGAGCAGCTCGTTCTTGGGCAGGAACTCGCGCAGCGTCTTGCCGATCATCGGGGTGCGGCCGAGGCCGCCGCCCACGATCACCTCGAAGCCAGCCTCGCCCTCGGCATTGCGCCACAGACGCAAGCCGATATCGTGCACGCGGACGGCGGCGCGGTCATTCGGCGACCCCGTGATCGCGATCTTGAACTTGCGCGGCAGGAAGGTGAACTCGGGATGAAGCGTCGACCATTGGCGCACGATCTCGGCCCAGATGCGCGGATCCTCGATCTCGTCCGCCGCGGCGCCGGCAAAGTGATCGGCGGTGACGTTGCGGATACAGTTGCCGCTGGTCTGCAGCGCGTGCATGTCGACCTCAGCCAGCTCGGCTAGGGCGTCGGGCGCGTCCTCGAGCCTGATCCAGTTGAGCTGCAGGTTCTGCCGCGTGGTGAAGTGGCCGTAGCCGCGATCGTACTTGCGCGAAATATCGGCCAGCTTGCGCAACTGACGGGATGACAGCGTGCCGTAGGGAATGGCGATCCGCAGCATGTAGGCGTGGAGCTGCAGGTAGAGGCCATTTGTCAATCGCAGCGGTTTGAACTGCTCCTCGGTCAGCTCGCCGGCCAGGCGGCGGCGCACCTGATGGCGGAACTGTTCGACCCGTTCGGCGACCAGCGTGCGATCGTAGTCGTCGTAGCGGTAGAAATAGGTGTCAGGCATAACGCACCGCATCGGCGGCGATGACGTCAAAGGTGAGGCCCGAGGCACGGATCTTTTCGCGCAACGAGAGCGGCTCGATGGTGCCGTCGTTGTCCTCGGCCACCGCCACGAGGAAAGGGTCGATCACGGCGAAGGCCTCGGCCTGGGCACGCAGCAACAGGATCTCGCCGGCACGCCGGTCGCGGGCGACAGCGGCGCGATCGAGCCGGACGGTCCAGTCGCCGGCGTCGTCGAGCCACACCACGACACCGTCGGACAGACGGTTGGCGCTGGCGACCTGGAGGTCGCCGCTCAGATTCTTGGCCATCAGGACACCTCTGCGAAAAGCGGTGGATCGGCTGCGACCGCAAGACCCGCGACCTCGCCGACAATGATCAGGCTGGGACCGGCATCGGCGCGCGCCACATGGGGCGCTGCGAGCCTGGCAAGATCGGCGAGACGGCCGGACGAGATGCGCTCGTCGGGTCGCGTGCCGTTCTCGACGATGGCCACTGGCGTTGTAGGATCCGCGCCCGCGCCCAGCAGGCGGTCGCGCACTGATGCCGCTTCGGAGGCGCCCATGTAGATCGCCAAGGTATGGCCCTGCGCGGCAAGCGCCGGCCATGTGTCGTCGGCGCTGCCGTCGGCGCGATGGCCGGTCACCAGCGTTACCGCCGAGGCGAGACGGCGGTGCGTCAGCGGAATGCCGGCGGACGCCGCGCAGCCGAGCGCCGCGGTGACACCCGGGACGACCGACACGGGGAGCCCGGCGGCGCGCAAGGCGTCGACCTCCTCGCCGCCGCGGCCGAAGATGAAGGGATCCCCCGCCTTCAGGCGCACGACCGTCTGGCCGGCCCGCACCCGGCGGACCAGTTCGGCCTCGATGTCGGCTTGGGCCCAGCTCGGGCGCCCTTTGCGCTTGCCGACCGAAACCACCTCGGCATCGCGACGGGCGCGGCCGAGGATGGCGGCCGGCACGAGATCGTCATGCAGGACGGCGTCAGCTTCCTGCAGCAGTTGCGCGGCCCGCAACGTCAGCAAGTCGGGATCGCCGGGACCGGCGCCGACGATGTGGGCGATGCCCACCGGCGCAAGGCGACGGCGGACGGCATCGAGTTCGCCGAGCGCTACGCGCCGGGCACCTGCCTCATCGCCGGCCAGGACAAGCCGGGCCGCCGGACCGTCGACCAGACGACGCCAGAAGCCGCGACGGCGGGCCGGGTCGGCGATCAAGGCGTTCGCCTGGGCACGGAAGGTCCGCGCCAGCTTGGCCAGGGCACCAATCCGTTCCGGCAGGGCGGCTTCGATGCGGCCGCGCAGGATGCTCGCCAGGGTCGGCGAGGCCCCGCCCGTCGAGATCGCCACCACGACGCCGTCACGATCGACGATGGCGGGCAGGATGAAATCGCAGAGCGCCGGCCGGTCGGCGACATTGGCCGGCACGCCGGCGGCTTTCGCGAGGCGCTGCGCGGCGGTGTCGCCCTCGAGCGAGCCGGTCGCGACGAACGCCGCCACGGCGCCGCGGAAGTCCGCAACCTCGACGGCGCCGGCGGCGACCTCGAACACATCGGCGCCGGCCGAGCGCGCAGTTTCCGAGCGGCGCTCCGCGGTGGACCCTTCGCCCACGACGACGACCTTGCGGCCGGCCAAATCGAAGAACAGCGGCAAATGCTTCACGACACGGCCGCCCGCAGCCCGATGTTGAAGGCGAGCATGGCAGCCGCCTGCGAGATCGACAGGATCCACACGACGGCCTCGGGTCTGCGAAGGAACTTGGACATGCGGGCACCCGCGTTCGATGGACTCTTGATCTGGCGTTGTTTCGCACGTCCGCCATGACTTGAGTTGCCGAAGGTTCCCGCGCCGGCAGCAAATCCTTCCGTCCGGGCAGAGCTGGAAGAAATTTTTCCTCTTCCCCGCTTTTCATCCCCTCTTGAAGGCCCGGCGGGGCTTCCTAAATCCGTGCTGTCGCCCGTGCCCATGCCGGGGCGGGCGGCGTCACACATCGCTCCTGAGAGGATGAAACATGCGTACTTTCGACTATTCCCCATTCTATCGCGGCACCGTCGGCTTCGACCGGGTGTTCGACCTGCTGAACTCGGCCGCCGGCCAGTCCAGCGCCAACGGCTATCCGCCGTACAACATCGAAAAGTCCGGCGATAACGCCTACCGCATCGTGATGGCGGTCGCGGGCTTCGCCGAGGCTGAACTGAACGTGACCCAGAAGGAAAACGAACTCCTGGTCACCGGCCAGGCAGCGGCCAACGGGCAGGACGAGAAGCAGTATCTCTATCGCGGCATTGCCGGGCGCAATTTCGAGCGCCGCTTCCAGCTCGCGGACCATGTGAAGGTGGTGGGCGCGAAGCTGGCAAACGGCTTGCTGACGATCGAGCTGCAGCGCGAAATCCCGGAAGAGAAGAAGGCCCGGGCGATCCCTGTCGTCGCCGATGCTCAGCCCGCGCTCACGCACTAACAATCGTTCTCAACAAGCAAGACAGGGCGCCGCAGACAAGTGCGGCGCCTTTTCCATTGCCGCGCGCGGGGCAGGGTTGGACAATATTGAAATGACACTTTCAGCCCAGCTCACTCACTTCGGCATCCATGCTACCGACCTCGATCGCATGGTCGACTTTTACACTCGCGTCATGGGCTTCTTGATCAGCGACACCGGCACCGGCAGCTCCGGTGCACGCATCGTGTTCATGACGCAGAATCCGGAATGCCATCACCAGTTCGTGCTGTTCGATGGCCGCCCGAAGGACCTGCCCTACAGCCCGGTGAACCAGATCTCGTTCCGCCTCGACTCGCTCGACACGCTGAAGGAGTACCGCGCGGCATTGATCGCCGCAGGCATCACCGAGCATCGCCAGACCGACCATGGCAATGCCTGGGCCTTCTACTTCAAGGACCCCGAGGGCAATCCGGTCGAGATGTACTGCGACACGCCCTTCTACACGCCGCAGCCCTGCGGCGAGCCACTCGATCTCGACCAGCCGAATGACGCGATCCTCGCGCGCACCGAAGCGATGTGCCGGAGTCGGCCACGATTCATGTCGCGCGAAGCCTGGATGCAGAGCATCCAGGCCAAGTTGGGTGCTCGAAGTTAAGCAAGGACTGTCATCCTGAGGCCATAGGCCGAAGGACCTTTACTGAGCCGCAAAGGTTCCCCTCGCTGCGCTCGGGATGACAGATTGCGCTATTTCTTCGCGTACTTGCCGGTGAGCTGCGGCGTGTGCGGGCCTTCGCCGCCCTTCTCCTTGTGCTGCAGCCGCGTCGTGCGCGCCCAGGTGCGCTTCAGCTCGTCCTTCACGCTGAACCTGAGCGTACCGATCTTCTCGACGGTGAGTTCGATCTTGTCGCCGTCCATGAACGAGTTGAGGCCGCGGTGGTTGGTGCCGGTGGCGATGATGTCGCCGGGCTCCAGCGTGTGGATCGAACTCACCCATTCGATGATGCGCGGGATCTGATGCGCCATGTCGCTGGTATTGAACTTCTGCATCACCTGGCCGTTGTTGGTGAGCGTGATATCGAGATCCTGCGGGTCGGCGATTTCATCGGCCGTCACGATGCAGGGGCCGATCGGTGCAAAAGTGTCGCGCGACTTCATCTGGAAGAAGACGTTGCCCGGCGGCGGCAGGCCGCGGGCCGAGCCATCGATGAAGCAGGTGTAGCCGAAGATGTGCTTGAAGGCGTCGGCCGGCGCCACGCGCGTCCCGCGCTTGCCGACGATCAGCGCCATCTCCGCCTCGCCCTCGAAGATCGAGGCCGGCACGTCCGGCAGCACCATGGTGTCGCCGTCACCGATCACCGCCGTCGCGGCCTTGTGGAAGGCGTTGATGGCGGGCTTCTCCGGCAGGGTGCCGTCTTCCATATAGTTGACGGCCATGCAGACGATGTTGCCGGGCTTCGGCACGGGTGGGCGCAGCCGCACGTCCTTGACAGGCATGCCCTTGCCGTCGGCGGCGGCCTTCTCGACCTTGGCCCTGTAGGAATCCCATTTTGCGATCAGGCCAATGATGAGATCCCGCGAATCGAGATGCGGGATGTCCTTCACCACGTCGGTGACGTCGACGACGTTGTCGCCCCTGATGACGCCCAGGCGAAAGTCGTTGAAATAGCAAAGCTTCACTTCTTCTCTCCCTCTTCGAGCACTTCCTTGGCGACGCCCGCGGCCGACATGGCGGTCGGCCAGCCGGAATAGAACGCCATGTGGGTGATGACCTCTACGATCTCGTCCTTGGTCACGCCGTTATCGATGGCGCGGGCGACATGGCCGCGCAGCTGTTCGGTACGGTTCATGGCGACCAGGGCGGCGCAGGTGATCAGGCTGCGGTCGCGCTTGGAGAGGCCCGGCCTCTCCCAGACGTCGCCATAGACGACCTTTTCGGTGAGATCGATCAGCTTGGGCACGAACGACCGCACGCGGTCGCGGGCATTGGGGACAGGTGTCTTGGACATCGTCTATCCTCTCTGTGTGTCAGGGGCTGACGTGGCCGAGGAAGCGTTCCGGCGGGCGCTCGCCCCATTGCGACTGGAACCCCTCCTCGGCGCTCAGCAGATGGCCGCCGTTCGAGGCATTCAGCCGGTCGGTGTCGGCCCAGCGCTCATGCACGCGGCCCCACGGATCGCACCAGTAGTCGTAGACCTGGCTGCCCAGCAGATGGCGCCCGATGCCCCACATGTGGTCGTACTTGCCGAGCTGCTTGATGTATTCGTGGTCCTGGAAGATGGCATCTATGTCGTGCGCCTCGTAGGAGACGTGGTTGAGGCCCGTCTTCTCGTTGTGCACGCAGAACAGCACGTGATGGTCGACATATTCCTTGCCGCAGTCCAGCCGGCTAAAGGCGCCGATGACATTGTCCTTGTCGCCGGCATAGACGTCGTCGGAGCGGATCATGCCCAGCGTTTCGCGGAACCAGGCGACCGTCTCCTTGACCTTCGGCGTCGCCAGCACGCCGTGCCCGATGCGCTGGATCGGCGTCGGCGACTTGGTGAGTCGCATCACCCGGCCGGCGCGCCGGTGCGGCTCGCTGCCCGAGTTCGTGACGTCTCGGTCGACCTTCGTCACCGGCACGGTCGCCATGCCATGGATGACCTCGATCTGGTAGCCGTTAGGTTCGGTGAGCCGGACACGCTTGCCGCCGCCCGGCTCATTGATGGTCTCGATCCCGGAAGCGCCCGGCAGCTTGGCGATGCGCTTCAGATCGTCTTCGCTGGCCGCGTGGTAGCCGAAGCCGATGAACCTGGTTCCGCCCTTGTGCACGGCATGCAGGTGATGGTGGCCGTCGGTGCCGCGCATGTAGAGCGCGTCGGGTGTGCGCTCGGCCCGCACCAGGCCGAAATGGGTGAGAAACTCCTCCATTTCGTCGAGGTCCGGCGCTTCCATGCGGGGGAAGGCAAATTCAGCAACCTTGATCGCTACCATGATGCTCCTCCGGGTATCGGTCCTATGATGCCTTGAACTTGTCGGGCAGGCGCTCCTCGTTGCCGAGCGCCACGCGGCGCACACCTTCGCTGTCGGGGCTGGCCGGGAAGCCGTCCTTCGAGCGCGGCGCGGGAATCTCCACGACCTTGTTGGACAGCCGGCCGACGCCCGACACTTCGACATCGATCGTGTCGCCGACTTCGAGCGGTCGGGAATTGGCGGGCGTGCCGGTCAGCAGGATATCGCCCGGCAGGAAAGTCATGTGGCGCGCCAGATCGGCGATCAGGTAGCCGCAGTCGAAGATCTGCTCGCTGACGGCGCCTTCCTGAACCATCTTGCCGTTCTTGTAGGAACGCAACGTCGACTTGCGCACGTCGACGCCGGACACCAGGCCCGGTCCGATCGGACAGAACCCGTCCATGCCCTTTACGCGCAACATGGAGCCCGCGTCCGTGTCGCGAAAATCATGGCAGCCGAAATCATTCGACGGCGCGAAGCCCGCGATGCAGTCCCAGGCCTCCTCGCGCGTGACGTTGCGCGTCACCTTGCCGAACACGACGGCCATTTCGCCCTCGTAGTTCACGTACTTGTAGCCGGCCGGCCGGATCAGCTCGCCGCGATGGGCGTTCAGCGCCGTCAGCGGCTTCTGGAAGTAGGTTGGCGTCTTGGGCGGCACCCGCGTGTTGTTGAACTCGTAGTAGCGCGAGATGTAGTTGACGTGCACACAGATGATCTTGGTCGGCACGCACGGCGGCAGATGGACGACGTCCTTCTCGTCGCAGGTCCGGCCGTCGGCGAAGACGATCTTGCCGTCCTCGAATTCCACCCAATGTTCGCTACCGTCCTTGATGACGTGGCGGATTTCCTTCCGCGGCCCCTCCAAAACGCTCATCCGACTGCTCCCTGCTTCTTCGCCTGTTGCCTACTTCTTCGCTTGTTGAATCGCCCGCCACACGTTCTGCGCCGTGGCCGGCATGGCCACGTTCCTGACCCCGAGCGGCGCCACGGCATCCAGCACCGCGTTCATCACCGCCGGCATGGCGCCGACCGTGCCCGCCTCGCCCGCCCCCTTGGCACCCAGCGGATTGTACTTGGTTGGCACCGGGTTGGACTTGATCTCCATGCTGCACATCGTGTCGGCGCGCGGCATGGCATAGTCGAGGAAGCTTGCGGTCAGAAGCTGGCCGCTCTCGCGGTCCCAAACGACCTGTTCGCTCAGGATCTGACCCACGCCCTGGGCCACGCCGCCATGGATCTGGCCCTTCAGCCCGATGGGGTTCATCACCGTGCCGACGTCGTCGACCACGGCGTATCGGTCGAGCTTCACTTCGCCGGTGTCGGGATCGACTTCGACCTCGCAGATGTGGCAGCCGTTGGGATAGGTGTCCTTCTGGCCGAGGTAGGTAGCGTTCTCGTAGAGACCGCCCTCGAAGCCCTTGGGCCATTTGGTCGGATTGAAGGCAGCCATCGCCACCTGCTTCAGCGCCACCGTCTTGTCGGTGCCGGCGACCTTGAAGACGCCGTCGGCGAATTCGATATCCTGCTCGCCGGCCTCGAGCAGATGGCCCGCGATCAGCTTGCCTTTCTGGATCACCTTGCCGGCCGCCTCGAACAGCGCCGAGCCGCCCAGTACCGTCGAGCGCGAGCCGTTGGTGCCCATGCCGAAGGCCACGCGGTCGGTGTCGCCGTCGATGAACTGCACATCGGCCGGATCAATGCCAAGCCGCTCGTTCAAGATCTGCTTGAACATCGTCTCGTGGCCCTGGCCCTGGTTCTTGGTGCCCATGAGAAGAGCCGCCGTGCCGCTCGGGTTGAAACGGATCTCGGCATATTCCGGTTGCGCCGTGCCGGCCGCCTGCTCGATGGCGTTGACGATGCCGAGGCCGCGCAGTCTGCCGCGCTTCTCCGATTCCTCGGCCCGCGCCGCGTAGCCCGCGACGTCGGCAAGCTTGATGGCCATGTCCATGTTCTTCTCGAACTGGCCACAGTCGTAGAACGGCCCGACCGGGCTCTGGTACGGCAGGGCCTCTTCCGAGAGCATGTTCTTGCGCCGCAGATCGACGCGATCGACACCCAGCTCGCGCGCCGCATCGTCGATCAGGCGTTCAATCAAATAGATTGCTTCTGGTCGCCCGGCGCCGCGGTAGGGCGCCGTCGGGTTGGTGTTGGAAAGCACGCCGACGACGTTGATGTAGGCCTTGGGTATCAGATAGACGCCCAGCACCGTGCCGATCATGCCGAACGGCGACAGCAGGTTGCGGTCCGAGCCGACATAGGCGCCGATGTTGGCCAGCATGTTGAGGCGCAACGCCACGAACCTGTTGTCCTGGTCGAGCGCCAGTTCGATCTCGCCGATGTTGTCGCGCCCGTGCTCATCGGCCATCACCGCTTCGCTGCGCTCGCAGGTCCATTTCACCGGACGCAACAGCTTGCGCGCCGCCCACAACGTCAGGCGATGCTCGATATACTGCCAGCCCTTGGTACCGAAGCCGCCGCCGACGTCACCCGAGATCACCCGCATCTTGCTCTCGGGCACCTTGAACACGTTCTGCGCCAGCATGTTGCGTACGCGGTGTGGATACTGCACGTCGGCGTAGAGCGTCATGCGATCCTCTCCGGGGTCGTAGACGCCCAAAGTGCCACGCGGCTCCATATACTGCGCGTGCACGCGCGTGATCTCGTAGCGCCGCTTGATGACCTTGACCGCACCCTTGATCGCCTCGTCGGTCGCGGCCTTGTTGCCGCGCTCGGTGAAACAGGAAATGTTGTCGGGGCAATCGTCCCACACCGCGGCGGCGCCGGGCTTCACCGTGTCGGCGGTCGAGGTCACGGACTTCAGCGCCTCATAGTCGATGTCGACCAGTTCGGCCGCATCCTTGGCTTCGGCCAGCGTGTCGGCAATCACCATCGCCACCGGATCGCCGACATAGCGCACGCGATCGGTCACCAGCGGCGGGCGTTGCGGTGCATACATCGGCTTACCGTCGGGACGCTTGCGCGGCATGTTGGCCTTGGGCATGCCCAACCCGTCGGCGGCCACGTCGTGGCCGGTGTAGACCGCGAGCACGCCGGGGGCCTTGCGCGCCGCCTCCACGTCGATCGACTTGATGATCGCATGGGCATGCGGCGAGCGCACGAACACCGCATAGGCCTGGCCGGGCAAGTTGACGTCGTTGATGTAGCGGCCCTGCCCGCGCAGCAGTCGCGGATCCTCGAACCGCAGCACCGGCTGGCCAATTCCATACTTGCTCATGACGTCCTCACTCCCGGCAATGGATCAACTCTGGCTCGACTAACCCAACGGTCCCATGAAGGCCGGGTCGGCGTAGGTGTCCGACATCGGCTCCAGGCTCTCGGGCCAGTCCTTGCCGACCTTGCGGCGCTGGTCGCCCGGGCGCGGCTTACCGTCCCAGCCGACGCGCTCCATGTAATAGTAGAGCATCAGGCAGTGGCCGGCCGGATCAAGGAAGTGCGCCGCATAGTCGACCCCTGGATACAACTCCGGCGGGACGGCATCCGTGAAGCGGACGCCGTTCTTCTTCAGGAACGCGACCGCATCGCGGAGCTGACGATAGCTGCCGACCTGCATGCCCATCGACGCCACCGACGTGTCGGGGTTCAGGCCCAACTCGCCGCGCAGCGCCTTCGGCAACAGCGACAGGCTGTGATGCTCGCCACCGTTGCGCAGATAGACGCAGCGATGTCCATTGTAGATCACCGTCTCGCTGCGCACGAAGCCCATCGTTTCGGTGTAGAAGGCTTCCGAGGCGCCGACATCGGCCACGAACAGGCTCATCGGGCCGATGTTGGTGACCTTGAACGGGCGCGGCAGGCACACGCCGGCCACGACATGCTGCTCGTTACCGCGATCCCGGATCGCGTTGCCTGCGTTGATGTCGATGCCCTTGGCGACGGCGTCGCGCACCTCCTGCTCTTCGGAGATCTGCGGCAGCCCGGGCTGTTCGCGGAAGGCGCGGTAGTACATGGCCTCAGGCTTGCTGCGGCCGTCCCAGCCGATCTGCTCCATGCCGTAATAGAGCTCGACCGTGTGGCCGTCGGGATCGCGGATATAGGTATGCCAGTTGCTGCCCGGCATATCGCGGCCGACCCGGCGGATCTCGACCTGCTTCCCGCGGAAATAGTCGGCGGCGGCGAACACCTCGTCCATGGTGCCGACCTGCCAGGTGATCTGGTTGACGGTGATGTCCTTGGACACCGCGTCGTCGCCGAAGATGGCACCCAGCGACTTGTGCGCCAGCAGGAAGGCGTGATGGTCGGAATTGTGGCTCATGAAGACGATGCGCGGGTCTTCCAGGCGCTTCGCCATCTCCTCGCGGCCAGGCACCTTCGAGAAGTCGCGCGTGTCGGTGACGCGAAAGCCGAGCAGCCGCGAATAGAAGTCGAGACCCTGGTCCATGTCGGCGACGTTGAAGCCGAAATGACCCAGCCGGCGGATCTTGAACGGCTGCGGATAGCGCAGGCCACCGATGTCATAGGTCGCCGCCTTTTGAAGTGCGTCCATGATGTCCTCCTACTTCTTCCCTCGCTTCTCGCCGCGCGGGGCGCGCGCATCCATCGTGAGCCCGGGGACTTCCGACGCGGCCTGCTCGACCGTTGTGCGGATATGCCGTTCGATCAGCCCGCAGGCCACATCGACGTCGCGCGCCAGCACGGCATCGCGCAATTCCAGATGCTCGTTCCGCCGCCGCGAGCGTGCGTGGATCATCGTCAGCCAATGATAGCGCCGTGCCTGGTCGAACAGCTCACTGCGGAAATGCAGCGACCACGGCGATGTGCAGGTCGCCACCAGCGAGTCGTGGAAGCGCTTGTGGCGTTTGCCCCACTCGCGCTTGACGCTCACCGGATCGTCCTGCCGGGGCGCGGCGAGCTTGGAAAGCAGGAAGTGAGAGCTCACGATCTCGGCTTCCCAGGCGTCGGTGCCGTGGCGGATCGCGTCGGCGAGCGTCCTGGTTTCGAGATAGACCCGCAGTTCCGACAGATCGAGGAAGTCGGCCAGCGAGATCGGCGCCACCTGGAAGCCGCGGCCGGCCTCGGTCCGCGCCAGCCCTTCCGACACCAGGTGCGACAGCGCCTCGCGCAGCGTGCCGACGCTGGTGCCGTAGCGTTGCCGCAGCTCCCCGAAACGCAGCCTCTGGTCGGGCTTGAGCACGCAGCACAGGATGTCCTCGCGCATCTTGCGCAGAACATCGAAGGTCGCCGCATCCTCGCGGCTCACGTCCTGGGGCGCAGACGTGGCGATCACGCTTTCCCTGGAACCGTCGAATGGCATCGTCAGGATCTTCCCCATGGCCTGCTCCTCAAACGCCCAGGTAGGCTTCGCGAATGTGCGGCTGCGTCAAGAGCTCGTCGGGCAACCCGGTCGCCACGATCCGCCCCTGCTCCAACACATAGGCGCGATCGGCGACGCCAAGCGCCTTGAGCACATTCTGCTCGACCAGTAACACGGCTGCACCGTCATCGCGCACTTTCGAAATGATCTCGAACATGTCGTCGACGATGGTCGGCGCCAGCCCCAGTGACGGCTCGTCGAACAGCACGATGCGGGGCCTCGCCATCAGCGCCCGGCCGATCGCCACCATCTGCTGCTGACCTCCCGACAGCTCGCCCGCGAGCTGCAGCCGCTTGTCGCGCAGGATCGGGAACAGGCCATAGACCCGCTCCAGAGACTGTTCACGCGCCGCTCGGGCCGCCGGCAGGTAGCAACCGATCTCGAGGTTCTCCTCCACCGACATCTTCACGAACAGGCGCCGCCCCTCGGGGACCAGCGCGATGCCGTGGGCGCAGTAGTCATAAGGCTTGACGCGCGCCATATCGGCGCCGTCGAACTCGAGTTCGCCCTGGCGATAGCGCAACAGGCCGGCGATCGCCCCGATCAGCGTCGTCTTGCCTGCGCCATTGGGACCGATCACCGACACGATCTCGCCGGCATCGACCGAGAGCGAGACGTCCCAAACCGCCGGTGCATCGCCATAGCCGATATGGAGGTTTCGCGCTTCAAGCAGCATAGGCTTTGCCCAGATAGATTCTGATGACGCGCGGATCGCGCATCACCTCGCGCGGTGCGCCGAGGGCGAACAGCTTGCCCTCGTTCAAGACGGCAACCCTGTCCGACAGTTCGACCACCGCCCGCATCAGGTGCTCGACGAAGACGATGGTGGCGCCTTGCGCGCGAATGGCGCGGACTAGGCGGATGGCGTTGTCGACCTCGGCCGGGTTGAGGCCGGACAACACCTCGTCGAGCAGCAGGAGCTTGGGCCGGGCCGCCAGCGCACGCGCAAGCTCGAGGAACTTGCGCTCGTGCAGATTGAGTTCCGCGGGCAAGGCCTGCTCCTTGCCGGCAAGCCCCGTAAAAGCGATCCAGTGCAGGGCCTCGTCGCGGATCTCCGACGCGGCCCGGACCGGCCCGCCGAACGTGGCCGCGAGGGCGACGTTGTCGAGGACGGTCATGTTCACGAACGGCCGCGGGATCTGGTAGGTGCGCGCCACGCCACGGCCAGCGATCTCGTGCGCCGGCAGGTGGCCGATCTGGACGCCGTCGACGGAGATGGTCCCGTTGGTCAGCGGATAGAACCCGGAAATGGCATTGATCAGCGTTGTCTTGCCCGAGCCGTTGGGCCCGACCAGGCCGAGAATTTCGCCCTCGCGCACATCGAGATCGACGCCGTCCAGCGCCTGCAGGCCGCCGAAGCGCTTGGTGACGCCGCGCGCTTCCAGGATGTGGCGTTCGCCGATCGGCCGGGCGGGAGTGGGCACGACGGGAACGACGACGGCGGCGGGTTCCGCTTGGGTGGTCTTCCGTCGTCTCAGCCATTTCTGGACCGCAGGCACGACGCCGTCCGGCAACCACAGGATGGCGACGATCAGGATCAGGCCGACGATGGCCCGGCCGATCATGGCCTCGCCGCCGCTGATGAAGGCATAGAGGAGCGTCGTGATGATGGTGGCGCCGATCGCCGGACCAAACCAGTTCCGCGAGCCGCCCAGCACGCTCATCAGCACGACGTAGAGCGGAACGGTGAGTTCGAACGTGCCGCCCACGGTCAGGAACCCGACATACATGGCGTGGATGCCGCCGACCGCGCCGGCAATGCCAGCCGACAGCGCAAAGGCCGCGATCTTGTAGCGGAAGGTCGGCACACCCTTGGCCTCGGCCACGTCCTCGTCGTCGTGAATGGCGAACAGGCCCATGCCGAGCCGCGAATGCGCGACTTTCCAGGCGATCGCCAGCGTCAGCGCGCACATGGCAAATCCCAGCACGTAGATCGTGCCGGTCTGCGTCGGCATGATGTTGGGCATCGGCACGGCGCTCATGAACACTCCCGCCCCGCCGTCGATCGGCGTGTTGAGGATGATCGTGGCGATCACGAAGGTCACCGCGAGCGTCAGCAAGGCGAACAGCTCGCCGCGCAGGCGTTTCAGGCGAAAGACGACGGCGCCGATGCCGATGCCGAGCAACGCCGCGACGCCGGCGGCGATCGGCACCGTCGCCAGGAACGGCACCTGCAGCTTGGTCGTGAGCGTCGCCGTCGTGTACATGCCGACGCCGAAGAAGGCGGCGTGGCCGAGGCTGAAGTAGCCGGCGAAGCCGCTCAGCAGCGCCCAGCTCGTCGACAGCGAGACCCAGAAGAACACGAGGTAGAAGAACGACTCGTAGAAGGCCGGCAGGCCGGCCGTCGGCAGGATCGCGAAGACGGCGACGCCGAGGACCGCGGCGAGCTTGGAAAGACCGTTGGTGTTCATCACAGCCAGTCCGGATCCCAAAGCAGAATGACGATCAGCACCGAGAAGGACACGACGGGTGCCCAGGCCGGGCTCAGTACCGCCATGGCGATCGATTCGGAGGCGCCGATCAGCATGCCGGCGAACAAGGCGCCGAGCGGATTGCCGAGCCGGCCGATGATCACCACGGCGAATACGACTCCCAGCCACGCCCAGATCTGGGCCGGTGCCAGGGTGGCGATCAGTGCAATGAAGGTGCCGGCGACACCGGCATAGCCGGCGCCGATGCCCGACAGCAGGTAGGCGAGCTTCCTGTGGTCGACGCCGTAGGCGGCGGCGATGTCGGCGTCCTCGGCGCTGGCCCGTAGCGCCTTGCCGACGTAGGTCCTGCGCAGCCAGAGCCAGGTGCCCCAGGCGAGCGCGCCGGCAACGAGGCAGAGGACCAGCTCCAGGACCGGGATGTAGAACGGCCCCGCCTTGATCGACAGCGTCGAATAGTGGGTTTCGAAGCGGCGGTAGTCGGCCGTCCAATAGAGCTGGATGACGACCTCGAGGATGACGGCGAAGCTGAAGGTGATCAGAAGCGAGGCGAGTTCGTTCACCTTGAACTTGTCGAACAGCCAATGCTGCACGACGCCGATCGCGAACATCGCCGGCACGATGAGCATCGCCGACCACCACGGCTGGACATGGTAGGTCGTGCCCAGCTCGTAGGTCAGGTAGGCGGCGAGGAAGGCGAGCGCAAAATGGCTGAGATTGACCAGCCGCAGCAGCCCCCAACTCAGGCTGAGGCCCAGCGCCAGCAATCCATACATCCCGCCGGCCAGGACGCCGGAGATCAGCGCCTGGCCGAGAAGCGTTGCACTGGGCATTGCGCGGTTACGACCCGATCAACTTTACTCCGGGGGCGGCATACTTGGTGGGCCAGACGACCTTCCATTGGCCGCCTTGCACCTGCTTGATGAGCTGCTCGGCAGTGCCGTGGTTGTAGGGGCCGTCGAACCGCAGTGTGCCGTAGATGGTGTCGACGGTGTTCTTCTTCAGGAAGGCCGCGATCGCCTTGTCCTCGAGGCTCTTGGCGCCGTTCACGCCGGCCTCGAGGATCTGCCACTCCGAGATCATGCCGGCCGCCTGCGCGTCGAGCAGTGCGTACGGCAGGTTGGCCTTGGTCGCGCGTTCCTTGTAGGCCGCCGCCATGCGCGCCACGCCGGGCCGGCTGAGGAAAGGCTCGGCTGGCTCGAGGAAGGTCGAGCACAGGGCGTTCTTGCCGTCCGGCGACAGCGCCAGCGGACCCGGCGCCGGATAAAGATGGAACTGGTTCTTCGGCGTGTAGTCGAGCTTGCGCAGCGCCTCGAGGAGCTGATTGCTCTCGAGGCCGAGCGAACCGACCCACAGGAAATCGGCATTGGCCTCCTTCACGCGGGCGGCGATGGCGCCGAAGTCGCGGTTGCCCGATTCGTACTCGAGGTACAGCGCGACCTTGACGCCGCGCTTCTCCGACTGCTCGCGCATCCCCTGCGCCATGAACTGCGCCGACGGGAATTTGCTGGTGAGAATGACGATGGTCTTGGGCGGCGTCGGCAGGCTGGCCATCGCATCCAGGATCACGTTGGGATAGGTCTGCTCCGGATTGGGGCCGAAGGGCGTTGCCGGGAACGCCATGTCGTAGGTCTGCAGCTTGGGGATGCCCATGCTGCTCTGGATGATGACTTTGCCGAAGCGCTGGGCGACGCCCATCGCCGCCAGGATCGGCGCCGTCGCATAGGGCCCCTGGATCAGGTCGACCTTGTCGACGGTGATCAGTTTCTCATAGAGGCTGCGTGCCACTTCCGGCTTGGACTGGTCGTCGAGCAGCACATACTCGACCGGCCGGCCCAGGAAGCCGTTCCGGCCGTTGATCTCCTCCACCATGATCTCGGCCGCGATCTTGTGGATCATCGCGGTCTGGGCAAGGAAGCCGGTCAGCGACAGCGTGCCGCCCACCCTTACCGGCTTGCCCGAGGGCGCCGCGCGCAGGAGCGCCGGGGCGCCGAGCGCCGCGGTTGCTCCGACCATTCCCGCCAAAACGTGGCGACGACGCCACACGCCCATCCGATCGTTCATCGTTTCCTCCGCTCGGCGCCATTGTTGGTAGCGCGCCGTTGGCCGGACTTTGGGTCAACGCCGCCGGCATGTAAACGGATTTTCGAAACTTTCGAAAATTTTCAATATTTTGTCACCAATTCAGACCGGCGCAGTTACCGCCTGGTGACTCCGAGAAAGCGCTCGAGCGGCGCGGGATCGGCGAGCAACGCCGCGCTGGCGCTTTCGCTCACGATCCGGCCGCGCTCCAGGATCAGGGCGCGATCGGTGATCGGCAGCACCTTCTGCGCATGCTGCTCGACGATGATGCCCGTCAGGCCCTCGCCTCGAAACAATCGCGCCAATGCCGCCAACAGCTCCTCGACGATGATCGGGGCCAGCCCCTCGGTCGGCTCGTCGAGCAGCAGCAGCCGCGGATTGGTGGCGAGTGCGCGCCCGATCGCCAGCATCTGCTGCTCGCCACCCGACAGCGCGCTACCGGGCTGCGCGCGGCGTTCCTTGAGGCGCGGGAAAAGTCCGAAGACGCGATCGGCGGTCCAAGGCCCCGGCCGCGCCACCGCGGAAATATTCTCCTCGACCGAGAGCGAGCGGAAGATGTTGCGTTCCTGCGGCACCCAGCCGATGCCGAGCGCCGCACGGGCCTCGGGTGCCGCGGCGGCGATCTCGCGATTGCCGAACACGATCGAGCCCGCGAAGCGGCGGGTGACCCCCACGAGACTGTCGATCAGCGTGGTCTTGCCCATGCCGTTGCGGCCCAGTACCGCCAGCGCCTCGCCCTCGCCCAAGCGGAAAGAGATGTCGGACAGCGCCACGGCGCGACCGTAACCGGCGGAAAGCCCGTCGACGGTGAGCAGATCAGCCACCGCGGCTCTCCCCCGGCCCGCTCTCCCCGAGGTAGACCGCGCGTACGCGGGCGTCGGCGGCGATCACCTCCGGCTCGCCTTCGGCAAACAGCGCGCCGTCGACCAGCACCGAGATCCGCCGGGCAAAACTGAAGACCAGGTCCATGTCGTGTTCGATCAGCAACACCGACACGTCGGCCGGCAGCGCAGCGATGGCGTCGAGGATGTCCCGCCGCTCCGCCTCCGGCACGCCGGCCGCCGGTTCGTCGAGCAGCAGCACCTGCGGCGCCGAGGCGAAGGCGGCGGCGATCTCCAGCAGCCGCTGTTTGCCGTAGGGCAAGGCCTCGGTGCGCTCGTCGAGCACATCGCCCAGACCGAAGCGGTCGGCCACTTCCGTGACCTCGCGGGCCACGGCCGCAACGGCGCCGACCGGCCGTCGCCAGTCGCCACCCAGCCCGAGCCGTTCGCCGACGGCCAGCGACAACGTCTCGAGCGGCGTCAGGTCGGCGAAGAGCTGGTTGATCTGGAAGGTTCGCACCAGGCCGCGGCGCACCCGCGCCTCGGGCCTGAGCCCCGTGATGTCCTCGCCCGCCAGCAGCACCTGCCCCGCCGACGGCGGCAGAACGCCGGTCAAGAGGTTGACGAAGGTCGTCTTGCCGGCACCGTTGGGCCCGATCAGCGCGTGGCGGGCTCCGCGTTCCAGGCGAAACGACACATCGGCGGTGGCAACGAGGCCACCAAATCTCTTGGACAGGCCACGGGTCTCGAGCGCCGCCGTCATCGCCGCGCCTTCGTCAGCAGGGCGCGCACGCCGCCGGTCATGCGCTCGCGGCCGACCATGACGAAGGCCACGAGGAACAGGCCGATCCAGAACTGCCAATAATGCGGCGTCAGCGTCGCGATCCCGTCCTGCAATGCCTTGTAGAGGATGGCGCCGGCGATGCCGCCATAGAGCCAGCCGGCGCCGCCGATGATCAGCACCAGCAGCACGTCGGCGGAACGATGGAAGTCGAAGACATCGAGGGAGACGAAGGCTGTCGTCTGGGCGAGCAGTGCACCGGCCGCCCCGGCGTAGGCAGCGGCCAAGGTATAGGTCGCGATCACCCGCGACGGCACGGGAACGCCCAGCGCCGCGGCCCGCAAAGGATTGCGCCGGATCGCCATCAGCGACAGGCCGAAAGGCGACTGCACGATCCGGCGCGCCAGCAGCACCAGTACGAACAGCGTCGTCAGGCTGTAGGCGTAGGCGGTGCGGCCGTAGAGATCGAACTCGAAGCGGCCGAGCAGCGGCGCCATCGCCACGCCCTGCAGGCCGTCGGCGCCACCGGTGACGTTCGGCAGCGCGTTGGCAAGTTCGCCCATCACAAGGGCGACGCCCAGCGTCACCATCAGGCGCGTGAGATCGCTGCCGCGCAATACAAGGAAACTGGTGAAGAAGCCCAGCAGCGTCGCCGCCGCGGTTGCGATCACGAGACCGGCTAGCGGATCTCCAGTCACGTGCTTGGCCAGCAAGCCTGCCGAGTAGGCGCCGAGGCCGAAGAATGCCGCGTGACCCAGCGAGACGATGCCGGCATAGCCCAGGACCAGGTCGAGCGAGAGCGCGAACAGGGCGAGGATCGCGATCTCGTTCAGGATCAGGTGCTTGCCCGCGGGCAGGAACAGCGCGGCGAACGCCAGCAGCCAGAAGGCGATCTCCGCCCAACGCCAGCGCGCGCGTCGCGCCAGGCTGGTCGCCGCATCCATCAGCGCGGCCGCGCGAACAGGCCGTGCGGGCGCAGCACCAGCACGGCGATCATGACGAGATAGACGACGAAACCGCCGAGTGCGGGGACGTAGTATTTGCCCGCGACGTCGGCCACGCCCAGCAGCAGCGACGCCACGAACGGTCCGGCGAGCCCCGAGGTGCCGCCCACCGTCACGACGATGAGGAAGTAGATCATGAAGCGCAGCGGGAAGTTGGGATCCATTCCCAGGATCTCCGTCCCCAGCGCGCCACCGAGGCCGGCGAGGCCGGAGCCGACGGCGAACGTGACGGCAAAGACGCTGCCGACCGGGATGCCCAGTCCGCGCGCCACCCGCGCGTCGTCGACCGATGCACGCAGGCGGCTGCCGAAGCGCGTGCGCGACACGGCAAGCTGCAGGCCGACGGCAAGCACGCCGCAGATGACGATGATGAACGATCGGTAGAGCCCGACCTGGACGCCCAGCACCTCGGTCCGTCCCGTCAGCCAGGCTGGCAGCTTGACGTTCTGCTGACTCGATCCCATCGCCCAGTCGACCCCGGCGACCGCCATGAACACCAGTCCGATCGAGAACAGCACCTGGTCGAGATGGCTGCGCCCATACATGTGAACGTAGAGGGTGCGCTCGAGCACGAAGCCGAGCGCCGCCGCCACGATGAAGGCCGCCGGCAGGCAGGCGAGAAACGGCACGCCCCAGCGGTCCATCAACAGCACCGTCGCGTAGCCGCCGGCCATGGCAAAGGCGCCGTGCGCGAGATTGACGAAGTTCATCAGCCCCAGCGTCACGGAAAGGCCGCAAGCCAGCACGAACAGCAGCATGCCGTAGGCCACGCCGTCGAACAGGATCGTGGCCATGGCTATCGGCCAACTTCGCCGGGTATCGATGAAACCATCGGTATCATCCCGAGCGAAGCGAAGGACCTTTCATTGCCCAAGTATCCCTCGCCTCCGGCTCGGGATGACACGGATATCGTCGCAATATCGCGTGATCACGCCTCCGCGTCTATTTCTTCGCGGCTTTCACCGGGTCCTTGACGTTGGGAATCGTCTCGAACTCGACGTTGTAGAGCTCACCATCGACCTTGCCGACCTTGCGGACGTAGATGTTCTGGATGATGTCGCGAGTCTGCGGGTCGATGGAAATCGGCCCACGCGGGCTCTCCCACGCCATGCCCTTCATCGCGGCGATCAGCTTCTCGCCATCGGTCGAGCCGCCGGTCTTCTTCAGCGCCTCGTAGATCAGGTGCATGCCGTCATAGCCGCCGACCGACATGAAGTTGGGCCTGAGGCCGCCGTTGGCCTTCTTGAAGGCCTCCACATACGCCTTGTTCATCGGGCTGTCGTGATTGGCCGAGTAGTTGTGGGTGTTGATCACGCCGATCACCACGTCGCCCATGCCGTTCAGCAGATCGTCGTCGGTCACGTCGCCGGTGGCGATCAGCTTGATGCCCGACTTGTCGAGGCCGCGTTCGACGAACTGCTTGACGAACTGGCTGCCGGCGCCCGACGGCACGAACACGAACAGCGCATCGGGCTTGGCATCGGCGGCCTTCTGCAGGAACGGCGCGAAGTCGGGATTGCGCAACGGCACGCGCAGGCTCTGGACGATCGTGCCGCCGTCGGCCTTGAATTTCTCGCTGAACGACTTTTCCGCGTCGATGCCCGGACCGAAGTCGGTGACCAGGGTCACCACCTTCTTGATGCCGTTCTTGAACGCCCATTGGGCCATCGGTACCGACGACTGCGCGAGCGTGAAGCTGGTCCGCACGACGAAGGGCGAGGCCTCGGTGATCGACGACGTGCCGGCCGCCATGACAACCTCCGGCACCTTGGCCTGGGTGGCGATCGGCGCCGTGGCGAGTGCCGTCGGCGTGAGCCCGAAGCCCGCGAGGAAGGCCACCTTGTCGTTGACCACCAGCTCCTGGGCGAGCCGCTTGGTAATGTCGGCCACGCCGGTGTCGTCCTTCAGGATCACCTCGACTTTCTTGCCGGCGACCGTGGTGCCGTTTCGGGCCTGATAGAGCTTCACCGCCGCATCGATCTGCTTGCCGGTCGAGGCCTGTTGCCCGGTCATAGGCAGGATCAGGCCGACCTTCACCGTGTCCTGGGCGGCAGCGCCCGACGAGACCACGGCGAGCGCCACGACGGCCACAATTCCACGTCTCAACATCGTCCCCTCCAGGTGGTCTTTTTGTTGCGGAACTCCTAGCACAAATGTCCGGCGGATGCTCTATGCTCGGCGGCGAAAGACACGGGAGTTCGCTCAATGAAAAGCTACAAGGTCGTCGAGTTCGGCAAGCCGCTGCAGAAGGTCGAGGAATCGAACCCGACCCCGCAGGGTACGGAAGTTCTGGTGCGCGTCACGGCCGCCGGCGTCTGCCACAGCGACGTCCATCTATGGGAAGGCTTCTTCGACATGGGCGGCGGAAACAAGGTCTCCACGCAGAAGACCATGAATCCGCCACGCACCATGGGCCACGAAATCGTGGGCGAGGTCGTGGCCCTGGGTCCCGACTCCAAGGGCGCCGGGATCGGCGACAAGGCCGTGGTCTATCCCTGGATCGGCTGCGGCAAGTGCTGGTACTGCACCACCGGCATCGAGCATCTGTGCCCGACCCCGCGCGCGCTCGGCGTCAACAACGATGGCGGCTACGCCGATCACGTCCTGGTCCCGCACGCAAAATATCTCTATCCCTACGGCGACCTGCCGGTGGAGCTGGCCTGCCTCTATGCCTGCTCGGGGATCACCGCCTTCGGTGCGGTCAAGAAGGCGGTCGGCCAGGACGGCGGCAAGCCGATCCTGGTGATCGGCGCCGGCGGCGTCGGCCTGATGGGCGTGCGCTTCGCCAAGTCGGTGCTGGGCCGCGAGCCGATCGTGGCCGACATCGACGAGAACAAACGCAAGCTCGCCCTCGAGAACGGCGCCGTCGCCGCGATCGACCCGCGCGACAAGGACGCCCGCAAGATCGTCCAGGACCTGACCGGTGGCACCGGCGTCGGCGCCGCCATCGATTTCGTCGGCGCCGAGAGCACGGCGCAGTTCGGCCTGAAGGCACTCGGCCGCGGCGGCCGCCTGATCATCGTCGGGCTGTTCGGCGGCAACTTCTCGATCCCGCTGCCGATGTTCGCCTTCACCGGCTGCCAGATCGTGGGCTCGGTCACCGGCAGCCCGGCCGAGATGAAGGAGATGATGGACCTCGTCACGGCCGGCAAGGTGACGCCGGTGCCGACGATCAAGCGCAAGCTCGACGAGGCCGACGCCACCTTGCAGGAACTGCGGAAGGGCCTGATCATGGGGCGCGCCGTCCTCGTTCCGTGAGCCAGGCCGGCCGCGCTCTCGCCTATGCCTTCGAAACCGGGGCGCTCGTCCAGAGACGGGCGTTCTTCCTGCGGGCCGAGCCCCTTGCCCTGAAGGACATCGACGCCGAACAGTCGTTCCGGCCCGAGTACCTGCGCCTGAAGCAGGCAGGCTGGACGGTAACGCCGCGCCTCGACGGTGGCGCCTATGAGCTCGGCCTGGTGCTCCTGACCAAGCACAAGGAGGAGAACTTCGCCAACATCGCTCGCGGCTGGGAATTGCTGGCGCCCGGCGGTCGCCTGGTCTGCGCCGGCGCCAACGACGACGGCGCGGCGAGCCTGGAGAGGCATGCCGCCAAGGCCTTCGGCGGCGTCGACTCGCTGTCGAAGTTCCACAGCCGCGTCTTCTGGTTCGCCAAGGGCGAACGCCGACCGCCCGACTATTGGCACGGCCTGGCCGGCCTGCAGCCGGTGGGCACCGGCCCTTGGCTGAGCCAACCGGGCATCTTTAGCTGGGATCGCGTCGACGACGGTTCCGCCCTGCTCGCCAGGTATCTGCCCGGCGACATCGCCGGTGCGGTCGCCGATTTCGGCTGCGGCTGGGGTTACCTCTCGCGCCATCTCCTCGACCATTGCCCCGGTATCACGCGGCTGGACATGATCGATGCTGAGCATCGCGCGGTGGAGGCGGCACGCGCCAACGTCGCCGATCCGCGGGCGAAGGCTCATTGGCTGGATTTGATCGCCGAACCGGCGCCGGCAGCCTATGATGCCATCGTCTGCAACCCGCCCTTCCATGCCGGCCGCGCCGCGCAACCGGCACTCGGCCAGGGTTTCATCGCGGCGGCGTCACGAACCCTGAAGCCCGGCGGACGCTTCTACATGGTGGCCAATCGTGGCCTGCCTTACGAACCGCTGCTGAAGGAGCACTTCGCCTCGTTCGAGACGCTGGCTGACAACAACAAGTTCCGGGTATCGCGCGCGCTCCGCTGACACCACTTTTGTCATCCTGAGTCGCGCGGGGTAATCCCCGCGCTTAAGCGAAGGATCCTTCGCTTCGCTCCAGGGCGGAGACTACTCCGCCCGAGATGACAATTGAGCAGCTATCAAGAATTCCTTGTTGCCTTCGGCGCCGGTGATCGGGCTTTCCGTCACGCCCAGGACGCGCCAGCCGGCCTGCCCGGCGAGCCATCCCGAGATGGTGGCGCAGACTTCTTCATGCAGCGCGGACTCGCGCACGATGCCGCCCTTGCCGACGCGGCCCTTGCCCACCTCGAACTGCGGCTTGATCAGCGCCACGAGATGCGCGCCCGGCACCGCGAGCGCCAGCGCCGCCGGCAGCACGGTGCGCAAGCCAATGAAAGAGGCGTCGCAGACGATCAATTCCACCGGCTCCGGGGGCCGC
>Ga0082335_1001673_pt1 | contig 45284 bp, 45 predicted proteins | sample Subgrocontami58m_FD_72375 | JGI IMG/M metagenome (GOLD analysis project Ga0082335, IMG submission 72375) | Subsurface groundwater microbial communities from S. Glens Falls, New York, USA - GMW37 contaminated, 5.8 m (SPADES assembly) (version 2) ...
AGTTGCCTCTTCCGTGGCCGCCCCGCCGCCCAGTTCGTTCCGGCGATCGACGATGATTACCTTCTGCCCGGCCTTGGCCAGATAGGCGCCCGCCGTCAGGCCGTTGGGGCCGCCTCCGATGATAACCACATCACAGTTGATCTCCGGCGGCTTGACCTTATATACCGGGTGTGAATAGAGCTTATGCCACTCGCGTTCTTTTCGTTCCATCTTTTTCCTCCTTTGCTTATCTTTTAAAAGGGTCTGCCATCTACATCCCAGGGCTTGGGAAGATGAAGGTCTTCAGACATTACCTTGTAGCAATTATAACCCTGCATGCTGTGGGCGGCCCCATAGGGATGCCAGGCCGACCCGGTGCAATAGAGGCCGTCTATCCCCGGCACCTTATGACGGGCCAGCTCAGCGACAGGTCTGAATCTGCCCGACTGGGAGGGGATGTTGTCTATGACGCACCAGTTCCCCGTCGGGGCAAAGTTTCTGGCCAGATGCGCGGTATAATAAGGGGTTACGGGCATATAACCGCCGATGATGTCCCAACTCACATTGGGCGCATACTCATGCATCTTCTTCACGACCGCCTCGGCATGCTCGGTCTCCTTCTGCTTCCATTCTGCTTCCGAAAGCCGCCAGGCGGGAAGGACAAACTGTTCCGTAAGGACAGTGAAATTGACATCCGGCGGGGCGATGAGGGAGTCACCCGGGCTGGTCTCGCTCGCCCCATGAAAGGCAAGATCGAGATTGAGCTTAGTGGGCCAGATGCCAAGCCTTCGCTCGCAACCCTCTTTTCTAAAGGTCTCGTCATCCATGTCTCCTAAGGCCAGAACCATCGTCTGCCAGCAGTCGGGGTTCCAAGCCTCCGCCTTGTACCTTGGTCTCTCTTTGAAGGCCCAAGAATACCACATCAGACAGATGTAATCCCGCTCGATCGCATTTACCTTTCTTAAGAGATCGGCAGAGAGGTAGTCCTTGCCGATCAACTTGTTGCAGAGCTGGTCCGGATCAACGTCCGTAATCACCGCCTTTCTTGCCTCGATCTCGGCACCGTCCTCCAACTTGATCCCTACGGCCCGGCCGTTTTTGATGATCACGCGCTCAACAGCAGAGTTGGTATAGCCGCGGCCGCCATTCTCCAGAATTATCTTCTGGGAGGCATGGGCCTTGACATGGGTAGAGCCTTTTATCCAACAGGACATAGGATAGTACATCAGGGTATTAACGATATTGGCCATAAAACCTGACCCGGCCTGATCGCCCTCAAACCCCAGAGATTGATTGATCCTGCTAAAGGCATGCCGTACATGGGGATCCTCCCAGAGCGTTTTGTTCATCTGGATCGGCGACATGAAGAACCAAGAGGGATCAAGTCCGGAATCAGGCTGCTGGATCATGCGGTCGATCGCATCGGGCTGTCCCGGGTGCGGCGCGGGATTAAAGAACGCCTCCAAGAGATACGGTTCCCACTTGGCCTTCAGATTCTTCCAGAGCTTAAGGTAGGTGTCGGCATCCTTCTGTGAAAACCGGGCGATCTCAGTGGCGGTCCTCTCCTGATCAGGATCGACATCGGGAAAAGCCGCGTACTGGACAAGGCAGGTGTCGTCCTCACTAAATAAGCACCCTGCGGCAACTTCGGTATAATCCATTTTTACCCCATAGGTCTCCCACTCGGGAAAGTCCCAAAAAGTGGGGATGTGATACTGAGCCGTCATCGCTGTCGAGCAGGTATTGCCAAGAAAACCGGGCGCCGGCTCTTCCTGACACCAACCCCCGCCTAATTCATGCCGTTCTTCAAAGATTCCGACCTCCATTTTTGCATACTTGGTGAGATACATCGCCACAATCAATGCCTTGTTACCACCACCAACGATTACGACATCAAAACTTTTATCCGCCATTCTTTGCCTCCTACTACTAAATTAATCCGATACTTTGATTTATTTTCGAACAGGCCCTGAGGCCAAATGAGAAAGAGAAGTGCGATAGTTACTTCCTGACACAGAGCCCAGGAACCAAAAACAACGCGCCAAGCATATCTACGGGGACTTTATGAGACGCTGTAAGTATGGGGATGATCGAGGCTGAGTTTCTTATGGAAGATTGCGCAGAAGGGGGGGGCGAGGGATACGAGAAATACCTTTTGTAAGTATTTTTAATAACTTGAAGCATCTTATCCCCCATTGACCGCCGCTTAACGCGCAGGGCGCGCTTTCCTCGAACAAGGACAAATAGTTGATCTTTAGACAATTCCAAGTAACAAGCGCATTCAGCATTCAGCGCCACAGATTCAGGCATTATATTAGTGCTCCTATTGATTTTCCAAAAACATGTCAAGGATAAATCCCGGACAAAACTGACTATTTGACATAAGGTAGCTGCCATCGGTTAAACCGGGACGGATAATTTAAAGCGGGCAGCCCTTCTTCATCAAAAGGGCTTCAGCTTCCAACTATCTTAATTAATTTTAATTTTACGATCGGTAAATTTTTTATTCGTATCTACATTAATCTTTCAGCGGAGAAAAACCATAGGCATGGCAATGCTCAAAGCCGCAACCAAATTTCGTGATTATGATTTTTCATTTGGTGGCCGGAAATCGAACCTGCACAAATTCAGGACTGGTCCGTCCAATCTTGATCATGACACATTATCACCGCCAATAGAGAACCATCAGAAATATCCCGATAACCATCGCCGCAGTGATCACTACTTCTTCTATTTTTTCCAAAATATCCTTTTCCATTTCTTATATTCCTTCTGCTTCTTTTACCTTCTCCGGCGAAAAGATGATGGCCAGGGTCCGCACGCTCCCGATGATCAAAATGAGCACCGCCAGGGCAATGATGTCCATGTAGGCCAGCGTGTGCCCGTATAGTCCGATCATAATCTCCCGCAGCACGAAAACAATGGCGGCATCGATGATAAACGTGATCTTGAGGCGGTGAACCTCAAAATACTCGATGATGCTCCGCAGCAATTCAATGACCACGAACATGGATAGGATATTGGTGACCATCAGGTCAAAGCCCGCCGCGATCGTAGGACTACCGAACACTAGCCGGAGGTCGAGGATAATGCGCGCGATACCCATCATGAGGGCAATAATCACGAGGGGAATCATCAGCTTGATGAGAATGTCGATGACTTTGCGGAAATGTTGCATAGTCTTTACTTCTCCTTCCATAATTACGTTTATGCGCTGCTTTATAGCGCACTATTGTTGCAGTGATGTGACCGATGTATGAAATTTTTTTGTTTTATTTTTTTAATTTCCTTTGACAGGCGGGGCTCACAAGGGAAGAGGGGGGAAACACCTTTACTTCCTGAAGCGATTGCTCCGCTTCAGGAAGGTCATGATTGTTGAACAGGTACGGCCTCTCTGGCTGAGGCAGGTTGCCCTTCTGATGTCTCTCTTAATTTTTCCTCTGCCGGATCCGAAGATTGGTGGATGTGCTCGACCATTTTTCGCTCCATCGGCGAATAGATGATCGCCAGGGTGCGGACGATCCCGAGTGCCAACGCCAAAAAGGCAAATGCAGCGACCTGCAAAGGAGAACTTTGATGCTGGTAAAGACCGATCATGACCTCGCGTAAAAGAAAGACCAGCGCTCGCTCAGGGTCTTAGATTTCATTAGTGTTCTTTTATTCCTCCAATTCATTAAGGTTTTGATCAATGCCCGGATCTCTGCTTGCTGATTTCGTATTTGCTCTTTACAGCTTCCCTATCTTGTTCCTTATCCTGGCAAGATTTATTTTAGACTCCTTAATATATTCGAAATATCTTCCCCTCAATTCCATCATGAGGGACCCCCGATATGAATCAATAAATGTGGAAAGAATTTCTTTGATAGGTATATACCAGTCTGCCCGAATGAGCCTCAAAAATGACTGCCCAGCCTTGCCAAGCCCCTGAAAAACAACATCTGGCGCCACTCTAAACAGACACCCGGAAATTCCCCTCGCCCCATCGCCGTGAATGCCCATCATGTCCCCCATATATTGTGGTCAATTTTTCTTGACACACTATCGCCATTTTCATATACTCGGCCTACCAAAAAGCGAGTTCTTATCAAACAAAATCAAACGAGTTCTTATCAAATTTACGAGGGCAGGGCTATGAAGTCTTGGAAGCGAAAGACGGGATTGAGGCCTTGCAGATGGTGGAGGCAAGGGGCGTCAATTGTATCGATCTCCTGTTGACGGATGTGATCATGCCTCGCATGGGCGGCAAGGAGCTGGCCGATAGGTTGAAGTCATTGCGTCCGGAGATTCGTGTTCTCTTCACGTCCGGGTATACAGACGATGCCATTGTTCATCACGGTGTGCTTGATGCCGGCATAGCCTTTCTCCCGAAGCCTTTTACGAGAGCCTCCTTAGCGCAAAAGGTGCGAGAGGTCCTGAACGGTTGAGGGGCTTTTCCCTCAACCATGACCTGCCGAGAAAAAACATTGACAGACAAGCTAAACTTTCCTATATTTTTCTAGCTCATACGCGATCTCTTCTCCATCTCCGGATCTTACTGCCCCTGGCCCCGATTAACGGGATAAATAATTGCTAACTTACTAAATAATGGTGAGAAAAGACTCATGCAGATAATCGCCGTAGTAAACCATAAGGGCGGTGTCGGGAAGACTACCTCCGCTGTCAATATTGCTGCCTGTTGGGGAGAGATGGGACAAAAGGTTCTCCTCGTTGATCTCGACTCTCAGGGGAGTGCCAGCCTATCTTTCGGTATAAAAGATGACGGGCAGGAGATCCTCAACGCCTTGCAGAAGTCCATCGCATTGCCTGTAGTCCATACTCAAGCCGAAGGCGTGGACCTGGTTCCGGCCGGGCCTTATTTGGCGAATGCCAGACAGAGATTCTCCGGGTCAATCGGCAAGGAACTGCTGATTCGCAGTTTGAAACAAATGCCGGGTGGTTGGGAAAAGATAATTATAGATTGCCCTCCCAGCCTGGAGATTCTCACCCTGGCAGCTTTGCAGGCCAGCAACCAGGTCATTATCCCTGTTGAAGCCAGCTATTTGGCGCTGAGCGGTCTTCAACAGATGGTGGATACCGTTACATCCGTCGGTAATGATCACCCCGGCCTCGTTATCAGAGCCGCAATACCATGCCGTGCCCACCCCAGACGCCGAGTTCATCAGGCGATCATGGAACAGTTGGAAAAGTTATACCCGGGGAAAGTCTCGCCGGTCGTCCGGGAGAATGCAGCGTTGGCAGAAGCACCCGGACGCGGGCAGCCGGTCATACTTTCTGCCCCCAAATCCCATGGGACTGAAGATTACCGACGTGTTGCCTTATGGTTGTCGGGACACATCGATTAAATCGCCTCGCCTGCAAATATTTCATGAAAATGTCAGCAGTTCGTCATCAAACTGCAACAATTATCTGCTTTAATACCCTCCATGGAACCCGGCCAAGAGCCCCAAGACTTATGTCCCAGCTGTGATGGTGGAGTGCTTTATCATTACGGCAGGTCAGTGAGCGGCAAGCAACGCTTCCTGTGCGTGCTTTGCGGACATCAGTTCATCAAGGATCGTAGTAGGTTAAGCTTACGCGCGAAGCCTTCCTGTCCGGAGTGCGGGAAGCCGATGCATCTCTATAAGAGAACGCCCGCAATATGGCGATTCCGGTGTTCCGGTTATCCAAGCTGTCATACTTATCTAAAAAGAGAGGTTGAGAAGAGCCATGAGCTATTATTGGCACCATGTTCCAGGCAGATTAAGACTTAAAACGTCCAGCATTAAGGGCAATGAAGCCGGGGCGGCGAACATCCAGGCGTTCCTAAAACCGATCGGGGGGATTCTCTCGACGGCGGTTAATACGGTCACCGGCAGTCTGGTCATAAATTATGATCCGCAAGTTATCGATTCCGAGAGCATTACCCACAAGTTATCGCGGGCCGGTTACTTTGACCGGACTAAAGCAGTGACAAACGACCAATACATTTTCACCAAAGCCTCATCATTTCTGAACTTTGTGGCCCTGTTTGTCTAATGATGTTCTTTAAGTGCCTTTCCCCGCTATTCTGCTTAACCGGTCGGAATATACCGGTCCACAATGTTCCGATCTTAAACCACCAGCGTTTCGAATCGTCACCTTGGCTGTAAGATGAGGACTAAAACCCTCAACAATACCCGCAGAATTTATCCCCCAGCAGGGACTTAATATGCTGGCTTGTCAACAAACGACTTGTAATGCTCGTTCATCTTCAGCAATGTTTTTTAAATAAACGGTTCGGGACCCCTCCATGACTTCATTCCAGGCACATAAAAAGATAGACGAGGAAAAACAATTAGCTGCGTTAAATAAGATGAAGACCTTGGCAACCCTTCTTTTACTGAGCATGGCCGTCCTCTTCATTGCTTCGTATCGGCTGGAAAAAATATATCCTCATGTCGGCGCCTTGCGGGCATTTTCAGAGGCCGCGATGGTGGGGGCTCTGGCCGACTGGTTTGCTGTTGTGGCACTTTTCAAGCATCCTTTATATTTACCTATACCTCATACGGCGATCATTCAAAAGCATAAGGACCGGTTCGGGCAAAACCTGGCTACGTTTATTAAAAATAATTTTCTGGCCCGCGCAACGTTGGAGAAAAAATTGCAGTCCCTGGATGTTACCGCCTGGATTGGTGAAATGTTGTCAGATAAGAAGAAAATGTCAAGGATCGCGGTAACGTTCAGCGAGTATCTCATTAGTTTCCTCAAACAGTTCGATGACAGGGAAATCAAGACCTTGGCAACAGACCTGGTTTTCAATAATTTGCAGAAGATCAGAGCTTCTTCCCTCTGCGGCGATATCCTGGCCCTGATGATGAAGAGGGATCGGCATCAGGCGCTGCTCGATGAGGCCCTGGTCACGACGGCCCGCATCCTTGAGGCCAATAAAGATACCTTTCGGGGGAAGACCGGCAACAAAAATGCCTGGTGGATCCCCGGTTTCATCGATGAGATCATCAGCAATAAAATGTTGGACAAAATGACGGAAACGCTGTCCGACATCCATGATAACCGGGGGCATGAGCTTAGGAAAAGGTTCGATGCGGTGACCAGAGACTTTATAAACAAATTGAAGCATTCTGATGACTTTATTGAGAGAGTCAATGCCCTGGGAACAGAATTTCTTGCCGACCCGGTAGTGAGGATATATTGGGAAGATTTCTGGTCCGGCATAAAGGTAAAATTGATGAATGGTTTGCAGGACTCAAGTTCAGAGCTGCGGGATCATGTTGAGAAGGGGCTCCTTTTAGTCGGGAAGAGACTCATGGAGAACCCATCGGCCAGAGAAGGGCTGAATCGATGGATACATATTACTCTTGTTGATTTCGCGGAGGAATATGTGGACAACATAATATCCATCATCTCTGACACGGTGCAACAGTGGGATGCCCGCCAGACAAGTCAGACCATAGAACTCTATGTAGGTAAAGATTTGCAGTGGATTAGAATCAATGGAACGATCGTTGGCGGTTTAGTGGGCCTCATAATCTATATATTCACAGTGTCATTCAATTAAAGCCGCGGGTGACTGTTAAGTCACGGCATTATTGTTATTCATGAGCCAAGCTTTCACCTTGCGGCTGGTCAAAATAGTCAAAAAAGATTTTATTTGAGCCTGCCCTTTGTATTCCCTCAGAAACTGCTCATAGATCAGGCTAAGTTCTGCTTCGCTCCTGTCTGTCTCTTTGGCAATATTATAGATAACGTAGCATGGCGTTTCCTTTCCTCTTCATTTTCGTAGAGCAACGATGCAGGCATATATTTGTCCTCTTCTTCATCTCTATACCAGCAGATGGGCGCTATCCGTCAATTCCCAAGGCAGCCCGATATCCATTCTTCCCACATGTCCATAGGCCGAGAGTTTTTGATAAAAGCCACCTTTGATCACGCTGGGCAGATGGCGGAGGTTGAACCGGCGGATGATGGCGGCCAAACGAAAATCAATATGACGCTGGATAAGAATCGCAATCTGTTCGTCGGGGATTTTGCCGGTGCCGAAGGTTTCCACATAGATGCTTACGGGTCCGGCCAGACCGATGGAATAACTAAGCTGCACCTCGCACTCTTCCGCCAGGCCGGCCGCCACCACATTTTTAGCGGCATAACGCGCTATATAGGCGCCCACCCGGTCTATTCGCAAAGGATCCTTGCCGCTTAGGGCGGCGCCGCTGTGCCGGGCATATTCTCCATAGGTATCGATGGCATTCTTTTTGCCCGTCAGGCCGGAATGGATCGCCGGCCCACCCGTGAGGAAGGGGCCGTCGGGATTGATGAAAATCCGCGTTTTGGCATCGGGCTTAATCTCCTCGTCCTGAAAAGTGGGATCGATCACCGCTTCTCGAATATCGGCGGCCAGGGTTCGCATGTCCGGTCCACCCTGGGCAGGCGACGCTTTCTGGCTGGCAATGACGGTGAGACTGTAAATACGGTAGGGTATGCCGGAGCGGTATTCGATCCCGGCCTGGGTTTTCCCGTCGGGCGCCAGATAGGGAAGGATATTCTGCAGCCTTACGGAGGTGAGACGACGGGCGAGCCTATGGGCCAACCAGATGGGCAGCGGCATGAGCGCCGCCGTTTGGTTGCAGGCAAAGCCAAAGACGGTGACCTGATTTTTTACCACGATCCGCTCGATTGCCTCGTCCGTCAGCTTGCTCTCATCAAAATAAGATTGTTCGTCCGATGGTATTTCCCTCAGACTCGTGAGGATGCTGCATGTCTTGGCGTTGAAAGCCTGCTGGTCATAGCCTATACGCTGGATGACCTTTCGGGCGATCCCGGAAAAATCGGCGTGGATAGGGGACGCAAAGCGGGCGGCGATGAAGAGAATGGCCGTCGCGACGGCGCATTCCGCCACGACCCGGGCATAGGGGTCCTGTTGCAGGAAATGGTCCACAATGGCATCACTGATCTGGTCACATAGTTTGTCCGGATGGCCTTCCGTCACCGACTCGGAGGTGAACATAAAATCTTTTCTCATGGCACAATACTCCTCTTCGTTGCTTCATTGATGACCAAAGGCGCTATCGCGCCGGCGCCAATCACGATTACATCGGAGGGACTTATAGCGGTAATACCCAGGAAATTCCTCAGACCGGGAATGAGCAGGGCCGCCCCTTGGAGGGCCAGCGTGCCGCCCACAGCCAGGCGCAAATAAGGGTTGGGGGCAAGTTTTTTAGCCTCGCCTCCGGCAAATAGGAGCGGTTGACGGGAGCGGCAACTAAGGGCATGAAGAATCTGGCCCGTACTCAAACTCAGGAAGGCCAGGGTGCCGGCCTGAGCCCCCGGACCATAACGCAGACTTCCGTAACCATAAGCCCCTAAAGCCCCGGCGGAAAGGGTCGCCGCCTCAAAAATGATACGCCGGTAATCCTCGGGCTGGATAAGGGGTTCCTGCGGGTCGCGCGGCGGGCGGGAAAGAACGTCCGGTTCCGGCACTTCCATGGCCAGGGCCAGGCCGGGGAAGATATCGGACATCAGGTTTATCCAGAGCAGTTGCATGGTTGTCAGGGGCTGACTGACACCCGTTGCGGTCATGGCCACCATGGTAATGATCTCGCTGGCATTGGTGGAAAGCAGATAATGAACGGTCTTGCGGATATTGTGGTAAATTGTGCGTCCCTGACTGATGGCGACAATCATGGTTTCCAGGTTGTCATCTTCCAGCACCACGTCGGCAACTTCGCGGGCCACGTCGGTTCCCGTATGACCCATGGCGATGCCGATGTCGGCCGCCTTCAAGGCGGGGCCGTCGTTGATGCCGTCGCCCGTCATGGCGACGACCTGGCCGGACTGCTGGAGGGCATAAACGATCTTGAGCTTGTGGGCCGGGCTGACGCGGGAAAAGACCTGAATTTTCTCACACAGCGCTCTCAGCAGGTCCGGGTCCATATCGGACAGATGGGTCGACTCCAGGACCTCCAACTGCTCCCCGCGACTCAGGTTCAGCTCCTGGCCGATGGCAAAGGCTGTAGGAGTCTGGTCACCCGTAATCATTATGGTCCGAATGCCTGCCTCGTGAAAGGTGGCCAGCAGTTCTTTCATCCGGGGGCGGAGCGGGTCTTTCATGCCGACGAGCCCGAGCCAGACCAGACCGTCCGGGAAGGCGAATGCCTGCTCACTGGCAAGGGCAAGGGGATCGTGGCCATTCCAGGCGCAGGCGATCCCTAACACCCGCAGAGCGTTGCCCGCCATGGCGGCGTTTTCCGCTTCGATTTGCTTGCGGTCCTCTTCCGTCAGGGGCGCCTTTACGCCCTCTCGCAGCAGCCACTGGCAGTTTGCCAGCACCTCCGGGGGGCTTCCCTTGACGGCCGTAAGAGTCTCCCGTGAGGCTGATCGCTCATGCAAGGTAGCCATATAATTACAGTTATCTGAACGATGTTGAATAGCCTGCAGGGGATACCGATCGCGCAGTCCGACTACGTCTACGCCGCACCGCATGGCCATATCGATCAGGGCATTCTCCGTAGCCGATCCCTGAACGATAAATTCACCGTTTTTCTTAAAAACAGCGCTTTCATTGCAGAGCACGAGGATATGCATAAGCTTGAGGAGGTCCTCCCGCTCATAGGGATTCACCTCGCCCGAACTGCCGATCAAGCGTCCTTCCTGCACCTCCAGGTAATCATGACCGGCATAGAGAGCGGTAACGGACATCCGGTTCAGGGTAAGGGTCCCCGTCTTGTCGAGGCAAATGGTCTGGACCGCGCCCAGTGTCTCCACGGCGTCCAGATGCCTGATCAGGGCATGGTGGCGTTGCATCCTGCGGATGCCCAGGGCCAGGGTAGTGGTGGCTACCGCGGGCAGCCCCTCCGGCACTGCGGCAACCGCGAGTGATATGGAGAGCTTGAGCATCTGCAACAGCCCATAGCCGCGCAGCAATCCCAGGAGGAACACGAGTCCGCATACCGCCCCGCTGATTATTACCAGTTGCTGTCCGACCCGGTTCAGCTGTTTCTCCATCGGCGTTTCCGGTGCTCTGGCCTCGCCTAAAAGGAGCTGGATCTGCCCCAGTTCGGTAAACCGGCCGGTTCCCACCACCACGGCCAGACCCTGACCGCCAGTGACCATGGTGCCCATGTACACCATGTTGGTACGATCTGCCAGAGGCAGGTCTTCGCTGTCGAGGGGATCGGTAATTTTTGTCACCGGCATGCTTTCGCCGGTGAGAGCGGATTCATCGATACTCAAATGCTGGGTCGCCAGCAACCGGGCGTCGGCCCCCACATAGCTGCCGGGTCTAAGGATGAGCAGATCGCCGGGCACAACTTCCTCCGTACCGACTTCCCGCATTTGTCCTTCCCTCTTGACCAGAGCTGACGGTCTGACCAGGGTCTTGAGGGAATAGATGATCTTTTCCGATTGACTCTCCGTCACGTAGCCGATGGCGGCGTTGATGCCGATTACGCTGATGATGATCAAGGCATCGGCCAGGCCTCCCGTGACGGCAGAGATGATGGATGCGGCGGCCAGCAAACCCACGGGCAGCGACATGAACTGTCCGAAGAAGATAGACCAGCGGGAACGCGGCACCGCCTCGGGCAGGATGTTGGGTCCGTACTTTTTGAGACGCGCCTGGATGGCTGAAAGAGTCAGCCCGGTTCCCTGATCGGTGTCGACAATACTGATTACGTCGCCCGCATCCATGAGATGCCAGGATTGTGCCTCTTGATCCTCGGCGTGCACAACCATTCGGCGCACTTTACCGCGGGATGGAACCGTTTTGGGCAATAAGCCCCGGGACTGCGCCCTGGGAGCAGAAGTCTTGCCGGTCGCCACTTCAGCAATCGGGGCCGGAACCGTGCCCGGATGCTCCCCGGCGATATTCTCCTTATGAAAGCAGGCGACAATGGCTTCTATACACGAGGCCATCTCTGCCACCGGGCGGACGGAAGCAAAGAGGACCAGCAGATTGCCCGTCAGGATATTGATGGAGACCCGTATAATCTCCTGTTCTCCGGCAAGGTGGACTTCGATATAGTTTCTCAGGGGCAAGCAGCGATATAGACCGGCTACCTTAAACCTGGCCCGTCCGTCAACCGTGGTGTGGAGAGCCTGCACAAAAGCCATCAGCTATGACCGTTTTTCTTTTGCCCGGGATGTTGTTGTGTGTGATTCCTCGTGCGCAGCCTCTCCCATCGCCGCATCGGCCTTGGTCGGCGCTGATGGCTCAACCGGCCTCGCTTTGGGCAAAGCGGCGGCGGCCACATCCTTTACCCCTTCCACAACCCCTAACAGGACATCTCTTACCGCTTTGGCTGCCGTGGCGCCGATCGCACCGGCCGCCGCAATGGCGCCCGAAACGACGACCTGGGCTACTGTCTCGGCATTGCCGCCCACCTCTTTCGTGGCTTCTATCGCGCCATCGACGGCCCGCCGGGCTACCATTGAGACGTCCGCGCCGATTTCCGCGGCTCCTTTGATGGCGCCCTTCACCGTCTGGACAGCGACCTGAGCGACATCGCCGCCCACATCGCTCACGCCCATCACCACGCCTTTGGCGACGCTTTTGGTGCTCAAGATCAGCCCGGTACCCACTTCTTCCGTGGCCTGGATCGCGCCCTTCATGACATCCGTGGTGACCTTGATCGTCTCATTTGCGATATCGCCGGTAGTTCTCAGGGTTGATGAGACCACAGCCCGCACGACAGAGACAATCTCGGCCTCGATTTCATTAAGCCCTTTGAGACTGCTGACAATACCTTCTTTCACCGTGGTCCCCGCCTTGCCTAGCGCCTCGGTGTATTCAGCATTTACTGTCTTTTCTTTACCTTCATGCTCCGTCATCGTTCTTATACCTCCTTATATGATGTTTGATGTTCGTGCCATGACGCGTCAGCCCTTGAGAAGGGAGAAAGCGTACCAAAGGCCGTTATACCAGGGCAGGGCGGTAAACCTGCCCCGGCTGATCTGGTAAATTGCCGCACTGATTAGAGTAATGGCCACCAGGGCCTCCAGATTCAAGGCACCGTGGGAAAAATTCTTGACCTGATTATCCCACCCTCGGAAGATGGTCGCTATCTCCCCATGGACCGCGGAGGGCGCCTTTTTCTTATCGGCCGTCGGAGACAGGCTATAGGATTGAAGTAAATCCATGACCGTGGCCTCGTCCAGGGCATGCATAATCAGCAGGCTGCCGGTCAGGGGATTGGCCGTAATGCCCTGTACCCCGGGCAGACAGGCAAAGAGTCCCTGCAAAGAATTAAAGAAAGGCGCATCCCCCTTTTTGGAGGGAATCTTGACCCGCAAGCGTCCGGAAGACATATGCCCTATAAAGGCATCTTCAGGTAGATCAAACATAACGTCTCCTGCGTAGTTGAACTTTAAGGCTGGATAACTGTACCTTCAGAAGGCTGTTCGCCAGGGGGAGTTACTACGGGCTGCATCGCCGCCAATTCCGATCGTGCTTCCGCAACCAGATCTTCCACTACTTCCTGGGCTTCGGCAGCCGCCTCCCGGCCCTTTTCATAGAGCATCAAGCCGCTTTTGATGGAAGCCTTGGCCACAGGCTTGGCTATTGAGGCTAATATGGGGATAATGAGCGGAGCCAAGACCGCCGATCCGATACCGATTGCCAGGCCGGTGACAATATTTCCCTTCCAGCCGTTGTCGAAAAGAGCCATGTCGTTACCTCCTTGTTAATTTTTTTCAATCTATTCTTTAAGGATGGAAATGTCCAAAAGATTAATCATTCTTTACCTACTTGCTACCTGATCAGAAAAGACCAAGGGGAAGCCTTGATGATTCCTCCTTCGGAAGAGCGGATACCTATAAAAATTGGTTAACTACCTCTATTTGTAACGGTGAATCTGCTTCTTTAAGCGAAATCGGGTAATACAGAGCCAAGTACAGAGATCAAATCACTTCTCCGGTATGGCTTGATTAACCGACCAGCAAAGCCATAATCGGATGGATTGGACATGATTGGATCATTTGCATAACCGCTGGAAGCGATAACCTTGATCGAAGGATACACGCCGGCGTAGTCGGTGGCGGTAAACACTTTCACTTTCTGCCCCAGTTTCTTCTCCAGGTAAGCGCGCATAGGCTCGAACTTGGCGACCATCTCCTCGTTGTTTTCGGCCGGGACCAGGCCCATGATGATGTCCTTGGCCCGGGCTGTGCCGTAATTTGCCAGGAGCAGCAATGCGATACATGCTCCGATCAGCGTTTTCTTTGCAAACATGATGTTTCCTCCTCGTTTAATGTTGTTGCAGTGAATTGACAAAACTTCGTTCTTATATCTTAGGGTGGGGCCTCCCAATTTGTACTATCGGGAGGCCCCGGGGGGAGGCCGCAGCCTGCCTAATCAGAAGTAGAGTTGTCCCTGGAGTTGGAAGACGTTCTGCTTGTCGTCGTTGGCGAGGGATCCCTTGGCCTTGCTGTCGAACTCCGTCATCACGTAATTGGCGCTGAGCTTCACACTGTGCCCCTTGAGGTACCAGTTGAAGCCGGCGGTGACGGTTTTCTGTTCCGTGTCCGCCTTGTTCGAGTCCTGTTCGTAGACTTCGTACCGGATGGCGGGTTCCACGTTCACGCCCGGGATCAAGTATCCCACCTGGGCGTACCATCCCTTGGGCTCCTTGTCCGCCTTAGAGGGATCGGTGAACTCCTCCTTCCAGGCGTTGTATTCCACCTGGGCGGTGAGCCCCTGCCAGTGACCGGACAGGTCCACTCCCCATAAATTACGGTCTTCCTCGAAGGCATTCCCTGCGTACTCAATACCTTTCTGGGTGGCGTAGTTCATTCCCAGCGTCAGGTGCCGTCCCTTGCCCAAGTGAGCGTCGCTCTGGCTCTTCTCCACCCATCCGGGCGGTGAGAGCTCTATACGGCCCACGTAGAGGATTCCGGATTTGTGCACGGTTTTGCCGTTCACCGTGGCGCCGGACTCCCACCCGTCCCCTGCAGCCAGGGAGTAGGCGAGGATTCCGTCCGCAATCTTGCCGTGGAGGAGGAGGTGCGCCTGGTAATAGTCGTCGAAGAGCTTCTTGGCGTCCTCCGTCGATAAGGGCCGCTCAACGAGGAGCTGCTTCGAGGAGGAAGTGAGGGAGACCCGGGAATAGGGAAGCTTCGCTTTTCCGAACCGGACGGAAAGGGGATCCGCAAACTTGTAGTCCCCGTAGGCGTAGAGGATCTTCACCTCGTTGCTCGATTTGCCGGGGGCCTTGCTGTTCTTGTCCCCCTCGACGGTAAGGTTGTACTTCAGGTTCTTCACGATGTGGCCGCCGAGTTCCAGCCGGATCCTTCGCAGGTAGAAGTCCGTCTCGCTCTCATAAGAGGTCGGGGTCGTCTCGTCGCTCTTGATCAGGTCTCCCGCGTCGAACCGGGGCTGGAGGCGGATCCGGACATTCATATCCGTGTTTTCCGCCGCCTTGACGGTAAACCCCTTGCTCTCCTCGCCCAAGAGGAACCCCTGTTCCGCAGCGATAGATAAGTTCCCCCACATAACAAAGCAGACCATGATCCCCCAATAAAAAACCCATTTTTTCCTAAACATTGTGTTCTCCTTTCTTCCTTCCTTGTTGACATTAGTAAATTTCCCCAACATAGGGTTCTAATTTGGGCGGAGTGTAGCGGAAGATTGTTGCAGCGTTATGACAATGGTATGAAAGCTTGATGAAAGATGCGGTACTTACCGGGGGTGCTTTATTAGGACAAACTCGCCAGGTCAACATGAAAAAGCCGGGCAAGAAAAACGGTGCGTACTGTCCGTCCTTCAGATACGGTCACTAAACACGTAAAACGACACATGGGCACCCGTGACGTGGCTGCGGCCGGTATACCAAAAGATGCCGGCACCCCATAGCTGAATAGAGAGTATCGCCAAGGGATGCCAGATAGATATGATGCCCTCTTGGATATCAGTGGCAATCACTGTCGCTGGCAGTAGGAACCACATTGCCAGTGCGTAGGGCAAAGTAAGTAAGGCCATCATCTGATAAGCCGATAGAGTGCCCCCACCCCGGTGATCAGCCCGGAATATCTCCGACAGCAAACGCCAGAGTTGGGTGACGAGGATGGTGATAAAAAATGACAGGCCGTACGAACCGAGAAGGAAGAGGTACATGCCTGCAAGGGCCGCCCCGCTGAAGATGGTGGCTGTGACCGCTTGAATAGGAAAAACCCGCTGACCATCCAGCCCTCCTTCGTAAGCGATCTTTTTCGTCTTTCCCATAAAAATGAAGGCATAGCGCTCGCAAAGACGGTTTAAAGAGGTCTGCCCGGAGACAACGGGTTTCCCATAGCAGCAACCGAAGCTGATGCAGGCCAGCCGTCCGACACCTTCACCCACTGCATAGGCAATGGCCATTGCCGCCAGAAGGGGCAACCAAGGGATGATGTTGCTTGGATAGATAGTAAGATAAACAAGCCAGACCGCCGCCGGACCCAGGATAATTCCGACAAAGGAGGCCCCGCCCACCGTGAAGGTATGGGCCTTCTTTTCGATCCAGCCAGCAAGCAGGCGCGAGGCGGGCAGGCAAATCGCCATCAAAACAAGTATTACGAAAAATACTTTATCTGCGGAGATGCCCACGGCACCAGTCAGAATCAGCAACAACGCCAAGGCAATCATATGAGCCAAGGCGTTAAAGAAACCGTAAGATGTCAGATTCATGGCCTGCCAACTACCATCTTCCATGTGTTTGCGGGGCACGGCCGCCAGGAACTGCCATTTATCCTGCGGCAGAACCCGGAATCCCCAGTAGAAGAGGCTACTGAGGCATATCGCCACTCCGACGACGAAGAGTTCATTGAGCATAATGTATACCTCCAGAATCAGTGTTAACGAACTGAAACATTCCCGATCAGGGAACGAACTTTGACATCCGTTTCGATCAGGGATTTGCCAAAGCCCTGGCTAAAAACGCTAAAAACCCCGCTCACCGACATGTTTACTATCAGATCCGGGGTGAAGCGTATCCGCTCTTTCTCAAATAGGAGCACGACGGTGCTGCTGCCAGGTCGAAAAAGGCTTTTCGGCAAGCCTTTTTCCAGAAACACGGCGGTGCCTATGGAAACCGGATCATCATAGCCTCTGATACTATAGCACTGGCTGATGCCGCCGATCATCAAGGCGACCACTTCCACCATCGCTACGAGGCCGATGGCTGTGCCGCCGGGTACATCGGTGTCAATGATGGTGACAACGTGCCTGTTCTTGGAATAGGGAGTTGCCACCGTCAAAACGGCCTGCGGGTTGCAAGAGTGGTACAGGCCGCCGACCTCGTAAAAATCAATAATCTTCCCGGCCACGGGGGTGTGATTGTAATGATATTTTTCCGGTGTCAGACGGAAAAGGGCAAAGTCGCCGTCCTGGAAGGCTGACAGCCACCGCTTTTTGTCTTTTCCGAGGAGCTCCGGCAAATCGAAAAACTTGCCCTTGATGAAAAGCTGGGAAGTTTCCGACAGGGAGCCGCAGAGCATCCGGGCATCACAGGGCGAGACGACGGTGCCCACGTCTTGCGGCATGGGGCGGCAAACCCAATAGCGAATCTGCCTTTCGAAAATCTTCTTCAGGGTATCGAGACGCCGCGGGTCTTCGAGACATTCCCCCCGATCGATATCGCAGGCTTTCATAAATTCGTCATGGCCCAGTATTTTCCCGCCGATGAAGGATTCGTAATTGAGGTAGCCCAACCATTGGGTGAAGCGGGCGCCAATCAAAAGGCGGAACAGCAAAGGAGCGTTTTCCAAGACATGGGAGTAGAGCAGCTTGATCAGGCGATGGGCATATAGGCGTTCCGTGCAAATCTGCCCACTTTTTCGGTCGATATATTGATGTCCTACCAGGGATTGTTGACCACTCATATAATTATTGGCTTCCCCCAGCCGCTAAAACCTGAGGAGCGAGATGCACCTGCTGCTTGTTTACCGTGGCGCGGTCCGCATGGATCGTCAGGATCATCAACTGCAACAATCTATCGATCACCGCGGCGGGGGCCTTTTCTTCCAAAATGTCCGCCTCCAGGCGATCCAGGAAATCCGCCGTGTCTTGCCCACCCAATACCTCCCGCAGGGCAACGCGGTAAAGTTCCCCGTCCCCCCCACTCCCTGTTTCCAACTTCCGCGCATCCTGGGCTAGGATTTGCCAAGCTTCCCGTATATGCTCTTTCCGTAAATCATTCCGATAATACTGTTCCGCTTGATTGTTAAATTCCTCGCCCTTCATCTCCAGCGGCGAATATATGCCGTTCTTTAATACCCCCCGCTGTAATTTGCCTGCGGCACTATAGAAGTCTGGTTCCTCGATACGGCGCCTCAGATCGACAATTGTCTCCTGCAATTGGAGCAGCTCAATCAGGTCTGCGGCATCTTCCTGCAAAAGGTGGATCAGCGCCCGGCAATACTCCTTTTGATAAATACGCAGATAGCCGGGATAACGGCGGCTGGTTCGCGTACGTTCGCATTTCTTCACGATCTTCCTCAGAAATTGATTATGCGTGTCCTGACGGATGTAGAAGGTAGGAATATTGATGGCGGAACCAAAAATAATCTGCCGTCGTTCGCTCTCGATAAAGGGATCATCCGGGATGTGGGCATGGGTAACGATTTCCTGGGAAATATACTTGTAAGCCAGTGCGTGCAGCAGATTTTGTAAACCCACCGCCCGCCCCATATCCATGGCAAAGCTGGGGAAAAGGCTATAATACCGGCTTTCAAAGCCGGAAAAACCCATGACACCGTATTCCCTCAGTTTGATGAAGGCGTAGAGGGACATTTGCTTATCGAAAACGCCCAGATCGCTTAAGTCTTGTTTCAAGCGCGCCTGGTTGTGGAGCGTGCCATTCAGGGCGGGACTCTTCTCCGTACTCATCATGGCCACCAGATAGTCAATCAGACGATAATCGGGCACAAAATCACCCCGAAGACAAAATAAGCCGCTTAAGGCTTTATCCAGCCAAGGTGGGCCAAAGGGGGTCGTCGGCCGCCCCAGTATTTTCAGGTGCGCCTTCTTCTTCCAGCGCCGCCAAAGCATTCGCAGATGGGTAAAATCCAGCTCATGAGGCAGAAACCCCAACGCCTTTTCCGGATGAAAATCGCTGAAATCAAGACGATAAGGAGCCGCACTGTAGGTCCCCACAAAAAGGGGTAAAAAATGTTCCAGGACTTTGATCACCAGGTCGCCCACGTACTTTTCTTCCGGGGCGGCAAATCCCGAAGCGGGATCCGCCATCAGCGCGCCGAGCTTGCGGCTGCCCAAACTGACGTGGATGCCGTTGTTGGCCAGGCTGATATTGGATGTATTCGGGAGGACCACCAGATTACTGGTAATGATCCCCGCCTCGCGCAGTTTGGCGACGGCGTTCAACTGACTCCGGCTCAGGACCTGATGGCAGGCATGCATGTATTCCTGTTTGCTCTCACCCCGGTTCCAGCCCGACAGGCAGGGATTCATAAAGAGTTCCCGGTAGAAGGCATCGGAGATACAGGAGTTGAGCTTTTTTTGTCGCAGCGGTGGGTGGGGTGAAAAAAAGACCATGGCCCTTTGGCCAGCTTCCGTAAGCCCAAATTGGGCGTTGGCATGCATGACTAAAAGCTGGGTGAAAAGAAAGCGTTTGGCCGTTTCCTTAACCAGCGCATTCTCGCGACCATTTTCCTGCCCAAAGGAGATAACATGGAAGGAGAAGGTTTCGGGTGAGGTGTTATCACAGAGGAAATGGTCCATTAAGGCGCACCCCTGCGCCACGATCACCGGCGGCAGGGCATGACGTTCATCGATGACGTCGGCCAGGGCAAGCTTCAAGAGATAGCTGATGGGAATGCGGAGAAATTCATCACCTTTTTCCCGGTATAAGAAGTGCTCCGTGTCCGTTCTATTGCCACAGCCGGGGTTGGCCTTGTCGGTCAGAAGATCACCTTCCAGGATCTGTTGGGCAAAAGCACCCAGATACTTCCGGGGAAAACGGACCCAGCTGTTTTCCCAAACCCCTTCGGTGTTGCCGTCGATGAATTGTTGCAGCTCAGTTACGGCCCGGTGCGTCAGCTCACCTGCCGCCGACCGCCGGAGAATATTGGCAAAGTAGTTGGATTGGGCAATGATGGTGGGAAGATCGACGTTTTGCTTCTTGCCGATGACCAGGGCCTGTAGTTCCGTCTCATTCCCGGCGGTAGTATCGTTAATCGAAAAAGGTAAGGCTTCGATGTTCAGCCCCTTCGGTCCCCAGACGGCCATTTTCTCCATGGTATCACGAAACAGCGGTGTATTTGACATCTTATTTACAGTCTTTAAAAAGGATGAGGATGAAGGTTCACTGCGACTCATTGAGTCCCTCCCTGAATTTTATAGGGCAATGTCGTAGGTGGACGCGGCGATGTCTTGCAGGATCGTCCGTACCTTTGCTGATAATTCCTCGATCCCGAAAGGCTTTTGCATGAACCCTCGACAGCCGCGGTCAATGATCGCCTTGGCCTGCCCGTTTAAACTGTAACCGCTGGACAGGATGACATTCACCTCCGGGTTGATCTGTTTTAAGGCCTCAAAGGTTTCACAACCTGTCATACCGGGCATGATCATATCCAAAATCACCAGGTCAATGTTGGCGCTATTTTGACGATAAAGTGCCACGCCCTCCTGACCGCCGCAGGCACCGAATACCCGATATCCTAATTTTTCGAGCATTTCCGTTGTCACATGAAGCGTCACCTCTTCATCGTCAATAACGAGGATTGTCTCCGATCCCTTTAGCAGTTGGACCGGTGATTGCACCGGTTTAACAACCACGCCCTGGGTGGCAGGCAGGAAAAAGGTAACAATTGTACCGTTCCCCTTCTCGCTATAGACCTTGATAAAGCCGCCATGGCTCTTCACAATGCCGTAAGCGGAAGCTAGACCGAGGCCAGTGCCCCGACTCCTTTCTTTGGTGGTAAAGAAGGGCTCGAAGATGCGGCGCTTAGTGTCTTCGTCCATACCTACACCCGAATCGCTCACCGAGACTTTAATGTAGGAACCCGCCGGGACATTAAATGGCTGCGTGCAAAGTTCGTCCAGCCGGACGTTTTCGCTTTCCAGATAGATATCGCCACCATCGGGCATGGCCTGCCAGGCATTAATGTAAAGATTCAGGAGTACGTGCTCAATTTGGCTCGCATCGACCTCGGCCGTCCACAAATGCCCCTCATAGCGCCCGTGAAAGCGGATATCCTTCTTCGTCCGGCCGAAAATCTTGGCACTTTTTTTCACCAAATCGTTCATGTCGGTAGCTTTGACTTCGTGTTTTTCCCCCTGGGCAAAACCCAGCAACTTTCTCGCGAGATCAGCGCCACTTTTCACCTGCTCTTCAATGCTTTTCAACATGTCATAATGGGGGTGGCTGGGCAGCATATTTAGGAGCATCAGCGAGGTGTAACCATTGATACCCATGAGCAGATTGTTGAAATCGTGGGCAATGCCGCCGGCCAGCGTACCGATGGCCTCCATCTTACGGGCTTGCAGCAATTGCTCTTCCATTCGTTTCTTTTCCGTGATGTCTTTATAATTGAAGATTGCCCTGCTGGCGTTGCCATCCTGATCGGTGATCAACGAGGCGGAAAGGCGCACCGGGAAGGTCTCACCGCCGACCCGCAGCATAGCTATCTCCAGGTTGCGGATTTCTTTCTCCGCCACCAGCTGTTCCATGAGTAGCTGGGCCGTCTCTTTTTGGCCCTCGTAAAAGGTGTGGATATGGCGACCCACCAGATCCGCAGGTTGGCATTTCAGCAGATTGACAACATTAGGCGTGGAAAAAACCACCCTCCCCTCCAAATCTGTCGTCATAATGATGTCCGCCGAGTTTTTCAGGATATGTTCGAACACATCTAGCAAACCGTCACTTGTCTTTTGATGATCTGCCTTTTCTTCGGTACTACTCATTGCTTGATCCATCATAATATCTCCTTCGCAAAGCTAAAACACTGTTTCTCTTTTTCCGGGTCTCATCCTTCGTCCCGATCAGCCCCCCTTACGTTCGTCTCTGTTGTTAAGTCTTATAAACTATAATCGTTAAACAAATATGATGGTTCTGTGAACATTTCGTGAAATTGAACGACATCCCCGAATCTAACCCCGACAAACGAGATCAATAAGTTTACGAAGGACCGACCGCGCCGATTTGCTGTTCCGTTACCATATACAGCCGAGGTCTCTTGGGGCTTTCCTCGAGTGCCTGGCAGTGGATACAAAGACGCGTCGTTGGTTTAGCTTGTAAGCGCTGTTCGGCGATTGCTTCTTCACAAGATTCGCAAATCCCGAAATTATCCTCATCAAGACGTTGCAAGGCAGCAAGTATCTCCCTGATCAAGTGACTCTCGCGGTTGCGAATCATAAGTTCCAAACTCTGTTCAGATTCCTTAACCGCCCTATCAAGGGGATCGGAATCATGTCGCTCGTCCTTCCTCAAATCATGAAATGTTTTATCCGCAGCTTTCCGAAGCTCGCAAAGCTGCTTCATCAGCAAGAACCGAAAAACTTCGATCTTTTTCATACACATTGTGACCACACCTCCCATTAAGTATGTTCTTTGTTCATATCCATGAGTCATCCATCAAGAGGATACCGATCCGCTCCGGCGTCCCGATCAAATCGCATACTGCCCCGTTGTTCCGTCTTGTAAACTATAAGTGTGGAAGGATGATGACGCTTCCGTGAATATTTTGCGAAAGAGTTGTTTTACAATATAGATGATGCCAACGAGGAGTGGGAACGTTCGCATAAGATGATCATTGAAATGGCCATCACGGAAGAATTTCCGGAAAAAAGAATGTCGGTAGATCTGGCAGCGGGAAATGCACGGGAAAGGATCGGAGCCCTTGACGACATGCTTACACAACTTACCCGCCTCAAAGAGGAGAATGCCGGCAAGATAGCTGAGCAAGCCCGGCAGATTAACCATAGACAGCGCCGTCTTTGGACAGGTCTCGCGCTCGGCGCCCGGCAACCTGCCGGAGCTGCCATTCATCAAGGCAAAAACGACGGCAGTGCTTTCCTGCCTCTTTTTATCAAATAGGGCCGTAAGGAAAAGCAAGAAGCTTAAATTTTCTAACTCATATCAAGGAAGATCCACCTGGGCCTTGGTTATACTGCATTTTGCGTTAATAAAAATCTGGAGGTGACATTATTAAGATGAAATAAATTATAAAAATTTCCCGAAAGCGGGGGATCCCTTTCAAAGTTGGCATTTCCAGGGCGCGATCTCGCTGATAAATGTCAATACAGATTGACGGATATCATCCCTGATGCACCGCGCCGCCGCGAGTTTTTCCTCCCGGCTCCCCGGCAGCGCCGCAGGATCAGCAAGGCTCCATCGCAGCCGTTTCGTGATACCGGGAAAAATCGGACAGCGTTCGGCGCTGATCTCATCACAGACTGTGATGACATAGTTAAAGATGGTCCCGCGCTTATAGAAATCGAAGACGCCTTTTGTCCGCTTGGCGGAGATATCGATGCCTGCCTCACGCATGACTTCCACCGCCAGCGGGTTCAGCACGCCCGGTTCCAACTACTTACTCTTTATTCTCCTGTGCAAGGCTCGCATGTTTGATGATCCTGCCTTCCACAAGGTAAATTAACATTTCGGCGATATTGGTCGCGTGGTCGGCGATACGCCCCAGATAATGAGCCACAAAGCTGATCTTTATCGCCCTGCTTACCCGGCTGGGGTCCTGGGCCGTTAGTAAGGATAATTCCCGGATAATTTTCACCTTGAGAACATCGATCTCATCATCCCAGGCGATTACATTGGCGGCCCTTTGCGCATCTCTATGTACAAAGGCATCGAGAACGTCCCGCGTCATGCCTTGGCTAATCTCACTCATTTTCGGGATGTCAATGTAAGGTTTCAACTCCGGTTCTTCATTTAGTTCAATGGCCTTTTCGGCGATATTAACCGCCAGATCTCCCATCCGTTCCAGCTCGGATGCCACTTTCATGGCCGTCGTAACAAACCTGAGATCGACGGCCTTGGGTTGCCGCAAAGCGATCAACCGGATGCACCCCTCGTCTATTTCCACATCCAGAGCATCGACCAGGTGTTCGCTGTTCATCACGCTCCTTGCCAGGTCATTGTTTCGGTCCGTAAGGGCATGGCCGGAGTTTTTGATGGCCTCCTCCACCAGACAGCCCATCGTAAGAATCCTCTCGTTTAAGCACTGCAACTCTTCGTCAAAAACGGACATCAACCAAACCTCCCGGTTACATAGTCTTCGGTAAGCTTTACCGCAGGTGCGGTAAATATCTTCTCCGTGCGATCGAACTCTATCAACTCCCCGAGCATCAAAAAGCCGGTACAGTCGGACATCCGGGCTGCCTGCTGCATATTATGGGTGACGATGATAATCGTAATCTTTTTTTTCAGCGCTTCCAACAATTCTTCGATTTTGGCGGTAGAAAGCGGATCGAGGGCAGATGTCGGCTCGTCAAAGAGCAGGATATCGGGATTGACGGCCAGAGCCCTGGCAATAACGAGTCGCTGCTGCTGCCCGCCGGACAGTTCATAGGCGCTGGTATGAAGTTTGTCCTTCACCTCCGCCCATAAATGCGCATGCTGCAGGGCCATTTCCACCAGTTCAGTCCGGTCGGCCATTTTTTTAACACCCTGCAGCTTAAGGCCATAGGCGATATTGTCAAAGATACTCATGGGAAAAGGTGTCGGCTTTTGGAAAACCATGCCGATACGGCTTCTGAGATTAATGATATCCATCGGGTTCTTGAGAATGTTCTCATTCCTTAAAAGCACTTCCCCTTCATATCTGTGCTTCGGATAGAGGTCATGCATCCTGTTAAAACAACGGAGCAGCGTCGTCTTGCCGCACCCTGAAGGACCAATTAAAGCGGTGACGGCATTCTTGTACACCGGCAGATTGATTTTTTTCAGGACATGAATGTTTCCGGAGTAATAAAAGTTCAGGTCTTTGGCTTCTATTTCAATCGTTTCCGACACTATTTGTATCTCCATTTGATGATGAGTCTTCCCAATATGGTTAGAACAAGAATAAAAACCGTGATGACCAATGATGCCGCCCAGGCCTGGGCGTGCCAGATCTGGTAAGGACCCATGGCGTACTGAAAGATGGTGGCCGTCAGGGAAGACATGGGCTGATTCATATTGAGAGAGAAGAAAGAGTTATTAAAGGATGTGAACAGGAGCGGCGCCGTCTCTCCTGCCACCCTGGCGATGGAAAGCAGGATGCCGGTGAGGATGCCCGTGGCGGCTCCCCGGTAAACTACCTGGATGATCACCTTGTAATAGGGTGCACCCAGCGCAAAGGCCGCTTCTCTGAGTTCCCAGGGCACCAGGGCCAGCATATCTTCCGTAGTTCTAAGGACAACGGGGATCATTATTATGGAGAGAGCGACGGCGCCGGCCCAGCCGTTGAAGTGGCCGATTGGTTTTACCAGAATCGCATAGATGAATGTCCCGATGACAATGGAAGGCACGCTGACCATGATATCGGAGAGGATGCTTATTATCTTGGCGATCGTCCTGCCCCGCGCATATTCGGCCAGGAAAGTCCCGCCGAGCACACCGATAGGCACGCCGATCAAAGTGGCAAATAATGTTATCATCAACTGGCCGACAAAGGCATTCCGCAGACCTCCCCCGACCACACCAAGCGGCGCCGGATCGTTGGTGAAAAAGGTCAGATTCAGGGCCTCCATCCCATGCACCAGCACGTCTCCCAGAATAAAAACGAGCCAGAATAATCCCAACAGGGCGGAAATGGTGCTCAGAGTGAGAGCGATGAAACCTTCTATTTTTCTTATTTGTTCCCTCTTCACCGGGAATGCCTCCTCTCTGCCTTCAGGAGAAATAATTTGGCGATGGCCAGGAAAATGAAACTCATAATAAAAAGCACCAGGGCCAGATAGAAAAGCGAGGAAAGGTAAACATCCTTGTCTGCCTCGGTAAACTCGTTGGCCAGAGTCACGGTTATGGTCGCGGCGGTATCGAAGAAGGATGTGAAAATCTTATGGTTGTTGCCCAGGACGAAAGCGACCGCCATCGTCTCGCCGATAGCGCGCCCCATAGAGAAAAGGATGCCGCCGAAAACCCCCAGCTTCGAATAGGGAATGACGACATTTTTCACGACCTCCCACTTGGTGGCCCCCAGCGCATAGGCTGATTCCTTAACCAGCGCAGGAGTAAGATTAAAAGAGTCTCTCGCGATGCTGGCCGTAAAGGGTATGATCATAATGCTCAGAATGATGCTGGCGGTCAAAATATCTATCCCCATCGGCGTGCCATGGAAGAGGACGTTTATCAAAGGGACGTCGGCGGTAGCTTTTTGCAGGAAGGGCTCGATGTAATTTCTCATGAGCGGAGAGAGGGTAAACAGCCCCCACATGCCGTAAATGATACTCGGAATTGCGGCTAATAGTTCGATGGCAATGCCGATAGGACCCTTCAGAAAGTTCGGCGCTATTTCCGTGACGAAGATGGCAATGCCCAGGGCCACCGGTATGGCCATGACAAGCGACAGAACCGTCGTCACAAAGGTTCCGTAAATAGTTGTCAATGCGCCGAAGTTTTCTGTTACCGGGTTCCATTCTGTTGTGGTAAGAAATTGTATAATGCCGAATTTTTCTCTGGCCAGGGAAGATTCTTTAATAAGGACAAAAAGGATGCCAATAATAAAGAAGACAACCATACAGGCAGCAATGGCGGTAATGGAAGAGAAGATGATATCCCCGGGATTTTTTTTAAACGTTACGGCCATTCACCTTGTTCCCTTTGTCATTCATGGAAACATTGACAAAAGACAGCAAGGCGGATGATAGAATAAATATTACATCGCTTGCCTTGCTGTCTATACTTGCCTTCCTATTGCAGGCCGTTTGCCTTCCAGTAGGCCCTGATTTTATCCTTTAAGGATTTCGGTAAGGGGACATAGATTAGTTCTTTAGCCTTACTGTCGCCATTCTTGAAGGACCAGTCGTAGAATTTGATTACCTTTTTGTTGGCATCCGGCTTTTCCTGTGCCAAAAGGATAAAGGTTGCGCCGGCGATGGGCCAGGAATTTTTACCCGGGGCATTTACGAGCCAGAGATAAAAATGATTCTTTGCGTCAAAAGTGGCCGTGTCGGCAGCGTCCTCAAAAGCATCGAAACTGGGTGTTACAAAGGCGCCGGCGCCGTTTTTTAGCAGAGCGTAGGTCATCTTGTTCTGTTCGGCATAGGCAAATTCCACATAGCCAATCGAGTTTGGCGTCGATCGCGTATATTGCGCCACGCCTTCATTTCCTTTCGCCCCGATACCGACAGGCCACTGTACTGCCGTACCTGCGCCTACTTTCTTTTTCCAGTCGGGAGAGACTCCGTTCAGATATTCTGTAAATACGGCCGTCGTCCCTGAACCATCTGATCTATGGACAACCGTAATTTCATTATGGGCAAGATTCAGCTTGGTATTTAAGGATTTAATCTTGTTATCGTCCCAGTATTTGATTTCTCCCAGAAATATCCTGGCCAGGGTGTCAGAATCAAGCCTGATGTCGCCTGAATTCACCCCGGCAATGTTAACCACCGGCACCACACCCCCGATGACGGCGGGGAATTGCAGCAACTTCTCTTTGGCAAGCTGTTCCGTTTTCAGGGGTGCGTCAGTGGCGCCGAAATCCACCGTTCTTTCCGTGATTTGTCTGATGCCGCCGCCCGAGCCGATGGACTGGTAGTTAAGCTTGACACCAGTTGCCTTGTTGTAATCAAAGGCCCAGGCCGAGTAAATAGGGAAAGGAAACGAGGCCCCGGCGCCGTGAATCGTATCTGCTGCCCATACCTGTGTAAATGACAATAATAATGCTAATACCATCGCCGCTTGAAAAATCTTTTTCATTGTTCCTCCTTTGCCGAAGCCATTTTTGATTTTAAAATCCTCTTCATTGTTTCTCCTCAATATTTATTTTTAAGAACTATACAGGTCAATTATTGCACCCGTATTACAGACGGGTTAAATTTTTGTGACAGGAAGACGCTGCTCATAGGTAAAGCCGCTCTTGCCCGTGGCGTTTGTCAGATGCTTGACCTTTTTTTTCAAAGATCATAAAGCATCAATGTTACACGTTGGTGACGGTATCGTTAAAAGTAGGTTAATTGATGACAATTTTGTTGATTTCTGGGGAAGTCTCCTTTACATTGTGAACACTAAAGTGAGGAAAGAAGATGAAGAAGACTATTCTTATCGTCGATGACGAAAAAGATATCGTAGAGTTATTGGCCTATAACCTGGAACGGGAAGGCTATAAAATTGCGAAGGCCTATGACGGTCATCAGGCGCTGCAATACATCAGGGAAAATAAGCCGGCCCTGGTAATTCTTGACTTGATGCTGCCGGGCATCAACGGTTTTGAGATATGCCGCATCATCAGGAAGAAGTCCGAAACGGAAAACCTGCCGCTTATCATGCTGACGGCCAAAAACGACAGTGTGGATAAGATTACGGGACTGGAAATCGGCGCGGATGATTACATGACCAAACCCTTCGATGTCCGGGAGCTGCTCGCCAGGGTGCGGGCCGTACTCCGCCGGCGGGAAGCCCCTGCCAACCCAGCGGAGGTGGACAAGATTTCCTTACCGGGTCTCGAAGTTAACTTTCGCACCTACGAGGTGAAAGTGGAGGGCAAAAAGATCGAACTGGGACCGACTGAATTAAAACTATTACAGTTTTTTGTCATGAACCGCGGCCGCGTGTACTCGCGCGAGCAACTGCTGGATCACATTTGGGGCAGTGAAAACTTTGTTGAACCGCGTACGGTAGATGTACATATTAGTCGCTTGCGGGCGGGAATCGAGAAGGACAAAGACAACCCCAGCTTTGTGTTAACTGTGCGAGGCATCGGATATCGTTTTGCAGAGCCCGAACAGCCATAACCGCTTTTTCATAAACCATTTTACCGTTTGGGAAATTATTCACATATATTTCATCATTCTGTCATTAAATTGTAATAATTCCCGTTTATAAGTATCGTTTACTAAATCAAGAGGAGGAAAATTATATGGACAAAATGGTAAAGAGTATCCTGCTTATCTTGGTCTTGCTGTTAGGGGCAGTCCAGGCGGTCCTTGCCGCAGACAACAGCTTGGTCATCAAAGGCTCCACCACCGTGCTGCCGATTGCTCAGGCGGTTGTAGATGCCTACATGAAGAGCCATAGGAATGTGCAAATCTCGCTTTCCGGCGGCGGCTCCGGCGACGGCATCAAGGCCCTGATCGACGGCTCCACGGATATCGCCGATTCTTCCCGTGAAATCAAAAAGGAAGAGATTGAATTGGCTAAATCGAAGGGCGTGAATCCCGTAGCCGCCATCATCGCCCACGACGCCCTCACGCCGGTCGTCCATCCGAGCAATAAGTTGAAGGATCTGACCATAGATCAGTTAAGCCAAATCTACCAGGGCAATATTACGAATTGGAAACAGGTTGGGGGAGCTGATCGGCCCATCGTGGTCATTTCGCGGGACTCCTCTTCCGGAACCTTCGAATCCTGGGCTGAGTTCGTCATGAAAAAGGTCAGGGTAACCTCCAGGGCGCAGATGCTTGCCTCCAGCGGCGCCGTTTATACGGCTGTCTCGAAAAACAAATATGCTATCAGCTATCTCGGTCTCGGTTACGTCCATAAAGGCGTGAAGGCCCTTGCGGTAAACGGTGTCACCGCTTCGGTAGAGACAGCGGTAACGAAAAAGTATCCTCTGGCCCGGGAACTCTACATGTACACCAATGGCGAGCCGAAGGGCGAAGCCGCGAAATTCCTTGCGTTCATCAAAAGCGCCGCAGGACAGGCTATAGTCGTTAAAGAAGGATTTGTGCCTCTGGCGCTCCCTCCCAAGGCAAAGAAAGGAAAGTAAGCTTGGGGGAGGAACTCCAGAGAAGCGATAACCGATGGATTCCCGCGCAGGCGGGAATGACAACAGCGAGGAGCAACGGTATGGAAAACGCCTTTATGACCCGTAGTCGCAAAGAAAAGGTCATCAGAAAGATATTCTTTTTCCTGGCCCTCATGTCCCTCGTCACACTCATACTCATTGTTTTTTTCCTGTTCCGGGAAGGCTTGCCCATCTTTGCCAAGGTCTCGCTCTCCGGCTTCCTTTTCGGCATGGAGTGGTATCCCACCTCCGATCCGTCCTCTTTCGGCATCTGGCCCCTGATCGTCGGCTCTTTGGTGGTCACGCTGGCAGCGACGGTTATCGCCGTGCCGCTGGGAATACTGGCCGCCGTTTATATTGCCGAAGTTGCTCCCCCTGCCGTGAAAGAGATATTTAAATCGCTGATCGAACTTCTGGCCGGCCTGCCTTCGGTGGTCTTCGGTTTTTTCGGTATGGTTATTATTGCCCCCTGGCTTCAGGATACCTTCGATTTGCCGACGGGCTTGAACATCGTCAATGCCTCCCTGATTCTCGCCTTGATGGCCATACCCACGATCGCCAGCCTCTCGGAGGATGCCCTCTACGCAGTCCCGCGCGAGTTCAAGGAAGCCTCCTATGCCCTCGGGGCCACAAGGTTTGAAACCATCGCGCAGGTAACCATTCCCGCCGCGCTTTCCGGCATTGCCACGGCGGTCATCCTAGGCATGGCCCGCGTCATCGGCGAAACAATGGTTGTGCTCATGGTGGCCGGCGGCGCGGCCGCTTTACCCCGGAGTATCTTCGATTCGGTGCGCCCCATGCCGGCCAGCATTGCCGCCGAGATGGGCGAAGCCCCTTTCGGCGGTGACCATTATCACGCCCTCTTTGCCATCGGTATTGTCCTTTTTATCCTGACATTGCTGTTTAGCCTGGTCGCCGATTACGTGGCCAACAAATTCAAGGAAGTCGGTTCGGGAACCCTATAAAGTGGTGGAAAGTATGAAGAGCTGGGGAAATACGCCGATGCGCTGGCGGTACGGCAAGGAGCAACTGTTTTTCGCCCTGGTCCGTCTTGCCACCCTCACCATCGTCGTTGCCCTGGGAGGAATACTCCTGCACATCGTTATCAACGGCATAGGCGCGATCAATTGGACTTTCCTCACCAAGCCCCCTACCGATGGCATGACGAAGGGAGGCATCATGCCCGCCCTTGTGGGAACTTTTTATCTGATGGTGGGAGCCATGGCCGTCGGTTTACCGCTGGGCGTCGCTTCGGCTGTTTACCTGTCGGAATACGCTCGCCAGGACCGCATGGTCCGGGCCATTCGCATCGGCATTCATTGCCTCGCCGGCGTGCCCTCTGTGGTTTTCGGCCTCTTCGGCCTGGCCTTCTTCGTGGTCTTCTTGAAATTCGGTTCTTCCATCCTGGCCGGCTCCCTTACCCTGGGCTTGCTCATCCTGCCGACGATTATCGGCGCCGCCGAGGAAGCCTTGAAGGCGGTCCCCCAAACCTTCCGGGAGGCATCCTTAGCCCTTGGCGTCTCCAAATGGAAAACCATCTACAAAATCGTCTTGCCGACAGCGTTGCCGGGCATTCTGACGGGGTCCATCTTGGGAATCGGCCGGGCGGCGGGAGAAACAGCCCCGATCATGTTCACCGCAGCCGCTTTTTTTACAACCAAACTGCCCCATTCAATTTTTGACGAGGTCATGGCCCTGCCCTACCATATCTATGTTCTGGCTACGGCGGGCACGCACATCGAGGAAACGCGCCCCCTTCAGTTCGGCACGGCGCTCGTTCTCGTAGCGCTCATTCTGGCGGTTGACCTGGTTGCCATCGTCATCAGAAGTTATGCAAGGAGAAAAAAGAATTGGTAAACATCGAAACCGATAAAATCATTGCCGTGAAGCAAGTAAATTTTTATTACGGCCCCTTTCAGGCCCTGACGGATATCACGATGGGGTTCGCGAAAAACCGGGTGACGGCCCTGATCGGGCCATCGGGCTGCGGTAAATCAACTCTGCTCCGGCTTTTCAATCGCATGAACGATTTGATCGACGGCACCCGGCTGGCAGGCGAAATCATCTTTGAAGGCCGGAATATCTACGCCGACGGTATCGACCCCGTGGCGATCAGGCAGAAAATCGGCATGGTCTTTCAGAAACCCAACCCGTTCCCTAAAACAATCTATAATAACATTGCCTATGGGCCAAAACTAACGGGCCTCACGAACAGAAGCGATCTTGATGCGCTGGTTGAGCAAAGTCTGCGACAAGCGGTACTTTGGGATGAAGTAAAAGATATTCTCCATAAACCTGCCATGACCCTCTCGGGCGGGCAACAGCAGCGCCTCTGCATTGCCCGGGCCATTGCCATGAAACCCGATGTTCTCTTGATGGACGAACCGACCTCGGCTCTCGATCCGATTTCCACAGCCAGGATAGAAGAATTGATAGAAGAATTGAAAAAAACCTATACGATCATTATCGTCACGCACAACATGCAGCAAGCGGCCAGGATCTCTGACGCCACGGGTTTTTTCTATATCGGCAAACTGATAGAATACAGCGCCACGGATAAGCTTTTTACGGCGCCGGAGATGAAACAGACGGAAGACTATATAACCGGCAGATTCGGTTGATGAAGGGGGGAAACAAATGACGAGTGACAAACCGCATACCAGCGCCTCGTATGAGCGCGAACTTCAGGATGTAAAAGATAGTTTAATCTACATGGGCGCCCTGGTGGAAAAGGCGATTGAAAAGTGCATCCTGGCTTTAGTGCAAAGGGACTCCGATCTTGCCCGCACCGTGATTGCCGAGGATGAGCAGATTGACCGTCTGGACGTAGCGATCGAAGATAACTGCATCCGCCTCCTGGCCCTGCGGCAACCGGCCGCACGGGACTTGCGTTCAATTACCACGGCGATCAAGATCAACGGCCACCTGGAAAGAATCGGCGATATGGCCGTCACCATTGCTGAGAAGGTGCTGCTTTTGAACGAAACAGCGCAACTTAAACCCTACATCGATCTCCCCACAATGGCGGCCATCACCCAGGGAATGATTCGGGAAAGCATTGAGGCCCTCGTCAATGATAATTTGGAGTTGGCCAATAAGGTGAGAAGAGATGATGAAAAGGTCGATAACTTGAACGAACAGATTTTCCGCGAACTGCTCACCTTCATGATGGAAGATCCGCGCACCATCCACCGCGCCCTGATCATTATGCAAATTTCCAAGAGTCTGGAAAGAATCTCCGATCACGCGGAAGGCATTGCCGCGATGGTGATTTACCTGGTAACAGGCAAGAGCGTCCGTCATGAGGAGCTATTGGCTGGTGAGAAGGAAAGCTAATTGATAAAAAGTCGCCTGCTGCGGAAAATTTTTCTGATTTATGCCTCTACCCTTTGCCTGGTTGTCACACTGGACGTTTATTTTGTGGCTTCCCAGACACGCCGGGTGATAACCGCACAAATCAAGGCAGAGCTGACAACAAACGCTCGCGTTTTACTCCTGATGCCCCTGGGGCATCTTGTCGGCAACACCACTCATCTGGCCGCAGACTTGAAAGCCAGGGTGACGATCCTTAGCGCCACGGGGAAAGTGCTGGCCGATTCGGAACAGGACGTGCGCAAAATGGCCAATCACCTTTATCGCCCGGAGATTCAGGAGGCTCGTCTGCAAGGAGCGGGCAGCACCGTCCGCTACAGTGAAACCCTGCAAAGGGAGATGATGTATGTGGCCTTACCCGTGCAAGCCGGGGGTCAGGTCATCGGCTACTTGCGGCTGGCAAAGCCCTTGCAGGCAGTGCAAAACGCCATTAGCCATGCTCACTGGATGATTTTCCGGATCGCCACGCTGATCCTCATCTCCTTTCTCTTGCTGGCTCTTTTCATTATCCCCAAACTTATCGCCCCGCTCCTGAAGATCATCGCCTACACGGAAAAAGTGCGGCAGGGAAAGGTAAGCGGCAGTCTGTTTGTGGCATCGCACGACGAACTCGGGCAACTTGCGGCCAATGTTAACCTGCTGGTGCAGACCTACGAAGACAATATCCGGAGCGCCCGGGAAGAAAGAGAAAAACTGGCATCCGTATTTGCCGGGATGGTGGAGGGGATCGTCATCCTGGATCGTGAAAACCGCATCGAATTGGTTAATCGCCGCGCCCAAGACATTTTAGGCGCCAAGTATGCAGATGTAACGGGCAAAACGCTCCTCGAGACCTTTCGCAACGTCGCCTTGCAGGATGCCCTCAATTATTGCCGGGAAACAGGGCAGCCCCTCTCCCGGGAAATTTTGCTTACGGGAGAAAGTCGGCTCATCCTTGATGTGAACTTTGCGCCCATAGAAAACATGCCGGGAGAAAATCGCAAAATTATCATGGTGTTGCACGATGTCACGCCCTTGCGGAAATTGGAACGGGTAAGGGCTGATTTTGTGGTCAACGTAACCCATGAAATCAAAACCCCGCTCACGGCGATCATTGGCTTCGTGCAGACGCTTCAGGAAGGCGCGATCGAGGAAAAAGCCACGGCCGCACGTTTCCTCACGATCATCTCTGAGCACGCCCTGCGCCTGAACCGGCTGGTGGATGATCTCCTGACGCTATCAAGCATTGAACTCGGCGAGGTTAAATTACACCCGGCAAAGATAGACCCTGAACATGCGGTGCAGCAGGCTTTAAGCGTGATCGAAGCGAAAGCGCGGGCAAAGGGGTTGGCGATCCACCAGACTTGGCCGGACAACCCGCCGCCGATCCTGGCGGACGGCGACAGCATCATCCAGATTATGGTAAACGTGCTGGACAACGCGGTAAAATTCACCCCGGCCGGCAGTATTGCCATCACCGCCGCTGAAGAGGCCGGGGGGTATCTGATGATAACCATCGCCGATACCGGAGTTGGCATCCCCAGAAACGAAATCCCCCGGTTGGGAGAAAGATTCTACCGCGTGGACAAGATGCGATCCCGCGAACTGGGCGGCACCGGTTTGGGGTTGTCCATCGTCAAACATCTGCTGCAAGGTCAACAGGGCCGGATGGAGGTGGAAAGCAAGCCCGACCGGGGAACGACGGTAAAACTTTTCTTCCCGCTGTTCCCGAAATAGCTGATTCATCAACCAATCGAGTGCCTGACCATAATAAAGCGATGGAATAATGCCCCAAAAGACAACTGCAACGCTGATTCTGCTAAACCGGATAAAATCAGGTAGTTTTATGATCGTAACCGGTAAGGCCTTCCAGGCCCTGTTGGCTTTCATGGCGTTAATGATCTGTTTTACCGCCCCTTTAATCGCCGCCGAGCCGGTCGCGGTCATCCTGGAAGGTATCGAGGGGGATGTTCTTGCAAACGTCACGGCGGCGCTCGCCCTTCCCCAGGGACTGGTCGGCGACGGAAAGAGCGATCAGTTATGGCTCGAACGTTTCGTGCAACAGGCGGACGCAAAAGTCCGGACGGCAATGGAGTCCTTCGGTTATTACAGCGCCCGGGCCACTGTCACAATCGAACAGGCGAACCCCGGCGAGGTTCGCCTGCGGGTCAGGGTCGAGCCGGGAGAACTGGTGCGCGTCACGGAGGCGCTGCTGGTTCTGCATGGTCCAGGTGCAGAGGAGCCGACGCTTAAGAAATTGGCGGCCGCCTTCCCCCTGACTAAGGGAAGTGTGCTCCTGCAGCAGCAATACGAGTTGGCCAAAAACCAGCTCCTCTCCCTGGCACAGGAGCTGGGGTATCTGGATGCCGATTTTGCGGTGCACGAAATCCGCATCGCTGAGTCCATGTCCACCGCCCGGATCCGGCTGGAGTTGGAGACGGGGCCGCGATATTTTTTCGCCGGGACGAGAATCGAAGGGGCACATGACTATCCTGAGGCATTCCTGCGGCGCTATCTGGCATTCAAGCCTGGGGAGGCATTCTCCTATGCCCGGCTCGGAGAAACACAGCTCAACTTTATGAACTCCGAGCGTTTCCGGGAGGTTAACCTCATGCCGGAAAGAGCGGCGACCAGGGAATTTCGGATTCCCGTGCTCGTGCAACTGAAACCAGCGCCCAGCAAAAGTTTGCAGCAGGGGATCGGCTATGGCACAGACACGGGGGGAAGATTCAACGTCCGTTACCATGACCTTAACGTCTTGGATCGGGGCCACGAATTTTACACAAATCTCTTCATTGCCGAGCGTCTCCAGGGGCTTACGACCGGCTACATCCTGCCGGACCCGTTGGACATAAGGAGCTCCACCGTGCTGCAATTCAACCTGCAACGGGAAGAGGCTTCCACATACACAAGCCAGCTGACCACCCTGGAACTGGACAAAAACCGCAGTTTCGGCAAGCGGGAGCTGGGAACCATCTACATCAGACTGCAAGCGGAAGATTACACCATTGGCACCCAGGATGCGCATGCCCGGCTGGTGTTGCCCGGACTGCGCTATTCAGGTGATTTTTTCGACAACCCGTCCCGTCCCAGCCGGGGCTACCGTTATGCCTTCGATCTGCGTGGCACGCACCAACTGCTCGGCTCGGACAAGGAACTGCTCCAGCTCATCTCCGAAGGGAGTTATCTCTTGCCTCTACCGTGGCGGCTTTCCCTCCATATGCGTGCCAGGGCGGGAATTACGGTCTTTTCCGATCCATTGAGCGATCTTCCCCCTTCACTCCGCTTCTTTGCAGGTGGAGACCAGAGCGTACGCGGCTATACCTACCAGTCTCTCGGTCCGCGCGACGTCACTGGCCGGGTGGTAGGGGGAAAGCATCTCCTCGCCGGAAGCGCTGAACTCGTGCGAGATATCTTCAAAGACTGGGGCGTTTCCGCATTTTACGATGCAGGTAACGCCTTTGATTCCTTCGCTGTGGTTCACCTTTTCCAGGGAGCAGGTATCGGGTTGCACTACTACACCCCGGTGGGCGCCCTGAACCTTTCCCTGGCCCGTCAGGTCGGAGTGGAGGACCCGAATTTTCATATCCATTTCACAGTGGGGTTCGAGTTGTGAAACGTGCGATAAAATACGGCCTGATCACCCTGCTGGCAGCAGCACTCATCTGTGCAGCTGGGGGCACATCATGGCTGCTCGGCACTACAGACGGCGCACGCTGGGTCATGGCTGCGATCTCCAGACATACTCCTCTGAAAATCTCCGCCCGGCAAGTTGGGGGTAGATTGCTCGACCGTTTGCGCCTGGGAGGTGTTCGCGTAGTCCTGGCGCCCTTTGAGGTGGAGATCGAAGGCCTCAACTACCGCTTGCAGCCACTCCTTCTTCTTGCGGGCCAAGTTTCCTCCCCGGAGCTGACAATGTCCGGGGTGCGTATCCAGGATAACAACCCCCCGGACATTCATCCGGATCTTGCCTGGCCCCGTGTTTCCGGTATGGCAAGGCTTTTCGACGGCAGGATCGGGCGCCTGCGGGTGAGTGGTCTGTCTTATCGCCATCTCAATGGGCAGCTCATACATGTGAACGCCATCTCCTCATCCGTCTCCTGGGAAAAGGCGCTGTTGTCTCTCTCCGATCTTGCCGCCACATCGCCGGGTGGCCGCGTCACGGGAAATATCGCCGCAGGCTTTGCCCGGCCCACCCTTAAGATTGATCTGACCGTGACCACAACCAGGATATTTGCGGGGATGAAAACTTTTTCCCTGCAAGGACGGTTTCTTCCCGGACTCAGACCAGAGCAACTGGCAGGAAGCTTCGCCGTTGCCGGTGTCAAGGACAAGGTTAATTTTCTGGAGCTTGCAGGGGAGATGGGGCTAACCCGCAGTGCCTTCAACTTTCGGCGGCTTCGCCTGACCCAGCCGGGTCGGCGCGGGTCGGTTACAGGCGGCGGGACCGTCACGCCGACGGCACAAGCGCCATTGCTGGCGCTGCGACTGACAGCCGCCGGACTCGATCTGTCACCCGAACTAAACGCGCCGACCAACCTCTCCGGGACCATGACGCTCACGGGAACCCCGGAACTCTACCGGGGAGAGATCAAGCTTGCCAACGGGGGAAAGGGGTGGCAAGCGGCGCATCTTTCCGGCCTGTTCCAGGGAAACAGCGAAGGGATAAAAGTGACCCCCCTGACAGGCTCCCTTCTGGCCGGATCCGTGCAGGGGAGTCTTGATTTCAACTGGGGCCAGGAAGTCTCCTTAAAGGGAACGGTTCGCGGCCGGAATCTTAACCCGGCCAGGATTTCCCCCGACTGGATAGGGCTGCTTAACTTTGATCTCCTGGGAGGTATCGCATGGCCGAGTCAGACGCAGCCACGGGGGGAAGTGAGCGGCAAACTTCTGGAAAGCCGCCTGCACGGTCAGGCCCTGACTGGAGAAGTCCGGGCGGACTTTGCTCGCGGCGATCTCCGCGTTGAACGCCTGGTCCTGCGGGGTAAGGGATTCGCCATCAGCGCGGCGGGAACCCTCGGTAAAGGGCTGACCTTCAACGCACAGAGCGACCAATTGGGTCGGCTGATCCCCCAGGCAGCCGGAAAGCTCCAGGCCGACGGGTGGGTACAGCGGCAGGATGGGCGCCTGGAGGTCGCCATCACCGGGCGGGGTAGCAACCTTGCCGTAGGCGGATTGCGGATAGCTGCCGCGAACCTGACTGCACGGTTCGGCACAGAGAAGGGCTATCCCCTGCATGTCACTGCAAAACTGCGCAAGGCGGCCTATGGACGTTTTCAGGTTGATTCGGTGACTGTCAAGACCGACGGCACCACTCTCCAGCATACGATTAATGTGGCCCTCCGCTCAGCAGATGCCGCGGCACGGATCGCTCTTACCGGGTCTTACGGCCATGGCAGCTGGGGGGGTAAAATCATAGACCTCTCCGGCCAGGACAACATCGGGCCATGGAATATCGAAAGGCCATCACCTTTGTCCATCACCGCCGTGAGAGTCGTCCTCACCCCCCTCATTCTCGTGGGCGCACGGCTAGAACGGATTGAAATCAGTGGTGAACTAACTGAGGAGCCGTTGGGTGGTTCCGTCCGGGCAGCGTGGGCCGGGTTAAATCTGGCCAGGGTGAACCCCTGGCTGCCCCGTGAGCTCCACCTCGATGGGAGCCTTGCGGGAAGTGCCGCAGGGAAAATCCTCCCTGGGAGAAAGATAGATTTTTCGGGGAAGATTTCTCTTGCCCGGGGGAAATTCCGTTGGCAGAAAGATGGCGATACTGCCGACGTCAGTCTTCCGACGGCGGATATTTCGTGGCGCTGGCAAGGGGGGCTACCCGCCTCTACCTTGGAAATCGGCGCCGGGCAACTGGTTGTCGCGGGCCGGGTGGCTCTATCAGGCAACCTGACGATGGACGGCCAACAGCTTGCCGTAGAGGGGGGATTGCTACATTTCGATGGAGACGACCGCGGCCTGCGCGCCGGGATGGAGTTCCGTCTGCCCGGTGGCGGCGTGGCGAAAGGGGCTTTTTCCTCTTCGGCGCCGGCCCGGCTGGCGGTCCCCTCAACAGGAGACGTAACGGCGGAATGTAAGGGGCTCGATCTGGCACTTTTCCGTCATTGGTTGCCCGGCGCAATCCACCTGGAAGGACGTCTCGCAGGTCGGGCGCAGGGGAATCTGCTTCCTGGCCAAAAGTTCGCCTTGAAGGGCGACGCAACCATTTCCGAAGGGAAGATCCACAGGTTGAGGCCGGAAGGAGAATTTAATTTGAACCTGCGCTCCACTTCCGTCTCGTGGGACTGGCAGGGGGAGGCGCTGCGCGGCGCCTTTTCCCTGGCGCTGATGGAGCGTGGACAGGCCCGGGGGAGCTTCCAACTGCCGATCCCGGCGCGCCACCCCGTCGCCTTCGACCGGCAGGGGCCTCTCCTGGCGTCTCTTACCGGACAGGTGCTGGAAAAGGGGCTTCTTGCCTCCCTCTTCCCGGGATTGATCCGGGAAAGCCGCGGGGAACTAGACGCCGATCTGCGGATTGGGGGAATATGGAATGAACCAACGATCAAGGGAGAGATTAAACTGGCCAAGGCAGGGGCATATCTGCCCACGGCGGGCATCCATGTGAGCGACGTCCAACTCGCCATGCAGTTGGAAAAGGACACTCTCCGCATCGTTTCCTTTCGAGCCCTGTCCGGCCCCGGCCATATCGAGGGAACAGCTCTTCTCCGAATCAAGAAGTGGCGGGTGGCCAGCTACAGCGGGAGAATAGACGGCGAGCGGTTCCAGCTTGTCTATCTCCCGGAGCTGCAGATCATGGGATCGCCGCGCCTTACGTTCGATGGCACGATGGAAAAACTGACCATCCACGGCGAGATGCGCCTGCCGGAGCTGCTCATCTTTGGCCCGCCGACCCGAGCAGTTGTCCTGCCCAGTCCGGATGTGATTCTGGAAGGAGTGCCACAGCGCACTAAAAAGACCGATCCTCTGGCTCTGGATGTCAATGTCCGTTTGACACTCGGCGAGCGGGTCCTGGCCAAGGTGGAAGGGATTGACGCGCGACTGGAAGGAGGAATTGACGTGATTTTCCAAAGCCTCGACAAAATAACCAGCAAGGGCGAAATCAAGGTAGCCAAGGGGCGCTACCGGGCCTATGGGGTGGATCTGGAGATTGTCCGCGGGCGCCTGTTTTACGCAGGCGGTCCCATCAACCAGCCGACTCTGGATATCCTGGCGCTTCGCACCGTAGGACCGGTGCGGGCAGGTGTCGCGGCGACGGGTAACCTGCGGGCGCCGCTGATTAACCTCTACTCCGAGCCGGCCATGCCGGATGTGGATATCCTGGCCTACATCGTTTTTGGTCGTCCACTAGGCAGAAGCAACGACGAACAGGCGGGCATGATGGCGCAAGTGGCCAGCATCCTGCTTTCGAAGGGACAATCGGTCGTCCTGCAGGAACAAATCAAAAACCGGCTGGGACTCAGCACCCTGGAGCTTCAGGCAGGCGGGACAGAGGCCACCGGTGGGTATAAGCCGATCCCAGTGGCGCCTCCCGGCGTCACCGGGGCAAATCAGGTGCCCGGCGTTTCCCAGACGATGTTGACCGTAGGTAAATACCTGACGCCCCAGCTCTATTTCAGTTATGGACGGTCGCTTTTCACTGGCAGCAACCTGTTTCGCCTCCGTTACGACCTCTTTAAGCGTTGGCAAATCGAAACGCAGACCGGGAACGAGAGCGGTGTTGACCTCTATTACAGGATAGAATTCGACTAATGCTAGTCTTGACAGTCCGGGCCAGTTAGGCCACAAAGCGCTCTCCTTGTCCCCCCAATTGGTTGGTTCCGTTTTTATTGGCTGGAACCAGATATTTTTACTGTGGTGTTGCTTGTAATAAAACCATCAATTTTCATTTGCGAAAGAATATTTCGGTATATATTTTTCCTGACTTCAGGAATTACGGAAAAGTTTTTTACTGGGAAAACAAATAGCATCGGCAGCCATTGGACTAAAGTTGTAGAGTCCGATAGAGTATATTCTTTGCTGTAGCCCCGTCTATTTCTGGCCAAAGCGGTAACCTCGAAATTGTCTGTAGCCCATGATGGGATAGTGTAAAGGCTTAGCCCTGTGATGATTGCTGGAATCATAGCTGCTGGAGTGCCAGTATTTTTGATTGTAACTGAGAGGCTAATATCTGCTTCGTCGTCGTTTTTTGAAATACGGCTGAAATAATTTGATTGTTCTAACGTCTGCAATAATTCACCCGCAATTATGCTTTGAACGATCTCTGGCGAGTTGGAGGTTCTAAAAAGCCCCCCCATGGCCATTATGCCATAAGAGATGGTTGGCTTAGGTTGGTCCATTTTTTCTAGTGGGGTTAAAACAGTCTCAGGTACCTTCCCTCCATTAAATACCGCGCAACCGAAAATGGTTAAGCCAAGAAATAGAGACATGGCAATCTTTACAACGTTTAAGTGCCTGCGCATAGTCAACCTCATTTATTTATAGTAAAATTACGGCTATCCATTTGCTCAATTGTACTTGCGTAAATCCTAAACATAGCGAGAAGGTAAAGGGCGTTCCGCTTTTCCCCTTGACAGAAATTTGCATTATGTCCCCCGAATTCAAATGGTTAGCGGAAGGGTTTTATATGCTTATGTACCACCCTCAAACCTCCCGTGGCTCAGTAAGCAACTTTATTCCCTCAAGAATCTCTGTTATTCTTTTATCCGAAACCTGCCCTATTTTCTCAACCAAATCAGTTTTGTTGACCGTGAAAATTTGAGAAATATTGACAACGCTTTTCTTCGGGAGATTTGCTTCACCCTTGTTTAACAGGACATTACCAGGAACCTTTGCCCGTTTAAGGTTCGAGGTGAGGGAACAAACTACAATCGTGTTTATTCGACTGGCATTAAATAAATTGTTTTGAATTACAATATGAGGATGACGGTACCCTGGTTCCGAACCCTTGGGTTGAGTAAGGTCAATCCAATATATTTCACCCTGTTTCGTTACCATGGCTCTTTCTCAATAATTTTATTGTGTTTGATACGCGTGAATTTTGAAATTTTCGTTTCTTCTTCAGTGGGGAAATCCTCATACGCCTCATTCAACTGAACAAGCAAAGATTGATTCTCTTGTCTTTTCAGATAGTCGCGCACAGCCAGGGTAAAAACCTTGCTTCGGGAAACATGCAAGTTATCGGCTAATCTATTGACTTTTATAAGTAATTCTTCATCGAGCGATATTGCTGCTTTGACTCCGGGCATAAGACACCTCCAAACTCATAAACCATCTTTTATGTTTCACTATGCCCAATTTTCATACCAAAGTCAATACCATTTATAACCACGTTGGTATGCTTAAATATTCCACCTGCAACGCAAAATTAAGCGGCGGCAGGCTTTTTTGCCGTCCGCTTGAATGATTCGTTAGGCAAAGTCGAGTAGATCAGCTTCTCCCGACGCTGTAGGTCGATGTTTGTGTTCTCAGTTTCCGCCTGGTTTCCCGGCGGTGCCACATCATCTCAACCATACTTCAGTTGTCGCTGACCCCTCTCAGAACCGTGCTTGCGCTATTTACGCACACGGCTCCTCACACAGTCAATTCACAGAAAATCCAAACATACTGACCCTGATCCGGGCTTCCGGTAAAGGAAAACGCTTCAGCATTTCACAGAACTTTTGCCAGTTGAGACAGCCACGTTTACCACGACGGTTCAGCCACTTAAATAGCAGCTTTTTCACTTCCTCCCCAAACCTCATAATTCCACGTAGGTTATCGGTTACGCCGTAGTAGTTGTAATGGCCTCTCAATTTGGCTTTGGCTGTTTCCCAAAGTTCTCCGGTCTTCAAACTCCTGGCCTTCTTTAACCATTCCTTGAAGATTTTCAGCTTGGCGGTGAACTTCTTGCGGGCTGTCATCCGCTTCATCCGAAACCCTTTGCCGTCCCGCTTTGTCCCGCAGTAGTGGGTAAAGCCCAGAAAATCAAACGTCTCTGCTCTCTCCCCTCTTCCCTTGGCATTCTGGACGGCGAATCTTCCAAACTCCATCACTTTGGTCTTCGTAGGTTCCACCTCAAGCCCAAACTTGCTTAGACGTTCGCCCAGTCCCTCGCGAAACAGCTCCGCCTCCTGCTTATACTGAAAACAGACGACAAAATCATCGACATAACGGATGAGCCGGGCAAACCCCGTGCAGCTCTTGCGGTAAACCTTCTCAAACCAGAGATCAAGGGCGTAGTGAAGATAGATATTTGCCAGCAGCGGAGAAATGACCCCTCCTTGGGGTGTTCCTTCGTCGCTGACCATTACGCTTCCATCTTCCGCCACCCCTGCCTTGAGGAATCACTTTACCATGCGTTGAATCCGCTTGTCCTCAACCCGGTGCGCCAGAAATTTCATCAGCCATTCCTGGTTCACATTATCGAAGAAGCCTCTGATGTCCGCCTCAACGATGTGATTGATCGGCTTGTTCTCCACCGTCTCGCTCAAAGCTTTGAGCGCATTATGACAGCTTCGCAACGGTCGGCACCCATACGAATCTTCTATGAAATCCTGCTCGTACACTGATTCCAGTATCCGCACAAGTCCTGCCTGAACAAGTTTGTCTTCAAAACACGGAGCCCCCTCCCCAAGGGGCGTTGTTTGGCACTGCCCGGTTTGGGTATATATTTGCGCCGGACAGGTTGCGGTATATACGCCATCCGATGCAACCGATCTATCAAGTTTGACAGATTGGCATCCAGATTTTCGACGTACATATCCTTGGTCATTTTGTCGATGCCGGCGGCTGCATCTTTCCGCAACCGCTTGAAGCATTCCCGTAACAGTTCCTCGTTCATCAGGTGATAAAGGCTGGTGAACTTGAAGCCCGTCTCTTTACGGGCCTTCTCTGCTATGCGTTGTAGTTTCGTTTCCACCGGTTCCCCGCTTCCGTGAGCGGCCAATGTTTCCTCACACCGCGCTGACATGTGTAGCCTCCTTCCCTCCGGCAGCATTACCCGCCTTCACTGGCACTACGAAGCTATCCGACTCCCTGCGCCTCATCTGCCGTTCTCCTTCTTCAGTTGTCCGGCATACTCTCTTTACTCCGAAAGAGACACAGGGCCTCCCGGGTTGCCGTGTAATCACAATGTCAGACATGCCATGGTCTCAGACCCCGGGGAAGCAGGCTTCACCTTGCCTTTAGCGGTAATGCCTGTATTGACTTCCACTTCTATTACAGTGTCGTCCTTCCCATCGCGACAATTACGAGGCTCAATCCCTTCAACCTTTCGGCTTACGGCCTATCTGCTCGCTGTCCTACGCTTAAAATCTGATGTTACCACCAGACCTCCAAGGACTCGCTACCCGGTGGCTGGCCAGCCTTCCGGGGCGGGCTTCACACCCGCTGGAGTACACGACCTTGCCCGGCCGCACAATAAATCTGTCCCCTTTATTTCGCTTTATTTCGCTTTATTTCGTTTTTGCGCAGTCCCGCTTGAGCGCAGGGTTAGGTATGTACTTCAACAAACTCACTGTATGAGTGTGGCTGAGGCACAGAAATACCTTGGTCTTTGATGCCCTCAAGATGAAACTCGATGGCCTCTTGAATAAGCTGCAACACCTCTTGCCGTGAGCTTCCTGCAGCGATGCAGCCAGGAAGATCAGGGACGTATGCCCCAAAACTGCTAGGGCCTTGCTCGACAACCACCATATAACGCATGATGAAACCTCCTATTTTAAGCCAGCCTGTTTCAGGACACTGTTGAGTGTGCCGGGCGGCACATCAATACTGGACTTTCCTGAAACCGTTACGGTTCCAGATTTTGACAAATGATGAAACTGACGATGACTGCCTTTTTGTCGCACTTGCAACCAGCCGTCCGCCTCAATCAACGCAATAAGTTCTTTTACTTTCATTCGAGAAAAGTATCACATTTTCCACTCAAATGCCTAACGATGAAGTCACCTGCCGGTGTGAAGCGTAGCGAAACACCGGTCAGGTGAACTGACAGGTTCAAGTAAGCCGCTACGCGGCAGATTTCAATAATGTCCTTTATATCATCATAAAACCACACCGTCACCCATAACTATAATCGGCTGGCACCACTCTCCTTTTTCATTATACTCTCTTTTCGCAAGCAA
>Ga0082335_1001674_pt1 | contig 45237 bp, 39 predicted proteins | sample Subgrocontami58m_FD_72375 | JGI IMG/M metagenome (GOLD analysis project Ga0082335, IMG submission 72375) | Subsurface groundwater microbial communities from S. Glens Falls, New York, USA - GMW37 contaminated, 5.8 m (SPADES assembly) (version 2) ...
AAATGAGTTTATTCCCCGCGCCAAGCGGATCACACTTTGCGTCCATCTCGTCAAGCATGATGCGTGCAAGGAGTCCGCGACCGCCAAGGCGAACCCATGTTTCAGGTATGGGTTCGCGCTTCAATTCCTGAGCGCGAACGTTAATACGCCAAATACTCATAACCATTTCTCCAATTCAAAGTTCTCGGCAAAAGGATTCACAAAACGAATGCCTTCTAAAATCAGCCCATTTTGAAAGTCTTCACTAAACACAATTGGTATTTGATTGAAACGAGCGCAAGACCATATCTGCGCGTCGTAAAAAGAAAGTTGATGATCCCGAACTCCACGAACCGCGTCTACAACCATTATCGGCGTTACATATAGAATAGGCCAAATATGAGAGAATGTTTCAATTTGATCCGCCACATCAGCGGCAGTGATTATTGGTAAAAGTTTCCTAATGGCCGTATTCGCAAACTCTGAAAGGCTCTGCACGCACACCCGCCCAGCACCTCTTGCCTGCAACTGGTCAAGCACAAAGCGAGATCGTTTTTGTTTTTCAGGAGAATTTTGGTCATATAAGTAAATTAACAAGTTGGTATCAATTAGGACCAAAGCCATATTGGTTAATCCTGGTTTTTGAAATAACGACTTTCACGTTCTTCATAGGCATCCTCACGCCGCCATTTGTAGGGCTCGCCAGTTTGCCCCAAGGCGATACGCTCATCAATATACTTTATAAGCCTTTCCCAGGCCTCAGGGTCGTAGTGATAGGGCGCAATCTGGCTATTGACCTCACGATCAAGGGCGTTGCGGATGACCTCCGCCTCGCTAATGCCACGCGCTTCTGAAATTCGCTTAAGTTGAAGCTCTTGTCTTTTATAAATATAAATCTGCTTGCGAACCATTTGTTTCATGTGACTCTCCAATTTTTTATACATCACATTATACATCACGCAGGACAAAATGGCATTTAGTTCTACCAAACCAAAGTCTGTACCGCCTCTCGAAATACCTTCGTATGGTAATCCACATCCGCCTGGGTGGTTTCGGGCGAGATGAGCGCCATGTTATGGAAGGGCGTCATCAGGATGCCGCGATTGAGCGCGAAGAGATGCATGTAGCGGTCGAGTTCTGGATCGACAGCAGCATGGGCTTCTCCGCCATTTTTGGGAGGAGTGGGACGGAACCAATATTCGGAGCGATTACCCAAGCGCTTCACGATCCAAGGGAGGTTGAATTCCGCGATCACGTCTTCGACTCCCACTGTGAATTGTTCCTGCAACTTCGTCGCCTTGGCGTAGAACTCATCCGTCAGCACATTTTGCAACGTGGCTTTCATCGCCGCAATGGACAAAGCATTGCCCGCGAGCGTGCCACCGATCCCGCCCACGTCTGCATCGTCAACGGCGAGTTTGTCGGCGAAGGCTTTGGAGACTTCCTCGGTGAAGCCATAGATCGCGGCAGGGACGCCTCCAGCGAGGGGCTTGCCGAGGGTTAAGAAATCAGGCTGAAGACCGTGCACAGCGGTGTATCCGCCTGGACCTGTGCAGATGGTGTGAGTCTCGTCAATGATGAGGTATGTCCCGTATTTGCGAGTCAATTCGCGCAGGGCATCGTGATAGCCAGGCTTGGGATGAATGATGCCAATGTTGGTCATCACAGGTTCAGCAAGAACAGCGGCGACATCACGCGCAGAGAGAGCAGTTTCGAGCGCGGCGATATCGTTGAACTCAATCACCTTTGAAGTTTCACGCGGATCAATTTGCGGTCCCATATTATTGGGACGCGACATCGGCGTGCCTTCTTCATCCATTGTGATGAAGGTTTCATCCACCGAGCCATGATAGCAATAGTTGAAAACGAGAATTTTTGGGCGACCCGTGATGAGACGCGCCATGCGTAGCGCAAATCGATTCGCGTCGGTGGCGGTGAGGGCAAACTGCCAATACGGAAGTTTGAAGCGACGCTGCAGCTCCTCACTCACCCAGATGACATTTTCAAAAGGCAACATAAGCGTGATGCCTTTTTGAATTTGTTCTGTGATGGCTTTGACAGTTGCATCGGGCGCGTGACCCGTCATTGCGCCGGTATCGCCGAGGCAGAAGTCAATGTAGGAATTACCGTCCACATCGGTGAAATGCGCGCCTTTGGCTTCTTTGGCAAATATGGGAAATGAACCCGCCCAGCGGATCATCCACAACATCGGCACGCCGCCATGCAGTGACTTGCGCGCGCGCTGATACAGTTCGTAGGATTTGGGATGGTTTTTGTGAAAGAGTTGCTGTTCACCCTTTAAAAGTTGCGTGAGTTTGTTGCGGTCTAAGGGTTGAGACATAGTTTTGTTTTCAAAAATACGCTGTTGGTCGAGTAAGGCGAGCGATCTTCTCGCCTGTATCGAGGCCAACATGTAACAAGAGTTTTCTCAATAACAGGCGGTCTCGATACGCCCCGCGAAAACCACGCAGGGCTACTCGACCACCAGAGGGTTGATATTTATTTTATCGTTGTTTTCAACGCTTCGCCAAAAATCTTCAAGCCATCATTGACCTGCTGACTTGTCACATTCAACGGCGGGATCCAGCGGATGGTATTGTCGTAAGTTCCGCAGGAAAGCAGAAGCAAATTATTTTCTTCAGCCGCGTGAATAATTTCCTTCACCATCGGCTTGGCTTTTTCAGGTTTGCCATCCATGATGAACTCGGTGCCGATCATCAAGCCTTTGCCGCGCACATCGCCGATCTGCGGATATTCCTCCTGCAATTTACGGAAACCCGTCATCAGTTGTATGCCGCGTTCGGTGGCATTCTCCAACATCTTCTCATCCCGCATGGCGCGGATGGTCGCAACACCAGCAGCACATGCAACAGCGTTACCGCCATACGTTCCGCCGATTGAGCCGACATCCAGTTTCTTCATAATATCGGTACAGCTAAATACGCCTGAGAGCGGCATACCTGAGGCAAGTCCCTTCGCGGCGGTGATGATGTCGGGGATCACACCGTAGTGTTCGAGCGCGAACCATTTGCCCGTGCGCCCAAAGCCTGATTGAACTTCATCGAAGATCAGCATGATTCCATTCTTGTGACAAATCTCGCGCAGGCCTTTCATGAACGAGGCAGGCGGAACAACATATCCGCCTTCGCCCAAAACGGATTCAATCAAAATGGCGGCGGTGTCCTTGGGAGCGGTTTGCGAGGCGAGCAGATATTCGAGCTGCTCCAGGGCGTACGCCGAGGCTTTTTCCTCGCTCATGCCGAGTCGGAAGGCATACGGAAATGGCGAGACATAGACGCCTGATGGCAATGGGCCAAAGCCCGTACGATACCCAGTCTTCGATGTGGTCAAAGCCATTGTGCCAGCGGTGCGTCCGTGGAACGAACCGTTGAACACGATGATGTTTTGTCTGCCCGTCGCGGCGCGCGCAATCTTGACCGCGTTCTCCAGCGCTTCCGCGCCTGAATTGGTGAAGAAGAAACTATCAATAGACGGCGGGACAATGTTGCGAAGTTCTTCGATCAGTTGCAGCATCGGTTTGTGGACAACGATGTTGGCTTGAGCGTGCAGGAACAAGCCGGCCTGTTCGCGAATCGCTTCCACTACTTTGGGATGGCAGTGACCCGTATTGGTCACGCCAATGCCGCTGGTGAAGTCCAGCAATTTTTTGCCATCGTCAGTGTAAATATATGTGCCTTCAGCGCGGTCTGCAACGAAATTGAAGATACGCGACCAGGCAGGGGTCATGTGAGGAAAGTTTTCGGTGTAAAGTGTGTTTTCTAACATGGTTTACCTTTGGGAAAGTAATTGGTAATTCAGTGGCTGGAAAATACCACAGAATACCTTGAAAAAATGGGAAATGAGATTTTCCATCCCAGCCCCAATTACCAATCACTAATTACTGATTTTTATGCAGGCAAATACTCCGCCGCCCATTCAATATCATGCTTCTTCAAAGTCTCGCGGGTCGGCACGCCCTCGGGAGTCCAACCTGCCAGCTTGTAATATGTATTGAGAGCAGAATCAAATTCATCGTGAGTCAGAACGAAGCCCGCAGTAGGACCGGTCCCTTTCAGGGCTTTGAAGAATTTCTTTGGCAGTTGATCATCCTTGCGTCCGAATCCCTCGCGGGCATTGAACGTGCGGAAGAGATCGAGGCGGCGTCGGCCGATTTCCATCAAATCATCCACGGTCAAATCCCAACCCGTAACGGAGTTGATCATTGCGGCGGTATCTTTCGCATCGTAGAGCGTCCACGTGGGTCCGTAAACGAATTGGCAAAGCTCAGCGGAATCCAGCATAGAATAAAAGACTTCGGTTTCATACGCAAAGCGGACTTTTTCATCGGTGAGGCTATAGGCAGGTTGCGGCGAACCAAGTCCAATTTGCTTAAGACGATTAAGGTTGAAATCACCGACACCTTCTTCGTAATAAGGATCGTGTTCGCTGGATTGATGATCTGCGCCGAAAGGATTGACCGCGTAAATCAACGCTAGACTGCGTTTGGCTTGCGGCATGTGTGCGGGAGATTCAGCGCCCTTGACCGTGATCAGGAATTCATCAGAGCCTTTGCCCCACTTCTTCGCGGCGCGTTCAGAACCCATGCCAAGTGTTTTACCGAATTCGCCTTCACCCTTCACCATCATGTACAGGGCCTTGATCATCGCGTCGGCATTGCCAAACTTCAAATCAAGTCCGCCCGTTTGTTGCTTGGTGATGACGCCTTTTTCAAAACATTCCATCGCAAAAGCAATGGTCGCGCCAGCCGCAATCGTATCCACAGCGTACTCGTTACAAATTTGATTTGCCATTGAAACAGCCGCGAGATCACTGATGCCGCAGTATGAACCAAACGTGCCAAGTGTTTCGTATTCGGGTCCGCCATAACGCGGATCAACTTTATATGCGCCGTCTTTAATCTCAACCACGCGTTTGCATTTGACCACGCACGCGTAGCAGGTATCGCGTTCTTTCAAAATAGTCTCAGCCATCTTCTCGCCGCTGATCGGTTCACAGCCTTCGAATTGTCCTTCGTTATAGTTGCGGGTCGGCAGTGTGCCAATGGTGTTATTGAACAAAACCACAACCGCGGTGCCGAATTTAGCCAATCCGTCCATATCGCCATTTTGGGGAAGTATCTTTGGACCGGTACGATTCAATGCGACCAACGCTTTCGAGTCAGCCACTTCCACTTTCTTCTTGCCGCGTACAACCACCGCTTTCAAATTTTTGGAAGCCATCACAAGCCCCATGCCCGTGCGTCCATTGTGGCGGTTGGACATTGAAACCAGCGAAGAGAACAGCACGCCATTTTCAGCGCCAATTCCGTGCTGCAAAATTTCCGCTTTTGGGTCAACTTCTTTATGGATGATGTCATCCACTTCGCCAGAGAGTTTTCCCATCAAATGCGCCGCGTCACGCAGTTCATATTTCCCGTCAATGATCGCAAGATACACAGGCTTGGATGATTTACCTTTAATCACAATCCCATCGAAGCCGGCGAACTTCAACTCAGCGGGAAAAAATCCGCCGCTTTGCGAGTCGCCAATCCCGCCGCTGATCGGCGACTTGGCATTCGCGTTCAATCGGCTTTGACCTGAGATCGCCGCGCCAGTTGTCACACCCGCCATCAACGTCAAAACATTTTCAGGGCTGAGCGCGTCCGCGCCTTTGGGCATATCGCGCAAAATATAATACATCCCCATCGCCGAACCTCCAAGATACTTGCGATAAAAAGCCTCCTGCGGCTCTTCCACCGTCAACACACCTTTTGTCAAATCAACGTGCATAATCTTGCCGTTGTAACCGTTTGGCATAACGTCCTCCATTGAATATTTTTTCAATTATACAGGTCGGCTGGACTTATGACAACTTGATATTTCCGAAAGTGACAGGATTTATTCTGCCTGCGGATTTTTCCCCACACACGCCGCCCCGCTTCTTTCCCAACCCGACAATTGATTCAGTCGCGATGGATATGTAAATCTCCGAGTTCTTAAAAAACTCGAGGGGTACGTTGTCTACGTTTCCTTTATTCCATACGGAAAGCCGTAATCAGCCATTTTCTCCATGAATGGATCAGGCGGAAAAGCCTCGGGACCGAGGACCCCGACACCCTTCCAAATACCATGCTGGATCAAATCCATGGCGATGACTGCGCTGAAAGCGGTCTGCGCCACAACCGCCTGGCAGCCCCAAGTGTCCATGCAGGATTGGTTATCTGCAACCTGGTAGAGATACACTTCCCGAGGTTTCCCACCTTTCGTACCTTTAACCCACGTTCCTGCACATGTCTTTCCGGACATTTTTTCCCCAAGATGAGCGGGGTCAGGTAAACAAGCAGCAACTACATCACGCGGCACAACTTGCACACCTTTGACATCGATCATTTCTTTTTTATCCAGACCCAGCATGTGTAAGGTCTTGAGAACATTAATAAATTGGTCACCGAGTCCGTATTTGAACGTGGCGCGTTTGGTCTTGATCCAGCGCGGCATGAGCAGAACTTCTTCATGCTCCACATTGACCACTTCCACTGGGCCGATCTCGGGGAAGTCAAAGACTTCGGGTTCGGAGAATGGCGCGGTGGTAAACCAGCCTTTACCTTCTTCCCAGATCACGGGAGGATTCAAACATTCTTCAATGGTTGTCCAGATCGAGAAGTTAGGCGCGAACTCATAGCCTTCGATGGCAATGCTGGCGCCATCACGAATGCCAAGTTCTTCAATTTCGTCAAAGAGATGGTCTGCGGCATAACGCGCAAACACATCCGCCATGCCGGGTTCCACGCCAATGCCGACAAGCGCTAGCAGATTTTTCTTTTCCCAATCCTTGGCTTTATCGAATTGATAATCGCCAAGTTTGATGCCAGTTTTATTGAACGGGTCGGTTGGATGCGGCTCAGACAAAGTCATGGCCATGTCCATGTATTTCACGCCGACGTTATGTGCGGCATCAAAGATCTGTTTATTGAAAATTGGGTCAACCGAATTCATGATGAGATCAACGTTATATTTTTTTGCCAGTTCTTCGATACTCTCCTGTTTACTGGCATCAATGAATTCAACGGGAAATCGTTTCGCGTGAGCGTCCCCCAGTTTTTTTTGCACTTCCTCGGCGCGCTTGACGCTGTAATCTGCAAGCACCATTTGTTCGAGCCATTTGTGAGGCTTTGCAATCGCGGCAATGGCTTCTCCCACCCCACCTACCCCAACCAACAAGACTTTCATTTTTTATTTCTCCATTTGTTTTAACCCGCCTGTGCGAGTTAGATTGCGTGTGGATATGTTCTCTCGGGGACAAAAGCTCCGGGAGAGCGAGAGGGTTTGTGCTTGGGCATAAAAGATGCTTATTGAGGCGAGACAGGATCGAGGTCAGGAAAGAAGCGGCAGGGGCAAGCTCCTGCATTCCAGAGTCAAATCCTAAAAATAGATCTCTTTCATGATCTTCATGTGCATGAAAGTTTCAGTCTCGCGGATGCCATCCACTTTGGCGAGTTTTTCAGTGAGGAATTTGAGCATTTCTTCATCATCTTTACAAAAGACTTCAGCCATAAGGTCGTATCTGCCGCTGACAACAACGAGATAAACAACTTCTTTAAGCTTGGCAACATTTTCAGCGACTTGCAGCATTTTGCGACCATCTGTGCGGATGCCGATCATTGCCATGGTGCGCATGCCCATCATGAGCGGATTAGTGACGGCAACAACTTTTAGGTAACCGAGTTCAACAAGGCGGTTGTATCGCTGGCGGATCATGCCCGGTGAGACGTTGAGCTTCTCGGCGATCTGGGCAAACGCTTCCCTGCCATCTTTTCGCATGGCTTCGATGATGTGTTGATCAATATGATCAAGGCGTCCGGACTGTCCGCTACTGATTATGCTTTCCATAGGAGTATTTTATTCCTTTTTTGCAGTAAAGTCAATAATTATATGATGATTTGTCATTCTATCTACATGGATTATTATGGGTTGAATCGTTACTGGCTACGCGCAGATCGGAAGGGTGAAATGCCCCGATTGGTGAACTCTATAGCAATCGGGGCATTTCATATTTGTCTAAAGCTTTGTCAAAATGCAGGCAACTTTACTGCCCACCTTTTACTTCAACCCAGATGTCATCATAAAGGGGAGTGGACTCACCCACATCAGCGATGCGGTGTCCATTCTTGATTGCATCTGCGGGAACATTGGTGATCGGCGACGCCATGTAGGCATCGAAAAGTTCAGCCTCATTTGCTTTTGCATAATCAAGCGCGGCTTGATTTGGGTTGGTATATGGGAAATCCCGCAGCATCATCCAGAAGATGTTGCCCTGCATGGTGTAGTTGAGCCATGCGTAAGCGGCATCCGGGTGAGGAGAGTCCTTCAACATTGCCCAGTTATCCTGCCAGAGGATCGGGCCTTCCGTTGGATAAACATAAACAATCGCGGGATTCTCCTGTTGTGCGAGCAAGGCTTCGGCGGTCCAGGTCATACCGAGATCAGCGTCACCAGCAATAAGGGCCGTCTTGGGGCTGTCACTGTCGAAGAGTTTGATCCCTGGAACGAGTTCAGCCAGTTTGGTTTTGGCTTCTGCCAACTCCGCTGGATTGGTTGTGTTGACATCGTAGCCGAGAGTTAACAGAACCATACCGATGGTAGCTCTCGAATCATCCAGAAAAACCATCTTGCCTGCATATTCGGGTTTCCATAAATCTTCCCATGCTGCAGGAACATTTTCAACCGCGTCGGTGTTGACCACGATCGCATCGGTGCCAGCCTGATATGGAATGGTGTACTTATTCCCCGGGTCGAATTCGAAATCAAGATAGTTTGCGTCGAAATTCTTCAGCACAGGCAGTTTGGCATGATCGAGTTCCTGCAAAAGATCCTGACGAGCCATGAGCGCGATGATGTAGTCGGTGGGCTGAACCAGGTCGTAATTGGAACCGCCGGCAGAAACCTTGGCATACATTTCTTCATTGCTGGAGTATTCGTCGCGGTTAACCTTGATTCCAGAGACCAACTCGAAACACTCGATCATCTCGACCGGGATATATTCCGTCCACACGAAGATATTGATTTCTGTGGAGGTCACCTCCATGGGAAACTCGGACTCAGGGCAGGTGTAACCAGTTGACGTGACCTTTGGGCCGCTTGCAGCGGGTTCGGTTGGGGCTGATCCACCTCCACCACATGCTGCCAATGCCATGTTTGCAATTACAAGCAGCGCCAGCAATTTAAATAGATTATTTTTGTTCATCTCTTCCTCCTTAGAAGATATTGAATTTTTTTGGCACGCACTCCTGCTGGAGCGCGGGATACCTGAATTAACAAGGCTTTCATCTTTCTTCTTTCCTACTCAATTGAAAGAAGAAAGAAAAATAACCATTTACAAATGTTGCTTTGAATCGCGATTTTGAAGTATCTGCAACAATAATACCGCCATAAACACAACCAAAATCCATACTGTTGAAAGCGCGTTGACCTGCGGTGTGATAATGCGCCTCAACAAACCGTACACATAAATTGGCAGGGTCGTTGAGCCCGGGCCGTTCGTGAAGAAGGTGATCACAAAATCGTCAAGCGATAATGTAAACGCAAGCAATGCGCCAGACATAATGCCAGGCAGGATCATGGGAAATGTGACGCGGCGGAAGGTTGCCCATTCGTTTGCTCCCAGGTCCATGGCAGCTTCTTCATAGGATTTATCAAAGCCCTGCAGGCGTGCTTGCACTACAAGTGTAACAAATGGAACCATAAACGCAATATGGCTCATTGTCACAGTTGCAATTCCAAGCGAGAGGCGGCCATCCCCCACCAGGTTGAAAGCCTCATTTACCCAGCCAAAGAACTGACTGAACAAGGTAAGAACACCAATCCCCATCACGATCTCTGGAATGACAATGGGAATGTAAAGCGAAAGCTGGGAGAATGGCTTCATCTTGAAGTTATAGCGTTGAAGCGCCAGCGCGGCCATCGTGCCAATAACTGTGGATATGATCGTAGCTACGAGAGCGATAGTTAGCGTATTCCCTGCCGCTTCGGCCACATCACCATTCTTTGCAAGTTCACAATACCAGTGAAACGGGCCGCACGGACTCGATTTCACAAGACTGCCATCCATCACCACGTTTTGACTATAAGCAGGTATGAAACCCTCAAATGTTACATTTGCGCGCGAGGCATTGAAGGAATACAAAACCAGCCCAATGATCGGCGCATATAAAAAGATATAAACCAAAATCGTCGCAACAATTACGAAGGGGGAACGGCGAAAAGGGTTCATGCGACCACGATCTCCTCTCCAAACCCGAACTTACGCGTATAGAAATACGTAACGACCAAAGTCATGATCATCAGGATCAATGATGCGGCTGAACCAAAAGTTGGATCACGCGCATCCAAAAATTGACGCTGGATCAAGTTGCCGACCAGGATGACCTGCCGCCCGCCGAGAATATCCGAAACAATGAACGTTCCCATCACAGGGATGAACACGAGGATCGTCCCAGCCACCACACCCGGCATGGACAATGGAAGCGTCACGCGCAGGAATGTCTTGACTGCGTTCGCACCCAGGTCTGCGGCGGCTTCATATAAAGAAACGTCAATCTTTTCAAGTGATGTGTAAATTGGCAAAATCATGAACGGCAGGAATTCATAGACCATCCCCACCAACACCGCGCCCGGGGTATACAACATCTCCAACGGCGTGAATGGGATGTGCAACAGATTCATAATCCAGCCGAGGATGATATTGATCGCGCCCTCCTTACGCAGCAACATCATCCACGCATACACACGGATGACAAAGTTCGTCCACAATGGGATCAACACCATAAACAGATACATATTGCGCTGTTTAGGATGCGCGCGCGCGATAAAGTAAGCGAGCGGATACGCCAGGGTAATCACAAACAACGTTGTGTTAAACGCCAATGACAATGAACGTCCCAGAATATTCACATAAAGCGGATCATAGCACGAAGCCTGACCATCGGGGCAATTTGTACTATAACCAAACAGGCGAGTGTAGTTATCCAATGTAAACGTATAGATAACATTGCCATCCGGACTGCGCCTGCCAAAACTCACGATCAAGGTAAGAATCAACGGAATGATCAACAGTACGAACAACCACACCGTGGTTGGGAGCGCCAATAACGTACCCTGTGCAGATTTATTTTCGCGAAGACGTTGAAGCATGGCTAATCCCTCTTTAACACAAGTGTATTCTCGGGCATGAGCATCAACCAAACTTCCTGCCCAACAGCATAGAACGATTTCGGGTCAAGCCGCGAAATACGGTTTTGTTCCCACACCTTTAATCTTATTCCCTGCAGATCTACAAACACATGCGTATCCGCGCCGATATAAACTGTGTTCGCCACTTTGCCACGGAACATGTTCTGATTGACTGCGTTTTTTTCAGTGATGCGAACCTTTTCGGGGCGAATACAGACAACGATTTCCTCGCCTTTGACAAGTCCCTTTGAAATGGGCATGCCAACCAACTCGGTATTTAAAGCGGGGACAAAAACACTCGCTTCGTCCTTTGAGAGGGATTTGATCTTGCCTTCGAAGAAATTCGACTCCCCGATAAAATCCGCGACAAACTTATTGGCGGGGCGTTCATATATTTCAACAGGCGTACCCATCTGTTGGACCTGGCCTTTGCTCATCACCGCGATGCGATCAGACATGGTCAAGGCTTCTTCCTGATCATGTGTGACGTAGATAAATGTAATGCCCAGCTGCTGTTGCAATGCTTTTAACTCAAGCTGCATTTCCTTGCGCAGTTTCAGATCAAGCGCGCCGAGAGGTTCGTCAAGCAGGAGAACATCCGGAGTTTTAACCAGGGCACGGGCGAGCGCGACGCGTTGCTGCTGTCCGCCTGAGAGCTGCTTCGGCTTGCGACGATCCATGCCCGTAAGCTGAACCATCTCAAGGGCATGTCTGACGCGCTTTTTGATCTCATCCTCTTTCGCGCCTTCCATCTCCAAACCAAAAGCCAGATTCTGATAAACGGTCAAATGCTGAAAAAGCGCATAGTTCTGAAAAACCGTATTCACTTTTCTTTGGAATGGCGGCGTATGTCCCATGGCTTTCCCCTCAATATAAACTTCACCTTCCGTAGTCCACTCAAAACCAGCAACCATGCGCAAGGACGTCGTCTTGCCGCAACCCGAAGAACCGAGCATGGAAAAGAATTCGCCGTTCTTGATCTGCATGGTCACGTGGTCTACGGCGGCTATTTCGCCGCCTTCGGGTGTAATAAATCTTTTTACGACATCGCGCATTTCAACTGCAAATTCACTGGCCATCTATCTACTCCATACTGGAATTCTTCCTTCACCCTACCCCTCTCCCTTTCGGGGGAAGGTTGGGGATGAGGGCTTACTAAATTTCTTTCAACACTTCGTCTAAACGATCGAGAAACACATCCATTTGTTCCTGCGAAATAATAAGCGGCGGCTCAACACGGATGGTCTGCGCGCTGGTCAGTGTCCCAGCCACTACCACATTCCGTTTAAACAATTCAGCCGCCACTTTATAACCGATCTCGGGGGTTTTGAAATGCATACCGATCAACAAACCTTTGCCCGTTATTTTCTCATAAATTTGCGGATATTTCGCTGCGAATTTTTCCAAATTTGAAATCAGATAATTCCCCTTCTCCGCAGCCTTCTCCCATAGGCGCTCACGCAATGTGACATGGATCGCGGCGATCGCAGCAGAACAAGCCAAAGCGCCGCCACCTGTTGTGGTGGTGTGCATAAATGGATTTGGATACATCATTGGATGATAAATTTCTTCGGTGGTACAAACTGCAGAGATCGGCATCACACCACCGCCTAAAGATTTAGCAACGGTTAAAATGTCGGGGGCAACATCCCAATGTTCCACACCCCACAGCTTACCGGTTCGACCCAGGCCCGTTTGCACTTCATCCGCAATCAACAAGGCACCATACTTCTTGGTTGCAGCACGAATGCGCGGCCAAAAATCCTCGGGCGGAACTATCGCGCCCGATTCGCCCTGTATCGGCTCAAACATCACAGCCGCAACCCCAATGCCAACTTTCTCACATATTTCAAGCTGTTTCTCAACTGCGTCTGCATCGCCAAACGGGACGTGATACACCTGCCCCGCATACATCGGGCCCATAAGCGCACGATAATCTGATTTACCCATCAGTGAAAGTGCACCCATGGTTTTTCCATGAAAAGCTCTCACACCGACAATGAACGCGGCCTTGCCTGTGTATAACTTGGCAATCTTCATCGCGGCTTCATTGGCTTCTGCGCCGCTCGCCGCGAACCAACTGTATTTCAAATCGCCGGGAGTGATGCTTGCAAGCAATTTCGCCAGCACGCCGCGCAGCGGATCAATTAATTCCTGCGAAGGCATCGGCGAACGATTCAACTGCGCCTTCACCGCGTTGACCACGTCAGGATGACTCCATCCCAGGTCCATCATGCCAAATCCGCCGAGGAAATCAAGATACTCGCGGCCCAGCACATCTTTGAAAACCGAGCCTGAGCCAGTCCACTCCACTGCCGCCCAGTCACCAGACTCGGTTACAGATTTGCGATACTCCAACCAGTTACGGTTGTAATATTCTGCAAAATTATTCTTTGATTCGTCGATGATCTTATATGCTTCAACTTGTGTAGGAAATTCATTCTTGTGGATCAAGTCCAGCCAGCGAGATGAATAATCCAATGCATCTTCATAATCGTATTTCATAAAAAATTCCTTAGTTGCAAATGGTGGTCGAGTAGGACTGGGCGTTTTTCCCAGTCCGTATCGAGACCACAAATTTTATGTTTATAAAACTCGATGGTCTCGATACGCCCCTCAAAGGGCATTTGGGGCTACTCGACCATCAGATTATTTTTTAGAACTTCCTCGTCCACTCTTTGGGCCAGCGCTCAACTACAATTTTTTTCTGCGTAAAGAACTCCACGGCGTCCATACCTTGTCCGTGCATATCGCCGAAGAACGAGTCCTTCCATCCGCTGAATGGGAAGAAAGCCATCGGTGCGGCGACACCGATATTGATACCAATATTGCCTGCATCGGCTTCGTATCTAAATCTGCGCGCGGCATTTCCGCTGGATGTGAACAAACTGGCTTGATTGCTATATTGTCCGCTATTTACCAATTGGATGGCTTCATCTATGGAATTGACGTGCATCAGGCTCAACACTGGCCCAAAGATTTCTGTCCTCGCAATCTCGCTTCCAGGCTGGACCTCGGAGAGGATCGTCGGTCTGACGAAGGATCCACGCTCGTAGCCCTTCACCAACGTCCCACGCCCATCCACTGGAACAGATGCGCCTTCTTTAGCGCCGCGTGCGATCAATTGCTCCACACGCTGCATACTGGATGTATTGATGACAGGTCCCATTTGAATGCCTGCATCGAGTCCATAGCCGACCGTTCGTGATGAGGCCGCATCACAGATCAACTCATTGAACATACTACGCGACTCACCCACTGTCACAGCGAGGGAAACTGCCAGACAGCGCTGGCCTGCGCACCCGAAGGCTGAATCGGCGATGATCTTCGTCGCCATTTCCATATCCGCATCAGGCAAAATAATGACGGGATTCTTCGCTCCACCTTGCGCCTGCACACGTTTGCCATGCGCGGCGGCAGTCGAATAAATATATTTCGCAACATTGGTCGAGCCGACAAAAGTGATCGCGCGAATTGACGGGTGCTCAAGAATTCCATCCACAGTATCCTTCGCGCCGTTGACCAAATTGACCACGCCCTTCGGAAAGTCAACCTGCTCGATAAGTTTGAAAATAAATTGCATCGTCATCGGCACTTTTTCAGAAGGCTTCACGATGTAGGTGTTGCCCGCCGCGAGCGCATAAGGCAGATACCAAAATGGAATCATGCCAGGAAAGTTGAACGGCGCAATCGTAGCACACACACCCACAGGCTGGCGGATCATGATCTCGTCAATGCCAGGCGCGATGTCTTCCACAAATTCGCCTTTGCTGAGATGCGGCATCCCGCAAGCGACCTCGATATTTTCATAAGCGCGAACCATTTCAGCTTTGGATTCTTCAAATGTTTTACCCGCTTCGTTGGTGATGAGCTTAGCAATTTCGTCGCCATTTTCGCGCATGAGATTTCGCAGTTTGAATAAATATTGCACACGGTCATTGACCGGTACGCGCCGCCATGAGACGAACGCCTCGCTTGCCGTCCTCGCCGCCGCTTCCACATCTGCCTTGCCGCCGAGCGGAGTGCGCGCAATCACCTCTCCGGTTGCAGGGTTGATGACATCAAAATATTCCTTGACGTTTGGTTTGACCCATTCACCGTTTATGTAGTTTAAGATTCCCATGGTTTCTCCAAAAGATGGTCAAAGGTCGAAGGTCAAAAGTCATTTGACCTTCGACTTTTGACTTTTTTAGACTGTTTGCTTATCCATCAATTCAGCCAGCCCCTCATCAATCAACTTCAAGCCTTCGTCCAATTGTTCTTTTGTGACTATCAGCGGAGGCACAATAAACAAGACATTTTTGAAATTGAAGACATACACGCCATTGGAAACAAGGAAATTCTTGAGAGCGGTCAAGTCCATTGGTTCTTTCGTTTCGCGGTTCTTGACCAATTCCATGGCGGTAAACAGGCCGATATAACGCACATCACCGATCGAGGCATGCTTCTTCTTTAAATCCTCGAGTTGTTCGCCGAGATATTTCCCGACCTTTTTTACGTTCTCAAAAATTTTCTCTTCTTCGTAGACTTCAATGGTAGCCAGCGCGGTGGCACAAGCCAGGGCGTGACCGTTATACGTTAGACCTGCGGACAGCATGTGACTATCAAAATATTTTGCAATATGTTCGCGGACAATCACCGCGCCAAGAGGCACATAGCCAGAGGTAATTCCCTTCGCAGTTGTGATGATATCGGGCGTTACATTCCAGTTATCCACTGCGAACCACTCGCCCGTGCGCCCCCAACCTGACATGACCTCATCCGAGATCAACAGGATTCCATACTTGTCACAGATCTCACGCATGCGCGGCCAATATTCATCAGGCGGGATGATGAGTCCGTTCGTGCCCGTCACGCCTTCAAGAATGATCGCAGCGATCTGGTCTGGGCCCTCGTGCTGGATCACCTCTTCGACATGGCTGATACATTCGCGATGACAGGTATCCTTCGTCCAGCCGAACGGGCAGCGGTAGCAATACGGGTCAAGGAAGTGGACAACGCCAGAAATCGCAGGCTCTGCGGGCAGGCGGCGGTAATCACCTGTGAGGGAAATCGCACCATGTGTTGCGCCGTGATAGGAGCGATAGCGTGCCAAAATTTTATGCCTGCCAGTGAACTGACGCGCGATCTTGATCGCATTTTCATTTGCTTCCGCGCCGCCCAATGCAAAAAATGTTTTCTTCAAATCACCTGATGTGATTTCGGCTAATTTCTTTCCAAGCAATCCGCGCGGCTCGGTAGCCATACCAGGTGATACAAACGCCAATATGGCAGCTTGATCTTGAATGGCTTTTACCACTTTAGGATGTTGATGCCCAATATTCTCGTTCACCAACTGCGACGCAAAATCAAGATAGCGTTTTCCATCAGCATCCCAAAAATAAATGCCCTCGGCTTTGGTGACAGGAATCGGGTTGAGTTGTCCCTGATTCGACCACGAGAAAAAGGTATATTCCTTGTTCATATCAACGATTTCTTTTGCGGTTAATTCGTTCGTCATAATAATTTTCCTTGTTAAATGTCGAAGGTCAAAAGTCTAAAGTCAATTGACCTTCGACATTCGACCTTTGACTATTTCTTTGCCTCTTTAACAACTTCCGCATACACATTCAAGGTCTCATCAATATCCGCTTCGGAATGTTCATAACACAGGAACCACGGTTCGCGCGAATCAAAGTCGGGCATGACTCCGCGCGCAATAGCCTTCTCGGTTATTTTGAGGTACAGGTCATGATCGCTTTTCGCCCAGTCCCGTTGACAGGTGACGGACTCAACATTCAGCGAGAATGAGAACATCGCGGGATAGCCCGTGAACACAGCGGGAATATCATTCTCTTCAAAGATGTCTTTCAAGCCGTCCATGAGACGCTGTCCGCGTTTTTCGATTGTTTTCAAAATGGGTTTGGATTTCAATAAACTCAAGGTTGCATATGCGCCCGCAATGCCAGGCTTATTGTTGGTGTACGTTCCGCCTTGCGCCACGCCATGCCCAATAATGGACATGATTTCCTTTTTGCCGCCGAAGGCTGCCACAGGGTAACCATTACCGAGGGCTTTCGCATACGTGACCAGGTCAGGTTTGAGGCGGTAGTATTCCTGTGCGCCGCCGTTCGCGATTCTGAATCCTGTTTTCACTTCATCCAGAATAAAAACACAGCCATGTTCGTCCGTTCGCTTGCGGATGAGTTCCAAAAATCCATCCTGTGGATTGATCGCCGCGCAATTACCCTGACACGGCTCAGAGATCACAGCCGCTATTTGCCCGCCATACGAACGCATAACACGCTCGAAACCTTCGAAGTCGTTGAACGGAAGGGTGATAATAAATTCGCGCATCCCCTTTGGGATTCCAGATGAAGCCGGCACGGGGATTGGACTGCGGCGATTGCCATAGGCTTCCACAGGCGCATAGGTTGACCACAAAGTATGATCATGAAAGCCGTGATAATTGCCTTCAAATTTTAAAATTAAATCGCGCCCTGTAAAAGCGCGAGCAACACGGATGGCATGCATGGTGGCTTCTGTGCCAGAACAAGCCATGCGCACCATGTCAATAGCAGGAGACATCTTAACGATCATCTCTGCGACTGCAACTTCCAACTCCCCCGTCATCGCGGACAATACACCCATTTGGATTTCTTCAATTACTTTTCGATCCACTTCATCGTAAGCGTGACCTAAAATAATCGGACCAAAAGCCATGCGGTAATCAATATATTTTTTGCCGTCCACATCCCATAAATAACTGCCCTTCGCCTTTTCAACATAAGGTGTAATGCCATCCCCCCAAAAACGGAAATTGGAATTCACACCCAGGGGTATAACTTTTTGCGCGCGCAGTTGTAATGATTGCGTTTTCGAACCAAACATGATGATAGCTCTCTTTATGGTTTAAGCTAAGCAGATGCAGTGGTATCCCGATTGGATATTTGTTTTATAATTCGTTCCGGAACCCGCCATTGATACACATCTTTAAGAATGATCGGGACGATGGAAGTTGTTGTTTTACGAACCCCTGAAACTTTACGAACAACATCCGTTACAAAATGATAGATCTCTGCCGTATCTTTTGCAACCACCTGAATACTGACATCGTTTTGCCCAATGCCGCAGGCAACATACGTGACATTTTCAAACGCGGCCATCTTCTTCGCCACTTCCAATATCAAATCCGACTCAACTTCAAGCCAGACATCCGCTTTAATGGTAAAGCCAAGCGCCTCCGGGCTGACCACTGCACTTATCTGGATAACGCCTTCACTCATCATGCGGTCAATGCGGTAGCGGACAGCACGCTCGGAAATATCGCCCATGCGGCGAGAAATCCCCGAAGCGGACATGCGTCCATCCTCGAGAAGCAAATTGACAATTTTTATATCAATATTGTCGAATTCATACATATTTTCACCATGATTCTTCCGAAAGCAACATGCGGAATATACCTTATGGCTCTTTACTCGTCAAGGGGGAAGATAAGATCTTAGAAATTTTATTTCTTTGAAGATTTTTACTCTAAAAAAAATGAGGCTATTGAACGTATAGGCGCACTCCAGTGCTGATTTTCAGCAACAAGCGCAAGTCCCGTTTATAAAGTTTGCTAATGCTTTTGTTCAATAAACTGGAATCCCTCTATGGATTATTATCGTCATTTCAACAATCGAAACAAGGATGCCAAATGTCGTTTATTAAATTCTCTGAAATCCAAAAAACCTCCCAAATCATAAAAACAAATAATATAGAAATAGAACTCTCATCCAAACCCGTAAAATACTATCGCCATGGCTGGCAGTCATGGTCACTCGCCGCATGGACTGATCCGAGTCCGCTGCCTGTGCAGATGCCTGCGATCTTTCATCCATTGCAGGTGGATGCGCAGCATGTTCACAAGAAGTATCTAAACGGCTCATGGCTGGGCGCGGTGGAGTTTGCGGATGGAGATATTCTTCTGCTCGGCGCACTTGCTACAGATACGAACGTGTTCCTCATCGAGAATCAATTGTCAGGGCGGAGTGAGGCGGATGAAACCGAGTGGTTCATTGCTTATGGGCAGGAAAATGTCTGCTTTGAAGAATATGTCGAGGAGTTGGGAAATCGCCTTGCGCCTCACGGCGAATTGAAAAAGAATAATTCGCCGCGCGTGTGGTGCTCGTGGTACAGCCTTTATCATGCAATTGATGAGCCGATCCTGCACAGAATTTTCGACGACCTTGGTGACCTGCCTTTTGACGTTTTGCAAGTGGATGATGGCTGGCAGATGGACATTGGCGATTGGGAGCCGAATCAAAAATTTCCGTCGGGTATGAATGCGCTGGCGGAAAAAATAAAGTCAACGGGCAGAAGAGCGGGCTTGTGGCTCGCGCCTTTGATCGCGACAAAATCGTCGCGCCTCTTTCGTGGACATGCGGATTGGTTCCTGCGCGATGAACACGGACGATTCGTCTCTGCCGGATTCAATTGGGGCGAGCCGTTATATGCGCTGGACTCAACGCATCCTGACGTAACCTTGTGGCTGGTTGCGCTCATGAAGCAGGTGCGCGTCTGGGGCTTTGACTATCTCAAACTTGACTTTCTTTATGCGGGCGCGTTGAAAGGCAAACGATATAAAGATATGCCGCGTGAAGCCGCGTATCGCGAGTGCCTGCGCGTGATGCGCGCAGCAATGGGAGCAGACGCATTCTTCCTGACCTGCGGCACACCCATCCTGCCCGCCATAGGGTTATGCGACGCGATCCGCATCGGACCCGATGTTTCGCATAAATGGGAAAAATATCGCGATGCCATCTTGCTGTATAACCCCACCATTCCTGGAACGAGAAATGCGATCCGCACGTCGCTTAATAGATTATGGCTGAAACCTTTGCTGCACATTGACCCCGATGTGGCGTATTTTGAATCAAAGGAAAATTCGCTGATACAGGAACAGAAGAGTCTCCTCCAAGACCTTGCATACATTTGTGACTTCAAAGCGACGTCCGATCTGCCGCAATGGATGACAAATGACGAATTGAATCAATTACGTTCCTTCCTGAATACAAATCCCAAAGTAAAACAAACAGGCCGCTATATCTTCCAAATTGACGACCGCACGGTGGATTTCACATCCGCAACTTCCATGCCTGAGATCCCCAAAGGATTGATTGCCCTGTGGGCTGGGTTCCTGGGCTGGCTGGGAGACAGGCATTTCGTGTTAAGGGTCTTCAAGATGTTGGATGATAATGCGTTGAGGAAAAGAAGAGCGAGTTTGTAAAGCAGATCGCATGAAACCCGGATCGAGGCAGGCTTACGGCTTGTTTAGGACTTGAACCTGGAACCCAGTGGAGTTAGTTTCCAATCCTATTAGAGTATATATTTTGTTATATCAATTCAGAAAAGGAGTTTATTTGCTACATTTCACGCAATGGAATATCACAATAAGAAATATTACATGGACCAAATATCTCATGCCTCATAATTAATCCCTGAAGCGCATATTCCGATAATTCTGGTTCTGGAGTGGGTCCAATGTAAATCTTGCGAAGATTATCTTTTATTTGTGTATCAAATTTCCAGTATGGAATAATAGAGGATTTTCCTCCCCGAAATTCAGCTTTTTCATAGGATAATTGGGAACTTATTAGTCTCCACTCTTCTTCTTCCTTAAATTTATCTGACTTAATAATTGGCGCAAGAGATATGCTTCTTCTTGAAATATAAAATTTTCAACAGAGGTCGAATTTATGAGATCCCTTATTAAATGTCTTTGCTTCTCCTCGTTGTATTCGCAAGGGCATAAACGATACTTATTATTTGAATTTTCCAACAATAAATTCTTCAACCGCATATAATCAAAACCTAGTGAATAGCCATCGCCGACTTCACAGTAGCCACGCCATTGACTAAGTTGATTGCCCCTTTTACTGAAAGATGCAACACCAATATTATTTGATATTTTAAGATTTTTAAATTCTAAATCCTTCATCATTTGATTGAGATCATTGTCGGTTCGTTTTTTTTCAATTCCTTTCAATTGTCGCTTAATTTCGTCTCGCATATAGTTAAATGCTAGTTGTAGTTCTGAACTATCGTTTAAGTAGCTTATTCTTGTTGTCCAAATTTCTTCCTTTTTCAATAATTCCTAATAACCCTTTTGAGTTTGTGTAGTGAAATAATAGTTGCGAATCAAGCGTTGATGATTGAGAAATTGGGTTGGACATAAATTATTTCCTTGCTTTTAACATATTTAAGCAGTTAATTGTTTTTGATAAAACAGCAATTATATAAATCAAATTGCCCAATTCTTATTCAAACATTTCATCCGTCTTCGCCGCCATGATGAAATCATTTTTATGCAAACCTCTGATCTTGTGCGTCCACCACTGCACGGTGACTCTGCCCCACTCGGTAATGATCAATGGATGGTGATCCTCTTCTTCCGCGATCACGCCGATCTTGTTTGTGAACGCAATTGCTTCCACGAAATTCTTGAGTTTGAAGACACGCTCCAAATGCGGGATACCATCCCGCATTACGATTTGCCATTCTGCGACCTGTGGGTGGAGTTCGCTAATTTCAGAATCGGTCAAAGTCGGTTCGCCGCCACGGCAGGCGACGCATTTTCCAGCGGAGAGATTTGTCATCGTAAAGACTCCAGTAAATTAGATAGATCACCAGGATCGTTCAATTTTATTCGCAACACTTTGCGGCCCGCGGCGACCAGCGCTTCATAATCACCCAACGCCTGTGCGCGGAGGAGAGTGCCGAAGGTTAAACCTTGTGTTGGGATTTCAAAGTCATTCTCGGCATCGTACACGACTTGAATAAACCAACCCTTGTTCGGGCCGCCTTTATGGAACTGTCCCGTTGAATGTTGGAAGCGCGGACCGAAGCCAGCAGTCACGGCACATTTTGTTTTTTTACGAATGGCAACACGCAAGGCTTGCAACGCATCCACGGTTTCTTGATTACGCGGGATATAGGCATTGATCGTTACAAACTCGCCAGTTTTTGCATCCGCAAGAAATTTATTCAATGCAAGTTTTACATCGCTGACATTTACCAAGTCCACATCAGCCAGCTTGCCTGTTTTTTGATAATCTTTGATCTTGGCAATCGTACGAAGTTTGCTATCCTGTACATCGGGTTGGTCAAACGCATTAATGCCAAGAATGTGACACATCACCGAAACTCCGATCTCCCAGCGGAAGAATTCCGCGCCCACGTCATAGGGATTTGTAATTGGTAATTCAATTATGGGGAAGCCTGCATGTTTCAACGCCAAAATGCCAGCATCCAATTCACCGTTGTTACGAAGATAGACAAACAAACGATCATTCCCATAAATATCGGGCGCGCCCAATGGCTCCAAAACGACAGGCAGGATTCCCTTTCCATGCTTGCCACTGGACTCGGCAACGACTTGCTCGATCCAATCTGCAAATGCGGACACAGGCGCATCGCTCAATACCGTGAGTTTGTCTCTGCCTGCGAGAGCAGACTCAGCAAGCAGGGCGCCTAACGCAAAACCAGGGCTATTCACCGATGCCGCGTTTCGACTTCGCTCCGCTTCGCTCAGCACGAGGAGTCTTTGCAAATCCATGCCAAGCAACGCGGCGGGGACCAGCCCAAAATCAGTCAGCGCGGAGAAACGTCCACCTACATTTGGGTCAGCATTAAATACTTTTCTGAAACTGCGTTCTTTGGCGAGAGTCTCCAACGATGTGCCAGCATCTGTGATTGCAATAAAGCGCGAGCCATTGCCTTTGCCAAGTTTCCAGAAATAATCAAATGCCGCCAGTAACTCGGCGGTGCCTCCCGATTTACTGGCAAGAATATATAACGATTTATCAGGCGGATAGTGCTTGGCTGCCAAAGAAACCTGCTGTGGGTCTGTCGAATCAAGAATGGCGAGACTTAACTTTGCTTCGATATTCGCGCCAGCAAGAAGTGAACTTAATACTTCGGCTGTCAACGACGAACCGCCCATTCCGATCACGAGGACACGGTCAATGCCTTCCTCGTGGACTTGTTTCGCAAAGGATAAATATCCATCCAGCCGTGCGCGCGCATCTTCGATGGAATGAAGCCAACCGAGTCTAATTTTGACTTCGGCTTGACCTGCGGGGTCACTTGCCCAAAGCGTGGGATCATGGACCCAGACGCGGGCGGCGACAGAATCCATTTCCAGTTGAGATAAACGTTCAGAAACAGAATCAGCCAGAGGTCCAAGTGAAGAAACGGCGTTCTTCCTCCGCGCCTCAATTGCCTGTAAAAGCGTCGTGAACGCATCCGCAAAAGCCTTCACGCCTTCCTCTTCCAATTCCTGTGTAACAGTGCCCATCGAAACGCCAGCAGCTTTTAACTCGGCAAAAAACATTTGGGCTTCTTCGAGACCGCGCGTAATGGTAAGTTTGGCTTTTCCATGATCGCGGAATGCATCCAGCGTGGCGGGCGGAAGCGTGTTGACGGTGTCGGGGCCGATGAGATTATCCACATAAACGGTATCGGAGTAGGCGTGGTTTTTTGTGCCCGTAGATGCCCACAACGGACGCTGCACACGCGCGCGAAAACGCGCTTTGAGGATTGCAAAACGAGGAGATGTGAAAATGGATTCAAAAGCATCGTACGCCATTTTTGCGTTTGCGATCGCTGCCCTGCCGCGCAGAGGCGAACCCTCGGGAAGACGCGGATCAATTTTGGTATCCACACGCGAGACAAAGAACGACGCGACCGACGCAATCTTGTTGATGGGTTCATTCGCAGCAACGCGATCTTCTAGTCCTGCGAGATATGCATCCATGACTGCAGCGTAACGATCGAGCGAAAAAATAAGCGTGATATTGATATTGATGCCCGCCGCAATGGATTGACGAATGGCAGGAATACCCTCTCTGGTCGCTGGAATTTTCACCATCAGGTTCGGGCGGTTGACGCGCTCCCATAATTCTTTTGCCTGTTTGATCGTGCCTTCAGTATCATTCGCAAGATACGGGCTGACCTCAAGACTCACGTATCCATCGCCGCCTTCGGTCTCATCATACAGCGGACGAAATAAATCACAGGCTTCCTGAATATCTTCTATGGCAAGTTTCCAGAAGATTTTTTCCGCATCAAAACCAGACCACGCGAGAGGGATCAGCGCGGAGTCATAATCAGCTGTCTTTGCAATTGCGTTTTGAAAAATGGTCGGGTTGGAAGTTACTCCGCGAATATCGCCGCGCTCGATCATGGCTTTGAGTTCACCGCTTTCGAGAAGCTTTCTTTGAATATTGTCATACCAGAGGGACTGACCGAGGGATGTTAATTTTTGAATGGGGTTCATGTTTTTTTTGGTTTCCAAGTTTCAAAGTTTAAAGGTTTACAAGTCATCAAGCTATACTTCGTATTCTGCGGAGTCTTCACGAAGTTTTTGGGATTGGGGATGAGTTTCAAGGTAGGCTATAAAACGCGCTGTTTGGCGAGACGCCTTTTCGGCCATAGCAAAGGCTTTTGAAAATTGTTCAGAGGTTATGTATTCAAGATCATGTGAGACATATAACTGAGAGCGAAGTTCTCCTGCGGATGCTTTTGCTATTCCAAGATAACGGATAAACTGAGCCTGTGTTTGACTTTCAAATCCTTCTGATATATTGCTCATAACCGACACTGCTGCCCGGCGTATTTGGTCTTTCAATCCGAAATCACGTGCAAACTTCCCTTCTTCAGTAAACACATATATCAATTTTGTTAATTCACGAGCAGTCTGCCATGCTTCTATTTCTTCAAAACGAGTAATCGTCGGCATAGTTTTCCTTCAGGTTAACCAAACGTACAAGTTGTGGGTTCTAACTTGCAAACTTTCAAACCTGCGCACTTGTTAACCGTCTTTTTCCATTTCGGTTATTTTTGCAACCCGCTTTGCAAGCCTTTCACCGCCTTTATCATTCCCAAGATACCGCGCATTCAAAAATGCAGGCACTAAAACTTTAACGAGTTCTGGCCCAATGACTCGCCCGCCAAGGCAAAGTACATTCATGTCGTCGTGCGCGACGCCCTGCGCGGCGGAATAGGTATCATGGCAGATCGAGGCATACACGCCTTTCATTTTGTTTGCGGCAATCGCCGCGCCAATGCCCGAACCACAAATTATAATTCCGCGCTCAGCCTCGCCGCTTTGAATTTTCCCGCCAACTTTTTTTGTAAAATCGGGGAAGTCCACCGCATCTGCGCTGAATGTGCCGACATCAATCACTTCATGTCCGGCTGCGCGCACGGATTCGATCACTATATTTTTCAGCGGAAAACCCGCATGGTCACAACCAACTGCAATTTTCATTTTGCTCCTAAAAAAGATTCAAACACAAAGGACACGAAGTACACAAAGGTTTAATACGCGCGTGCCCTTTGTATACTTTGTGCTTAAAGCTCTTTCGCCTTCGCAATCACATTCTCAACCGTGAAACCAAGATGTTCAAAGATTGTCTTATACGGAGCGGATGCGCCAAAGCGTTCAATACTGATGACGGACTTCGCGTATCTTTCCCAGCCGAGGCCTGCCCCCGCTTCGACAGCGAGTCGCTTCTGAATATTTTTCGGCAACACTGACTCGCGATAGGCTTCGTCCTGTTTCTCGAACAGCTCCCAACTGGGAAAGGAAACCACACGCACACCTTTGCCTTCATCCGCAAGTTTTTGCGCGGCTCCTAATATAAGACTCACTTCCGAACCAGAAGCCATTAAAATAATCTCGGGCTTCCCAAAATCCTTTAACACATATGCACCTTGGGACAAATTACCAATTTGTCCTACATCTAATGTCGGAACATTTTGACGCGTTAACGCCATCACTGTCGGCCCGTTGCGGCGTTCAATAGCAACCTTCCATGCCTGCGCTGTCTCATTTGCATCTGCGGGACGAATGACCACAAGATTCGGTATCAAGCGCAATGACATCAATTGCTCCACAGGCTGGTGTGTAGGACCATCTTCGCCAAGTCCCACACTATCATGTGTGAAAATGAAAATGGACGGATAATGCGACAAGGCGGCGAGACGGATCGCAGGCCGCATGTAATCTGAAAAGATGAGGAAGGTAGCGCCATAAGGAATCACCCCGCCAAATACAGCCATTCCATTAACAACAGAACCCATCACATGTTCGCGCACCCCAAAATGGAAGTTACGCCCTTCATACGAATCTTTTTGGAAGGCAGGGCTTCCGTCAATTTTTGTGTTGTTCGAGGGAGCCAGATCCGCAGAGCCGCCGATCAACTCGGGGAGTTTTGCTGCAATTGCATTGATCGTTTTGCCTGAAGCCGTGCGTGTTGCCATGCCTTTTGCGTCAACAGGGAAAGTTGGCAAGGCGGTAGTCCAATCTTCGGGAAACTTGTCATCTAGCCGGCGTTGTAACTCTACGCCCAATGCAGGGTAAATGCGCTTGTATGCATCGAAACGCATTCTCCAATCATATTCAAGTTCACGCCCACGATCCACGGCCTTGCGATAAAACTCCAACACATCATCAGGAATAAAGAAGCGCGGTTCTTTGGGCCAGCCAAGATTATCTTTTGCTGCATTCAGTTCTTCGTCACCCAATGGCTCGCCATGCGCTTTAGCTGTCCCTTGTTTATGAGGCGCGCCAAATCCAATAGTGGTGCGGCACATAATGATGGATGGTCGCGATTCGGCTTTAGCTTCCTGAATGGCTTTATCAATCGTTTCCACATCGTTGCCGTCTTCCACACGCAGAACCTGCCAGCCATACGCGCGGAATCTCATCGCGCGGTCTTCGGTAAAGGCCAAGTCCGTTGAACCATCAATGGAAATATGATTGTCGTCGTAGAGATAGATCAATCGTCCAAGCGACAAATGTCCCGCCAGCGATGCAGCTTCGGAAGCAACGCCTTCCATCAAGTCACCATCGGTGACAATGGCATAGATGAAAGGATCAACGATTTCGTGGCCGCGCTGGTTGAAGGTGGCGGCGAGATGCGAGGCGGCAATCGCCATGCCCACGCCATTTGCAAAGCCCTGCCCCAGCGGGCCCGTCGTCACTTCAACACCGGGAGTTAATCCATATTCAGGGTGACCCGGTGTAAGGCTTCCCCACTGACGGAAATTTTTGAGTTCATCAAGCGGGAGGTCGTATCCAGTCAGATGTAACAAAGAGTACAAGAGCATCGAACCATGCCCGCCCGAAAGAATGAAGCGATCTCGTCCCATCCATTTTGGGTTGCCTGGATTATGCCGCAGATGGCGGGACCAAATCGTATATGCCATCGCCGCGGCGCCCATCGGCAAACCCGGGTGCCCGGAGTTTGCTTTTTGAACGCCATCTGCAGAAAGAAAACGAAGTGTATTAATTGCGCGTGTTTCAAGATTTTGGGTTGTCATGGGGGAAATTTTACCTTCTGCTTAATATTTTTCTTTTAATTCCTTTACAGGCAAAACGATCAGACCCTCCAGCTGATCTCCGATGGAACACACATGCCAGGGTTTGGTGACCGCCAGAAAAGCAACGTAAGCCGCAACCAACGCATCGAGTTGTTCAGGCAGATACAACAACTGAATGGGCCATAGCCCTTTTGTCATTTTGTAACGCGTGATCTCTTCAAAAAATTCCATCGGGTCTTTTATGCGAAGGCCGTGCTCGTAAAGAATTAACTGCCTTTGCAGTTTCCCTTCAAGCGAAGGCTTGGAGAGCGGCACACTGCCGGCCATGACGCAAAAACAGGCATGTGGATGTGTCTCCATTATTTGGCATGGCTCATTTTCTGCAGGATATTTCCTAAAACCCAACTTCTCCAACTTGCGGTACAACTCAAAACCCAATTGCATCCACTCGGGGGATTTAGCCGTACTAGCTGGTGTGCCAGAAACTGAAATGCCGCGCTCGCGTAATTCAAACTCTGCCACTCGAAACTCCCCAGTGCGGATCTGATGAGGCGCAGGCAGTGATTTTTTCAACCTCTCACGCACGAGTCGAAGATTCACTCCCGCAGGCGCGTTGACAGCAACCGTGGCAGACCTCTGCCCGCCAACAAACGCAATCACATCCTCCATCTCACCAGCCGCAAGCGCAAGCAGATTTAAATCCCTATCCAACATGGCATAAGTGAAGGATTTATGTCCGGAGGTTGGGTCAATGCCAATGAAAGTGGAATTATATAAAAGCATAGTAAGATACAATTAGGTCAAAACAACAGCTAAAAGGATTGTTATCTATTTTACTTCCAAAAGTGTGTCAATACCGTTATCATTAATAATAAATACCAGAAAGAAAAACCGGAAATATGCCCCAAGCCCAGCGAATAACCTTATATATTCTTGTCCTGATCGCGGGCGCAGCATGGATCACGATCTCAGTTGAACCCACCGCGGAATCCACGACCGGCAAGACTCCCGCACCTCAGGCAGGCTTTCCCGCCCCTGATTTCACACTTAGAACCCCAACAGGCGAAATCTACACGCTTTCCAAACTAACAGGGCAGGCTGTGCTTGTCAATTTTTGGGCGACATGGTGTCCACCCTGCCGCTCAGAAATGCCCATCCTTCAAAAAATGTATGAAGAATACAAAGACCAGGGATTCATCATCCTCGCTGTAGACATGACCTATCAAGACGACTCATTCGCAGTTGTCCCATTCACAGAAAAATACGGGCTCACATTCCCGATCCTGCTTGATGAAACAGGGGATGCAGGCAAAGCATATCAGATCCGCTCCTTGCCATCGTCCTACTTCATCAATCGCTACGGGGTCATCACCGAAGTCGTTATCGGTGGTCCCATGTCCGAAGCGCTGATCCGCACCCGTATTGAAGAAAGCCTCAAATAACATGCTCGTCATATTTCGCGATCTATTCGCGCCGCCTCGCCACATGATCCTGCTTGTCATCGCTGTATGGATCGGACTCGCCCTCGCAGAAAAACGCGCCGAACGTCACGGCATCAGGAAAGATGATCTCAACAATATTACCTTATATGCTCTCCTTGCCTTCATCATTGGCGGCCGCATTTCATTTATTTTGCAAAACATCCCCGCCTTTCTCAAAAGCCCATTCAGTATCATCTCCATCAACCCGGACATTTTCGAGCCGTTTGGCGCAATCGCCAGCGCTGTCATCGTCTTATTTATTTATCGTCAGCGGAAAAACCTGGAACTCTGGTCAACGTTGGATGCGCTCACGCCCTTCTTCGCTCTACTCGCCATCGGGTTGGGATTAAGTCACCTTGCGGCTGGCACATCGTTCGGAAAAGAAACCGAATTATCGTGGGGCATCGAATTATGGAACGCCACCCGTCATCCGACTCAAATCTACGCAGCGCTCGCTTCTCTCTTAATCTTTGGCTTGCTCTGGCTCAAGAAGCAGAGTCCACGCCCGGGTATTCTCTTCCTCGCCTTCGCCGCACTGACGTCATTATCACAGCTTTTCATCGCAGCCTTCCGAGCAGACAGTCCCGTCATAGCGAACGGATTCAAACAAAACCAAATCTTTGCATGGATCGCCCTTGCGCTTTGTTTTCTCCTGATGGAATTAAGGATAAGACAATCGAAATAGCGGGATTGAGTAAACTCAATCCCGCTTCCGTCCGCCTAGCCCAGCTCAGGCTCGATCAACCCGTAACTTCCATTACGTCTGCGATAGAGCACATTGATCTTGCTTGTCTCCGCATTGTAAAAAATGAAGAAGTTGTCGTGTCCCAGATTTCGCATCTGCACCACCGCCTCATCCTCACTCATCGGATTTAAAACGAATTTTTTCCTGCGGGCAAACAAAGGAGAAAGTTCGCCGGTCTCCTCGTCAATCACATCATCCGCCACTTCTGCCGCAGAACGCCCGTCTCCGCGGCCGCGATGGTGTTTTCCTTTATATCTTTCGATCTGATTCTGTAAATTATCGATCGCCTGGTCAAAAGCGGCAAGAATCTCATCTGCCCGCTCTTCCGTGCGCAAAGTAAAGCCTTTCCCAAAAACGGTGATCTGCGCCACATTGCGATCAGTGGCATCGCGGGCAGCTTTATGATGAGAAAATTCCACCCGCGCTTCATCAATTGCCGGCATATAATGATCCAGATTTCCGGCCTTCTTATTTACATATTCCTCGATCTTATCGGTCAAACGAATGTTGCGTGTCTGGACTTCCACTTTGTTGGACATCAGATACTCCTTTTTCGGGTGTTAAATCACAAACAAAAATTATACGTGCCCCAACCCATGATGAGGCAGTGCGCGCGCAACTGTCAGGGCATATACATTCTTGGCACCAGATGAATATAACGCCTCGGCGGCGGCGGACAAAGTTGAGCCTGTTGTAGAAACATCATCCATTACGAGAATTGATTTCCCAATAACCCCCGCCCCGCCCTGGAACGCATTTTGCACGTTCGCCTTGCGCTCCAATTTTGTCAAGCCTACCTGGGAACGCGTCTCTTTTCGGCGGAATAATTCATTTGGTGCGTATCGCATATTTAAGGCCAATGCAAGCGGTTTTGCGATCATTCCAACCTGATTATAGCCCCTTTCCTTGAAGCGTTGTCTCCCCAACGGGATCGGCAAAATCAAATCAATCTGCCAATTCAAATCACTCACGAAAGTTACCATTTGTGAAGCAAGCGAAACACCCATTGAAATATCGCGGCGATACTTCAACTTATGCAACGCTTTTTGTACAGGATCTTCAAAAACAGACCATGCCCTCAATGCGCGATAAACCGGCCTATCCAAGCGGCAGGCATCACACACCCCTGCCCGAACCTGCGGCAGACCACAAATATCACAAAGAATTCCGTTCAAGAGGATTACACGTTTTTGGCAATCAATGCACCAACGTGACCCAGCCGTGCCGCATCCCCCACATTCAGGCGGAAATAACAAATCAAGCATATCCCAACAAGAACGATATAAAGTGTATTTCCAATTTTTCAAATCTGCCTCTTAATATAAACGGCAGTTATTTCTCAAGTTAACGACCCGTCTGATTCAAGTGGGTCGCATTCATGTGTCGCTGAAGGTATCTGAAATAATTGTTGAGATTCACCCGATCCGGGACTCGGGGCGCAAATGTCGCATTACTCAGATGGTTCTGAAATCCTTCGGAAAAGGACATGGATTATGTAGAATTAATTTATCTTAAAAAGGCACCAAACGCGCCTGCAATTTGGAATCCAGCCGGTGCCAGAAGAATGATCATAATGGATGGAAATGTCAAGAGCGCCATTGGGATGATCATCTTGACCGGGGCTTTATGCGCCAGTTCCTCCGCGAACTGGCGCCGTTTAATACGCATTTGGTCCGCTTGAATACGTAAAACTTTAGCCAAACTTACACCCAAAATCTGGCTTTGGATCACAGCCGCAACAAAACTGGTTAACTCCGCGAGTCCAATGCGATCTGACATATCGCGTAAGGCCTCCCGCTGAGTTTTCCCAAGCTGGACTTCCCGAATACATCGCCCAAACATGATCGAAAGTTCATTTTCCCATTTCTCATTAACTTTCGACATGGCCGCGTCAAATCCCAAACCTGCCTCCACGCAGATTGTCAATAAATCAAGCGCATCCGGCAATGCTTTACGGACTTCAGCCTGGCGGCTATTGATACGACTCTGCAGCCACAACTGGGGAAAGAAAAAACCCAAAGTAGTAAATATGCCAACAATTAGCACAACCCTACCGAACGGCCAGTTTACCGATGAAAGCGACGAAATTAACAGCAACAGGCCGCCAAAAACGACAGCGCCTATAAAACGAGTTGCTAAAAAAGTAGAAGCATCAATGCGTCCAGGATTGCCAGCCAATTCCAATTTCCGCGTAGTTTCCTGCAAAAGCCTTTGGGGTGTAAATCTTGTGGAAATTTCACCAATTTTCCTTATGACCGGAACAATCACCCGCTCCATAAAAGGCTGTTCTAACTCGATATCCTCCAGAGAAACCGATTCGCCGCGCTGGGTCGCCTCTGCAAGGCGAGCCATAACCGGGTCAAATTCATCCTGTTGACCTTGGCTGGAATAGCGCCGCCCAACGATCACAAGCAAAATGGCGCCGCCTAAAATCAAAACCCCAATAACAATGCCAACACCAATTGTCATATTAGACCTCAATATCTGCAATACGCATCATGATAAAGTAACTGGAAGTAATCAATCCGATAACGATACAAATGATCGGCCCAGTACATACCCACCCACGTTGATGAACGGACAATAAATATTCTGGATTAAGGAACCACAAAACAAGGGTAAGAAAAAATGGAATCAGGGATAGAAAGGTGCCTGAAATGCGAACCTGCGATGTCAATACCCGAATCTCACCTTTAATTCGAACACGCTCCCGGATTGTGAAGGAAATATTATCCAGAATCTCGGAAAGATTTCCACCGACTTCCCGCTGCACGTTGATTGCGGTTATTACGAAATCCAAATCGTCGCTGGGTATTCTGCGAAGCAAATTTTCAAGCGCAGTTTCCATCGGAATCCCAATCTGCATTTCCTGAATGACCCGCCGAAATTCATCACTGATGGGGGCAGGCAATTCCTTGCTAATCGCTTCCATGGCCTGCATGATCGAGTAGCCTGCACGTAAACCATTCACCATCAAGTTTAGCATATCAGACAATTGATCATTGAATTTTTGCAGTCTTTGTTTTTGTTGTCTGATTACGTATGCACGAGGGGCAAAAGCCCCGGCAATTCCCCCGATCAATGCGGAAACTGGATAACGATTACCCAGAAACCAGGCAATTAAACCAAGTAATAAAGAACAAATCACAATTAATACAAAATATTCAGCAACCTTGAATTTCAGATCCGCTCGCGCAAGCTCACGAGCGATACGATCCCCGTACGAAGTTTTCTCAACTCTTTTGGAAACCCAATCCGTAAGGACAGAGCGCCGGGCTTCACGATCCACACTTTGCTTATCTTCATCCAGGTAAACTCCAAGGCGTTGTTCAACCAAGGTACGTTCGGTGCTGGAGGAAACAACGATACCCACGATCAACAAAATGATGATGATTAATCCGCCGATGATAATGATCCAGGTCATGTTGTTCCTTCCCAGCAATTATTCAAATACAATACAAAACCAATATCTACTCTTGCAGGCTAATATCTGCGCCGCTCGCCAATACCAAAAATGGAAGGAGGCAGGTGGATATCCGTCGCTTCAATCTTATCCATAAATTTGGGTCGCAGACCTGTCGGTCGGAGACGACCAACAATTCGGCCATTTTCCATGCCAGCCTGCTCAAATACAAATATATCAGTCATGGTAATAACATCACCTTCCATACCGCTAACCTCGGTAATGGTCGTGATTTTACGTGTGCCGTCGCGCATGCGTTCCTGCTGACAAATCAAATCCACCGCGCTTGCAACTTGTTCACGAATGGCCCTGATCGGCAGATCCATGCCTGCCATGAGACACATCGTTTCAATACGGGCCAGTGCATCTCGCGGGGAATTCGCGTGTGCTGTCGTCATGGATCCATCATGCCCTGTATTCATAGCCTGCAACATATCCAGGGTTTCCCCACCACGGCACTCCCCCACAATAATACGCTCCGGACGCATACGAAGGGCATTGATCACAAGGTCGCGAATGGTGATTTCGCCGCGGCCTTCAATGTTCGGCGGGCGGGATTCGAGTGTAACCACATGCTCCTGGCGCAATTGCAGTTCTGCGGCATTTTCAATGGTTAGAATACGCTCATCAGATGGAATAAAACCAGAAAGCACATTCAATAAGGTTGTCTTACCTGAACCGGTTCCGCCGGAGATAATAATATTCAAACGCGCTTCAACACAGGCCTTTAGAAATTGAACTGCCTCATTGGTAATCGAACCAAACTGTACCATTTGATCAACAGAAATTGGGTTCTTCGAAAATTTACGGATTGTTAAAACCGGGCCAACCAAGGATATGGGAGGGATAACCGCATTGACACGGGAGCCATCCTGCAAACGCGCGTCAACATACGGGCTGGATTCATCAATTCGGCGGCCCAACGGTGCAACGATCCGGTCAATGATCCGCATGACATGCTCATTGCTCTCGAAAGTGACCGGCACACGATGAAGTTTTCCTTTTCGTTCGATGTAAATATTTTTTGGTCCATTCACCATGATTTCAGTAATTGTGTCATCTTCCAACAAGGACTGTATTGGACCCAGACCGAGTATTTCTGCGGCAATCTGCTCAAACAATCGGGCGCGTTCAGGCCGGGAAAGAACAATATTTTCTTCCAATAGAATTTGTTCAAACAAGGATTGGATGGTGCGGCGAACATCGTCTGTCCGCGAAACATCCATGGACGGGTCAATTTCCGCGAGCAGTTTTTTTTGAACGCGTGTCTTTAGATCAAAATATGAACCTGCTTGGGGCGAGGTCGCAGGCGCGTTAACACGTCGGGCTTGTAAAGATGAAAGACGGGAAGAATCGCTTCCCCCTCCCGCCCCAGCTTGCCCGCCGCGTCCAGATTGTTGTGGCTCAGAAGAATTTCCACTTTCCTGCTGGCCACCGCTTTGACCGTCTTCAATACGCCGAAGCAATGACATGATAAAACTCCTTAACGCTTGACTGCTGCATGACGCTGAGATTCCAATTCATTTAATTTCGCACGGACTGCCTGAGCCAGTGAAAAAATACCTCTTCCCACCGGCTGGGACTTGTTATCCAACATAAACGGCACCCCGCGATTAACGGCGGCAACAACTACTTTTCCATCGAGAGGTATGATGACGGATACTTCGTGTTTGAGGTTATCGCTCACCCGCTGAGGGGTAATCGCGATTTTCTTGTCATAGCGGTTCATGACAAAAACAACATGCTCCTTGGTGATCCCGATCGTATGCAACAAATCCAGGAACAACCGGGCATTCTTGATCGCAGGGATTTCCTGGGTGGTCACCAAAACGATCACATCGCTTATATCAAATGTGGAAAGAATCATATCCGTCAAATTGGTTGATGTGTCAACTACAACATAAGAATACATTCGCTGCAGGAATTTTAATACTCTTGTGAATTGCTCAGGCGAAATTTTCTCTGCCAGTTCAGGACGCTGCGGCGCAGCCAGAATCCGTATTCCGGAAGCATCGTGCTTTATTAATATTTCTTCAACCAGGTCCGGGTCAAGTTCATCCACGCGGGGCGCCAATTCGAGAATGGTATTCTTCCCCTGTTCGTTAACGAAAACCGCGACATCACCGAATTGTAAATTTGCGTCAACAAGCACGGTGCGGGTATCTTCGTTATGCAAGGCGATGGCCAGATTTACCGCAATGGTGGTACAACCGGTTCCGCCTTTTGGACTATACACAGTGATGATTTTGCCATTTGAGACAGGTGTTAAAGCATTCGGAGAAAGAAGCAATCCCGCGGCTTGGCTTGCGGAAAATTGCTGCTTCGCATTTTTTACCCGCTCGATTTGCGCCATCTCGCCTGCGCGGCGAATTGCTGAAATTAACTCATCTCCCATTGGAGGTTTTGTTAAAAAGTCTCGAGCACCTGCAAGCATTGCCCGCCGCATATAGTTTTGATCACCCTGGACCGACAAGATTACAATCTGAATATGGGGGGATTTCTTCCTAATTTCTTCAGTAGTGGCAATCCCATCCAGGTCAGGCATGTTGATATCCATCAAGACGACATCCGGGTCCAACTCCTGAGCAAGTTGAATACCTTCCCTGCCCGACTTCGCAGCACCGACAACATCTATATCAGATTCGAACTGTAACAGCTTGCGGATGGTCTCACGAGTTTCTGCGATATCGTCTACGATAAGCACTCGAGTTTTTGCTAAAGCCATATTAAATTACTTCCATTCCTGTATCATCATCCATTATTGAGGAGGAACTGTCGTTGTATCGTTCGGTAAAAATGGAGCAATTAGATCAGATAAAGCAGGCTGCATTGCATATGGAAGTTTTGCAGGAACAGGGATATTGTACTGACTGAGCAGGAATTGCAAGGTGGCAGCTTCGGTTGCCTGGCGGGCTTGATCGGTGGGATTTCTCAAAGTCATCGAAATCCTGGCATTCGTATATATTAAATAGGTAAGTGTAATGGAGTCTTGCGGTGAAACGATCAGTGTGATGATATCAGGAGCAGGCGTTTGTTGCGGTGGAGCCTGCGGATCAGCTGGAGCTGCGTCTGCCACAAGCGGGAAATTACCCAGTTTCATTACAACCACATCCTGAAGCAACATCTGACAGGTCTCTCTGGGTCGCTGCGCCTCAGATGGAATCAGATAAAACGGTTGTTGGACTGATGGATCCAATTCCAACCTGCCTTGCGGAGTCCCAGAAGCGCTTGCGTCAAGCGAAAGAACCGGCAAAGCATCCGGCACAAAACCAGTGCCTGTCAAAGAGCCAGTCAGGTTAGGCAAAATAGTTTGGAAGGCGGGGTCTACGTCTACGAATAGGAAACATGTATTAATATTTACATGAGCCCCGTCATTGATCGCATACGCGGATAAAGCCAGGCGGCTGGTCGGTATGGACATTGCGGTCATCCCCGGCGGAATCAGCGAGGCCCACTGCGGCCCGGAGATTGGAACCGCCAGCGATGCATCAAGGATTAATGCCTCTGTGATCGGCACGCCCTGATCGAGAGGGTATTTGGCCACCTTATTGCTTGTCAATGCGGATAGTTCTTCCCGCGTATACATGACCGCGATAACTTTCTCTTGAGGAATACTCATGGTGGCAAGTACTGCCTCTGTAATTGCGCCTCCCTGTGGAATATTTTGAGCGGCGTAATACACGTCAACATATACAGGTTGATCTGGCTGTTGTTGTGAAAGTAAAAATTGGCGGATGGCGACAAAACCCACCGCCAGACCAATGATGATGACAAGAATAACCAGAATTAGAGTTCGGCCTCGTCTCATATTTCTCTCCTTACATCGAATTCGAAATTATCTGAATATATAAAACATATTCATTATACAAGAAAAGTAGTCAAAACATACCGCGGCAAACAAAGAAACCCTGGGTCCAAGCTACAATATTGTTAGGTTGCGAAACAGCAAAGGAACGCTTAGTTCTTTGCTTGAACTGTAAAAGATATCCTGGTTCCCGAACCAGCAAGGCTGTCAATCTCAAATTTCCCTCCCAGCATCTCTGCCCGCTCCTGTATTAGTCTTAATCCCAAATTCGTCGACTCTTTTAATGTTTCTGAGTCAAATCCCTTGCCATTATCGTCCACACTCACCCTAATCAGCTCGGTTCCAGCATCGATTTGAATTTTGATCATCGTAGCCTGGCTGTGACGGGCGGCATTTCCAAGCAATTCCTGCACCGCCCGAAAGATCATCACTTCCAGGTAGGGCTTAAGGCGGCGTTCAGTGCCAGTCACTGTTAAACTCACATCCAGTCCCGTTTGTTCCTTAAATGCATCGGTGTATTTTCTGAGAGTGGGAGTCAAGCCCAGATCATCAAGCATCATTGGACGCAATTCAAAAATAAAATTACGTACTTTCTGAAAAGTGCCCATGGCGGAGGTTTTTAGATTTCCTAATTCTTCCTTCGCTTGCATAGGGTCAATGTCCAAGAGGCGCATTGCAATTTCAGTCTGCAAAATAAAATTAGACAGAGCCTGGGCAGGACCATCATGCATCTGGCGGGATAAGCGTTGGCGCTCCGCCTCCTGCGCATTAACAATCATTTCGATTCCAGCCATCTGGCTTTTACCGCCTTCAGAAGCGGCGGATGAAATCCCTGATTCACTCGTTCCTGCAACGATTTTTTCCAAAACTGCCGCATATTTTTCAAGATGCGTTTTGTCATTTTGAAGCTTCTCTAACTGCCCACGCATCACAAAAAGTCTTTGTTGAACATCCAGGGCGGAATCGTATCCCATTTTAAGTTCCTCAATTGGCACGCCTTGTTTTTGCACTTGTTGAAGATGTGAGGAAATCGCAGCATTACGCTTTGTTATCTTGGAAAGTTCGCCCTGGCTCTGTTCGGTCATCAATATGACCTCACGCAGGGCACGTTGGGTTTCTTTCAATTCCTTCTGGTAATCCATTCCTTCTGTTTCACTCATAAAATCACTCCTGAGGGCGAAGATCAGTGTCTTTTCGTGTCACCCAACCTCACCTCGAGGTAAATACAATTGCCCAAGTACCATCGGCGCGTCCCTGCCCCATTCTATCTTTCACCCAAAGTTTCAGCTCGCTGTGGTTTAAAAACTTTATTTGCAAAAACGAACTTTTCTTAGGTCATTTTTTTGATATGCTCCTATTTTAACCCATTAAGGGCTTTTCCACAGATAGACAACCATATTTTGCCGCTCAAATTTCAAGGGGACCTCACCATTCGTTGAAAAGACTTGCTCGAGCCCTTCAGACAAGAGGGGGTAAAACTCGGGAAATGCGATCAAAAAATCCGCACCTTTCTCATCTAAAAATATGGCGAGCTGCGGTTCGTCGCGAATGAAAGGAATAACCTCTGGTGAGATCAAACCCGCCAGGTCTATCAATTCATGGTTGTCAAAATATCCCAATGCGCCAATATCATGCGCGGCGATGATCGATTTGGCAGGCAGGTTTTCAGCGACCCATTTTGCGGTGACTACCATTTCACCTTCGATCACTGCCACATCCTGCGCAAATGATTTCGCGCCCAGGAAAATAAACCCTAAAGTGAATATGGCAATACTGCCCCGCCAGATTGTTTGCGCCGCCCAATGATGGCGAGAGAATATTTTCCGCCCATCAAAATCAGCAAATGCCAGCAAACCAAAGATAAAAAATATGGGCATGGCGGGCATGAGGTATCGTCCATGTTGATAGACCGGTAGACGCGAAATATAAAGCCAAAGGTACCCGGCGCACCAGATCAGTGCGGACAGGCTTCCCCACATGCGCCCTTTGATTGATTTTATCAACCAACTCATGACACCAGGTATCAGCACAAGGCTTGGGCCAACAAGTAGTTGCAAAGACAGCTGCCCAAGGCGGTCGGATATGGGAATCATTTGCCAGGCTGCATACTCAGCTTGTTTTGCGTAAAAGGTATTTGGCATGGGCGTGCCGCCGATTGCAAGGTTAAATAGTAAATACAAACCCAAAATCGGGACAAATCCAAGAGAATAGCGCATCATGGCGGTCAACCGGGAGCGTGTGCCCTTCTCAACGAAGAATATTGTCATGAGCGCGGGACCCACCAGAGTCAAACCATCGGGGCGCACCCAGACCGACAGACCGGTAAGCAGCCCCAAGGTTAAGTACCGAGGCGAGTTCGTCATCAACAAAACTAGGACAGTTGTGACAATCAGTCCATGCAATAAGGTTTCCATGCCAGACAATCCTGCCCAAACGAGATGCCATTCAAAGGCAATGAAGATTCCCACCCAGGGAAAATGAGGCTGATAAGAATTCACAAGTTTGCGGACTGCCCATTCACATAAAACTGCAAGGGTAAACAAGGTTAAGATACCAAGGAAATATGTCCAGATATAAGGTGAAAGTTTCAGCCAAAAACCGATTGCAAGTAATGCCGACCACAATGGCGAGGTGGAACCTGCGGATGGAAGGCCGGGGCGAAATGCCCACTCACCGTTCAATGCGAGATTGCGCGCGTAGGTTTGATGGATCCACGAATCGTCGAGAGGAAAACCGATCGCGTACGTGAAGCGGCTGGCAAACAAATAGACAATCGCGATCAACAACACAGCAATAGCGATGATCAATAAGTGGTACGGTGAAATTTTATGGGTTGATCTTGAAGATGTGTGTTCCATTGACCTCGCCTAAAAAAACAAAATTGGAATGGACCTGCTGGGCTTCCATTAAACCCTTTATCTGCGAAAGCGCCGCATTCGGTTCAAGCACTAAATAACCTGCATCAAATTGTTTTGCAACCGCAAGGATCGCATCTTCACCACCGTAGGGAATTGAAATTGCAGAACGATTCGTTTCGAGATAATATCCCGGCGCATTCCGGACAATCACAACATCATCAGGCTGAATCCCGTTGGTAAGTAAAAATTGCTCCACGGTGGGATAATTCACCTCGCCCTCGCCCCAACCCAGAGTAAATAAACGAAGATTGACGACAAAGCCTGTCAGGATGATTGCGATCATAACCAGCGCGCTTCGGAATATGACTTTGGTCTGGTCGTTGCCCCAGTTGCGTTTTCTCAGGGACAGCAGAATCTCATCAAGACCCAATGGCGCAAGAGTCCACCACATGGGTTGAAGGGCCGCGCCCGCATGGAAGAATGCGCCGCGCGCGCCGGCAAATGGAAAGATGAATGTCATCACAAAAAACAAAGATAGCCAGACGGTAGTGGCAAGTTTTATTCGTTCATCCTTGCGATAATAGATAATACCTGCAAGAATAAATGGAAATAAGATGATGCCGCCATGCGCGGCAAATCCGCTCTGCAGATTTATACCGAGCGCCCACATTCTGGCTGAAATAATTTTATCCCAGCCAATTGCCAGAAAGGATTCCCTGCTAAGGTGTTCGGGGGGATAGATAAAGGTCTGGTCGTAATTCTCGAGCCAGAGAGTGCGGCCGCCGCCGGGAGTCATTATTGTTCCGAAAGCATTCAGATTCCGGGCATACCATGGGGACATGACAAGGAGGAAACCCAGTAGAACAGTGAGTGAGTTGCGTAATGTGCATTTCGTAATTCGTAATTTGTGACGCAAGTTGCGAGTTGCAGGTTGCAGGTTATTTAATAATGAATCTTCTTTCGCGCGCCAGATCATGAATAGAAAAGTGAGCGCCAGCCAGAGTAAACCGTCACTGCGTGAGAGGGTCAATAAACCTGCGAGCAAGCCAAGCAGAAACCAGTTACGCGTGCGGGTTGGGTCTTCCATGAGTTTCGTGACAAGGATGAAATAGAGGCCGCCAAAAAGCATAAAAAGGCCGAAGTTATCGGTCACGCCTACGAAAGAGGCATGGTAAATCGAAAAGATCGCCAGTAACGCCGATGTAATTGCAAGCTCGCGTTTTTTGGAAAATGAATAGGACAAACCCGCAGTAACAGGCACAACCAGAGCCGCAATTATCAGGAAAGGTAACCGCGCCGAGGCGTAGGTTTCTTCACCTGTCAGCCACATCCCCAAGGCGGAAACAATGGAAGCCAGAGGCATCCAGTAGGTGTGTGAGGGGTGCGGCAAGGACGTAGCGCCATCCAGATAATTCCACAAGTAAGGTTCGTTGAAACCATTCCCTTTGATTAGTTGAATACCACCCGCAAAGTAATAATCCGAGTCAAGATAACCAGGGGCCGGCTGAAATTGCGCGATGATGACAGGCAAAATCAAGCCAGATATGAATAAAAGGAAATAAGTTCGGAATGACATGCGATTTACGATTTACGATTTACGATTGGCGGTCGAGTAGCCCGAATTATTTTAGAGGGCGTACCAAGACCCGATTGGCGATTGGCAAGATCAGCCCAGGTACGCGGCGGACGGATTGCCCACCAGCGAATCCAGTATAGGCCGATGATGGTGAATAGGGGCAGAAAGAGGAACATGATCTCTCGAGCCAGCCGGTCAAAGCGAGGCAAGCCAAAGAAATAGCCTGCCCAGGGAACTAGAAAAACAACCAACAGGAGCAGGATTGGCAGTCCATTCCGCACAGACTGCCAACGGTCATGGACAACGGCAAAGATGAGCGCCAGTGGAATCACTAACACAGCCAAGTGTCCCATTTCGGTGCGGAAGCCAAGCAAAGGCGCCGCCGCAAGGGATAGGCAGCAGGTCCAGTAAAATTTTCTAAGATCTGCGCTGTGTGCTGTGCTCCATTCATAACCGAGTGTAATTATAAGAATGCCAATAAAAACCCAGGCGAGGGCGCCGTTTTGGGAAGGAAATATTTGTGCAAAAACCTCGTGGGTAGTGAAGCCAAAATCTGAGCGCAGATTGTTCAGGCCGGCCCGTAAAAAAGGGATGATCCAATTTGGATACCAGAGAATAGAAGCGGTTATGAGTGTGAAGGAAAGCATCCCAAAACCTGCCAATACCCTTCCGCGTCCTTCGCGATAAACACGCCATGCGACTAAAAACAAAAACGGCGCGCCAACTTCCCAATGGTATAAAGAGACGGCCATCAATGCGCCCGCCAGTTCATCCTGCCCGGCCCGCAGGGCAAGCAAAATACTTGCATAGATCAAACCAAGCAATAAAACAGGGCTTGCTTCAAGCAAGGCTTGAAAAGCATAAAAATTAAAAATGCAGAAGAGAATAAATAAAACCACAAAAGTGGGTGGAGTTGCCCAATCCGTCAGGCGCAGGCTCAACAAGGCCAGTGAGAACAATGCCAGCTCGAGGATCAAGGTAAATATGGCCCGGGCGATCTGCGGGTCGGAAAGAAGCGAAAAAGGGAAATAAAGCAGGAGAATGTGAAATGGTGTATCCAGAATGTAAGGTTCGTCGCCAGCCTGCGCTGGGCCCCCATAAACCAATTCCTGAACACGCACGGGGATTTCAGCGCCATAGGGATCTATCTTATCAAAAAGAAACGCGCGTCCCGCGACCCAATGGACATAAAAATCGCCGCCGCCTTTGAGTGTGAGGTTTGCAGAGATAAGCATAGTGGAGACGATCAAAAATAAAATCACAACAAACGTGATAAATAAATAATCACGCGGCGTTAATGATTTTGAAGGAGGTCGAAAGGTCATTTATAAATCACTATCTCCATGACAACTATAACATTAGTTATATTGGTCGGGTAAATTGATTCGACGCTTGAAAATTTTTTTTGCAGCAGTATAATGAATTTAGATATATTTGTCATATTTGGAATCAGGGAGGACAACTCTGCTTTTTGGAGGGTAATATGCAACAAAAGGCTATCCGTCTTATCGTAGTAGGGGTATTGGGGATGTTAATTCTGGCAGCCAGCTTTTCCTCGAGTCAGCAAGCACTTGCACAAACAGAAAACCAACCCAAAATTCAAGAACCCGATCTCTCGAACGCGACGCTTCGGCTCGAGGATTTGCCTGCCGGATTTGAGCCTCTCAGTGGAAGCGACTTGGATCTCTTCGAAGAGGCGCTCAAGGTGTTTGAGGGAACAATGCCAGGCACTTCTCGGGCAACACTCCAGAATGTCGCGGGCTTCAAGACAGCCGATCCGAAAAACATACAAGTTGTCATCGGCGGAATCATTGCTCCACTCTCACAAGCGGAACAATTGATGATTGACCAGCAACTGGCAAATTCGGACGAGGTGATGAACCAACTGACCCAGGGGTTGGGCGCCGGCGAAGCCCGCGCGCTCAGCGGCGCGAACAGTATTGGAGAGAGCCGCATTGCTTTCTCAATGACGACGACCTCTGATCTTATGCGACTGGACTACGTAGTCGCACGCCGCGGGCCAGTGGTGATCGAGGTGGCTTACCTTTACCTCGAGAGCAACGAACCGTTTGCTAGTGCAATCGAATTGGCGCGCATTCTGGACGACCGCGTGGCAGATGTTGTCGGTTGGGAAGAAGGGACAACCTTCCGTCCATCCGGACCCTACGTTCCGGAATTGACCACTCACATTCCCACTCTGCTGGATGTATCCACGCAAACAGGCGTGATTGGAACAAACTTACTTTTGGCCGCGTTATTGATGCTGCCCTTCGCGGTCGCGGCTGAACTTTTCACGCGCACTCTCGGGGAACATGAAGATGCCCTTCAGAGATTCCGCCCGATTGAGTGGTTAGGTCGCCTGCAGAAACGATTTGGTGGCACAGCGGAAATTCTACCCGGTAATCGTTCCGCCTCGAAGGACGCACTAAAGCTGGTCGGCGTGATGGTTTTCTATGGTTTCGTCTTCTCGCTCCTCGACCGGACCTGGAACCCGTTCAGCCTGCAGGGATTGATTCTATTCCTTTCGATGACAATTGCCTACGGAGTAGTCGGTATTGCCGATGACATTATCCAATGGCGTACCATTCGGAAATGGGGCTTGCACGCCGACCTCAGCATCCGCTCCTCCAATTTCTTGCTGGCAATGGCGTCAACAACAACTTCCCGCCTGCTCTCGATGGTGCCAGGCCTGATGTTTGGAACTCCCGAAGCCTTGCGCACCGAGGAGGGGCAACTTGACGAACCGAAACGAGACAACCTCCTAAAGATCAGCGCCAAAACGTTTATTTTCATCGGGCTTGGAGTCTGGCTTTCCACGGCCATCACCGCCATCCTCCAGCGATTGCCGTTAACGGAGAACACAATCAATTTGATTGGCGGGCTGGAAGGATTTCTGCTGGTGATCTTTGCGGTCACACTGGAAAACCTGTTCGTCCAGATGCTGGGATTCCCCGGCGGTTTCGGACAGGCACTCAAACGTCGCAACAAGTGGGGCTGGCTGGCCGCGCTGACCGGCGTCACATTCCTTTTCTATCACACACTCATCAACCCGCGCGGCGAACTGGCTGAGGCTTTAGAAGAGGCGAATGTCTGGCTGTTTTTCAGCATTGCCATCGCCTTTGTGGTCTTCGCCTTCGGCCTGCATTTTTCTTTGAACCGGCAGAGAAGGGGTACCTCACTAGTAGAAAAAGCGGCGACGCCCTCCACGGTTCCGCAACGGATCATCACGACCGGTCCCGCAACACACGCACCTCCAATTCCCTTGCCAACAGAAGTGCAGGCAAAACCAGTTTTCGTTCCCATCAACGAAACGAAACAGTGTCCGGTCTGCTGTAACCAGATCAAGGCCGAGGCCAGGATTTGCCGTTATTGCAAAGCCACCTTCACGGTCAAGGTGGGGGGCTATTGCATGACAGATCACGAAACAGTCGAAGCGAGCGGGGAAGGAAAGTGCGGAAAGTGCGGCGGCGAGGTGGCAGATTTGCACGTGGAAAGTCGCCTGCTAAAAGCTCCAGCCGTTTTGCCTGTTCCCACAACGGATACCGCCGTCCCTCCAATGGCGGCTCAAGTAAAGGTGGAAACGATGGATGATATAAAACTGTGCCCAGCCTGCGGACAAACGATCAAAGCCGAGGCGAGAATCTGCCGATACTGTAAGGCAACTTTTACGGTCACGATCCGAGGATATTGCCTGAATGATCACGATGCGGTTGAAGCGACCGGGGATGGAAAATGCCCGCGGTGCAGTAACACGG
>Ga0082335_1001676_pt1 | contig 45219 bp, 39 predicted proteins | sample Subgrocontami58m_FD_72375 | JGI IMG/M metagenome (GOLD analysis project Ga0082335, IMG submission 72375) | Subsurface groundwater microbial communities from S. Glens Falls, New York, USA - GMW37 contaminated, 5.8 m (SPADES assembly) (version 2) ...
GCAGAAAGGGATCTAGTTTGATGCGCGCAAGTTCGAATACATCGGCGCCCCGGTCAAAGACCACGTCGTCTGCGCCTTCACCAAGGCCAGCGGCATCACCAGCCTGGAGAGATGGACGAACTCAAAAACCCCGGTCAAGATGGGTGGTATAGCCCCGGGCAACTCCACGCCCGACAACGCCACCCGAATCCTGAGATCGGCATTGAGCTTGCCGACCCAGATTGTCACGGGCTACAAAGGGACCGCCGACATACGCCTCGCCGCTGAAAGCGGAGAACTGGCGGGCGGCTGCTGGGGGTGGGACTCTGTTTCAGCAACCTGGCGGAAAGCCCTGGACTCGGGAGAGGCGATTGTTGTGATCCAGGCCGCCCGCAAGCCTCACCCCGATCTCCCCCATGTCCCGCTGGCCATCAACCTCGCCAAAACCGACGAGGCCCGCCAACTAATCGAAACCGCCATCCATGGAGATAGCGAAATCGTGCGCACCTACACGTTGCCCCCCGGAACACCCAAAGAGCGGGTGCAGATCCTCCGCAAGGCCTTCCAAGAAACTCTCAGGGATCCAGAGTTCCTGGCAGACGCGAAAAAGTCCAAGCTGGGAGTCGATCCTGTGAGCAGCGAGGAGGTGGAGAGGACTATTGCCGGGCTCTTCAAACTCGATCCTGCCCTGGTGGCAAAATTAAAGGACATTCTTTACAAGTAGTGGCCAGCATCTGATCCAGGGGGATCATGCCGCGGAAAAGAAGTGAAGCGGGCAAAATGCTGGAGCGGAGAGGAAGAAGTTAGATATGTTTGAATACCTTAATGCGTTTATCCAAGGCTTATTCATAGTCTTCACGTGGTCCACTTTTAGCCTGATGTGCATTGGAATAGTGATCGGCTTCATTGTCGGCATTCTGCCCGGCCTGGGAGGACCGACTGCCATGGCTTTGATGCTCCCGTTTATCTTCAAGATGCAGGCCGTTGAAGCCTTCGCCTTCCTCTTGGGAATGACCGCTGTGACCGCAACGACCGGCGATATTACCTCCGTACTCTTCGGCGTGCCGGGTGAGCCGACCACGGCATCGACAATCGTGGATGGCCATGCGATGGCGAAGAAGGGCGAGGCGGGGAGAGCCCTGGGCGCCGTGCTAATGAGTTCCCTTGTAGGCGCTATCTTTGGCGCTTTTGCCCTCGCCGCCGCCATCCCTGTTATCCGGCCCTTAGTCCTCACTTTTGGCTCCCCAGAGTTTTTCATGCTTTCGCTCTTAGGAATCACCTTCGTAGCCTCGCTCAGTGGAGAGGATCAGTTGAAGGGAATTATCTCGGGTGGATTGGGCTTGATGCTTGCAACTATAGGACTGGATCCTATAGCGGGCATCCAGCGCTACACCCTTGGCCAGTTATTCCTCTGGGACGGAATTGGTCTGGTACCGGTCACTATCGGGTTTTATGCGATTCCCGAAACCATAGAGCTGGCGGTTTTGGGGACAAGCATCGCCCAACAAGAGGTGGGAAAGCTGGGAGGCGTGATGGAAGGGGTTAAGGATACCTTCCGCCATTGGTGGCTAGTGATCCGCTGCAGTGCCCTGGGGACCTTCGCCGCTATCATTCCTGGAATGGGGGCAGCCACGACTCAGTGGCTCGCTTATGCGCATGCCGTACAAAGCTCCCCTAATAAGGAACGCTTTGGCAAAGGGGCCGTAGAGGGAGTCTTAGGTCCAGGCGCTGCCAACAACTCAACGCTGGGGGGCAGTTTGATTACGACTATCGCCTTCGGGGTACCTGCCAGCGTTATCATGGCGATCCTTTTAGGCGCATTTATCATCCAAGGCATCGTCCCAGGTCCTGACATGCTCATCCCCCCGCCGAAAGGTAAGCTGGATCTGACCTTCTCTTTTGTTTGGGTCATTATCATCTCCAATGTCATCACCGTGGCAGCCTGTTTTCTCTTTCTGAAACCATTGGTAAAGATCACTCAGGTGAGGGGAAGTCTTTTGATCCCGCTTATTCTGCTGCTGGTCTATCTGGGAGCGTTTGCGGAAAAAAACGCCTTTGAGGATATGATTGTGGTGCTGTTTTTTGGCGCCCTGGGGTGGATCATGGAGAAGTTCAAATGGCCGCGCCCACCGGTGCTTCTGGGTCTCGTCCTCGGTCCTCTGGCCGAGAACAGGCTTTTCCTTTCGAGTGACAACTATGGGGCTGCCTGGCTCTGGCGACCGGGAGTTCTGATTATTTTCGCGCTGACTCTAGCGGGTATCCTCTATCCGATCATTAAGGAGAGAAGGCAAAAACGCAAAAGCGAGCGTCAGCGTGCGGTGACGGGCGGAACAAAACCGGAAGCTAGAGAAATTTCTTTCAGGTTTAGTCGGGGGTCACTCTTCAGCGCCTCTATAGTAGTCCTTCTTGGACTGGCGCTTTGGCAGAGCAGGAACTTTGGCTATCGCGCCGGTCTTTTCCCCTGGGCGATCGGCTTCCCGGTCTTAGCGTTGGCCATCGTCCAACTAGGGATGGAGCTTTTGGGTTTCGAGAAGAAACCCCGCGCGACCGAATTTGGACTGGAGGTTGGCCCGGAGATTTCCCCTGAACTGGCTTATCGTCGGACACTTGCCATCCTTGGCTGGACTATCGGTTTCTTTATCGGGATCTGGCTTTTAGGTTTTTCCCTCGCGGTCCCGACAATGATAATCATCTACCTCAAATTTGCCAAAGAAAAATGGCCTATCACTCTGGCTCTGGCCCTGGTAGCCTGGCTGTTCTTTTACGGCTTATTTGACTACGCCCTGCACGTGCCCTTTCCTGACGGGCAGCTCTTTCTCTGGTTGGGGCTGGTCGCCTCGTGAGGTCGCCGCGCGCTGAGGTTGGCTCCCGTTTCAACGGGCCTTCAGCGCCCTCCACACCTTCTCCGGCGTGAGCGGCAGATCGTAAATCCTCACCCCTACGGCATTGGTGACGGCGTTGCCGATCGCCGAGGCCACAGGCAGGAGCCCGCCCTCGCCCATCCCCTTAGAGCCGAAGGGGCCGGGACCATTACGGTTTTCCAGCAGAATGGTCTCGAATGCCTTCGGTACGTCACGAAAAGTCGGCACGCGGTAGTCAATCAGATTCGGATTGAGGAGCTGGCCGTCTTTATAAACCATCTCCTCCAGGAGGGTGTGACCGATCGCAAACATCACGGCGCCTTCGTCCTGTCCGACGCATTGAACGGGGTGAATCGCTTTACCCACGTCCGCGATCGAGACGTATTTTAAGATTTTGATCTCGCCGGTATCGGCATCCACTTCGACCTCCACTCCTCCCCAACTGACTTCCCAGAAGGTCGTCGGGGAGCCCAAGACAGCGCGCTTGCTTTTTATGTCCCGGTAAGAACCCCGACCAACGACCTCGCCCGCCTTGGCGCCGAAATGTCTTTGCATGAACCCTGCCAAAGAGATGGACTGGCCCCTGGAGTTGTAAATGTTTCCATTTTTCAACCGGAGCCGATCCGCCTTGTCCTTGAGCAGCTTGGCTGCTTCCCGCAGAATCTGCCGCTTCAAATCCTGTGCCGCGCGCTGCACGGAGAGGCCCATGACCACCATGGAGCTGCTGGCATTCGTGGCAGCATCGTAGGGAGTGACGTCCGTGTCCAACTGCGCAACAACGACCCGATCCAACGGCACTCCTAACTCTTCAGCCGCCACCTGGCTCAAAGCCGTACGAGCCCCCTGCCCTACATCCACCGTCCCGGTCAGCAGGACGATACTGCCGTCGGAGTTCATCTTGACCGCCGCCGCAGCAACCTTATAGGTCCCACCCCCATCCTTCATGCAGCAGCTCAATCCTCTGCCCGTATTGGCCTTGCTCTTCTTCCGGTTCCAATCGATGGCCTTCGCGGCGCGGAGCAATCCCTCTTTGAGATTACAGTCTACGGGGGTATCTCCTGGCGTGTACTCTTCTCCCTTTTTCAACAAATTTTTCAGCCGGAACTCTAACGCGTCCATCCCCAGCTTCTCAGCAATAATATCCATTTGCGATTCGTATGCCCAAGTGACCTGGAGGGTGCCGAAACCGCGGAATGCGCCGGCAGGAACCGTATTGGTGTAAATCGTGAAGGCTTCGGTCTTCGCGTGAGGAATACGGTAAGGACCCAGCGCCCGGTACCCGGCTTTCTGCGTCACGCGCGGCCCTGCATCCGCATAGGCGCCTGTCTCCATGTAGATTTTGCACTGTCGGGCGATCAGACGTCCATCCCGGCTGACCCCCGTCTTGATACAGTACCGGGCAGGATGACGCGTGACGGTCTTGAAGCTTTCTTCAACGGACAAAACGAGCTTAACGGGTCGCCGGGCCTTCCACGACAAAGCCGCAGCCAGCGGTTCCATTTTGACCGCCAGTTTCCCGCCGTAGCCCCCGCCGACCCAGGGCACAATGATGCGCACCTTATTGAGCGGTACGCGAAAGATATCGGACAGATGCTCGCGCAGCGTGAAAGGATCCTGGGTCGAAGCCCACAGGGTCATCCGGTCTCCTTCAACCTGAGCCACGGTAGCGTGGGGCTCCATGGAAAAATGCTGCACCCGGGGAAACGTGAAGGTGTCCTCAAAGATGAAATCCGCCTTCTTGAAGCCCTCGTCAACATTCCCCTTGCTATAACTGAAGCGGTAGCAAAGATTGGTCCCGCGAAATTCCGGCGGCGCTTGATATAGATGACCCATCAACTCTCCGCCGCTCGAAGAGCTGTCGTGCACCAAAGGGGCCTGGGGAGCCAGAGCCTCATCGATGGTCGTTACCGCCGGCAGCTCTTCGTACTGCACCTCGATCAAGCTCATGGCCTCCTCGGCCGTACCCTCATCGATCGCCGCTACCGCCGCCACCGGGTCGCCCACGTAGCGGACTTTATCAACCGCGACAATCGATTGGTCCTTGTAGGCGGCGCCATAGTAGTTTAACCCTTTGAGGTCCTCTCTGGTCAAAACTGCGACAACTCCGGGAAGCCTTTCGGCTTTGCCGCCATCCACTTTGAGCAACTTAGCGTGGGGAAAAGGGCTTCTCAGAATTTTCCCATACACCATGCCTGGAAGCTCGATATCCACGGTGTAAAGAGCCTTTCCGGTCACCTTTTCTTCCCCGTCCACGCGCGGCAGGCTGCTGCCGACAACTTTCAAAGCTTGCGATGTTCTCATAAACGCTTTTTGAAGCCGGAACTCGTCTTCCTCCTTTTCACTTCATCTCCTCGATTTCTACCTTGCCCACGCGCCCAAGGGCATTCTCTAATACAGGGTGGAGACAAAGTAAAGCTGATCATCTTTTATATTGTCTGGTCACCCGCTCCACCGCCTGCTCTCTGGTTTGGATCTCTCCCTCCAGTTGCGCCTCCTCGATTTCTTTCAAGATAGTGTGGAAAAGAGGGCCGGGTGAGAACCCCATGGCGATCAGGTCTTTGCCCCTGAGCAGCGGTTCGGGATGGATCTCCTCATGTTTTAGCTCGGCCATCTTCTGCTTACAGAAGTGGTAATATCGGAGGTCGCCGTTCGCAGAGAGGGCGTCAATGCGGGTAAGCTCCAACAGCTCCTCAATCCCCTCCTCCCCCAGAAAACGCTTCAGAGTGCTGAGGCGCATCTTCGGCGCCTGCGTGTGACGCAGGTGAAACTTAACCAGGTAGGCTACCCTTTCCCACACCGCGCCGCTGCGCTTCAGCCGTTTCAGAATCTCCACAGCCATCTCCGCCCCTTTCTCGGAATGGCCATAAAAGGTGATCCGCCCTCCTTCTCTTTTCACGCAGGCCGGCTTGGCAATATCATGCAGGAGACAACCGTAGGCCAGGCTCTCAGAAGGGTGAGAAGTGAGGAGTGAGGAGTGAGGAGTTTGATCACTGCTCACTGCTGACTGCTCACTGCTCACTGTGAGGTGGCCCAACGTCAAGAGCGTATGGACAAAGACATCCCCCTCGGGATGAAAATCGGGGCTTTGGTCGACGCCTTTCATCGCCTCTATCTCAGGGAAAATGACCTGCAGGAGGCGGGTCTCATCGAGGAGCTGAAACCCCCTTCTCGCTTCGCCTTCGGTCAGGATACGCGTTACCTCGTCGCCGATCCTTTCCCAGGAAATCTGCGTGATAGTCGGGGCTTGCTCCTGGATAGCCCTAAAAGTCCCCTCTTCAATGGTAAAGCCGAGGCTGGCAGCAAAACGCACGGCGCGCGCCATCCGGAGGCGATCCTCGCGAAAACGCTCTCGGGGATCTCCGATAGCCCGGACCAACCGCCGGCTCAGGTCTTCCCTTCCGCCGATGAGATCAATGACCTGGTCCGCAATCGGATCGTACATCATTCCGTTAATGGTGAAATCACGCCGCAAGATATCCTCTTGCATGGTCGCAAAGCGGACATGGCTGGGCCGGCGGCCATCCAGGTAAGGCCCGTCATGGCGGAAGGTCGCGACCTCAAAGGGATCCCCGTCGAGGATAACCAGGATGACACCGAACTGCGTCCCCACCGCTATGGTCTTGGGAAAAATTTCCTGTATCGCCTCCGGCTTCGCCTCAGTCGCAATATCGTAGTCTTGGGGAGTCTTCCTGAGGAGATAATCCCGCACGCAGCCGCCCGCCAGGTAGGCCTCGTAACCCTTTTCCCGCAGGCGCTTTATAACGGAAATAGCCTTTTCCTTTTGAGACACAGAGACACCCCGGCCAGCTTATTGTAGTTAAGAAAAGGCGGGAGAGGAAGGAGAAAAAGCGCTTAGCTTCTACTGCACGGACTCGTTAGAAGCGGAGATGAATTCCTTAACCTTACCCTGGAGCTCCTGGAAGGTAAACGGCTTGACGATGTAATCGTTGCATCCCGCTTCAATACAGGATTTGAGATCGGACTCCCTGAAAAGAGCCGTTGCGGCCAATATGGGAATATCCTGGGTCTCAGGATTAGAGCGAAGCGTACGGGTAGCTTCCCACCCGTCCATACCAGGCATCATGATGTCCATCAGGATGAGATGGGGTCTTTCCTGCACCGCCTTTTCTATGCCTTCCTTCCCGTGCTTTGCCGGGATGGCCAAGAATCCCATCAGCTCCATCTGCCAGATGAGCAGCTCTCGCATATCCGGATGGTCTTCAACGACAAGGACTTTTTTCATATTTGCAGTTTTCCTTTCGACCTGAGCGGCCAGCAGGTGACCTTATCGAACATGGTACGATGTGGGACACGCTGTTAAAATACTACAGCGCTTCGCGGCTGTCAAGAATTTTTGCTCTTGTGGGAATAGCCCGGCCCTGATTTTTCCAAGCGTCAATTTTCCGCGCCCTCCCTCTCCTATTTTTTAATCCCGGTCTTCTCCTGATTTGCCACTACCACCACGATGAGCTTTTCCGGTTGCAGGTAACGTTTGGCCACGCTGAGGATATCCTCCCGGCTTACCCTCCGGATCATTTCCGGATAGCGATCCGGATAGTCCAATCCCAACTCAAAGAATTCCACCTGTGCGAAAAAGCCTGCGAGCCTCCGGTTGGTATCGAAACGCAGGGGAAAACTGCCGATAAGATAGTCCTTGGCAGCCTGCAGTTCTTCCTCGCCGACTCGCTGTTCCCGGATTCGCCGAATCTCCTCGACGGCGATGCGGATGGCTTCGTCGGCGCTCTCGTTCTTGGTCTGCATCGTTACCTGAAAGGTTCCGACATACTTTTCCGCATCGAACATACTGTAAACGGAATAGGCCAGCCCTCGTTCGTTTCGGACGGAGTCCATCAATCGCGAGGAAAACCCTCCGCCTCCCAAGATGTAATTCATAACCTGAATCGCATAATAATCCGGGTGGCTTCGAGGCACGCCCTCATGACCGATAATGATGTTGGCCTGAGTAAGGTTTTTTTGAATGCGGATAGAGTTTGCCGGACCGGGGGATACCGGGGGAACCGGCTCTTCGGCAGCGACCCCTCTATCCCAGGATTGAAAGACCTTGGCGAGCCTCTCGGCGATTTCTTGATGGGAGACATCTCCGACCACCGCCAGGATCGCGCGATTAGGGCGATAAAACCGCCCATGAAACTCGACCAGCTCGGCCCGTTCCATGCGTTCGACAGCCCCTTCCGTCCCCTCCACAGGTCGGCCATAAGGGCTGCCAGGGAAAAGCGCCTCCAGGAATTTTGTCTGGGCGATCGCGCCGGGTTCTTCATCTCTCGCCCTGATCGATGCGATCACCGATTTTTTTTGCCTATCGATCTCTTCCGGAAAAAATACCGATGCCGTCAAAACATCGGCGAGGAGGTTGAGACCGGCATCGAGGTCTTTTTTCAGCAAAGTCAAACTCACCGTTGCCAGATCTTCGCTGCACCCGGTCGACAATCCGGCGCCGATAAAGTCGAGCTCCTCACTGATCTGCAAGGCCGTTCGGCTACGCGTCCCATAAGTCAACAGCCGGGCGGCTAGATTGGCTAACCCTTCGCGCCCTTGAGGGTCATAGCGCGAACCGGCTTTAATGAGGAGGTTCAACGTTATCATCGGGAGGGCCCTCTCTTCCGAAGTCAAAAGGACCATTCCGTTTTCCAGCACCGACCTTTTCGGCGTCAGGCGCGCCTCTAGAACCGGAGGGGCGGAGGCAAACAGAGTCCAGGAAAGAAAAACAAGAATAAGCTTTTTCACTGTTTTTTCTCTTTGACGGGAATAAGAGTCCCCACGGTTCGTCGATCCGTGTCGAGATACTGCTTGGCGACTTTGAGAATGTCCGCCGCAGTAACCTTCCTGATTCCTGCAAGATAGCTATCCAAAAGCCGCCATCCCGCCACGGATTCATACTGGCCGATCCTCATGGCTTGACCAAAGATGGAATCCTGACCGAAGACAAACGACGCCTCCACCTGGTTTTTGGCCTTTTCGAGCTCTTTCTCGCCTACCGGCTCGGACTTCACGCGTTCCAGCAGATCGTAAATCGCCCGTTCCACCTCAAGTGGATCTTTTTCCGGCATTACCTGGGCCGTCACGGAGAAAACCGAAGGATCGACCGACAACCCGTCGTAATCCGAATCCACGCTGCGGGCAATCTGCCTGTTATAAACCAGATCCTGGTACAACCGGGAGCTGCGCCCGCCAGCCAGAACGACCGTGAGGAGATCGAGGGCAAAACTATCCGGGCTATGAAGATTGGGAACGTGGTAATAGATCAAGAGAAAAGGAAGCTCTGCCTCCTTTTTAAGGATCACTCTTCTCTCGCCACTCTGCGGCGGCTCTTCGATTTTCACCTTTGGGGCGACCGGACCTCGTGGAATTTTGCCAAAGGCGGTCTTAATCTTGGCCAAAATCTCCTGAGTTGAGAAATCACCCGCGACCACGATAAATGCATTGTTCGGCGCATAATAGGTTTGGTAGTGTCTGCGAAGATCTTCGCGAGTAAGATTTTCAACATCCTGCATCCAGCCGACAACGGGACGGCGGTAAGAATGAACGGTATAGGCCACGGCCGCTGTCACCTCAGCTAACGAGGATACCGGGCTATCCTCGGTCCTCAGCCGTCGCTCCTCCATAATGACCTTTTTCTCCGGCTCAAAATACTTCCCATCGAGGAGCGCATTGGCCATCCGATCCGCTTCGAGATCGATCTCAACACCAATCTTCTCCCGGCTCATGGTCGCGAAATAGACCGTGTGGTCTGTCGAGGTGAAGGCGTTGGAGCGTCCGCCGTTTTTGGCAACGATGCGCGAGTACTCTTCGGGACCTACCTTAGGGGTCCCTTTAAACATCATGTGCTCCAAGAAGTGCGACAACCCGCTCTTCCCGTCTTCCTCGTTTCTCGACCCGACGCGATACCACACCTGAAAGGTAACCGATGGACTCTTATGGTTTTCCAACAGGAGGACCTTGAGCCCGTTCTCCAGCATGACATCCTGAATCTGGGAGGTCTGGGCTTGGACAGGTAGCGAGAGAAACGCCGGAACCAAAAGGGAGAAGAAAAAAAACAAGAAGCGCATCCTTTCTACCAATAAAGGAAGAAAACTAAAAGCGCAAGGGACTGGCGAGGACAGCGTAGCGAGGACTAGTTGACAGCTCCAGGCCGGCGCAATAGTATGGCCCGACCTGAGGAGGAACTTATGCCGGATATCACCGATATGAGAGGCTTCATTAACTGCCTGGAGGAGATGGGAGAGATAAAGACTCTTCAAGGAGTTGATCTAAAGCTCGATGTCGGCGCTTTGACGGAACGGGCGGCGGAGAAGGAAGGACCGGCTCTGTTGTTCAGCCGCTTCAAGGGCTATCCGGAAGGTTTTCGGATTATCTCCAACGCCTTCAGGACGTGCAGGCGAACCGCACCAGCCATGGGGCTCCCCACGGATCTCAAAGGGGTAGACTTTCTCTATGCGTGGCGCAAGAAACTCGCCGCCTTTAAGCCCGTCCCGGTCCAGCAGATGGAAGGCGGTCCGGTCTTTGAAAATCAAATGGGCGAAGACGAGGTCGACCTCTACAAGTTCCCCACTCCGATCTGGCATGAGCTGGACGGCGGACTCTTTATCGGCACCGGATGCGGCGTGATCACGAAAGATCCGGAGACAGGCAGGATCAATGTCGGCACCTACCGGGTCATGATTCAGGAAAGGAACAAAGTCTCGGTCAAGATGAACATGGGAAAGCATGGCAGGCTCGCCTTCGAGCGCAGCCGCGCTGCCGGCAAGCCCTTGCCGGTCGCCATCACCCTAGGCCAGGGACCGAGTGTTTTTCTCGCCGCGCAGATGCCCTTGCCGCCTGATGTGAACGAATACGAGTTTGCCGGTTTCCTTCAGGGCTCTCCCGTTCCTGTTGTGCAGGGAGCCGTAACCGGCCTTCCCCTGCCGACAAACGCCGAGGTCGTTCTCGAAGGGGAGCTGCTCCCCATGAAGGATGAAGAGATGCCGCGCGAGGGCCCCTTCGGCGAGTGGCCGGGCTACTTTACCGATGCGAACGTGGGGGAGACGCCGGTAATGGTAGTGAAGCGGGTCTACTACAGAAACGATCCCATCATTCTAGGTGCGCCACCCCTCAAACCCCCCGCCAGTTATCTGCCGATACCTCTTGGAGCCGCCACGCTCTGGGAGCAGTTGGAGAAAGCCGGCGTGCCGGATGTGAAGGGTGTATGGGGTTTTGTTTATGGCGGTCAGCCCGGACCGTTTACCGTGATCTCAATTCACCAGCGTTACGCGGGCCATTCCAAGCAGGCGCTGCTGGTCGCCGCCGGGGCGCGCGCGGGCGCCTACGGCGGAAAGTTCGTCGTGGTTGTGGATGACGACATCGACATCTCCAACCCCCATGATGTGATCTGGGCGATCGCGACCAGGTGCTATGTCCGGGATGGGATCGATCAAGTCAAGGGCGTCTGGGCCTCGGTGTGCGAACCGGCCATGCCGCCTGAGGAGCGCTCTCCGAAAGGCTATACTTCGGACCGGGTTTTGATCGACGCCTGCCGCCCCTTCAAATGGCTGGATCAGTTCCCCGCGGTCAACGCCTTTACCAAAGAGTTCAAGGACGAGGTGGAGAAGAAGTGGAAGTTATAACTCCAATTGGGATTATGCCTTGTACACCTTAAGCGGCGCGCATTGGTCCAGCGCGCTGGATATGACATCAATGACTTCGAATCCATAGGGCAGGAGCCCGTTGAAGTTGACCCCCTTCCCCATTGACAGCGGCTTGCCCTTGGCCCAGTGGCCGGCGTTTCCTGCAATGCCGATTACCTCCGGATGGACACACTCGGTCACGCGCGCTATGGCTCTCACCTTTTTTACGGGAGATTCCAGCCAGATGGAATCTCCATCTTTAATCCCTTTCTTCTGTGCGAGTCTCTTGTTGATGAGAGCGCCGTAGGAGTGGGGAAGTTTCTCACATAGCTCGTTGATCCAGGGGTTGGCATTGCCATGAGCTCCATAGGCGTAGGGTAACTTGTAGTTGACTCCTACGGCGTCAATCTCCCCTCGGCGCATTTTTTCATAGGATTCGCAGGGCCTCCAGTGGGGAAGCGGTTCGTAGTCCGAGAGGTCCCAGGCGAGACCCATCTCTTTCAGAACAGCCCCCAGCTCTTCGCCCCGCTCTATAAAATTCTCCAGATATAATGCTATCCGGGCTTTGATAAAACGACCGGGGTAACGCTCGTCCACCGAGCGAGGCCAAACCAGGACCCCGTTCTCTTTGAACCAATTCCAACCATACTCCGCGCCAAATCGGCTCTTGGCGATTCGATCGCTGACCTCTTCCATGCTGTAGCACTTGCCCGGCTCCAGGGAGTAGGCAGGTTGAAGCCCCTTTATGTTATTCAATGCCTGATAAACCTCGTCCAGAATTCCTACTCGCTGGTAGATCTCGGTCATAACCTCGCCGACGCTACGCACCCCCTCGGGCGGCTCAACGACTCCTTGTTGGATCTGGCAGAATCCCACGGCCTCACCGGCAACCGCCGGGAAGGGATAGACGGAACTATCATCAAAGCATCCCTCCTCCATGTAGGTGCGCATGGGAAGAACAATGTCATCGAGCTCGTGGGTCTCATTGATCTCCACGGCAAAACCCACAACCAGATCAATACTCTTGTACCAGTTTACCACCGCCTGGACGTCGCCCCACCCGGCCATGACCTGATTCCCCGGGCTGTGGATGACCATTTCTATTTTATGGTCAATCCCCCATTTGCCCGGGTCTTTGCAGACCTCCGGCACAAGCGTCCTGGTGTGCGCGGCGACCGGAAAGAGCTCAAAGAGGTCCCACCTCTCGGGACGGGTAGGAGTACGTCCCGGAAAAGCAGTAAAGTGGCCCCCTCCCCGATGGGTCGAGCCGCCGCTCATCAATATCCCGTCCTGTCCGGCTTCCACCCATTTCTTGATAGGGAAGTTACTGGCCGAGTCCGTGCTGTGGATGCTGCCGACGACATTTACGGCCCCCAGAACCACATTGACCATAGCCAGGGCCCAGGTATGGTGCCACGCATGTTTGTGGCCTTGAGGTCCCCTGTCCCAGTCCAGACACACGGGCCGATAGGGGACGTCGACCCCGTCGATTCTTATTGTGGCGCCAATCTGCGCCGCCTCACCAAACTCCCTGCCAATCCTTCTGAGAGTCTTGGCGGGAATAGAGGTGATCTCTTCAACGCGCTCAGCCGGGTACTCCGCCGCGCGCGCCTTTACGAACTCGAAGGCGGGCTTTGCCTTCTTGCCCTGGGCTTCGACCTCTCCCTCGAGCAATGGATCGTTCAAGGTCGGGTCATCGTACGTTTTCACTTTGCCATCGCCCTGATCATACAGGAGCGGTTTTCCAGTTGTAGGATCGCGCACAAACTTTCCCTTGGCCCCCACCAGATAGGCTGCATTCGTGAAGTGCTTCAGGTATTCCGCATCAAAGATCCTGGCCTCGTTTAAAAGAACATTGAGCATCCCCATGCCAAACGCCGCGTCGGTCCCGGGGCGGATGGGAAGCCATTCGTCAGCTTTGGCGGCGGCGTTGTTCCCTATCGGGTCAACCACCACCAGCTTCAGCCCCCGCTCCCGGGCTTTGGCGCAGTCGGGGACCTGATGATTGAATCCCTCACGGGTCGCCACTCCCATCTGGGTGCCGCAATCAATCAGGTATTTACAGTGGGTAAAATCAGGCTCCTGGTGGAATCCTCCCGCCACCAGGAACTGGATCGAGTGAACAGTCTTGCCGCAACTGGGAGAGACTCCGGTCTGGACATAGGGAGTCCCAAATGCCGGTCGAAGCACGCCCAACCAGGTAGTAAACTCCTGGGAGCCGCCCCAGGTTTGCAGGTAGAGCTTGCGCGGGTCCTCTTTGTGGATCTTGCGCATCTTGCTGGAGATGGTCTCTATCGCCTCCTCCCATGAGATCTCCTGCCACTTGGGGTCAATGCCGATCCCCTTCTCTGAATTGGTGCGTTTGAGGGGTTTGGTGATGCGGTTCGGGTTGTAGTGGTTCATGATTCCGGATTTACCCTTGGCGCAAATGCGACCCCGGTTTATAGGAGAGTCCGGATTCCCGATCACGTTGACAACCTTATGGTTTTGCATGTGAACCAGCACGCCGCAGCCAACCAGGCACATCCGGCACGTGGTGGGCACCCAGTCGCTTGCCGACGATTCATGTCGTTCGCCACCGGGCCGATAAACGGTCTGCATCTGGGTTTCTCTTCCCTTTAGGCTTGTAACCATATGTTCCACTATTCCATCCCCAATCTATTATTTATTTTCCATCGCACTAACCGCCCTCGTACGAAGATAGGAGCATTAACTCCACCTTTCCGTCCGTAAGGACCGTTTGATAACCCTCCAGCCTGCCGATCTGCACCCCGTCGATAAAAACCGCCACGTGCGGCTGCAAGGCGCCTGCTTTCGTCAGCGCATGCCTGGCAAAGGCTTCCCCGCACAGGACTGCGAGCTTTTCCCCCAGCGACCGTATCGTGCTCCCCGCGGGAAGCTCAACCTCCACCTCCCGTCTGCCCGCCCAGCGCTTCAACTCGCCCATTAAGAGCACCTTCACGGTTACTATTTCCCACGGAGGGTTTTCGCTGCGCTGAATTGTTTCCTCAGACCGGATAGCCATAGACGCCTACCCGTAGGATGGTGTCGCGGAGAAGAAAACAACCCACCTGAACGGCCACACACGCCGCCGCAAACACAACCGCCAGGTTTGAACCCGACGCCAACCCGCCGCCAAGTATCAGAGCCACAACTGCCGTCGGCACCACCAATCCTATCCCCACGACGCCCAGCCAAAAGCTCCAACGGTGCTCCCCCCGCACTAAACGGCGCACCGACTCCCTGGCCGGTATGGTCCCCGTGGACATCCCCCAAACATAAAGCAAAAGCACGAACCCATTGGCTAGGAGTAAGATGAGAAGCGATGGCCAGAAAACCGGACCGGCTACCTGGAGCCCTGCCTCCCCACCGAGAACAAGGACTATGATCGGTAAAGCAGCCATGCCTCCCAAAAACGAATATCCTATGTATAAAATCGGCAAAAGGGGTGTGTTCCAGAAGGCGATGCTATTCCATGAGGAAAGGACCAGACCGCTGTAGGCCATAAACGCCGCGGCGAAGATCAACACGCTTCCTCGAAGAATGACCCCGCTGAATGTGCCTTCGCCCCACGGCAACTCGTTAAACCCGGGCACCGAAGGGAGCAGAACCATAATGCGAAGAAAGACCAGCACCGTGACGATAATAGACCCGCGGGCAATCCAACTGGTGCGGGGTTTTCGGAAGACGTAGAAAAAGGCCCAGCGGGCTCCAGGCCCGAGGTGGTCGAAGAGCGCCGCCAACGATAACAGCACTAAAACCAGTCCTATCAACATGCCCCAGAGCGCCGCTCTTTCGTCCACCACACCCAAGCCCCGAAGCACCAGTTCGAGAAAAATCAGCCCAGCGCTGGTGCCGGCGCCATAGAGGTAAAAGGCCACCTTCCAGTCCCAATGGCGCTGCTCCTGGAAATCGATGATAAACTTCGCGTCGGTAAGTCCTTTACTCATCGTTATCGGCCTCCTCCAACTGTACCGCCCCCCTTACCCGTAAGGTAAAAAAGGCTCGGGTTCGTGCCGAGCTCCTGCCGAGGCTGGAAATGTTTCTTCTGCCTGAGCAGGGAGTTTACCCGGCTCTCCGGATCATCCAGATCTCCATAGTTCAGCGCGTCCGCAGGGCAAGACTCCACACAGGCGGGAGGACGCCCCTCGTCTATACGGTGGTAGCAGAAATGGCACTTCTGGGCGGTGCCCTTTTTAAACTTGGAGTATTTCTCCTCTTCGTACGGCACACGCTCCTTCCCAAAATAACCACCGTCTTCTCCATCCCAACGATAGGGGACATAGTAGGGACAGGCTGTCATGCAGGCCATCGTGCCGATGCACACGTCCTGATCTACCGCGACAATCCCGTCCGCCCGCTTCACGATAGCGCCTGTTGGGCACGCCGTGAGGCAAGGCGGATTGGCGCAATGGTTACATCGAACCGGCGTAAAGGTCCGCCTTGCGTAGGGGAATTCACCCTCCTCACGCTCCAGAACTTTCATCCAGTGAATGCTTGGCGGCGTCCCATTTTCCGCCTTGCAGGCGATAACGCATCCCATGCAGCCCACGCAGCGTTCCAGATCGACTGTAAATCCCAAACGTGCCATTTTACCCTCCTAAAAATATCACGGCTAGCGGATGGTTCTGCAAATATAATGCCATCTCCTCTCCAAGCCTTTCTCATTTATCGCTTGTTGCGAGGGAGTTCTTTGATCGCCATTACTCAAAAGAACCAATCCAATCGCGGCATGGTGCCTTCCCGGCCTGGCTTCCAGCCTCCAGGACTCTCACCGGTAGGAAAAAAACAGACAGTTTTTCGCAATCTTAAGAGTTATTAAAGATGGATGAGGAAGAAACAAGATTTGCACAACAGCGCGCGCTTTGGTAGCATCGCCAGGAATCTTTAAGAAAGATTCCCAGCAATCGACAGTGGTCAAGAAAAATCAACCTTTAAAATTGAAAGACTGAGTTGTGTCTGGAGGAAAAGAGAGTGAAGTCATGAGTATTCAGGAAGACAGTATCCCGACCGTTCCGCTAACCCTGGAGGGCTCCTTCATCCTGCACCAGATGTTCCGCGTGCGCTGGCCAGTTTGGAAGGCCGCCACCTCCGTAGAGCAAATGCGGGCCGTTGAAGAAGCAACGGCTTTGCTGGAGGAGATGGAGAAAGGGGGCGAGGAACAGAGCGCGCTCTTTTCCATGCTCGGCCATAAAGGGGATCTCATGCTCCTCCACTTTCGGCGCACTTTGGAGGGGCTCAACAGCGCGGAGCTGCGTGTGGCCAACCTCACTCTGGCCGAGTTCCTGGAGCAGACAACCTCATATGTCTCGGTAGTGGAATTGGGCCTGTACGAGGTTTCGGTCCGCCTCTACACGGCGCTCAAGGAAAAAGGAATGCAACCCGGAACCCCCGAATGGAACCAGGCCGTGGAGGATGTGCTCGCCAAGCAGCGGAACGCATCCATTTCCCGGCTCCGGCCCGAGGTCCCGCCGCAACGTTATGCCTGCTTTTACCCCATGAATAAAATGCGCGGAGAAGAAAAAAACTGGTATATGGCCCCGATCACGGAACGCCAGCGGATGATGCGCGAACACGGCGTAATCGGACGAAAATACGGGGGACAGGTAACCCAGATTATTTCCGGATCTATCGGCTTTGACGACTGGGAGTGGGGTGTGGATCTTTTCGCCGACGACCCGCTGGTGTTTAAGAAACTTGTTTACGAGATGCGCTTCGACGAAGCCAGCGCGCTGTACGGCCAGTTTGGCGCCTTCTATGTGGGGTTGCGCTTCCCCGCTGCCGGGCTCGGCGCTCTAATGGAAGGTAAGACACCGGGCCTCCCCCGGCTTTAGCCGCGTTCGCGGTCCTGGCTGAAAAGTCAACGAACAGGCTCTTAGGAGAGACGTATGGGAAAAAATCTTCATGACTTTCTCTCACAACTAGAGGATCGGCTTCCACACGATCTCGTGCGGGTCAAGCGAGCGGTAACCCCTGCCCAATTTGAGGTTACTGCCCTGCTCCAGCATCTGGAAAACATGAAGAGGTTCCCCGCGATGCTTTTCGAAAAGCCGCTGAACCTCAAAAATGAGCCCTCTCAATTTCCGCTATTAAGCAACGTTTTTGCCACCCGGCGTCGTTGCGCCCTGTCTCTGGGAATGAGCCCTGAAGATGGCGGACTTGCGCTGAGCCTGGAGTACGCCGGACGAGAGGAAAAGCTTATTTCTCCAGTGACCGTCTCGACCAAAGAAGCCCCTATTAAAGAAGTCGTTAAACGGGGGGAAGATGCGGATCTTTACGAGTTTCCGATTGTGCGTCATCACGCTATGGACCCTGCCCCTTACATCGACATGACCCCGGTGATGAAAGACCCGGAGCAGGGCTTCTATAACGTGGCCTTTCTCCGCAATATGGTCAAGGGGCCAAGGCGGCTGGGCATTCATATGTCTCCCAGACACAACTGGCAGATCCACCGGAAGAACGAGGAGAAGAATCGTCCCACTCCGGTAGCTATTGTGGTTAGTCATCATCCGGCCTTTTATCTCGGGGCGCTGAATGTTTCTCCTTTCGGTGTCGATGACTATGCCCGCATCGGCGCCATCATGGGAGAGCCACTCAGGCTTACAGCCTCGGAGACTTGGGGAGAGGATTTCATGGTGCCTGCGGACGCCGAGATAGTGATTGAGGGGCATGTGCTTCCTAACGTTAAGGAGGTCGAGGCGCCTTTCGGGGAGTTCACCGGCTACTACGGCCCGCAGCGGCTGCGCCCGGTAATCGAGGTAACAGCGATCACTCACAGGCGCAATGCGGTTTTCCAACACATCTTCGTAGGCCACCGGGACAACTGGGTGTTAGGAGGGATTCCCAAAGAGGGGAGTCTCTTTAACCTGATTCGCGGCATCGTGCCGACCGTCAAGGCGGTCCATTTTCCGATCTCCGGTTGCTGCCGTTTTAACTGCTACGTCTCAGTCGACAAAAAGATCGACGGAGAGACCAGGCAGGCCGCGCTGGCTGCCCTGGCCGGGTGCGACTTCGTCAAGCATGTCGTGGTGGTAGACGCGGATATCGATGTCTATAACGAGGAACAGGTTATGTGGGCTATGGCCACCAGAGTTCAAGCGGATCAGGATGTGGACATCATCAAGAACGCTAAGGGGAATACGCTGGACCCGTCGCAGACAGACGACATCATGACCGCAAAAATGATTATTGACGCGACCCGACCAGTGCAGAGACCGTTTGCCGCTCGCGTAGAGGTGCCGAAAGAGGCCCTGGCCAAGACTAGGTTGGAGGATTTTATTTCCCCAGCGATTCTCGAACGCCTGCCCAAGGCCTAAGCCGAAAGGAAGGAGAATTATGGCTAACATTTTTTGGGTTACCTGCCCCAAATGCCGGGGAGAATTTTACTGCCACACACAAGAGCTGCGACACAAGGGCATAAAGCTTCTCTGTCCCTACTGCAGCCATCAGTTTCTAGACGAGGAGAGTCCCAGGATCATGGAGTAGAGGGATGATGCTGGTGAGCAGAAAAGACGCCAGAGAAGGTTCTTAGACAGCCTGGTGAATGAGCAGGAAAAGGAGGACTTACGTATGACTCGTATTCTAATAGTAACCGGGGATGGCTCCACTCCCGATTTGGATTACGGGGTTTTCCGCATGCGAGAAGAAGGCTTTGATGTAACCATCGCTGCTCCCAAAAAGAAGCGTCTGCACGTTGTTATTCATCAGCAGGAGGAGGGCTGGGATACCTACATCGAGAGGCCGTGGTACGCAATGGATGCCGATGCCTCTTTCGACGAGATCGACCCCTCCACATTCGACGGTCTGCTGCTGCCGGGAGGCCGGGCCCCGGAGCAAATCCGGAATATAGAGCGCTGCGTCGAAATTGTCCGCCATTTCGTTGAAAGCGACAAGCCCATAGGAGCCATCTGTCGCGGCCCCCTTGTTCTTCTTGAGGCAGGTGTGAAAGGGAGGCGATTGACCGGCAACAGCCTTATTAAGCCCCGCGTCGCTATCCGCGGATGCACCTATGTCGAGTCGCGCGGTGAAGCCGTAGTAGACGGAAACATTGTGACAGTAATCGGGAGACCGTATTACCATGTATGGATACGGGCATTCCTATCTATGCTGAAAGGAACGCCTGTTTACACAGGGAAGGGAGTGCTTCATACCGCTCGTATTCTTATGATTATCGAGGAGTCTACCAGCTCCGGCCATCATGATTACGCCTATTTCCGCATGCTGGAAGAAGGCTTTGATGTAACCGTCGCTGCGCCCAAAAAGAAGCCTCTTAGAACTGTCGTTCACATGCCGTTTGGCTTGGATGGCACCTGGGATACCTTTGAGGAGCTGCCGGGGTTCATCATCGTGCCAGATGCCTCTCTAGATGAGATCGATCCGTCGGCATTCGCCGCTCTTATCATACCGGGAGGTCGGGGCCCGGAGCATCTGCGGGTTGATAATCGTTGTCTCGACATCGTGCGCCATTTCCTCCAGACCGACAAGCCAATGGCATTCATCTGTCACAGCCCGCAAATTCTTACGGAAGCCCTTGTATCGTTGGGGATCAAGGGGAAGCGATTGACTGCGATACATCATTCGGTGAAGGCCGACGTCATCGCGGCCGGATGCATCTGGGTACAAACACGTGAAGCGGTAGTAGACGGGAATATTGTAACAGCGGGGAGGAGACCTGATTACGACGTATGGATGCGGGCATTCGTGACTCTGTTGAAAGAGCGGGGTATTAAGCCCTGATAGGCGAATCGTCAGCAAGAATGGTGAACCGGCGGTCCAAAAAGTCCGACCGGGAAGTGGAAGGAGTGACAAGAAATGCCTAACACAGTTTTTAGAGGTTCCCGTTGGTCTATTTTATTCGTGGTGGCGCTTCTCGGCCTAACCCGATTGGGGCAGGCGCAAGAGCGATTTAATATGAGCCACAGCGCGCTCACCGGCTCCCAGGCGATCCTATTTGTCACCAGGGACGCCGGCATCTTCCGCAAACATAATCTGGAGCCCCAGATCATTTACATCACCGGGGCCCCTCCTAACATCTCCGCGCTTTTGGCAGGGAGCCTTGATTTTGTCGTCTTTGCCGGACCGGCCGCCATCACGGCTAACCTGGCGGGGGCCGATACAGCCGTCCTCATGAGTTTCGTCAATACGATGGAACATTATATTTTTTCGAATCGGGCCATTAAAAGCCCGGCCGACCTCAAAGGAAGAAAAATCGGCGTCAATCGGCCGGGATCATCGGATGACTACGGTGCGAGGGTAGCCGTCAAAAAATGGGGGCTTGAGCCGGATAAAGAGGTATTCTTTGTCTCCGTCGGAGGACCGCCCGACCGCTTTGCCGCTCTGCAAACCGGCAGAGTTGACGCGGTTTTAATTCAACCGCCGTTGACCGTCAGGGCGCGAAAGGCAGGTCTTCATGAGCTGGCCTCCCTGGCGGATCTCGGCATGGATTATCTCGGGACTTCTCTGGTCACCTCGCGTTCCGTGATCGATAAAAAAAGAGAGCTGGTGCGCCGCGTCGTCACGGCGTTTGTCGAGGGAATTCACTTCTACAAGACCAACAAGCAGGCGAGCCTGCGCTCGATTGCCAGGCTTATGAAAATCGATGACGCAGAAGCGATAGAGGAATCCTACAATGCCTACGCTGTCAAGTTTATGGCGCGGATTCCCTATCCTGATCCCAAGGGAATCGAAGTTATCCTGAAGGATCTTGAAAAGACCAATCCCAAGGCCAAGGGAGCTGATCCGGGGTCGTTTTTAGAAACGCGCTTTTTAAAGGAACTTGAGGATAGCGGGCACATAGCGAAACTATACGGAGAGAAACAGTAAAAAGGGGGAAGGAAAATGGCGTTTTCCGACTTACGGGAGTTTATCACCGCATTGGACAAATCGGGAGATCTGGTTCGGATCAAGAAAGAGGTGGACTGGGATATGGAGGTGGGGGCGATCAGCCGGCGCAACTTCGAACAGTCCGGTCCGGCAATTTTGTTTGAAAAGATCAAGGATTATCCTCCCGGCTACGCAATTCTCAACGGTCCGGTGGCAACCTGGCGACGGGTGGCCATAGCTCTGGGTCTTCCCCCCGATACTTCAGTCCGTCAGCTTTACGCAGCATACGAGGAGCGGCGCGAGAAGAAGATTAAGCCGGTGGTGGTCCAATCGGCCCCTTGCCAGGAAAACGTCATGGCCGGCTCTGAAGTGGACGTATATAAATTGCCGGCGCCCATGGTGCACGACGGGGATGGGGGCCGCTACATCGGAACCTGGGATATCATCATTACAAAGGATCCGGAAACGGGATGGACCAACTGGGGCATGTACCGTTTCATGACTCACACCCAAAACATGCTTACCGGCTGGCCCCAGGCCACAAGCCAGCTTGCTATGATGATGAAGAGCAAGTACCTCCCGCGCAAGCAGCCCATGCCCATAGCCATTGTCATTGGCTGTGAATCTCTTTGTCACATGGTAGCTACGGACCCTTATAAACCCGGAGAGAGCGAAGTTGAATATGCCGGTGGGCTCAGGGGAGCTCCGGTGGAGCTTATTCAATGCAAGACCCAGGACCTTATGGTTCCAGCCCATGCAGAAATCGTCATTGAAGGAGAAGTGCTGCCGGACCGGATCGCCCACGAGGGACCTTTCGGCGAATACCCCGGATACCGCAGCGGCACTATGAGCGAGGGGGTTTTGGTTCAGATCACCGCCATTACCCATAGGAAAAATCCCATTATTACCCTGAGCACCTTGGGCGTCCCGCCTGACGATAGCTCTATTGCCGCCTCTCTTACCGCGGCGATAGCGATGAAGCGCGGGCTGAAGCGGCATGGAGTTCCAGTCAGAGAGGTTTATGTTCCTCCCGAGGGCGTGACGCACCTTATTGTGGTCAGCGTCGAGCGTGGCGGTAGCCGTGTAGCTCGCCAGGTGCTGGATTATTTTACCGCCCGGCGGGTGATGGTCTCCAAAGTGATCGTTGTGGACAAAGATTTGGATCCCTTTGACATGAACCAAGTCATCCATGCCTTTGCCACCAAGTGCCACCCGGCGAAGGGAATCACTGTGGAGCATTACGAGGGGAGAGCCAATGCCTTAACCCCTTGCTTTAGCGCCGACGAGCGCCGCAGGCTAAAGGGGGCATCCGTTGTATTTGACGCTACCTGGCCGGAGGATTGGGAACAGGAAAGCATCCCCGTGAAGTCCGCTTTCGAAACCACCTATCCCGAAGCGGTCAAGAAAAAGGTCCTGGCCGAGTGGGCAAGTTATGGGCTGGGAGGAAAACTATGAAGAAAGAGTATGTGACTTTTGTGCGCAGAATGAGCGATCTCGGCGAAGGGAAGCAAGTGCTCTTTATAAAAGACTTGACTCCCGGTCCGAGGAAGTATGACACCAAGTTAGTTCGGGCGGAACTGTCGCGCCAGCCAGATAAACTCCCCGATGGGGATCTTCTCCGGATTCGTTCCGAGACCGGCTACCTCCACCTTGAACCTTGGGCCATTAAAATCCTGGAGGAGCTGCCCCCCTATGTGCCGGGACAGCCGTGGCAGGATCTCTTTGCGGCCATGAGGCAACTCAAGTAGCAAATTGTCAGGTCCAATCCATGGCTTGGCCTACCCGGCTGACAGAGGAGGTTCTCAGCGACTACTTAAGTCAAGGGGCTTGGGAGCTCGCCACGATCTCCGACCACTGGGACCAGAACGCGGATCGAAATCCGCAAGGCATTGCCGTTACCGACGGGCAGCAGGGATTTACCTGGGTTGAGGCCAAGGTTTGGACTGACCAATTGGCCTTAGCCATGGTCCGCCTTGGATTAAGGCGGGACGATGTTCTCGTAGTCCAGCTTCCCAACTCTGCGGAGCTGCCTCTCATAAGGGTTGCCTGCGAAAAGGCCGGGATACTCTGCCTGCCGGTGCCGCGCACGCTGCGCCAGGCTGAAATGCGCTTCTGTCTCAGATTCACGGAGGCGGCAGCCGTCGTGGCGCCATGGAACTATCGGGACTTCGACTATTTCGGGATGATCCGTGAGTTGCAGGGAGAGATGCCCCACCTGCGCCACATCCTGGTTCCTGGAAAGGAAGTGCCTGCGGGGGCGTTTTCTCTGCATGAGCTTGCCTGTCATCGTCGGGAGGAGAAAGGAGACCTGACGGCGCTGGAGGCCCGGCGTTATAAGGCCGCAGAAATTTCTCTTATAAACTCGACCACCGGAAGCACCGGCCTGCCTAAGTTTGCCGAGTACACTGCGGCCGCGCGGCTCCTCTACGGTCGCAGTTACATAGATGTACTCGGACTTACGGAGCAGGATGTCCTTGCGGCCCTCTCACCGGCGGCGGGAGGCCCCAATATTCCAGTTTATTTCTCCGCCCCACGGATCGGAGCCAAGACAGTCTTTCTAAGACACTTTGAACCCAAGGCTGCTTTTGAGCTGATTCAACAAGAAAGAGTCACGCTTGCTTGTGTGGTTCCCGCCCAGTTGGCTATGATGATGAGTGACCCTCATCGCGACCGCCATGATCTTTCTTCCGTGCGATTTTGGCTTAGCGTAGGCGCGCCCCTGGCGCCGAATCTAGCCCGGGAGGCCGAGGACAAGCTGGGTGGTATCGTGCTTAACACTTACGGCGCCGTTGACTGGGGTGGCGTGGTTTTCACCTCCCCTCTGGATCCTCCGCAGGCGCGCTACTTTACTGTCGGCAGGCCCCGGGTTGGCACTGAAGTGCGTCTTGTAGATGAAGAGGGCCGGCTCGCCGCGCCGGGACAAGTTGGCGAACTGCAAGGCCGGGGTCCCAGTTGCTCCTCAGGCTACTACCGCAACCCGGAAGCTACTTTGAAAACGTGGACTTCCGACGGGTGGTTTCCTCTGGGAGATCTCGGTCAGTGGGACGATAATGGAAATCTCGCCCTCTTAGGACGGAAGGATGAGATGATCATGCGGGGAGGTCAGAATATTCAGCCCGGTGAGATCGAGGATCACCTTCTGGCCCATCCTAAGGTAAGACAGGTAGCTGTCGTAGGCATGCCTGATCCAATCATGGGCCAGAGGGTCTGTGCCTACGTGGTCCCCCGGACAGAGGGCGGGATAAGATTGGAGGAGATCGTCTCTTTCCTGCGCTCTAAAAAACTCGCCCCATACAAGCTTCCGGAGCGTTTAGAAGTGCTAAATACATTTCCTATGGTCTCTGATACCAAGGTTAACAAGCGTATTTTGACGGCAGATATCGCTGAGAAACTGAGACAAGGAGTGTGAAGTGTTTGACAAGATTTTGGTATGTGAGCGATATTCCGTACAGTTATAGTTTTTAACGGGCCAGAGAGTTGCCGGTCATAGGCGGCCAGAAATTGCCACAGCTCTTGCGGCTCACTTATTAGGCATGGCTCGATTCTTTCTTTGATATGGGACTTCTGGACGCCATCGAGAAACTGATCAACGAGCGCGGTTCTGCAGCTATTATGCGTGAGCGACTCGCTTTGATCCGAGAGCAGGCGCAGGTGCTCGAAAAGCAGATAGCTCAGCTTCAGCAGGAGAACGCCGCACTCAAAGACCGGGTTTCCGACCTTGAACGTCAGGTATCTTCGGCGGCGGCATCGGCCGAGTTCATCGAGTGCCAGGGCGCACTTTTCAAGCGGAAGCCCACCGGGGGCTATCACCTAGCGGTATATTGTCCACGATGCCGCGGCCCCATGATATCTTTGGAAGACGAGATTCCGTTTCATTGTGGGCCTTGTGGTGTCAGCGTGAATTTCACCGGGCGGAACTTGCGGAGTGTTATGGCCGAACTGCCATGACTGTGATGCCTAACTCGCGATAGGAGCCGACTCGCTACGACCCGCGCCCCACTGCCACCTGCGGCTCAAGCGCACGCCGTTAGGCGTCTCTGATCGGTCCACTTGTTGGGGAAAACCGGACGATGCGACGCAATTCAAACCTCTTTTCTCGACTCTGCTCCTATAGCTTCAACAAACAGAAGCTAAGCAGGGAGAATTTTGTAACCGAAGTCATAGCTCATCTTTTCAATACGGATCGAGCCTTCCGCCGCCATTTTCTTAACGCACTCTTGCGGGACGGACGAGTGCGTCGCCGCTTTAGCACCGCGCATGCACAGACACAGGTGTCCTTCCCACGATGCATTATTGATCTACTTCTCCAGCCTCGCAATCGCAAACCTCTGTTGGTAGAGGTTAAGATCACCGCCGGAGAGACGCAAACCAAGATTCACGGCAGTGGCTCGGTCCCTCAGATCAAGAAGTATCTTAGACTCAGGCGTGGTCTCGTCGCTTATCTGACATCGCTACAAACTCCGGAGGCCGATGTTAGGCATCAGCGGAGATATTTAGGGCAATTCTCTATCGAGGATTTGCAACAGCGTCTTGCACACACCAAGAAGCTGACTCCGATCGGTCGGGAATTCTCCGAGTTCTTGGAGGAACAAGATATGGCACATCCGAAACCCTTTACTTCGCGGGAAATCCGATTCTCTAAGGATGCGTTTGCATTCGCAGATAAATGCCAGCACCATTTAGATGCAATTGTCTCCAAATTTGGCGATGATTTTCGGCGCGCGCTGAAAACGAAAGCGCGCTTTTCGAAGGCTACTTTCAATACCCGTTGGAAAAGTTCCTACGTCTACCTTAAGGGTTTCCGGAGATGGCCGTTTCGTGGGGCTGGATTCAGTATTGACCCCGACTCTGGAAAAGCGTCTTTTTCAGTCTGGCTGAGAGTCCGCAATGAAGACGGAGCCGAGGCGATTCCACGGAAGGCAGGTTTCTTCAATGAGGGCGGATTGCTAGATTGGTATGAGAGTATCGAGTTAGGCGGAGGACCGGCCGATAGGAGACGCATGCACAAGTGCGTGGACAAGGCCGTCGCGAAGCTGAAGAAGGCGATTTAGGGAAGTCAAAAGTCAAGGGGGTCAAGTCCGTTCTTGGCTCTTAACACATCCGGCAAGATCGACTAGACGGTCTTCATGGCTCGTCTACCGTGGGAGTTCGGGGCCAGCCTAACTCTATATCGCTGCTATATCGTTGTATCGCTCTGTATCGCTTTGTCGGTTTACGCACTCTGATATATAATTCTCTAGCTCTGAGGCTTTAGAATGCAGCGCACAATATTAGATCCTTTCAAACGGCCCCTTGCAATCAAGTGGAAAAAAGAAGGTGACGAATGGATTAACCATCTCGTTGAATTCTTTGCTCCACTAGGGATAACAGGTAAGTCCTTAAGGCTATCCCAAGCTTCTGAAGACATTAGCACTCCACATGTGGAATTTGTCCCTATCCCGGAGAACTTAAATTCCCGTCTACTAATTATACCTTTGAAGGATGAGATATATGTGCTGATTAAGAGCGAAACGAGTATACCAGAAAAAGAACTGGAATCTTGGCTTTTGGGCATCAAAACAGCAGGAAACCGTATTGGACACGGTCATAAAACCTTTTCTTGGGCTGCCGTGATTGGTCCTTCTCCCGGTAGTGAAAGCGGAAGCCAATCGCTGGATGCAGCAGTATCGGTCGGTCCATTTCTACTTCGGCCGGCTGGTGTACTCTTCGCAGAATATACAGAACCGCCTGCCCCATCTCTGCTCGCTCACAGAACCTTTTGGTCTTGGCCAGTCATAGTTGAGGGCAAGTCAAGAGGATATAATTGGGAGGTCGCCCGTAGGGCTGCAACCATTGATCTCCATAGGTTGTGTGGCTTGCTCTCGGTAGCCTGGGACAGATTGTGGGTGCTCAGAGACCTCCCCCTACCAAGTGAACCAGGTATCAAGACAATTCCGAAACAGGAAGAACCACAAATTAACGAGAGTCAAATTGAGACCACAGTAACGACGCTACCCTACTGGATCGAATCTGCGTGGAAATTAATTCAAGAGGATCCGGTATTGCTAGATGCTATTAATGCATATCAGGAGGGTCTGAAACTTCATCCGGATCACCCGTCGTTTGCGTTGATTGCTCACGTCGCTTCCATTGAGGCTATTGGTTCAAAGCTTTATAAACCAGAGCGATGTAAAAAGTGTGGCAGTATCATTGGTAGCACTGAACGGTTCCGAACAGCCTTACGTCTAGTTATTGCGGAAGACGAGGTTCGGCGCCTGACCAAGGCTGTATACCCGCGCCGGTCGGGTACAGCCCACAGAGGGCACCTGCACGGGACCGAGAATACATTTGGAGCAGTATTTTTCAGCTTCTTCGGTACTCTAATCCAACCGTCCCCCCTCGAATTCACCTGGAATATTATTCGAGGAATACGGCAGGTGAACAAGGCTATACTGAAAGGTTTCTTATCGGGCCAGCTTAAGAACTGATTAGAGAAAAAACGGTGTCAGGAAGCTTTTTGATTCCCCTTGGTTGCCACGCTAAGGTTGCGCCGATGCTTTCCCCAGACAGCATCTCTTATACTTCTTCCCGCTGCCACATGGGCAAGGATCGTTGCGGCCCGCCTGGGGAGATGCCTTGGCATCCTCGGCCTGCACCAGCTGCATCAACCGCTCAACGGGCTGGCCCTCGCGCCACAACGAAGCTAGCTTTTCCAGGCTCGCCCGGCTGTGGGTGAAGAAGCGCTTGAATCCCGCGCACAGGTAGTTCAGCCCCTCTTCGCCATCCGGGGTTCGGATGATACGGTCCTTCGGGCAGCCGCCATTGCACATGGCGCGAACCTCGCACTCCTGACAATAGCGCGGCAGCGTATCTCGCTTGGCCTGCCCGAAATTTCTCTGCGCCGCGCTCTCTATCATCTCGACCAATGGAGTCTCCTGGATATTCCCAAGGTGATATTCCGGATTGACATAATGATCGCAGGAAAAGAAGTCCCCGTTATGTTCGACCACGGGGACATCGCCGCAGGTCTCGCGGAAGATGCAAAGCGCATGCTCCAGGCCGAGGGCCGGCGTCGCGGCTTCCTCGAAGATTTGGATAACGATCCGCCCGACATCCTGGCGCACCCACTCGTCGAAGATAGCGCACAGAAAAGCGCCGTAGGCTTCGGCCGGAGGCGTATAGTCGCTGACTCCGCGCTCGGTGCCCGGCGCCGGCTCGACCACGGGAAGAAACTGCAAGTACTCGGTCCCGATCTCCTTGAAGAAGCGGTAAACTTGGGTGGGGTAACGAACGTTCTGACTATGGACCACGCAAAGCATGTCCACCGGGACCTTGTGCCGCCATAAAAGCCGAAACGCGCGCATTATCTGTTTGTGGGTGGGCTTCTGTCCCTTGGTCACGCGATAGCCGTCGTGAAATTCCTGCGGACCGTCGAGGCTCAGCCCTATGCGAAAGCCCTCCGCCGCAAAAAAACGGCACCATTCTTCATCTATCAGCGTCCCGTTGGTCTGGATGCCGTTGAGGATCCGGTGATCAGGGCCCCGGTGCTTGCGCTGGAGCTCCACTATTTTCTGAAAGTAATCGATTCCCAGGATGGTCGGCTCTCCGCCATGCCATGCGAAGCTGACCAGCGGATTAGGAGAAGCTTCGATGTGCTGGACAATATATTTCTCCAGCAGATCGTCGGCCATGCGGAACGACTCGCCCTTGGGATAGAGGAATTCTTTCTTCAAGTAGTAACAGTAATGGCAATCCAGGTTGCAGATAGCGCCGATCGGTTTCGCCATCACCTGAAACTCGCGGGAAGCTTTGGCCGTTGCTATATTGTCCATCCCTGGAAGTCCTGTAGAAATTGCCATATGAGATCTTAGAAACTATCCAATAATAGCCTCTTATGTCAAATCTATCACATTTTTCCTTGTCCCGGTCCGAAGTCGTAGTACAATAGAACTTGGATCAAAGCTTTTATCGTCCGGTTCGGCATTACGGGGAAACAACATGAAAATAATATGGAACGCACCACCGATGAGCTGAAGGCCCAGGGACGGCCATCGAATCACCCGCTGATTGATGCCAATCTCGGCCCCCTCCAGCGCGACATCACCCTCGCACGCGAGGGGGTCCAGAAAAACCCGCCGAACTATTTCCTGGTCGGCTCTCTCACCTGCGCCTGTATCTACTGCACAGCGGAAGCGGGTGAGAGAAAAAAGGATCTCTGTATTAGTTTGTCCCGGAAGGATACCGGGGTTCAAGAGCCAAAGACGTGCAAGAGGCGCCATCTCCCGCCCGCGGGTTCATCCACCCAACGTACCAGCGCAATCAAGTTGTTCTGAAAATCAACCAGACGCACCAATTTTTCTTTTTCTTTGGGCGCGCCCAGTCCGGCCAGCGCCTCCTGCTGACCCATCCGGAGTTTGGCCAGCCAATGGTTGTCGAAGCGAAACTCGCGCAGGAACGCCAGGGCTTGATTCAAAGAGATCAGCGGGACATTCCCCTGATCCCTCAGCATCTCGACCGCGCTCAGCGGAACTGCTTGCTCCAACGTGAGGGAACCGCAGGAGAGACGTCGCAAATTTTTAAGGTGAGCCCCGCAACCGAGGAATTTCCCCATATCTGCCGCCAACGTCCGGATGTAAGTTCCCTTGGAACAGGTAACTTCTATCCCCATCTCCGCCGGGCCCGATTGCCAAAGCCGAAGCCGCTCGATCCTGATCTCCCGCGGGGAACGGGGCACGGTTCGCCCCTCGCGGGCAAGCCGGTAGAGACGCACGCCTCCCCTTTTAAGGGCTGAATACATGGGAGGGGTTTGTGCCAGAGTTCCGGTGAAGGCTTCCTGGAGCCTCTCGATCTCATTCTCACCCAGGCAAGGAACCTCATGTTTTTCTATAACCTTACCCGTTGAATCCTGAGTATCCGTCTCCACCCCCAGGGCAATCACGCCGCTATAGCTTTTTTGCGCAGTCAGAAAGATATCGGCGATTTTTGTCCCATCATTGATCCCCAGAGGGAGAAGACCGGAGGCAAAGGGATCGAGGGTGCCCAGGTGTCCCACCTTCTTTGCCCCGAGAATCCCTTTCACCTTCTGAACCACCTGCGCAGAAGAGGGGCCCTCGGGTTTGTCAATTAAAAGGATACCGCTTTGCATGATTTAACTCGCTTCGTTGGCCCGCTTCACGGCCTACTCGGGGCGCCTGGGGGCGCCTTGAAGGGCCGATGCACCGGACGAGGAGGGCCAAGTGTACCTCAGAGATGCTCATAGTAGTTTGGCGAGCGTAAGAAGACTGTATTGCATCGGCCCAGAAAGGTACTTCCAGGCGGCCTCCCTCTTATTTTATTGCCCCTGGGCTGAGAGCTACTTCCCCTCGGCCTTTTTTCAACTCTCTTTTTTAACCTGTTTTAAAAGCTCCTCGATGCGCTGGGCATGATCTTGGGTTTCATCGTAAACAAACTCGATTGTCGGGACAAATCGGAGCTTCAGCTCTTTGGCGATCTTGGCGCGGATAAAACCCGTGGCGCTCTTTAAGCCCGACAAAACCTCTGCCTTCTTTTCCCTATCTCCCAAAAGGCCGAAAAAGATCCGTGCGTGGCGCAGATCTTTGCTCACCTCGGCCCCGGTGAGAGTGACCGGTCCAATGCGAGGATCGCTGACCTCCTTGGCCAGCAATTGGGAGATCAATTCCAGAAGGAGGTCTCCTACTCGATCGGAACGCTTATAATCCATTCTGATTTTTGATTTTAGATTTTGGATTCAGCAGTAGAAAGACTCTATTTCGGATTCCCCTACTTGGGCAAGGCCCAAGTCCTCGACAAAATCGACGACTTTCTGAAGCGTCGCCTCAACAACCTGCCGGCTGCTGCCAACGACGCAAAAACCCAAGACCGCGCTTTGCCAGAGATCCTGATCCCCACATTCAGTAACGGAGATATTAAACTGGTGGGATACCCGCGCTTGGATTCTCCTGAGGACTCCCCTCTTTCCTTTCAGGGAGTGGTTTTCCGGGAGAATAAGGCTAATTTTCAGAACCCCCACGATCATGGGGAAAGAAGCCGATTGAGGATGCTTTCTTGCTATCGCTTGTCTCCCGCCGAGGCCCGGGATGCCTCGCGTCCGCCGGGCGTTGGACTGATGCGCCGGATCACCGGCGCTCGTTCATAAGCCTCGATCACATCCCCCTTCTTGATATCTTGGAAACCCTCGATACCGAGACCGCATTCGTATCCTGCCGAAACCTCGCGCACGTCCTCTTTAAAACGCTTGATGCTCGCCAGCTTCCCCTCGTGGACCACCACCTGATCTCTTAACAACCGGATCAGGCTGGAACGCTGGATTTTTCCGTCGGTAACAGAGCAGCCCGCTACAGTTCCCACGCCCTGGATATTGAACACCTCGCGGACCTCGACACGCCCATGGATTTGTTCCTTGTAGGTCGGTTCCAGCATGCCTTCCATGGCGGCTTGAAGATCCGCGATGGCCTCATAGATCACGGTGTAGAGGCGAACATCCACCCCTTCCTGCGCCGCCAGAGTCGCCCCTTTGACTTCCGGCCGGACATTGAAGCCGATCACAATCGCATTAGAAGCGGCGGCCAGAAGGACGTCGCTCTCGGTAATGCCTCCCACGGAACCATGGATCACTCTGAGCTTCACTTCATCATTCGAAAGGCGGTTCATCGCCTCTGCCAGCGCCTCTACCGAGCCATGCACATCCGTTTTGAGCACCACACGGAGCTCTTTGACGTCCCCTGCCTTGATCTGATCGTAGAGATCTTCCAGAGAAATTTTGCTGGTTTTGACCAGCTCCGATTCCCTCCGTTTGCCATGCCGGTACTCGGCGACTTGCCGGGCCTTAGCCTCATCGGTCAGGGCCACAAAGGAATCCCCCGCCTGGGGAACCCCCTGAAGTCCCAGGATTTCCACCGGAGAAGAGGGTGGGGCCACCTCGATCTTTTGACCCTTATCGTCGATCATCGCCCGAACCCTGCCGTGAAAAACGCCGCAGACAAACGAGTCCCCGACGCGCAGCGTTCCCTCCTGAACCAGAACCGTCGCCACCGGCCCCCTACCCCGATCCAGCTTGGCTTCGATAATTGTCCCCCGCGCCAGCTTATCGGGGTTAGCCTTGAGCTCAAGAATGTCTGCCTGGAGCAGAAGCATCTCCAGCAGATGAGGGATCCCCTCCTTAGTCTTTGCAGAAACAGGGACAAAAGTCGCGTCACCGCCCCACTCTTCCGACATTAGGCCATGTTCGGAGAGACCTCTTTTGACTCTCTCCATGTTGGCGTCAGGCTTGTCGATTTTATTGATAGCTACAATGATCGGGACCTCGGCAGCGCGAGCATGGTTGATCGCCTCAACGGTCTGCGGCATCACCCCGTCATCTGCGGCCACGACCAGCACCACAATATCTGTTACTTTCGCTCCTCTCGCCCGCATCGCCGTGAATGCCTCGTGTCCAGGGGTATCGAGAAAGGTCACTCCCCTGCCGTCCACCTGAACGTGGTAAGCGCCGATATGTTGGGTAATGCCGCCGGCCTCCTGGGCGGTAACGTTGGTGCTCCTGATAGCATCGAGAAGCGATGTCTTGCCGTGGTCTACGTGTCCCATGATCGTCACCACAGGCGGCCTGGGCTGGAGAGAGGTTTCGGACTCTTCGACCTGGTGTTCGACTTCTAAGGCGCTTTCGACGTCGAAGGCTACGTTCTCAACCTGGTGGTCAAACTCCGAAGCGACAAGGGTGGCGGTGTCAACATCGAGGATCTGGTTGATCGTCGCCATCATTCCCAATCCCATGAGCTTCTTGATCACCTCTCCCGCCTTGACGCCCATGATCCTGGCGAGGTCACCGACGCTGATCACCTCCGACATCTTGATAACCCGCTTGCTGGCTTTGGGGACCGTAATCTCGGTCTTCTTCTGTTCTTTTCCGGGAAGCGCTCTCTTCTTTTTGGGAAACCGTCCGGAGCGCAGTTCGCGTTCTCTCGACTCCAGCATATCCTGTTTTTTGACAATCCGCTTTTTGTGCCTGACGGCCTTCGACGGCTTCCCCACCTCCTCAACCGGAACGGCTACTTCTTTCCCTGGGACCGGGACCACCCTGGCAGCCTTCTCTTTATCGATGAGTGGACGACCAGGCTGAACCGCCACTGGACGTAGAGGCACCAAAGGTGGTGGGGCTGGAACTCTCGTTGTCCACTTTAAATCGATACGACCGAGAATCCGCGCGCCTCTGGGGGCCTCTTCCGGTACCGGGGCGGTTTTTTCTACTGCCGGTGCTACTCTCTCCTCGGGCTCCACCGATGGCGGGACGGGAACGGCCTCCACAGCTTTGGCTTCGACCGGCGTCGCCTCTTCTACAGGCGGCTCCTCTCTGGCGGGTTCGGGAACCACTTCAACTTCGGCAGGGGGAGAAACTATTGAAACAGTCTCAAGAGGGGTCTCCATTTCGACGGAAACCTCCGGGGATTCCGCCTTGGCCGGAATACCTTGGGAAATCACTTCGACACGGCTCGTACGACGCCGGATCACATTAACGCGAACCCTTCGCTCTACGATTTTCTCGCGCGCCTGGATCTCCCCCAGGCTCTGATCCTCCGCCGTTACCACTCGATCGGCTACGACTTTCTCTTCACCTACATGGACCTGAGGCTTTGCCGGCGTCGCCAAGGCGGCGCGGATGCGGGCCGCCTCGTCATCTTCAAGCGAACTCTGGGACTTTTTCCCTTTGATCCCCATCTTCTCCAAATGAGCGATGAGATCCTTCGGTTCGATCCCGAGATCCTTGGCTAATAAATGGACTCTTGTTTTTACCATCTTCTATTCCCAGCGCCGATCACGCAAAGTCAAAATCAGTTTTTCTCTAGCCTTGCGGCTGACCTCCGAATGAAAGGCTCGATAGAGGTTCTTTTTATGCAAAAATGCCCTCCAGCATGCCTCCATCTTATGGAGATAGCCCCCTCGTCCTTTCTCCAGCCTGTCTACCCGCAGCCCCCCATCGCCCTCAACAACGAGGCGCAAAAGCGCTTCTTGGTCATCCTTAGCGCCACATCCTAGACAGGTCCGTCGAGGACGATGGTCTCGTTTCAATAACTTTCACCTAAGCTTCCTGATGATCCTTATCTTCAGTCACGTCGCCCTCAGTGGCGGGAGCTTCCGCCGTTGCTGCCGTCGTTGCTTGCGCCGCTGCTTGCGCCGCTGCTTCCGCCGCCGCTTGCGCCAGCGCCTTTTGCTCTTCTTCCTTTCTCCGCTTCTCCGCTACGTACTCCCGGCTGGATTTATAGATAACCTCGGCCTTCTCAGGGCCGATCCCATCGACGTCGAGAATCGTCTCCAGGTCGGCCTCGGCCAACTCCTCCGCCGATTTAAATCCAGACTGGTACAAGAGTTCGGCAACCATGTCGCTAATGCCGGGGACGGCGCCGAGCGAGATCCGCGCACGGCGGGTCTCCTCATCGGCCTCGGATTCACTGCGGACATCGATCCTCCATCCGGCCAGACGCGACGCTAGACGGACGTTCTGCCCTTTTTTCCCGATGGCCAGAGAGAGCTGGTCATCAGGTACGACGACCTCCATATTGTGTCCCTCGTCGTCAATGATAATCTTTGATACCTTCGCCGGGGCCAGCGCACGACAGACATACTCCGCCTGATCCGCCGTCCAATGGACAATGTCGATTCTTTCTCCCCGCAGCTCCTGAACCACCGCCTGCACCCGCGTCCCCTTCATCCCCACGCAGGCCCCTACCGGGTCAACGTCCGGATCCCTGGAGGAGACGGCGATCTTTGCCCGGCCTCCAGGTTCCCGCGCAGCTCCCTTGACCTCGACGATCCCCTCGTAGATCTCCGGAACCTCCTGCTCAAAGAGCTTTGCCAACATGCCTGGGTGGGTGCGCGAAAGAACGATCTGCGGGCCCCTGCTGGTCATCTCCACAATTACGATATAGGCGCGAATCCGATCCCCCTGGCGGTAGCGCTCCCGGGGGACCTGTTCCTTCTCCGGGAGAATCGCATCCGTTCTGCCCAAGTTCACAATAATATTCTTCTTTTCAAAGCGCTGCACAATCCCGTTGACCAGTTGCCCTTCGCGTCCTTTAAACTCGTTGTAGATGATCTCGCGTTCCGCATCGCGGACTCTTTGCACGATGTTTTGCTTCGCCGCCTGTGCGGCAATGCGACCGAACGAGCTGGTATCCAGCTTGCTGAGAAGCTCGTCGCCGACCTCCGCATCGGGGTCGAGCTTTTCTTGCGCCTCTTGCAAGGTAATCTCAACGCTGGAGTCCTTGACCTCCTCAACTACCAGCTTGGCCTCAAAAAGCTCCACCTCCCCGATTTCCGGATTATACTGGGCCTCGATCTTTTTTTGATGGCCGAAGGTCTTCTTGGCGGCCGACACCATGGCATTTTCCAGCGCACTGATTAGAATGGCCTTATCAATGCCTTTCTCTTTACTCACCTGTTCAATGACGCGGTTTAAATCTTGCTGCATCTTTATGTACCCCAATCGTGTTCGTAATTCGCCTTCTCAATGACAGAAAGGGGTATGGTAAACTCGGCCCCTTGCTGCGAGAGGACAATGCCGCCCTCTCGAACCTCTCTGAGAAGCCCCAAAAAAGATCTCCTGCCTTCGATCATCTCCCGGGTCCGAACCCGAACCCTCTTGCCGATAAAACGACGAAAGTGCTCCGGTTTCTTGAGCACCCGGTTGATGCCGGGCGAGGAGACCTCCAATGTATAAGGCCCCTCCACGGCAACTTGGTCATCCAAAAGATCGCTCAGCCGGCGATTGACTCGCGCCAGATCGTCAACGTTCGGGCCTCCCTCTTTATCCAGGTAGACCCGAAGCACTCGACCCCCTCTGCCTCCCTCACTGCGGAACTCAATATCTACGATCTCCATTCCTTCCTCCACCAGCAAGGGAGCCGCCAATTCCCACACCCGCGTTACGGCCGAGTCCACAGCCATGATACCCCCCAAATAAAAAAGCGGGCAAGAGCCCACTTTGAGTGCTAACGCCTAAAGTGTATAGTATTTTTACCATAGATAAAGAGAAAAATGCAAGGGCCGTTCACCCTCTTGTGTTTTCTTACCGGGGCTAATTTGGTATCATCTCCTTTCCTGCGAGGTCCCGCCATGAAGATCCAAGAAGAAAGACAGAATTCCTCTTCCCAAATTTCCTGGGAAAACATCCTTACAAGCCTGGAAGACGGCGTGATTGTTGTGGACCCCCAGGGAAAACTTTCTTTCTTTAACCAGGCCGCCGAGATGATCACCGATCTCTCCGCCTCCCAGATTCTGCAGCAGCCTTTTGCGCGCCTGTTTAAGAGGAATCCCTGGTTGATCGATATGGTGAAGAAAAACCAATCCCCGCAGCAGGGCAGCACCCGAGGGGAAGGAGATATCTTCACGCAAGGGGGACGTCGGGTTCCGGTGAGCCTCACCATCTCTCCTCTGCGGGACCACTATGGCAGGTCTTTGGGGAGCATTGTACTCCTCCGCGACCTGACACACCGCAAAGAGATGGAAGAGGACTTAAAGCGCGCCGATCGTCTGGCGATGCTGGGGACTTTGGCAGCCGGATTGGCGCACGAGATCAAGAATCCCCTGGGAGGGATCAGGGGGGCGGCGCAATTGCTGCGGCGCGAGGCAGACCGGATTCCTGCCATTGTCCAATATACCGACATCATGATCCGGGAAGTAGATCGGGTGAACCTCCTCATCGAACAACTTCTGGACCTCTCCCGCCCGGCGAAACTGGATTTAGCCCCTCTAAACATCCACGAGCTCTTGGACGACGTCCTGCTCCTGGAGAGACAGACCGTTCAAGAGCACAAAGTGGTGGTGAAAAAACACTACGATCCCAGTCTGCCCCCCATCCTGGGCGACCGTGCGCGACTCACCCAGGTCTTTCTCAACCTGGTGAAGAACGCGCTCCAGGCCATGAAGGGCCAGGGATTCCTGGAGATTACCACGAGGATAGAAACCGACTTCCATATCCGATCGCAAGGCAGGGAGCGTGGAAAATTCATCTGGGTAGATATCGAAGACGATGGGCCGGGGATCAAGGACGAGGATCTCCCCCGCATCTTTTCCCCCTTTTTTACCACGAAAAACAGCGGCACGGGTCTGGGCCTCGCGATCTGCTACGGGATCGTCAAAGAGCACGGCGGTCTGATCCGGGTAGAGAACCGCGAGGGCAAGGGAGCGAGCTTCAAGGTTTCCTTGCTGGTGGCGGAGCAGAAATAAAAGGTTCAAGAGTTATGGAACAGGGAAAGATCCTAATTGCCGAAGACGAAGAGTCGCTGCGCTGGGTGCTTAAGAAGGCCCTCGAGGATGAGGGCTATTGGGTCCAAACGGCCGCCACCGGCGAAGCGGCTCGCGAATACCTGGGCGGGATTCGCTTCGATGTCACTCTCATGGACATCAAGCTCCCGGACGTTGACGGTTTGACGCTCCTCAAGGAAACCAAGGAAGCGGGAATCGATACCGCCATGATTCTCATGACGGCCCAAAGCACCATGCGCAACGCCATCGAGGCCATGAAAAATGGTGCCTATGACTACGTCACCAAGCCCTTTGACCTGGAAGAGGTCCTCGTTCTGGTAAGACGGGCCTTAGAGAGTCGCAAGCTAAGCCGAGACTTCCGTGAGCTTAAGGAAGAGGTCAAAAAGAGATTTGAGCCCGGGGTCAGTATGATCGGCAGCAGCACGGCGATGCAGAAAGTTTACAAGACCATCGGGCAGGTAGTAAATTCGGACGCGACGATCCTGATCCAGGGGGAAAGCGGCACAGGTAAAGAACTTGTCGCCAAAACTATTCATTATAACTCGCCCCGCTGGAATAATCCCTTCATCGCAGTCCACTGCGCCGCGGTCCCGAGAGAACTCATAGAGAGCGATCTGTTCGGCCACGAGAAAGGCTCTTTCACCGGCGCCCTCGAGCGGCGGATCGGCAAATTCGAGCTTGCCGAAGGAGGGACGCTCTTTCTCGATGAGGTGGGGGACATCCCGCTGGATGTCCAAACAAAACTGCTGAGAGTGCTGCAGGACCGCGAGTTCGGCCGTGTGGGAGGAAAGGAGCTGCTCAAGGCCGATGTCCGGATCATGGCCGCCACCAACCTGGATTTGGAAAGGGCCGTAAAGGAAAAACGTTTTCGCGAGGATCTCTACTTCCGCCTCAAAGTTATCCCGATCTATCTGCCCCCTTTGAGAGAGCGCAGAGGAGATGTTTCCTTGTTGGCGGGCTACTTTATTGAGAAGATCAATCGAGAGATGGGAACGGAAATTTCCGGGGTTTCCCCCGAGGCCCTGAAGCTCCTCGAAGAACACCCCTGGCAGGGAAATGTCCGAGAGCTTGAAAACACATTGATCCGGGCCGCGGTCCTATCCCCCGGACCGATCCTATTTCCCAGCGATTTCACCATCCAGAGCAGGCAAGGAGAAAGCTTAACCGAGGTCGACAACCTGTCCCTCGAAGAGATCATCCGCCACAAGCTGGAAGACTACTTCGAGAGGACTAAAGGAGTGGACGTGGATAACCTGTACAATCTCGTGGTGGAAAGGGTGGAGCGGCCTTTGATTGAACTGACGCTGAGAAAGACCCGGGGAAATCAGATCAAGGCAGCCCAAATCCTCGGCATCAACCGCAATACCCTGCGCAAAAAGATCACCGACCTGCACATCAAACTCAAGAAGGACGATGAATAGAGAAGCCGGCGCTGCCGACCGACCGCCCTTCCCTTCCCCCCTCTACGCGATTTTCGATCCCAGCCAAAGCAGAGGGCGTCCTCTTAGCGCCATCCTGCGGGATCTCCTGGCGGGTGGCGTTGGAATCATCCAGCTTCGAGCCAAGGAGACGGCCGCAAAAGAATTTTTGCGCCTGGCCAGGGAAATGCGCGGGCTTACGCGACCAGCGGGTTGTCTATTCATCGTCAACGACCGGCTCGACATCGCTCTGGCCGCCGGGGCGGACGGAGTCCACCTGGGACAGGAGGACCTGCCGCTGGCCATTGCCAGAAAACTGATGGGCCGGGAGAAGATCATCGGGATCTCTACCCACGATCTGGCGCAGGCTAAGGAGGCGGAGCAAGGGGGAGCCGACTATATCGGTTTCGGACCGATCTTCGGGACCTTCACTAAAGACACCGGCTATTCCCCGCGCGGACCGGCCATGCTTAAGGAAATCCGCCAGGCAGTGAAAATTCCCATCGTCGCCATCGGCGGGATTACTGAAAGCAATATATCTCAGGTTCGGGAGGCCGGCGCGGACAGCGCCGCTATCATCAGCGATCTTATGGGGGCGGATGACGTGGCGGATAAAGTAAGAAGAATCCTATCCCTTTCCCCGCCGCAGCCATAATGGGATTATGCCGACCATACACGGCGGGACATTGGTATTCTTTTCTGGACGGTGGTACTCTTGAACGTAGCCCGGAGGTGACCATGAATAGGATAACCGTCACAATCCCAGATGACCGCCTCTCAAAACTACAAGAGATAGCAGCTCGGTTCCAGATAACCCCTGAGGATCTTATACGCGTCAGCATCGACGAATTGCTCGCCCGCCCCGAAGAAAATTTCCGGCAAGCGGCTGAATACGTACTCAATAAGAACTCGGAACTCTATCGCCGCTTAGCCTAGTGCGCTACCTCGCCCTTAACGAAGTTCTAGAGCTTTATCGCCGAATCATGGAACAAACCGGGGGGCTTGTGGGCATCCATGATCTACATGCCCTTGAGTCGGCTCTAGCGCAACCCCGCGCGACGTTTAGCAGTGTGGACTTTTATCCCACGGCAGTCGATAAAGCTTCTGCCCTGGGATTTTCTCTGATCCAAAACCACCCCTTTACTGATGGCAACAAACGCATCGGCCACGCCGCGATGGAAACTTTTCTTGTTTTGAACGGTCTTGAAATAGTTGCTTCTGTGGACGAGCAAGAACAAGTGATTCTCGATGTCGCCTCCGGTAAGATGGGACGCCAGGAGCTGACAGAGTGGCTTAGGGCTCATGTGGTTGAAAAGCCTGCGTAGAAATCCGCTCTGCGATCTCATGGGAACAGAGGATGTAGCGGGGAAAGTAAGGAGAATCCTGTCTCTTTTCCCTTTACAATCCCCATAGCAAAGGGGTAAATTCGGCTCAGCGGTTTAGTCCAACACGTTTTATCCCCAATGCCATGTAGGGGATTCTGTCGAAACTCCGTTGCTTCCAGGCATTACGGATAAAACGCTATACATTAGAACTCGTGACTCATGGATCAGTGGTTAAACGTTGGTGTTAAAGGTGGTGCCAGTTGGCCTAGAGAAGAAACAAAGGTCAACTTCGCAGGCCATGAGCTGATTTTGCGACCGGCTACCAAGAACACTGAGCAGTCTATTCATGTGAACCTTCGAAATATCTCGATTGTTGATGCCATGACCTTGGTTAACCGTTTTCTAAGCGTTTTGTCATGGTGTGACGATCAACCTATGGAGAATCATGGGGGGTGGGCAGGTAACCCAATGCCTGTATCGGTCCCCAGCGAGACTAGGATGGTAGGCTCTTCAATTGCCTTCCCATTCGGCAGAGAGTTAGAGGAAAACTCCAAGGCGCGACTAGCCTTAGCCCTGTTTAGGGAAGGACGAACTGTAAATAGCATCTCCTTCCAGTTTCTAAGTTATTTCAAAATCTTAAACATTTTCTGGAATGACAGATACGTCAATGGAAAAAACGATATAATTGAAGGGCTTAGACAGACCCTGCATAACATCACTGATGAGCAGGCGCAGAAGCGACTTACGGAGATCAAAGACACGGAGGCTGATGTTTCCGCGTACTTGTATCAATCCGGTCGCTGCGCGGTAGCCCACGCATACGCTGATCCGATCATAGACCCTGATGATACATCTGATCTGAGAAGGCTGTCTCAGGACCTGTGGATTATTAAGGCGATTGCGGAATATTTGATAGTGTCGGAGTTGAGAATTTCAAGATCAATAATTGGATGACTCTAACTGCGGTTGCGTGACCGCCTGACAATGACTGCTGAGCCAGAAACCTAAAATTGATATGGGAAGAAGGACAATGAAAAAAGGATATAGGGTACTCGCGGCTGTTGTTTTTCTCATGGCGTTACTCTCTAATTGCGCCACGGTCCAGCCCCCATTCTTAGTTAAGATTGATTCGATCAAAGCGGACAGTTCTGCTGGAAAAAAAACATATATTCTCCTTCCTGGGAATAAGAATACGTCTCCGGATGAGTTGCAATTCAGGGAATTTTCCGGTTACGTTCATCGGGCCTTGTCGGCGCAGGGCTTCAAGCAGGCAAGCAGTTTTGAAGAAGCTGACCTTGCGATATTCGTGGTCTACGGCATAGGTGATCCCCAAGAACATCAATACACTTACTCCCTCCCTGTTTGGGGTCAAACGGGCGTGTCGTCGTCAACCACCTTTGGGACGCTGAGCACATACGGTGGCTTGGGGACCTACTCTGGAACTACTGTGTACACTCCAACCTATGGAACTACTGGATATACAACCCACGTAGAAACATACACGACCTATCCCCGGTATATGCTGCTCGATGCATACGACCTAAATGTTTACAGAAAGGAAAAGAAGGAAGTTCAATCATGGAAGACAACAGTCACCAGTACTGGTTCGAGCGATGATTTACGTCGTGTGTTCCCGGTCCTTGCGGCTGCGTCGAAACAATATATTGGCTCAAACACCGGGAGAAAAGTTGAGATTCAATTGTATGAAACTGACTCAGCAGTGATTGAAATAAAAGGAGTTGTTGTGGGTCAGTCAGAAGTCAAAAAATGAGTTCTAACTCGGCGCTTCAGACCGATCGCTTAACAGCGACGGCTGAGCTTAGGCGTTGAGGCTGTAGAAAAAGGTAGATCGAGAAATTTACAGGAAAAACGACCTCTGTATTTGGCTTTTAAGCGACGATCTCGGATCGAGAGACCATTTTGGTACCCCTAATTCGGACGTGTTTTTACGGGTTGGTACTTTTTCTACAGACTCGTTAGCTGGCAGAGCACAAACCCATGGTCCCTTTCAACTTTGGCCCGGCACAATGGATCGTTTACGGAGCTCAGCGACCGGGCTATCCATCCAAGCGCGTCGACGCCGACGCGGTGAACCAGTGGATACAGTTCATGAAGTCAGCTGGCATTCTAAGAGTGTGCTGCCTCCTTCCCGACGAACAGCTCGAGTACTACAGTCTCGACCTGGTAGCCGCCTATCGTCAGGCGTTCGGTGACCGGAACGTCTGCCACGCTAAGGTCACGGACTATCACTTATGCGACGCTCAAGTTCTGAACGAAAGGATCCTGCCTTTCCTTCGCGAGTCTGAGCGTCTGAGGATGCCAGTTGTAGTCCACTGTTCAGGCGGGTCTGGACGCACGGGCCATGTACTCGCCGCATGGTTGGTCAGAGACCGGGGACTCACTGTGCGAAGGGCTCTTAGTGCGGTCCGAGACGCTGGTAGGAATCCTGAAGGAGGCGGTGCAGTGTGAAAAGGCGACGTACGAAGAGCTTGAGGCCCTATTGACCGGAGCAGATGCAGGCACCGCTCCCTAACATGTGGTGCAAGCCGACGGTCCGCCCCGCAGCTTAGCTGCGGCGTCAGCTGGCACCGAGGATTCTCAACAGAGTCAGCCGAGATGAAATCCTTTTTCGTAGCGGCACTTACGAACCTCCGCATCTCGGGGAGCCTAGGCCGAGGATTGGTACTGGGTCCCGGCTATTTCCTCTGCAACGATCCGGAGCACATCAAAAGTCTGATATCGGCGGATTTCCCGGGGCTCGCCGGAGACCTCGGAGAGAATCAAGGGTCAGGCATGCCTTATTGCTATTTCGGGAAATCCAGGGACGCAACACAGATTCTTGTATTTCCTCTTAGCCGGTGGCCCTGGTCTTGTTGGACCCGAAAATAGTAATATGTTCCAAGAATTCATGTCTAGTTGCTCGGTATTGGCGGTCCGCGGCTTACGCCTGCTCGCCCGGGCTGCTGACCGCGGGCGTTAGGGTCAAAAGCCGAGCGCTATTGGAAGGTGACTCGAAGAGCGCTTTTTGATATATTTCTCAGGTGGAGGTTGAGATGACAAAGCTGCTTCAAAGAGCATTCGAGGAGGCGTCAAAACTACCCGAGGGTGAACAGGATGCACTGGGTCGCATCTTGCTGGAGGAGCTTGCCTCTGAGCAGCGTTGGGAAGAACTCTTTGCCGGATCACACGATCTGCTTGCTCAGCTTGCTGACCAAGCATTGGCAGAGCACCGTGCTGGACGGACTGAGAAGCTTGATCCGGAAAAATTGTGATCTCGCACACCACTGCGCAGTTCCGGAAAATGTTCGCCGAACTGCCGACAGAGGTTCAAAGTCAAGCCCGTCGGGCGTATCGAGTCTTCAGGCAAAACCCAAATCAACCGAGTCTTCGTTTCAAGCCTGTCCATCCTACACGGCCAATCTACTCTGTTCGGATCAACCCTGGGTATCGAGCGGTGGGAATCTTACAAGGAGACGAAATCGCGTGGTACTGGATCGGCTCGCACGCTGACTATGATAGACTTCTTTCACAATGGCGGCGTAGACCCCAACCCTTGGGTTGAGAAGGACGCGGTGGACCGTGCCTCTTATCCAAAACGTTGAGGTGCCTCGGGTGCAGTGGATGTGTAACTGGGGTATGGTGATTTGTAGAAAGGACTGGTACAATTCCTCAACTGACTTCACGGATTATCGCCCAATCGCGGGTCATTGCCAAAGGCAAGCGCATTCGTGATGTCCGACGCTTGGTGGAGACGTATGGGGGCAAATCGTCGAAGTGGGTGAAGAAGAGTAGCCCGCGTTTCGAGATGGGCGTTCATCAGTACGAGTATCATTGGTATGAACACCCCGGTATTGGCCGGGTTGAATTGAAACGGAGGCAGGTACACTCCCGATGATTGTTAAGCTACGGCGAAAGCACGCGCGATATCCGGATCTGACCCGTGGTCTATTGTATGTCGTGATTGGGATTGAGGCTAATGATTTCCGGATTTTGAACGATCAAGGCCGCCCGTATCTCTATCCTTCGCGCCTCTTTGAGATTATTGATCCCTACAAACCAGACGATTGGGTGACAGAACGAGGCGAGGAGGGCGAATGCTACGCCTATCCGTCGCCGCTGAACGCCTGTGGATTTTTTGAGGATTTCTTTGATGCTAAACCGAAGGCGGTGGCCACGTTTTGGCGAATTGTCAACCAGCGTCTTGCTACCGCGACCAGACCAAGGCAACGCGCGGCATCCAGCACCTAACCATCGGCTTAAGACCGACGCCCAGAGCGCGGCTCAGCCGAAACCTTGAGCGTCAACAGCGGCGGTGAGCGAACAAGCCTGACGGAGAAGCGATGAGTTTGGCGCAATGGTTGTACCGTGGTGGGCGCCCCAATCGTCTGGCGAGCGTTCTGAATCGCAGCGCGGCAGCTCTGTACGCCCTGGGGCTACTCCCAAACTATTTAGTGGCCTTGGAGGTTGTCGGCCGCCGATCGGGTCGCGCGATCACACTTCCAATGGTGATGGCTATTGTGGACGGGCAGCGGTATCTGGTGTCAATGCTCGGTGAGAATGTGGACTGGGTTCGCAACGTCCGTGCCGCTGGCGGGCGAGCTGTCCTACGACACGGCCGCCGCGAGGGAGTGCGACTTGAAGAGGTCTCGGTAGAGATGCGCGCGCCAGTGCTGAAGGCTTATCTGAGGCGAGCGCCCGGCGCGCGGCCCCACGTGGCTGTCCACAAGGACGCACCGCTTTCCGAGTTCGAACGGATTGCAGCGCAGATTCCGGTGTTCCGGATGATATGAGCTCAACCAAGACCATCCGGGATTCGGGTAGAGTAGAGGACAGGCTCAACGATCCTTAGGTTAACCCTTGGCTGTATCCGCCGTTTCCAGCTTCGTGCCCGATTAGGGTTGTCCATAGAAAGTCGTCCTGTCCCCCCTCATCAAAC
>Ga0082335_1001677_pt1 | contig 45209 bp, 36 predicted proteins | sample Subgrocontami58m_FD_72375 | JGI IMG/M metagenome (GOLD analysis project Ga0082335, IMG submission 72375) | Subsurface groundwater microbial communities from S. Glens Falls, New York, USA - GMW37 contaminated, 5.8 m (SPADES assembly) (version 2) ...
GGGCAAAAAAAACGCAAGCCGAAGAAAAGCAGGGCCCCGCCAGTCTCGGCTCGCCCGCTGCGGCGGCCGACATGCCGGCGCCAGCCATCGGCCCGCTGCCGGTGGAGGAATTGAAAATCGCCAGCGAAGGCGAGCGGGAGGAAAAACAGGCTGAAGACAAGCAGGTCCATGCCAGTCTTGGCCTGCCCGCGGCAGTGAGCGACGCGACGCGCCATGACGGCGTCAATTTCCCGCAGGCGAAGCAATTTCCTTCAAACGCGGATAACGCTCCCGCGGAAAGGCGCGCCAGCCTTGGCCCCACCACTATGCGGAGCGACGCGCGCAATGCAAACCCCGAGCCTGCCTATGTTCCCCCCGAGAAGACGCGGGTCGCTTATGACGCACCGCCGGTCGCGGAGCAGCCAAAGAGCATCGGCAAGCGCGAATATGTGGACGATACCGTCTATACCGGCCTGGGATCGCCGGAGGCACTGCTGGAGGCGTTGCGGTATATGGGCGCCAATGCAAAAACGCTCGGCCTGCCGCCGACGCTGTGGTGCGCCGATTTCATGAACATGGTGTTGCGCAAGATCGGGATTGAGGCTACCGGGTCACGCGCCGCCCGTTCCTACCTGAAATACGGCCAGAAAATAGACGGGCCGCGCGTCGGCGCTATCGCCATCTTCACGCGCGGGGGGCCGAACAGCGGCCACCTCGGCATCGTGCGCGGCACGGACGGGGAGGGAAATCCCATCATCGTTTCGGGAAATCACAACAACCGGGTTGCTGAGGCCGTTTATCCCAAGTCTCGCGTGCTGGCTTACGTGGTGCCCCGCGAAACGCCGCGCTGAGCGCACACTACGCGCGTCGTCTACCGCACTGAGCGCTTGATTTAGGCCCCGTGACGCCCGCAACGCGGTCGCCCCAGAAGTTTTTATCGTCATGCCCGGCAAACCCCGGGTCACGCCTTCGGCGGACCCGAGTGTAGACTCTTGTGCCGGGCATTCACGTCTTGGACCATGAGCCGAAATGAAACCGTGGACGGCATCAGAACCCGGGATGTTTTCTTGTTATCTTTGGGGGTGACCGGCCAACGTCCGATCGGCGAGAGGCGAAATCTTGCCTTCAATCCCGGCTGAGAATCCCCGCGATCGCCTTGATGCGGTTGCGGGCGTAGACGGGAAGCCCGGCGCTGATGGAATTGCCGGTATTGAAGGAGCTGTTTCCCAGCAGCACCTGCGCGGGCACCAGGTTGCGCAGCACCGGGACGTCTTCATAGTTCCTTTTCATCTCCAGCGTCGTGGCGCTGACCGCAAGCACGACCATGCCCGTCGTAACCGTACTGTCGGGATTGCTCGGGTGTGCCTGAATGATGGCCAGAAACTTGCCGAACCGCATAATCTGGTTCACTGAAAATATATTCTGTTCAAGCACTGCCGCGACCGGCGCATCGATTCCGGTGAGCTTTTTCACCGCCGCTTCGTCGAATTCCCCCGGCGGCAGGACTCTCAGCTCGTTTTCGAACTCGATATAGTCGGAAAGCTTCCTGTCGCTATCCCGCAGCTTATTGGCCAGCGCGATGCCCGTGGGAATCTTGCCTTCCAGCTTGTAGCGGGAACGGATGCACAGCGTAACCGCGCTGCCTTCGCACCACTCCCGCTGCGGGTTCCGGTTGTTCCAATTGCGTTCCTCGTTGAGGATCTTGAGTTCGGAGGGCGTGATGATCTGATGCTCGATCTGGGGGTCGATTTTTTTCAGGAAGGGAAGCGTCGCGTAATGCTTGAGATCAATCGACTCCGCCCGCTTGGGCAAAATGAAACGCGCCTCGGCGATATATAGTTCCAGCTTGTCCTTGTAAGTCGTGGTCATTCCCTCCATCGTCCGGGTGACCGTGGCCTCGGTATAGTTCGGATAGAGAGTCAGAAGCTGCTTTTGCGCCGGCTTCACCCGTCCCCAATCCTCGAAACGGATGAAACCGCTGTTGCCCTCCACGATTTCATTATTGCGGTGGTCGTTGAAGATGATCATCTGCGGCTTCAGGTCAGCAATGGGAAAGCCCGCGACCGACAGCACTTTGACCACCTCAAATTCCTGTGCCTGGGCATTGCAGACCGAAGCTGCGATGCCGAGCAGAAAAACCGTATGGCGCATCCACATGATCATCACCGTCTGAAGTTTTGCCCAAATGAGCACGCGGTTGGCCGGGGCCAATATCTAAAAACGATCTTCCTCGCGCAAAAGCATGCTGTTTGGATTGCGGTTGCCGGGTGGCCGGCTTGGCCACCCGAATAACGAGAATCCCGACGAGCTGGCCGGCGGGGCGTCGTCTACAGATCCGCGAGTTTCGTCCTTCTCAGCAGCATACCTGCTGACAAGGGCATATTTAGTATCCAACACCTTGCCCATGGCGTTGGTCCGGAGATATTCGGTAAATCCGCCGCTGCCCCTGCCGCCCACCTGCACCGGCTGGAGTTTCCGCCGAGCCTCGGACGACGGCGGCGGAAGCGGGGTCTTCGGAGCGTAATAAAGCCAGCTCGCCTGAATGATCGGCTCGGCGATGGGCGCGGCCACCCGGCCGCCCGTTCCTCCGCTGCCAAGCGTGCGCTTGCCGCTGAGATTGTCGTAACCGACCCAAACGGCCACAGTGACATCGCCGGTGAAAGAAACAAACCAGGCATCGTTTTCGTTGTCGGTGGTTCCGGTCTTCCCGCCGATATATTGCGTCAAGTGGCTCAACGATTGCGCCGTGCCTCGGGCCACGACACCCTCGAGAATAGTTCTGAGCTGGTAGAAGGCGACCCGATCGCCGGAGGCGAGCCACGTCGGCGACGGCGTGGGATGGCGGTAGATCGCGCGATCCTTCTGCTCAATGGCCTCGATCGCATAGGGCTGATGATACGCGCCCTCGCTTGCGATGGCCGCATAGAAAGCAGCCAGGTCAATCATGCGTATGGCTTGTGCGCCGAGCACGAAAGGATAGAGCCGCATGCATTCCGGATAGAGATGCGCTTCCTCGGCCAGGTCGCAGACCTTGAATAGGCTTTCCCTCGGGTTCTCGTCGATGGCGCCCTTCAGCAAACGCGCGGTCACCATGTTGCGGGAGTTCTCAAGGGCGCTGCGCAGCGTCATCACGCCTCGGGCCCCGCCTTCGTAGTTCTTTGGGCTCCAATACTGGCCTGATCTTGCGTTGCCCGTGTCCCCGATCGGCGGCAGGGTGACCGAAGCATCCAGCACCAGCGTGTCCGGCTGCAATCCCTTGTGCAAAGCCGCGAGGTAGGTCAGCGGCTTGATGGACGAACCGGGCTGGCGCTTTGACTGCGTCGTGCGGTTGAGCTGACTGAGCGGAAAGGAGAAGCCGCCGACCATGGCCAGGATGCGCCCGCTCTTGTTTTCAAGCACGATGGCGGCGCCCTGCACTTTGGGCCGGACGCGCAATTCGGCGTAGGCGTCGTGCTTGCTCTTGCCGTCGGCCACCTTGACGTAGATCACGTCATATTGGCTGAGCTTGCGGCGATCGACCTCCTTGGGCGTCACGAGCGGCAGTATACGGCCGTCGGCCAGCCCCACCCGCAAGCCGCCCTTGTCGCTGTCGCCGTCGCTGTTTCGCTTGTCCAGCACGATGGCGGGCGTCCAATGCACGTCATAGAGTGGCAGTTGCGCATTCTGCAGGGCGATCTGCCATAGCGACCGCACCACTCTATCCCGCCTGAGCGCGCGAGTTTTCTGCTCCGCGTCGATGCGTTGGATGGCTTGCGATAGATTCGTTTCCGGGCCCTCGAATTTCGTCCGGTCGGCGGCGATCTCGTAGCGCGCGAGCCCCTCTTGCAGCGCCGCCTCGGCTGCCTGTTGCAGTTTCTGGTTGATGGTGGAGCGCACGGTGTAGGATTGCACCGTGAGCGATTGCATGCCCACCAGCGTCTTCGCTTCGTGGGCGAGATGATCGACGAAATGGAAGCCGGTCTGGCGGCGCGGCTTTTCGTAAAGGGCGACGCGCGGCGGCGAGCTCATTGCCTGCGTGAATTGCTCTTCGCTAATCGACTTGTCCTCCTGCATGCGCTTAAGGACATAGGCGAGCCGCGCGCGGGTGCGCACGGGAAAGCGGTCGGGACTGAACGAAGCGGGGCCTTTCGCCATCCCGGCCAGGAAAGCGCCCTCGGCGACGGTGAGGTCGGAGGCCGGCTTCTTGAAATAGGCGTGCGCGGCCATGTCGATACCCCAGGCGCCGCGGCCGAGATAGATAGAATTGATGTAGACTTCGAGAATCTCGTTTTTGGTAAGCGCGCGGTCGAGGCGCACCGCCACGATCATCTCCCGGATCTTACGCTCGTAGCTGACCTCGTCGCCCACCAGCAGGTTTTTCGCCACCTGCTGCGTGATCGTGGAGCCGCCTTGCGGCCGGCCAGGCTCCGCCAAATTTGAGATGAATGCGCGGATGAGCCCGCGCTCATCGATCCCACGGTGCTGATAGAATCGCTTGTCCTCCGCCGCGACGAAGGCTTTCTGCACGTAGTCGGGTATTTCGTCCAGCGACACCCAGACCCGGCGCTGATCGGATTCAAACAATTCGGCGAAACGACCGCCTTTGCTGTCGAGAATCTCCGTCGTCCCCGGCAGTTTGAGCCCCTTGAGCTGCATGTGGTCGGGAAGGTCGGTAACGGTCTTGTTGTAGAATGTGATCACCTCGCCCATGTCGAAGTGCGAGTTCTCTGTCGGTTGATTGGTGCAGAATTCTTTGTAAGCGATGCGCAGGTCGTCGAAATTGATGCCGCGAAAGCTCTTGCTCTCTCCGGCGACGACGGAAGGATCCTCCAGCGCCGTCTCGATCAGCTCGTCGAGCTTGATGTCCTCGAGGTCGAAGGCCTTGCGCATATGCACGCAGCCGTCCTTGAGGATGTCGACGACCTCAGCCTGGTCGTAAACCGGGTCGAATTCCATCTTGATAGCGTCAGGCCGGGTCGTGACTTGACCCAGAGCCAGAGCCGTCGCAAACATCTTGACTAGGATCAAATTCATAGCGTTGCACGCAGACCTGCCGCCAAGCACCCCGACATACACTGGCGAAGCGGCCGTAGCGGGTTTTTTCTATGGCCCGCTGACGGTGGCTATTGAAATTGTAGTCGGATTCTGAAACGGATGCCAGAACATCGGGGAAGGCAGGAAATCTCCAGGATTAATAATTAACGGCGGCGGCAAAAGTTCCATGCCCAACATGCCGCAAGGCGCACAGGTTCGTTAACGACGCGGCTTCCGACGCGCCGTCACGCCACACCCCGGACACAACCTAGCCCTAGTTTGCGACCGGCAGGGGTACCTTGGCCCGCCGCATGTCGCGTGCGATAATGATCGCGAAAAAAGCGGCACGCACATTAATGTTACCGGCCAAATCCTCAGCACCTGCATTCCACTTCGGTTTAGTAATCGAAGTGACTCTCCGCAAAAAGAGAGGGCCCGCCTAAGTTTGCGTAAATTGAGGGACGGCATGACCTGGGGATTTCGGCACACCAATAGCATCGTTCTCGCAGCGGCGTTCACCCTGATTGCCGCGCCGGCGTCTGCTCAAGCCCAGCACCCGCAGTGGAACACGTGCATCGGCAAGGGCGCGTCGACCGCCGCGCGCATCGCCAGTTGTACGGCGGTGATCGAAGCCGGCAACGACAAGCCGCAGAATCTTTCTATCGCCTGGAGCACCCGCGGCGCGGCCTACGGAGAAAAAGACGAGCACGACAAAGCCATCCGCGACCTGGACCAGGCGATCGAGCTCGATCCCAAGAATACCGCCGCCTACCACAACCGCGCCCTGTCCTACATGGACAAGGGCGACCTGGATCGCGCCATTCAAGACTTCGACCAAGTGATCCGGCTCGATCCGAAGAGCTACGCCGCCTACTTCAGCCGCGGCCAAGCATACCACGGGAAGCGCGACTACGAACAAGCCATCCAGAACTTCAATCAGGCGCTCAAGCTCAACCCGCAATATATGCAGGCGGTGCTTCGCCGCGGCATGTCCTATTCCGCCAAGGGAGAGCCGGACCGCGCCGTTCCCGATTTCGACCAGGTCATCAAGAACAATCCGCGAGACGCCGACGCCTACTATCAGCGCGGCATCGCCTACAAAGAATTGCGCGACTATGAGCGCGCCATTCAGGACCTGACGCAGGCCATCAGGGTCAATTCCAACTACGGCGCCGCCCTCAGCCAGCGGGGCATGATCTACGTCGCCAAAGGAGAAATCGACCGCGCGATCGAGGATTTCGACCGGGCCATCCAGATCGACCCCAAGGATCCCGAGGCCTATAACAACCGCGGTCTCGCCTATCGCAACAAGGGCAATCCCGACCGCGCGATCGCGGACTACGACCAGGCGATCGAACTGAAGCCGTCCTTTGCTGTTGCCTATTACAACCGCGGCAACGCTCATTATGACAAGCGCGACCTCAATCGCGCGATCGCGGATTATGATCAGGCCATCAAGATCAATCCGAAATACACGATCGCATTCTACGATCGCGGCGTGGCCTACTACGACAAACGCGAATACGACCGCGCCATCCAGGATTTGAGTCAAGCGATCCAGCTCGATCCCAAGGACGCGCCCTCCTATTACAACCGCGGCATCACCTACCGGGTCAAAGGCGAGATCGATCGCGCCATCCAGGATTTCGACCAGGCGATCAAGATCGATTCGAAGATCGCGGACGCCTATTACAACCGCGGCCTGTCGCACAAGGACAAGGGCGCCGACGAACGCGCGATCGCGGACTTCAGCCAGGCAATCAAGCTGGACCCGAAGAACTCGCTGGCCTTTTTCAACCGCGCCGCCGCCTACGGAGACCGGCGCGACTATGACCGCGCGCTTGCCGACTACGATCAGGCGATCAAGCTCAATCCGAACTACCCTGTGGCGTTTTTCAACCGCGGCGGCATCCATTACGAAAAGCAGGACTACGAACGCGCTATTTTGGACCTGAACCAGGCGCTCAACATCAAGCCGAATTATACGGCGGTCTTCAACATTCGCGGTCTTGCCTACGTGGGCAAGGGCGACATCGATCGCGCCATCCAGGACTTTGACCAGGCGATCCGGCTCGATCCGCGATTCGCGATCGCGTTCTTCAACCGCGGCAAAAGCTATCAAAGCAAGCAGGACCACGACCGCGCCACCTACGATTTTGATCAGGCGATCAAAATCAATCCGAACTATGAAGCCGCCTATCTCAGCCGCGGCATGGCGCACCGCAACAAGCGGGATTTCGACCGCGCCATCGCCGATTTTGGCCAAGTCATCCGGCTCGAGCCGAAAAATGCCGTAGCCTACTACAACCGCGGCTTCGCCTACCAAAGCAAAGGCGAGGTCGACCGCGCCATTGCGGATTTCGACGAGACCATCAAGCTCGATCCGAAATATGCGCTCGCGTTCTACTACCGCGGCAACGGCTATTCGCAGAAGCGCGCTTATGACAAGGCGATCGCCGATTACGATCAGGCGGTCAAGCTCAGTCCGAAAGATACGATGATCCTGCACGACCGCGGGCTCGCCTATTATCAGAAGCGCGATTACGACCGCGCGATCCGTGATTTCGACCAGGCGATTCAGGCCGACGCGAAATTCTCAGTCGCTTTCGACAGCCGGGGCAACGCCTTCTTTGCCAAGGGTGATTATGACCGCGCCATCGCGGACTTTGATCAGGCGACCCGAATCGATCCCAAATTCGCGACCGCCTATGACCACCGCGGCAACGCTTATGCGGCCAAAGGCAGATACGACCGCGCGATCGAGGACTACGACCAGGCAGTCAGGCTCAAGCCGGACTTCGATGCGGCCTTCAATGACCGCGGCATGGCCTATGTCAGCAAGAGCGACATTGACCGCGCCATCCAGGACTATGACCAGGCGGTCAAGATCAATCCCAACAACGATCTGGCTCTCAACAACCGTGGCATGGCTTATGTCAGCAAGGGCGACATCGATCGCGCCATCCAGGATTATGACCGGGCGATCAAGGTCAACCCGGATTACAACCTTGCTTTCAACAACCGCGGCGCGGCTTACGCCAGCAAAGGCGAGACGGATCGCGCCATCCGCGATTTCGACCAGGCGATCAAGCTCAATCCCAGCTTCGACCGCGCGCTCTTCCATCGCGGCAACGCCTATTATGAAAAGCGCGATTATGACCGCGCGATCGCCGACTACGAGCAGGCGATCAAGCTCAATCCAAAGGATGCGGTTGTCTTCAACAACCGCGGCAATGCCTATTACGACAAGGGCGACTACGACCAAGCCATCCGGGATCTGACTCAGGCGATCAAGCTCAATCCCAATTATGACGTTGCCTTCTATGGCCGCGGCAACGCCTATCGCAACAAGGCGGACACCGATCGCGCCATCGCCGACTACGACCAGGCTCTCAAGATCAATCCCAAGTACGCGCTCGCGTATAGCAGCCGCGGCAACGCCTATTACAACAGGCGCGACTATGACCGCGCCATCCAGGACCTGACCCAAGCGGTCAAGCTGAATCCCAAAGATGTGCAAGCCTTCAATGATCGGGGCATCGCCTATGGCATCAAGGGCGAGGTCGACCTTGCCCTCCGGGATTTCGAGGAGGTCATTCGGCTTGACCCCAAGAACGCGGTCGCCTTGAACAACCGGGGCTTTGCCTATCGCGGCAAGGGCGAGACGGATCGCGCGATCGTGGACTTCGACCAGGCCGTCAAGCTCAATCCCAACTACGCGTTCGCCTTCTACAATCGCGGCAATGCTTATTACGACCGGCGGGAATATGACCGCGCGATTGAGAACTTCGACCAGGCGGTCAAGCTCAATCCGAAGGATCCGTTCGCCTTTCATGACCGCGGCATCGCCCATTACAGCAAATCTGACTTCGAGCGCGCGCTCGCGGATTTCGAGCAGCTGACCAAGCTGGCGGACTATGTCCCCGCTCCCAGCCGCGGCGGCGCGAATGAGAGCCAGCGCGGCTACGACCGCTCGATCCAGGAGATGAACGCGGCGGTGAAGATCAATCCGACCTATGCGCTGGCCTTCAACGACCGCGGTATCGCGTTCGCAGCCAAGGGCGAGATCGACCAGGCTATTGCCGACTTCAACCAAGCCATCAAGATCAATCCGGCCTACGCCGCCGCCTTCTATAACCGGGGCAACGTCTATTTCAGAAAGGCCGACTACAACCGCGCGATCCAGAACTTCGACCAGACGATCCGCTTCGATTCCAAAAATGCGGCCGCCTTCAAGGATCGCGGCATCGCCTATTACGAGAAGCAGGACTACGTTCGGGCGATCCAGAACTTCGACCAGGCAATCCAGCTCGATTCCAAGGACGCCATGGCATTCTACAATCGGGGCGTGGCGTATTACGGCAAGGGTGACTACGACCAGGCCATTGCCAACTTCGACCAGGCGATCCAGCTCGACGCAAAAATCGCGCTCGCGTTTCACATCCGCGGCGATGCCTATGCCGCCAAGCGCGATTACGATCGGGCTATCGGAGATCTGGATCAGGCGATCCGCCTCGAAGCCAAGAGCTCGCTCGCCTTCAACGACCGCGGCTTCGTCTACGCCGCCAAAGGCGAGACCGACCGCGCGATCGTCGAGTTTGACCAGGCGATCCGGCTCGACCCGAAGAACGCGCAAGCCTTCATCAACCGCGGCCTGGCCAACACCATCAAAGGCCGGCTCGACCGCGGCATTCAGGACTACGATCAGGCGATCAAGCTCAACCCGGGCTATGCGCTGGCGTTCTACAATCGCGCCAATGCCTACTACGACCAGCGCGACTTCGAGCGGGCGATCCAGGACTATGACCAAGCGGTCAAGCTTGATCCCAATAACGCAACCGTCTTCCACAACCGCGGCAACGCCTACGAAAACAAATACGACTACGACCGCGCTATCCAGGATTACAACCAGGCAATCAAGCTGCGTCCGACGTTTTCCATGGCCTTCAACGACCGCGGCATCGCCTATGCGGGCAAAGGGGACCATGACCGCGCTATCGCCGATTTCGATCAGGCGATCCGGTTCGACGGGAAAAACGCGCTCGCATTCTACAATCGGGGTCTTTCCAGCCGCGCCAAGGGCGACATCGCCCGCGCCATCTCCGACTTCGATCAGGCCATCGCCATCGATTCCAACTATGCGGTGGCCTTCTACATGCGAGGCAACGCCTATGAGAACAAGCGCGACTTCGATCGCGCGATCCAGAACTTCGACCAGGCGATCAGGGTCGATCCCGGCTACACACAAGCCTATTATGACCGTGGCATGTCCTACGGCTCAAAGGGCGACGCCGATCGCGCCATTGCCGACTTCGACCAGGCGGCCAAGCTCGATCCAAAAAGCTCGCTGGTGTTCAACAACCGGGGCTTCGCCTACCGGAACAAAGGCGACGTCGATCGCGCAATAGAGGACTATGACCAGGCGATCAAGCTTGATCCGCGCTCCGCGCTCGCGCTGTACAACCGCGGCAGCGCTTACTATGCGAAGCGCGATTACGACCGGGCGATCGAGGACTTCAATCAAGCACTCAAGATCAATCAGGATTACCTCCTGGCCAATTACAACCGCGGCCTCGCCTATCGCGACAAAGGCGACTACGATCGTGCGATCGCTGATTTCGGCCAGGTGATCCGGCTAGACGCCAAGCACGTTTATGCGCTGACCAATCGCGGCCTGGCCTATCGCAGCAAGAATGACATGGTGCGCGCGCTCGCCGATTTCGATCAGGCGATCAAAGTCGATGCCAAGTTCTCGCTCGCCTACTACCATCGCGGCATTGCTAATGGGCTCAAGGGCGACACCGACCGCGCCATCGCGGACTTCGAGCAGGCCATCAAGCTCGATCCGCAAAACGCATTCGCCTATAGCAATCGGGGTTTTGCCTACCGCACGAAGGATGATGCGGATCGCGCGATTGCGGACTTTGACCAGGCGGCAAAGCTCAATCCAAATTACGACGCCGCCTTCTTTAACCGGGGCAACGTCAACTACGAGAAGCGCGATTATGAGAGCGCGATTAAGGATTACGACCAGGCGATCAAGATTAATCCGAACAACGCCGCGGCTTTCAACAACCGGGGCTTAGCCTATGACGACAAGCGCGACTCCGAAAACGCGATTCCCAACTTCGATCAGGCCATCAAGATTAATCCGAACTACGCCACGGCGTACAATAATCGCGGGTTCGCCTACCGGAACATGGGTGATCGCAGCCGCGCGATCGCCGATTTCGATCAGGCGATCAAGCTCAATGCCGGTTATGCGCTGGCCTACTACAATCGCGGCATCGCCTATTATGACAAGCGCGACTACGAGCGCGCCACGCAGGACTTGAATCAGGCGATCAAGCTCAATCCGAACTATGCCCAGGCGTTCCACGACCGCGGCATCGCCTACTATGACAAGCGCGAGTATGAGGTTTCGATTCCGCAATACGATCAGGCAATTGCGGTGGGCCTGACCTATCTCGTTACGCTGAGTGCTCCGGGCAATGTCTTGGAAAACAGGCGTGACGACAGCCTGCCGCTTCAAGGCATAGTCCCCGCGATCAAGCTCGACTACACCCAGGCGATCGCTATCCTAAATCGCGGCAACATGTTCTTCGGGGCGCGCGACTATGACCACGCCGTTTCCGACTTCGATCAAGCGATCCGGCTGCAACCGACGAATGTGGATGCATGGAGCGGCCGTTGCGGCGCACGGCTGCTGATGGGCGAGATCAAGACAGCATTGCAGGACTGCAATGAGGCATTGCGGCTGAAGCCCGACGACGCCAAGACCCTGGACCGCCGCGGTCTCATCTATCTGAAAATGGGTCAGCTCAAGGATGCCATCGTCGACTATGACGCAGCTCTGAAGCTCGATCCGAAATTGCCGGGAGCGCTGTTCGGCCGCGGCGTCGCCAAGCTGATGAATGGCGATCCGATCGCCAGCAACGCCAATATCGAGGCCGCCAAGGCGCTCAAGCCGACCATTGCGGAAGAATTCGCGCGCTATGGCGTGCGGGCGGAGCCGAAGAGCTTGAACTGACGCAGATCCTGTTCCCATTACTGAAGGATTATCAGTAACATAGGCATGGTGACCGGACCCGAGGCTCAGGGGACTTCCTCGGTCTCCAATACCACGGGCTTGCCGATGTAGTGCGGTAGCCGCGCCTGCCACGAAGCTAAAACGGCGGCGCCGACGACCGCGGCCCCTACCAGCACCGCGGCCGGCGCTCCGATCAGACCCACCGTCAGGCCGCTTTGCACGCGCCCGAGCTGGGAACCGCCGCGCGTCGCCAGCATCACCACCGACATCACCCGCCCGCGCAGAGAGTCCGGCACCAGCAACTGCGCCAGCGTGTTGCGCGTCACGCCCCACACGCTATCGACCGTGCCTAAGGCAAACAAAAGAATCGCCGATAACCAAAGCCATTGCGAGAGGCCGAATGCCGCCCATAGCACCGTATAGATCGCGCCGAGCGTCAGGATCAGACGCCCGTGCCGCTCAACGTGGAAGGCGACCAGCATAGCCATGCCCAACAAGGCTCCGGCCCCCGTCGCGCTGAGCAGCAAGCCCAAACCCTCCGGTCCGGCACCCAGGATGTCGCGCACGACAATGGTGATGAGCGCGGCGTTGTGGCCGAACAGCCCGGTCGCAATCTCCAGCCCCAAGGCGACTTTGAGCAGGGGCGTGCGCCAAACGAACGCCACGCCTTCGGTCATTCCGTGCCGCAAGCTGGGGCGCCGCAGTGTCGCGTTGGCCTGGGACCGTGGCAGACGCATCGCCGCCAGCGCCACCAGCATTCCCAAAAAACTCGCCGCATTAAGGAAAAACGGCAGCGCATAGCCGCCAAAGGCCAAGGCCAGGCCGGCGATGGAGGGGCCGATAAAGCCACCGCCGCGCACCGACACCGAATTCAAGGTGACCGCGCTTTGCATGGAGGAGCGCGGGACCAGGCCGGCAAAGAGCGCGTGGCGCGCCGGCACCGAGAATGCCTGGAGCGTGCCGCTGACGACATTGAGCAGGTAGAGATGCCAAAATTGCAGTTGGCCGGTGGCTGCCAGAAGGCCCATCGTGACGGATGCGACGAGCATGGTCGATTCCGTGCAGAACAGCAGCAATCGCCGCGGCAGGCGATCGGCGATGGCTCCTCCGAACAGCGCGAGCAGAATCGTCGGCGCGGCGCGAAATAGTCCGGTCAACCCCAGCAACAGGGGAGAATCCGTCATTTCATAGATGATCCAGCTGACAGCGGTCAGTTCGATCCAGCTGCCGAGCTGAGAGGTAAACTGGCCGATGACGTAGAAAACGAAGTTGCGTTCGCGCAGGGCCGTCAGGCCGGCTGGCAAGCGGCCGCGCGGGGAAGCTTTACTCATCAAGGGAGCCTCTCAACGAGGGCAATGATTTTGTGGTAAAGCCTGGGAACGTTGACAACGGCGCGCTTGGCAATAGAGCTTTCCATTTTTCTTGCAGCGGGAAGGCGGTTATACCCTCACACGCCGTTTACTGGCAAAATCGCGGCCTAGTCAATCGCGGAGCTTACGCAAGCCTATTGGCGCATTGGTAAGAGAACAGCAAAATGATTTCCGACGAACTTCTCACCCGGCTTGGCAAACTCGATAGCTGCGTGGTGTCGGACGCGCTCGATCGCCTCGGCTTGAAGGGCGCGGTGCTCGGCATCCGGCCCTTGTGGCCCTGTCCGCGTATTGTCGGGCGATGCGTCACGGTCAAGATCAAACCGGCCGGGCTGGAAAAGCCCAAACAGCATCTGTGCACGCCGGCGATCGCGGCGGCGACGCCCGCCGACGTGATCGTGGTGGACAATGGCGGCCGCACCGATGTGGCGGCCTGGGGTGGGCTTTTGTCGCTCGCCGCGCAAACCAAGAAAGTCCGCGGTGTCATTGTGGACGGCGCGGCGCGCGACGTGGACGAGAGCCGCGATCTGCACTTTCCGGTTTATGGACGCGCGGCGGTGCAGGTGACCGCGCGCGGGCGCGTGATGCAGGAGTCATATAACGAGGAGATCGAGTTCGCCGGCGTGCAGGTGCATCCCGGCGATCTCGTCATTGCCGATGGCAGCGGTGTGGTCTTCATCCCGCGGGCCAAGGAACAGGAAGTGATCACCCAGGCGGAAGCGCTGGCGGAACGGGAAACCAAAATGGCCGACGCCATCCGCAGCGGGCGCTCCGTCGTCGAGGTGATGGAAAGTCTTGGCTACGAATCCATGCTGGCCGCAAAGGATAAGTAACCCCGATTTTGATGCGTTGCAGAAATCGACAAGCATTCAAGTTGACACGATCCTCATTTCGGGAGGTTAATGAGCCGCCGGAGGTAAGCAGTGCGTCAGGCGGAAAACGAGTTCCTCACACGGGTTGGTCCGGGCACGCCCGCTGGTGAATTGCTGCGGCGCTATTGGCATCCCGTCTCCATTGCCGGCGAACTCACCGAAGAAAAACCTACAAAGCGGGTGACGCTGCTGGGCGAGAAGCTGGTGGTATTCCGTATGCCACTGGCTCCCGGTGAAACCCAGCCGCGTTACGGCCTGGTCGCCGAGCAATGCCGGCATCGGCTGGCGTCTCTATTCTACGGCCGCGTGGAGGCCGACGGTATCCGCTGCCCCTATCACGGCTGGAAATACGATCTGAAAGGCAATTGCCTGGAGACGCCGCCGGAACCGGCGGAATGGGCGTACAAGAACGAAATCCGCCAGCCGGCCTACCCGGTGCAGAAAATGGCCGGCCTGCTGTTCGCCTACATGGGCCCGGAACCTGTGCCGCTGTTGCCGCGCTGGGACTGTTTGGCGCGCGAGGATGGCAAGCGCTGGGTGACCATCGAGTCGGTGATCGAGTGCAACTGGCTACAGCCGATGGAAAACTCCGTCGATCCGTCGCACCTCTATTGGCTGCACGGGCAAACCGCCGCGCTCGGCCGCGAACTCGGGCAGTATGACGAGAGCCACGAGTTCTTTCCGTTCGAATACGGCATCGTCAAGCGGCGCATCACGCCGGGGAAAAAGCCGGGCGAACCGCCACGGATTGACGAGCATCCGCTGGTCTTCCCGACCATGCTGCGGCATGTCTCACCTGCAGATCGCGGCCAGCAAAATGGAAGATACCGGCATAACATCCAGCTCCGGGTTCCGCTGGATGACACACATACGCAGGTTTATCGCGTCAATTTCATCCCGTCGAACACCGACAGGTCCCCGGCCGATCAGGACCCACCCTACGAATACCGCCCGCTGAAGGACGCCCAGGGCGACTATTACATGGACATCGTAGGGGCGCAGGACGCCATGGCCTGGGAAACCCAAGGCGCCATCACCGACCGCACGGTGGAACACCTCGGCGTGGCCGACCGCGGCATCGTCATGTTCCGCCGCCTTTTGCGGGAGCAAATCGAGATGGTGAAAAAGGGGGGCGATCCCCTGGGCGTCATCCGCGATCCGGCGAAAAACGACATCATTCACATCGAGGTATTCAATGATGTGATCGGGCTCCACCGCGCGGCAGGGAGCGGCGAGGTGCGCGCTGAAGCCTCTTGATATGATCAAGGGACAAAAGATCGAGATCGGCGGCAGGACCGCCTATCAGAAATGGATCGAAGCGCAGGGCATCCCTATTATCCGCGAGTTCTATATCGAAGACCTGCGCAAGGTCGACCTCGCGCCTTGGGACTGGAAAGGCGGCCGTGGCGCCATTCTCAATTTAATCGGGACAGGCAACGTCAATGACGGTTACCTTTGTGATATCCTCCCTGGCAAAAATCTGAAGCCACAGCGTCTGCTGTTCGAGGAAGTCATCTTTGTCGTGGAGGGAAATGGCTCGACCTCCATTTGGAATGACGAAAAAAAGAAAATCACCTTCGAATGGCAAGCAGGCAGCCTGTTTTCGCCGCCGCTGAACACGTGGCGGCAGCACTTCAACGGCAGCGGCACGCAGCCCGCGCGCTTTTTAGCGGTCACTTCAGCGCCGCCGCTAATCAACTTATTCCGCAATATGGATTTCATACTGAACAACCCGTTTTCCTTCAGCGACCGTTTTGGTGCTGATCCCGAAAGTTTTTCCGGCCAGGGCGAGGCTTATCAGCTCAAAGGAAGGCATGTCTGGGATACCAACTTTATCTCTGATGTGCGCAGCCTTCCGCTCTTCGCTTGGGAACAACGCGGTGCCGGTGGCAGCAATATCATGATCGAGCTGGCCGAGAATTCCATGGGAGTTCACATCTCCGAATTTCCGGTCGGCACCTATAAGAAGGCGCACCGTCACGGCCCCGGCGCCCATGTCGTCATCATCGGCGGCCAGGGCTATTCGCTGATGTGGCCGGAGGGAGAGCCGATCCAACGCTTCGACTGGCGCGACGGCAGCGTGATCGTGCCGCCGGAGATGTGGTTCCACCAGCATTTCAACACCGGCAAGACTCCCGCGCGTTATCTTGCGCTCCGCGCGGGCGGGCGAAAATTCCCCCGGCCGTGGGGGGCGAAAGGCTACGGCGTTGATGAAAGCGTGAAGGGCGGCGGGGATCAGATCGAATACGAAGACGAAGCTCCGGAGATACGCCGCCTGTTCGAGCAAGAACTGGCCAAGCAGGGCGTGGTCTCCAGCATGGATGCCGTGACCGCCGCTTGACGCTCTCAATACGGGAGAAAGGCGATGAAAAAGATATTGGCTCTGCTGATGTTCATCGCATTTGCGCCGAGCAGCATGGCGCAGTCGCCCGATTGGCAAAAGACGTGGGACGAAACTCTGGCCGCGGCGAGAAAAGAAGGGAAAGTCGTGGTGCTGTCCCCGCCGGACACGCATGTGCGTCAAACGCTGCCGGCCGCCTTCAAAGCGCGCTTTGGCATCACGCTGGAATATCTCAGCGGCCGCAGCAGCGAGACGGCAGCGAAGATACGCGCCGAGCGCAGCGCCGGCATTTATTCTGTCGACGTGGTGCTGGCCGGGATTCAAACGATGTCCACGGTTTATTACCGCGAGAAGATGCTCGATCCGGTTAAGCCTGTGCTTATCCTGCCGGAGGTGCTGGACGGGTCGAAATGGAAGAATGGGAAACTCTGGTTTGTGGATCCCGAACAGCAATATGTCCTAAGGCTGTTCAACAGCGTGAACGAAGCCTTCACCATCAATACGCAGGGGGTCAAGCCGGAGGAACTGCGTTCCGTGCGGGATCTCCTCGATCCAAAATGGAAAGGAAAAATCTCGTTCATGGATCCGACGGTGTCGGGAACCGGAAGTAATCAGGCCGCGGGGCTTTACGTGCGGTTTGGCGAGGATTTCATCAAGCAGCTGCTGATCGACCAGAAGCCAATGATCAGCCGTGACCGGCGACAACTGACCGATTGGCTCGTGCGCGGCACGTATCCGATCTCTTTCGGCGCCGAAGATGGCGAGATAGAACGGCTCCGCAGGGAAGGCTTTCCCCTGCTGCCGATGTATAACCTCTCAGACATGCCGGGATCGGTCTCGGGCGGCGACCAGGTCGGCCTGCTGAGCAATGCGCCGCACCCGAACGCGGCCAAGGTCTTCATCAACTGGATGGCATCAAAGGAAGGCAGTGAAACTTTTTCACGCGCCTTCAAGATGGTTTCCACGCGCAACGACATCGACGAAAAGAGCTTCCTGCCCGCCGAAGTCATTCCCAAGCCCGGCATGGATTATTTCGATTCCTATGACTGGGAATTCACCGTCACCACCAAGGAGAAGGTCCGGCAGCGGATAAAAGAGCTTCTGCGGGCGCCGTGACATGATCCAAGGACAAAAAATCGATATCGGCGGCAAGACCGCCTACCAGAAATGGACCGGAGCGCAGGGCATCCCTATTATCCGCGAGTTCTACCTTGAAGATTTGCGCAAGGTTGAACTCGCGCCCTGGGACTGGAAAGGCGCGCGCGGCGCCTATCTCAACCTGATCGGCACCGGCGACATCAACGACGCCTATCTGTGCGAGATTGCGCCGGGCAAGAGCGTGAAGCCGCAGCGCCTGTTGTTCGAGGAGATGATCTTCGTCCTTGAAGGCAACGGCACGACCTCGATCTGGAACGACGAGAAGAAAAAAATCACCTTCGAATGGCAGGCCGGCAGCCTGTTCTCGCCGCCGGTGAACACCTGGCGTCGGCACTTCAACGGCAGCGGCGCGCGGCCCGCGCGCTTTCTGGCGGTGACCTCGGCGCCGTTTCTCATCAATCTGCTGCGCAACGTCGATTTCATCCTCGACAACCCGTTCGTGTTCGACGACCGCTTCGACGCCGATCCGGAGAGTTTTTCCGGCGCGGGGGAATCCTACCAGGGCCGCAGGATGCACATCTGGGACACGAATTTCGTGCCGGACGTGCGGACCCTGCCGCTGTTCCGGTGGGACGAGCGCGGCGCCGGCGGCAGCTCGGTCGGCATCGAGCTTGCCGAGAATTCCATGACCGCGCACATCTCGGAGTTTCCGGTCGGCACCTACAAGAAGGCGCACCGGCACGGGCCCGGCGCCCATGTCGTCATTATTGGCGGCCAGGGCTATTCGCTGATGTGGCCGGAGGGAGAGCCGATCAAGCGCTTCGACTGGCGCGACGGCAGCGTGATCGTGCCGCCGGAGATGTGGTTTCATCAGCATTTCAACACCGGCAAGACGCCGGCGCGTTATCTCGCCTTGCGCTGGGGCAGCCAGAAATACCCCCGCCCCTGGATGAAGAAGGGCTACGGGGTGGATGAGAGCGTGAAAAAAGGCGGCGACCAGATCGAATACGAGGACGAAGATCCCGCGATCCGGCGCATGTTCGAGCAGGAATTGGCCAGACAGGGCGCAACTTCGCGCATGAAGGTAGTGGCGGGCGCCTAGGGCCCGCCAAGTCCGCAGGGAGGACGGCGATGAAAAAATTAATTGCTCTGCTGATGTTCACGTTGTTCGTGCCGCAGGCGATGGCGCAGACCGCGGATTGGAAGAAATCATGGGACGAGACGCTCGCCGCGGCGCGGAAAGAGGGCAAGGTGGTGGTTTCGGGCCCGCCGAGCCCGGAGTTGCGGCAAGCACTACCCCCCGCGTTCAAGGAGCGTTACGGGATCACGCTGGAATACCTCGGTGGCCGCAGCAGCGAGACAGCCACGAAGCTGCGCGCCGAGCGGCAGGCTGGCGCTCTCACGGTGGACGTCATGATTGCCGGGATTCAAACCATGGCGACCATTCTCTATCGGGAAAAGATGCTCGACCCCATCCGGCCCGTGCTCGTTCTGCCGGAAGTGATGGACGGATCGAAATGGAAGAAGGGAAAGCTCTGGTTCAGCGATCCTGACGATCAGTATATCCTGCGACTGTCCAACACCGTGACGACGACGTTTTATATAAACACAAGCCAGGTCAAACCGGGCGACTTGCGTTCGGCTAAAGATCTGCTTGATCCGAAATGGAGCGGAAAGATTTCACTCCAGGATCCGACCGTGCCCGGAAGCGGAAGCAACCAGGCTGCTCAATTGTACCTCCAGTTCGGTGAGGACTTCGTCAAGAAGCTCTATATCGACCAGAAGCCGACGATTAGCCGCGACACCCGGCAGTTGACCGATTGGCTCGCGCGCGGCAGCCATCCGATCTCATTGGGCGCCGAGGATCGCGATGCGGAACAGCTGCGCAAGGAAGGTCTGCCGATCGCGGCATTGGAGTTGCCCGATCTGCCGGGACTGACCTCTGCCGGATTTGGCCAGATTGCCTTGCTCAACGGCGCGCCGCATCCGAACGCGGCGAAAGTTTTCATCAATTGGATGGCGTCGAAGGAAGGCAGCGAAATCTTCGCGCGCGCCATGGCCGTTTCGCCCACGCGCAGCGACATCGATGAAAGTTTCCTGCCGCCGCGCGTCATTCCCCAGCCCGGGGTGAAATATTTTGATACCTATGACTGGGAATTCACCGTCACCACCAAGGAAAAAGTCCGCCTCCGGATGAAGGAACTATTGGGGCAGTGATCGCGGGCCGGGGCCACGGCGGCAGCCATGGCCTCCCCCTAGACACCGGGGGTAAACTTTGCGAGGATCGAAAATCGTAAGAGATGTCGAAAATTGCATCACGGCCGCCAAACGATGCCGGGGCTAAGATCGGAGGGGAGGAAGGCCCATGAAGCAGGCCGAAAACGAGATGCTGACCCGGGTCGGCCCGGGCACCCCCGCCGGTGAGCTGCTGCGCCGTTATTGGCATCCGGTGTCAATTGCCGGCGAACTGACTGAAGAAAATCCCGTCAAGCGCGTCACGCTGCTGGGCGAAAAGCTGGTCGTCTTCCGTCTCCCCCTTGCCCCCGGTGAAACCCAGCCGCGTTATGGCCTGGTGGCTGAGCAATGCCAGCACCGCCGGGCGTCCCTGTTCTATGGCCGGGTGGAGGCCGATGGCATCCGCTGCCCCTATCACGGCTGGAAATACGACCTGAAAGGCACCTGCTTGGAAACGCCGCCGGAGCCGGCGGAATGGGCGTACAAAAACGAAATCCGTCAGCCGGCCTATCCAGTGCAGAAGCTCGCCGGGTTGCTGTGGGCCTATATGGGCCCGCAGCCGGTGCCGGAACTGCCGCGCTGGGACTGCCTGGCGCGCGAGGACGGCAAGCGCTGGGTCACCATCGAGTCAGTCATCGACTGCAACTGGCTGCAGCCGATGGAAAACTCCGTCGATCCGTCGCACCTCTACTGGCTGCATGGATATACCTTTGGGTCCGGACATCTGGTCGACCCGCAGCAAAAGGAGAAACGCGAAGCCCAGTATCGCGAGACGCACGAATTCATTCCGTTCGAATACGGCATCATGAAGCGCCGCATCACGCCCAATGGGGTAGACGAGCATCCGCTGATTTTCCCGACCGCGTTGCGCCATGTCTCGAACGAAGTGCGCGGCAAGCGGGAGCCAGTGTACCGGCATAACCTGCAAATCCGCGTTCCGCTCGACGACACCCACACGCAGGTTTATCGCGTGAATTTCATTCCCAACGCGACCGATCGATCTCCCGCGGACGTGGACCCGCCTTATGAGTACCGCCCGCTGAAGACCGACAGCCAGTATCATTGGGACGTGGTCTCGGCGCAGGACTCCATGGCATGGGAGACGCAAGGCCCGATCACCGATCGCACGCAGGAACACCTCGGCCATGCCGACCGCGGCATCGTCATGTTCCGCAAACTGCTGCGCGAGCAAATCGAGATCGTGCGCAAGGGCGGCGATCCCCTGGGCGTCATCCGCGATCCCGCGAAAGCAAAATTCGTCGACTTGCCAGTGATCAACGAGCGGATCGGGCTGTTCCGTTCCCAGGCGGCAGAGTGACAGGTGCGTGCAGAAGCCTCTTAGACTCGGTATTGCGGGGCTGGGAGCTGCTTCGCGACAAATACTTCCTCATGTCGCGCGCGTTCCCCAGATGGAATTGACCGCGGGAGCGGATATCCGCCCCGAGGCAGTCCAGCAATTTCAGAAAAAATACGGCCGCAAGACCTATGCCACCGTCGAGGCCATGTGCGACAGCGGCGAGGTCGATGCCGTCTGGATCGCGACGCCGAATGTTTTTCACGCCGAGCACACGGTCGCCGCGGCGGAGCGCGGCAAGCATGTCATTGTCGAAAAGCCGATGGCGGTGTCGCTGGAAGAAGCGGACCGGATGATCGACGCCGCCGACCGCAACCGCGTCAAGCTGGTGCAGGGGCACTCGAAGATCTACGGCCCGGCCATCAAGAAAATCCGCGATATCATCCGCAGCGGCCGGCTCGGGCGCGTCATTCAGATCAACACCTGGAACTCGAATGACTGGCTGCAGCGGCCACGGCTCGCGTCGGAAGTGGATACGCGCATCGGCGGCGGCGTCGTTTTCCGCCAAGGTCCGCATCAGATGGACATCGTGCGCTACCTCGGTGGCGGGATGGTCAAGAGCGTGCGGGCGGCGGCAGGGCGAGCCGACAAGCATTTCGCTACCGAGGGCGACTACACGGCGTTTCTCGAATTCGACGACGGCACCCCGGCGACAGTCGTGTTCAACGGTTACGGCCATTTCGACATCGCCGAGCTGACCTGGGGCATCGGCGAAGGCGGCAAGCGGCTTCCCGAGGAGATGGCGGCCACCAAGCCGCGCCTGAAAGGCCCGGTCGATCAGGACTACAAATACGCCAACCCGCGCACCAACGAGGAACGAGCGGTGCGCGAGCGCAGCACGCAATCCTTCTTTGGCCTGACCGTCGTCGGCTGCGAGCGCGGCGTCATCCGCCAGTCGCCGCAGGGCATTTTCATCTACAGCGAAGCGGGGCGCGAGGAAGTGCCGTGTCCGATGGACGAAGGACGTTCCGCGGAATTGAACGAGCTGTATCACGCGATCGCTGAGAACCGTCCCGCATTTCCCGACGGCCGATGGGGCAAAGCCACGCTCGAGGTGTGCCTGGCCGTGCTGCAATCCTCAAACGAGCGGCGCGAGATCGCGCTGACGCACCAAATCCCATGCATAGAAGTGGAAGAGAAACAGGAGGCGTACCATGGCTGAGTTAACCGGGTTCCTCGCGATGTCTCATGGACCTCAGCTCATGGTGAAGCCGGACCAGTGGGACGTGCTGCATAACAGGCAGGGCGAGACACTGAAGGTGCGCCCCGAGCTGGAGAAGGAAACGCTCGACGACAAGTGGGCGAAGTTCAACCGCTGCATGAAGGCGATCGAGGTGCTGCGCAAAAAGGTGGAGGAATGGAAGCCGGACGTGCTGGTCATGGTGGCGGACGACCAGCACGAGAACATCCTCGACGACGCCAACCCTCCCTTCACCGTCTATATCGGCGGCGATTTCGAGGCGAGCACGAGCCTTGGCTATTTCAAGGAGCCAAAATCCGCCAACCGCACCAAATACAGGACCAGCCAGGCGCTGGCGCAGGAGATTCTGGAAAAGCTCATGGATAGCGGCTTCGACCCGGCCTATTCGAAAGAGCTGCGCTACGAGGGCGGCATGGGTCACGCATTCTCGCGCGTGCTGAAGTTCCTGACGCCGAAGGCGGAAATTCCGGTCGTTCCTATCATGGTGAACACCTATTTCCCGCCGGCGCCCTCGGCCAAGCGCTGCGTGGAATTCGGCAAGACGCTGGCGACCACGCTCCGCGGTATGCCGGACAAAAGCAAGGTGGTGGTCATTGCGTCGGGCGGCCTGAGCCATACGATCATCGACGAAGCGCTCGACAACGACGTGCTGGATGCGATCACAAAGAACGACGTCGGCAGACTGAGCAAAGTGCCCTCCTCCACGCTGATGGCGGGCACCTCGGAAATCCGCAACTGGTTCGTGGTAGCGGCCGCGGCCGACCGTCCTGGGAACGTGGTGGATTATGTCCCCGCCTACCGCGTGCCGACCGGCATCGGCTGCGGCATGGGATTTGCGTATTGGAACGGTTCAGCAAAGTAGTGGTGAGTAGTGGAAGAGCTTCGGAAACGAGTGGCAAAGGCTTGCCGGGTGCTTGGCAAGCTTCAGTTGACCAAGAGCGCGAGCGGCCATATCAGCGCCCGCGTTCCAGGGACGGATACGCTTTTGATCCGCGCCCGCGGCGAAGGCGAATCCGGCGTCCGCTTCACCGCGCCCGACGACGTGATCGTGGTGGATTTCAACGGCAAGAAGCTTTCAGGCCGTGCGGACCTCGAGCCGCCGCAGGAAGTTTTCATCCATACCTGGATGTACCGCACGCGCTCCGACATCGGCGCCGTGCTGCACGCCCATCCGGCCACCGTGGTGCTGTTCACCATCTGCAACAAGCCGCTGATGCCGATCTACGGCGCTTACGATCCGAGCAGCGTGCGCCTGCTGCTGGAAGGCATCCCCACCTACCCGCGCAGCATCACCGTTTCCAACGATAAGCTGGGCGAGGAATTTGCCGGCACCATGCGCGGCCGCGCCTGCCTGATGCGCGGCCACGGTATCACGACCTGCGGCGCCAGCGTCGAAGAAGCGACGCTGACCGCGATCAAGCTGAACGAATTGGCCGAGATGAATTACCGCGCGCATCTTCTCGGCGATCCGCAGCCGATCCCGGCGGAAGAGATCGCGCATTTCAAGGCCGGTAACAAGAAGGGCAAGGACACGCATAGCGCGCCGCTGTGGCGCTACTATTGCAGCCTGGTCGGGGAGGAATAATGATCAAAGGCCAAAAGGTAGAGATCGGCGGCAAGACGGCTTACCAGAAATGGATCGAGTCGCAGGGCCTCCCCATCATCAAGGAGTTCTACATCGAGGACCTGCGCAAGGTTGACCTCGCGCCCTGGAACTGGAAAGGCGCGCGCGGCGCCTACCTCAACCTGATCGGTACCGGCAATGCCAACGACGCATACATCTGTGAGATTGCTCCGGGCGGAAGCGTGAAGCCGCAGCGGGTGCTGTTCGAAGAGATGATTTTCGTCATCGAGGGAAACGGATCGACCTCCGTCTGGAACGATGAGAAGAAGAAGATCACCTTCGAATGGCAGGCGGGCAGCCTGTTCTCGCCGCCGGTGAATACCTGGCGCCAGCATTTCAACGCCAGCGGGTCGAAGCCGGCGCGCTTCTTGGCGGTCACTTCGGCGCCGGTGCTGATCAACCTGTTCCGCAATCTCGATTTCGTTCTCAACAACCCCTTCCCTTTCAACGACCGCTTTGACGCCGATCCGAAGAGCTTTTCTGGCGCGGGCGAGTCCTACAAGGTGAAGGCGACGACAGTGTGGGACACCAATTTCATCCCCGACGTGCGCAGCATCCCGCTCTATCAGCGCAACAACCGCGGCGCCGGTGGCAGCTTCCTCGGCATCGAGCTGTCGGAAAACTCCATGACCGCGCACATCTCGGAGTTTCCCATCGGCACCTACAAGAAGGGGCACCGGCACGGCCCCGGCGCGCATGTGGTCATCATCGGCGGCCAGGGCTATTCGCTGATGTGGCCGGAGGGCGAGCCGATCCAACGCTTCGACTGGAAGGACGGCAGCGTTATCGTGCCGCCGGAGATGTGGTTCCACCAGCACTTCAACACCGGCAACACGCCGGCGCGCTATCTGGCGCTGCGCTGGGGCAGCCGCAAATATCCGCGGCCGATGGGCAAGAATTACGGCACCGACGAAAGCGTGAAGTCAGGCGGCGATCAGATCGAATATGCCGACGAGGATTCGAAGATCCGCCGGATGTTCGAGGAAGAGTTGGCCAAGCATGGAGTCAAAAGCCGCATGGATGACGTCCTCAAGCTGGCTTCGTAAAAAGTATTCATAGGGAGCAACGTTTCATGATTATCGACGTCCACGCCCACGTCTCCGCGCCGCCGGAACTCTACGCCTATCAGGCCAATCTGCTCGCGAGCCGCGGCGGACAACGTAAATCCACGGTGAAGCTGGACGACGAGAAGATCGAAAAGGGGCTCAAGTCGCATCTGAAGTTCCTGGAAGAAGTGCAGACCGACATGCAGCTCTTGTCGCCGCGGCCTTACACCATGATGCACCATGAGAAGCCCGACAAGATCGTGCATTGGTACATCGAGGCGTGCAACGACCTGATCCACCGGCAATGCCAGATGCATCCGAACACGTTCAAGGGCGTGGCCGGGCTGCCGCAAGCTGTCGGCGTGGACATCCGTCAGGCGCTGCCGGAACTCGAGCGCTGCGTGAAGCAGCTCGGCTTCGTCGGCTGCCTGGTCAATCCCGATCCGGGCGCGCGCGGCGATGACAGCACGCCGGGCATGGGCGAGGAATATTGGTATCCGCTTTACGAGAAGCTGGTGGAGCTGGACGTTCCGGCAATGATCCACTCCTCGACCTGCCTGTCATCGCGACTGAATTACACGCTGCACTTTATCAACGAGGAAAGCATCGCCGTCGTTTCGCTGCTCAACTCGGAGGTGTTCAAGCATTTCCCCAAGCTGAAAATTGTGGTTGCGCACGGCGGCGGGGCTATTCCGTATCACATGGGCCGTTTCATGGCCGGACGCTATACCAGCCGCCGGGACAAGGAGCGCAAGGCGGTTGATGAATCGAAGTATTTCGAGAACGTCGCCAAGAAGCTGCACTATGACACATGCCTCTACACGCCGGAGGCATTGGAGTTGCTGTTCAAAGTCATGGGTCCGGCCAATTGCTGTTTCGGCACCGAGAGTCCGGGCGCCGGATCGTCGGTCAATCCCAAGACCGGCCGGGCAATGGATGATCTGAAGCCGCATATCGAGGGCTTCAGCTGGCTGACTGACACCGACAAGAAAAACATCTTCGAAATGAATGCGCGAAGACTCTACAAAATATAGACGGGGTCACGCCGGCAGATCCGGCAGCGAGGGGTGTGGTGTAGTGGGCAACGTGCTTTTGGACTTTTCCAACGTCGTCAAGCGCTACGGCGACACGCCGGTCGTCGACCGGATCAGTTTTACGGTCGCGCCCGGCGAGTTTTTCACGCTGCTCGGCCCCTCCGGCTGCGGCAAGACCACCACGCTGCGGCTGCTCGCCGGACTGGAAACACCGGACGCGGGCGAAATCACGCTGCAAGGCCGCTGCCTGGCGGCGCCGGACCGCGGCATATTGGTTCCGATCGACAAGCGCAACATGGGCATGGTGTTCCAATCCTATGCGATCTGGCCGCACCTCACTGTGTTCGAGAATGTCGCCTTTCCGCTGCGCGTGCGCGGGGAACCGAGAGCAGCCATCAAGAAGCGGGTACAGGAGGCCTTGGAAATCGTCGGCCTGGGGCATCTCGGCCAGCGCGGCTCGACGGAGCTTTCAGGCGGCCAACAGCAGCGCGTGGCGCTCGCCCGCGCCATCGTCTACACGCCCGCGCTTTTGCTGCTCGACGAGCCGCTGTCGAACCTGGACGTCAAGCTGCGCGAGCAGATGCGCGCCGAGCTGCAGGCTCTGCACAAGCGGCTCAATCTTGCCGTCGTCTACGTGACGCACGACCAGGCCGAGGCCCTGGCGCTCTCCGACCGCATCGCCGTCGTCAATCAAGGGCGGCTGGAACAGGTCGGCACGCCCGCGGAAGTCTACGAGCGCCCGCATACACGTTTCGTCGGCGACTTCCTCGGACGCACCGTCATTGTCAAGGGAACGATGCGTAAGGATGCAGGACAAACCTGGGTGGATGTGCAGGGCGCGGGCCGCATCGCCGTGCGCGCCGACGGCGCGTTCATCGACGGTGCGGAGGTGCGCATCCTGTCCCGTCCCGAAGACGTCACGCTGCTGCCAATGGGCGAACTCGGCCAAAATCAAGTTACCGCAACGGTCGAACACGTAGCCTACATGGGCGATCACCTGGAATACACGGTCATGGTTGCGGGACGTATTCTGATTCTGCCGGCGAGCAAGAGAAATCCCCACCCGATCGGCGCTGATGTGCGTTTAGCGTTCGATCCTGCTCGCGTCACGGCGCTACTGCAATGAGCGCCATGACTGTTCCGGCAGTTCCCAATATCTGGCTGAAACTGCGCGGCTTCCGCGGCGCGGAGCTGCTGGTGCTGCTGTTTTTCGCCGTGGTCATGGCGCTGCCGATTCTTTTCATGCTGGTCGGCAGCTTTAATACCGCGGCACCCGGTGAGACGCCGGTCTACGGCCTGGAAAACTGGACGCGCGCGTTTTCGGACCCGCAAACCTTGAGCGCTCTATGGATGAGCTTCCTGTTTTCCGTGGTACGGCTGATCCCATCGCTGACGCTGTCCGTCATCGTGGCGTGGCTGATCGCGCGCACGGATATGCCCGGCGGCCATACGGTGGAGTTTCTTTGCTGGTTCGCGTTCTTCGTGCCGGACTTTCCGCTGACGCTGGCGTGGATTCTTTTGCTCGATCCGCATTTCGGTTTCTTGAATAGCGTTGCCGGCTACCTGCCGTTCGTGACCGGGCCGCTGTTCAACCCCTACAGTTTCTGGGGCATCGTTTGGGTTCATCTCGGCACCGGCGGAATCTGGCTCAACGTGATGTTATTGACGCCGGTATTTCGCCGCCTCGGCGCCACGCTGGAAGAAGCCGCCCGGGTTTCCGGCGCGAATACCCTGACTACGCTGTGGCGCATTACCTTCCCGGTGCTCTCGCCGATGATTCTTGCGATCGCGGTGTTGAGCTTCATCAAAGGGCTGGAGTCGTTCAATACGGAGCTTCTGTTGGGGCTACCCGCCCGCATCTATGTTTACGGCACGCGCATCTACGATTATCTGCGCCAGGAGCCGCCGGCTTATGGCGAGGCTACGGCTTTGGGCTCCGTTTTCCTGCTCGTGCTTTTCGTGTTGGCCTTTTTCTATCGGCGCTACCTTCAGGGAAAGAAGAAATTCACCGTCGTGACGGGCCAGGGCTATTCGACCTTGCGGGTCAAGCTCGGCAAGTGGCGATACGTCGCGATCGGAGGCTTTATCCTCTGGTTCACGGTGATGATGGTATTGCCGCTGATCTTCCTCGTAATCGGCTCGTTCATGCGGCGCTACGGCTTCTTCAACCTCAGCTCGCCCTTTACCCTTGCGCACTGGCAAAATCTCTTGGGAGATCCGCTGTTCATCGGATCGCTGAAGAACAGCCTCATCATCGCCAGCACGACGGCGATTCTCGGCGTCTTGCTCTACTCGGTGGTCGGCTATTTGTTGGCGTCGCGGCGGCTCGCGGCTCCGGCCGTGCTTGAGTTTTTCTGCTGGCTGCCATGGGTCATCCCCGGGATTCTGATGAGCCTGGGACTGCTTTGGATTTTCCTGGCTACGCCGCTGCGCGGAATCCTGTACGGCACGGTGTGGGGCATCGCCCTGGCGCTGACGATTCATGACAGCCCCGTGAGCACGCAGGCCTTCAAATCCTCATTCCTGCAATTGGGGCCGGATCTGGAGGAAGCGGCGCGCGTCTCCGGCGCATCGTGGCGTTATACCTATCTGCGCATCCTGCTGCCGTTGGTTGCCCCGGTGGCGGTGACCGTCGCCATGCTCAATTTCGGCAGCGCGCTCACCAGCATCAGCACTCCGGTGCTTCTCTACAGTGCGGAATCGCGCCCGCTATCGATCCTGTTGCTGGAATACAGCTTTACCGGAGAGATCGAGCGCGCAGCGGCGCTGGGTTTGTTAATCACCGCCATCATCTGCGTGATGATGCTGGTCGGCAGACGGTTTGGCTTGCGAATGACAAATCCTCAACGGCAGGAAGTTAAGCCAGGAGTGGGGCAACCTGCATAACTTCAAAAACCGGAATACCGGCAACGATAGGGAGAAACAGCTATGAGGAAAACAATTGTTTTGCTACTGTCGATGCTGTTCGCACCCAGCGTTATGGCGCAATCGTCCGATTGGAAGAAAACGTGGGACGAGACCCTCGCCGCCGCGAAAAAAGAGAGCAAGGTGGTTGTTGTCGGTTCACCGGACCCGGTGATGCGCAACCAGATCATCCCGAAATTTACCCAGCGTTTTGGCATACAGGTTGAGTACATCGCCGGGAGCTCGAGCCAGATCGCCGGTCGTGTGCGCACTGAGCGCCAATCCGGGATTTATTCCGTCGATGTGTACCTGGCTGGAGCCGGCACGACCATCAACACACTGTATCCGGAAAAGTTGATTGATCCGCTAAAGCCGCTGCTGATCCTGCCCGAGGTAACGGAGGCATCAAAATGGAAGCGCGGCGCGCCTGCGTTCATCGATCCGGAAAAGCAATACATCCTGATGCTGTTCAGCTCCGTCAATGAGACGCTGTTCATCAACGCGGATTACGTGAAGCCGGAGGAGATGCGCTCATCGAAGGACCTGTTGGATCCTAAATGGAAGGGTAAGATTGCAAGCCAGGATCCGCGTTCCAGCGGCAGTGGCGCCAATAGCGCGGTGCATTTCTACACGCAGCTCGGGCCGGAATACGTCAAGAGGCTGTATATCGATCAGAAGCCGGTATACAGCGCGGACCGCCGGCAACTGTCCGACTGGCTCGCGCGCGGCACCTATCCGATCTGCCTCACTTGCCGCGCCGATGATCTGAAAGTCCTGATTAAAGAAGGCTACAAGATTCAAGAGGTCTTCGAAATAGAAGGATTGAAGAATCGCGTCAACTCGACGCCGTTTCTGATGACCTACGCCAATAAAGCGCCGCATCCAAACGCGGCCAAGGTTTTCATCAATTGGACAGCCGGCAAGGAGGCGCTGGAAATCTATTCAAAGGACTATGAGTCCGTGACGTTGCGGACCGATGTGGACGAGTCCTTCCTTGATCCGCGCATCATTCCAAAGAAGGGCGTGGACTATCCCGACGATACCGCCTTCGACTGGCTGCAAAACGGCAGAGTGGAAGCAACCAACAAGGTGCGTGAAATTTTGCAAGCGGAGCCGAAGTAAATCGGGGCAACCTCGAACAAAGGTGGACTGCGATGATGAAACTACTGGCATTGGCGCTGGTGTTCTACGCGTCTTGCGCGTCGGCCCAGACCACCGGTCCGTCGCAGGACTGGGAGAAGCAGTGGAACCAATTGGTGGCCGACGCCAAAAAGGAGGGCAAGGTCGTCATCATCGCCCCGCCTGATCCGCAGGTGCGCGAAGCGCTGCCGGCCGCGTTCAAGGCGCGCTACGGCATCACCGTAGACTATCTTGGCGGGCGCAGCAGCGAAACAGCAGCGAAGCTGCGTGCCGAACGCCAGGCTGGAGTTCATACGGTGGACGTCGCCCTCTCCGGGATTCAAACGATGGCGACGATTTTCTATCGCGAAAAAATGCTCGACCCGCTCAAGCCAGTGCTCATTCATCCAGAGGTCACGGACGGCTCGAAATGGAAGAAGGGTAAGCCGTGGTTTATGGACCCGGAGGAGAAATACATCTTGCGGCTTTTCAACACGCTGACAGCGATGTTCTATCTGAATACCAGCCAGGTAAAGCCTGAGGAAATCCGTTCGGCTCAGGATCTGCTCAATCCGAAGTGGAAGGGAAAAATCATAGTCCACGATCCGACCGTGCCGGGAACCGGGAGCAACGATGCAGCCCGGCTCTACGTTCAATTCGGCGAGGAATTCATCAAAAAGCTCTATGTCGATCAGAAGCCGATGATTTTGCGCGACCGGCGGCAAATCAGCGACGGGCTCATACGCGGCGTCTACCCCATCGCCTTGGGCGCCGAAGACGACGAAATGGAGCGCCTGCGCAAGGAAGGCCTCCCCCTCTATCCGATTTACAGCTTGAGCGATCTGCCGGGGTCGCTCTCGGCCGGCGTGGGCCAGGTCGCCTTGATGAGCAACGCGCCGCACCCGAACGCAGCCAAGCTCTTCGTCAACTGGATCGCTTCGAAGGAAGGGCTCGAAGTGTTTTCGCGCACGCGCGGCGGCGCACCGACACGCAATGACGTCAACGAACTGAGCTTCCTGCCCGCCGAGACGGTTCCAAAGCCCGGCGTCACATATTTCGACACCTATGACTGGGAATTCACCTTGACCACCAAGGAGAAGATCCGGGCTCGCATGAGCGAGCTTTTGAAGCAGTGAACGAGAAGATGAATCGCATGGCAAAATTGCTGGCGCTGGCTCTTCTGTTGTGCGCTTCCGTTGCTTCGGCACAAACCAGCGATTGGAAAAGCCGATGGGACCAATTGGCCGCCGCGGCGCAGAAGGAGGGCAAAGTGGTGGTGCTGGGACCGCCGGACGCGCGGGTGCGGCAGGAGGTGCCCGCCGCGTTCAAGGCGCGCTTCGGGGTAACGGTGGAGTATATCGGTGGGCGCAGCAACGAGGCGTCGGCCAAGCTGCGCGCCGAACGCACCGCCGGGGTCTATTCCGTCGATGTGGTCTTCGCCGGCAGCGACAGCATGGCGGGGGTCTACTACGCGGAAAAAATGCTGGCGCCGCTGAAGCCGGAGCTTTTCCTGCCCGATGCGGCGGACCCGTCGAAGTGGAAGCGCGGCAGTCTTTGGTTCTCCGACCCTGAGCAAACATACGTTCTGCGGCTGTTCAACACGGCGGGGCCCGCGCTCTACATCAACACCGATCATGTCAAACCGGGGGAACTGAAGACCGCCCGCGACCTGCTCAATCCGAAGTGGCAAGGCAAGATTTCGGCGCATGACCCCACCGTGTCCGGCAGTGGAGTCGGCCAGGCGACGCGCTTCTATCTGCAATTCGGCGGGGATTTTGTCCGCAAGCTCTACGTCGATCAGAAGCCGATCATCGCGCGCGACCGCCGCCAGCTTACCGACTGGGTCGCGCGCGGCACCTATCCGATCTCGCTCGATGGCGAAGACGACACATTGGAGCGGCTGCGCAAGGAAGGGCTGCCGATCCAGGCCGTCTACAAATTGGACGACATGCGCGGTACGCTGTCGGCCGGAATCGGCCAGATGGCGCTGGTTGACCGCGCGCCCAATCCCAACGCCGCCAAGCTCTTTGTCAACTGGATGGCGTCGAAGGAAGGGCTTGAGATTTTCGCCCGCGCGCGCGGCGAGGTGCCGACGCGCAACGATATCAATGCAGCCGCTTTTCTGCCGGCCGAGGTCATCCCGGAGGAAGGAGCTACCTACTTTGACATGCATGATTGGGTGATGGGCGTCGCAGAGCGAAAGAAGGTGATGGCGATCATGCAAGAGTTGCTGAAGAACAAATAACTCTTTGGAGATGGGAATGGCAACCAAGAAGAAAATCCGGGTCTTTTATCGCGCGCCGTCGCACGTGCCGCTCTGGAAGGTCATGGAGGAAGGCGGTTTCCTCGACCGGCACGGCGTGGAATTCGAGCTGGGATCGCTGGAAGACAAGCGCAAGCGCGCGACCGAGGGCCTGTTGACTGGGGATATCGACATGGTCTCCGGCAATCATCACAGCCTTTATGCGCGGCGCGCGCTGCATGGGGAACCGTTCGTTCACGTTGCTCAGGTGAACAATCAGTGGAACCAGCATTGGATGGTAGCGAAGGACGGCATCAATAAGGTGGCGGACCTTAAGGGCAAGCGCGTCACCATCAATAAGCGCAGCGGTCATCCTGGCCTGAACCTGTGGCTCTATCTGCGACAGAATGGCTTGGAAGACGGCAAGGACGTGCAGATCATCGATGGCGACAGGAAAGCCGTTGAGCGCGTCCGTCATGTCATGGCGGGAGCATTCGACGCCACCTTCATCGGTGCCGTCGATCAGGTGCGCGCGAAGCAGCTGGGCGCGCGCGTCATCAACCTGCCCACCTTCCCCATGATTGAAGGCGTGACGCTGACCACCACCACGCGCTACGTGAACAGCCACCCGGACGAAATCTCCGCGCTGCTGCACGGCCTGGTCGATGCCATCCACTATTTCAAGACGAACCGAAAAGGCACGCTCGACATCATCAACAAGAGCTGCCGTGACATGCTCCGGGTGCAATCCGATGAGGAACTGGAAACTTTTTACGAGGAAGGCGCGAGCGTACTTCACCGGAAGCCCTACCCTACTCCCGAGGCAATCCAGAACGTGTTTCAACTGGGCGTCAAAGACACGCCGGAAGTAGCCGGGTTCAATCCGCTGGTGATGTGGGACTTGCATCACCTGCGCGCGATCGACGACAGCGGCTATATCGACAAGCTGTATCAATAGGGCGGCGCGGCGCCGGCTTTTGACCGCGACAGGGAGGAAACGGTGATGAAAAAAGCACTGGTTTTACTGGCGGCAATGCTGCTTGCGCCCGGAGCGCTGGCGCAATCCGCCGATTGGCAGAAGGTCTGGGACCAAACGCTGGCCGCGGCCAAGAAGGAAGGAAAAGTAGTGGTCGCCGGATCGCCCGACCCGGTGATGCGCAACTCGGTGATCCCGGCCTTCGAGAAGCGCTATGGGATCAAGGTCGAGTTCCTTGCCGGACGATCGAGCGACCTCACGCAGCGCGTCATCACGGAGCGCGGTTCCGGGATTTACAGCGTCGATGCGTATTTGTCCGGCCCGGACACCACCTACAACGTGCTGTACCCGCAAAAACTCATCGATCCGCTGCGCCCGCAGTTGATCCTGCCGGAAGTGACCGACGGAAAAAATTGGAAATCCGGCAAGCTGTGGTTCATGGATAAAGAGCAGCAATATGCGTTGCGGCTGTTTAGCGGCGTCGACAGCTGGCTTTTCATCAACACCGATTATGTGAAGCCGGAAGAGATGAAGTCGGCCGACGACCTGGTAAATCCGAAATGGAAGGGCAAGATCACCACGGAAGATCCAAGCCGTGACCGCGGCGCCGGCGGGAATACATCGGCCCTCATCTATGCGGAACGCGGACCGGAATACACGAAAAAACTCTATGTCGATCAGGCGCCGATCGTCAGCGCGGACCGGCGCCAGATGAGCGATTGGCTGGCACGCGGCACGTACCCGATATGCCTGACCTGCCGCGCCGACGACGTCAGTACCTTGCAGAAGGAAGGCTTCAAGATCGTTGAGGTTTACGAATTAGCTGGATTAAAGGGCCGCATCAACGCATCGCCCTTCCTGTTGACGCTTGCCAACAAGGCGCCGAATCCAAATGCAGCCAGGGTGTTCGTGAACTGGATGGCCGGCAAGGAAGGCGTGGAACTCTATGCCCGCGGGTTCGGTTCGGTGCCGCTGCGCACTGACGTGGACGAGTCGTTCCTCGATCCGCGTTCGATTCCAAAGCCCGGCGTGGAGTATTTCGACGACAGCGATCCGCAGTGGCGATCGGTCGATAAAGTCCCGGCCGGCGAGAAGGTTCGCGCACTCATAAAGGGTCAGTGATGGCAAGCAAAAGAAAAATCCGCATCTATTATCGCGCGCCTACCCATGTGCCGCTATGGAAGGTGATGGAAGAAGGCGGGTTCCTCGCCAAGCACGGCATGGAGATGGAATTCGGCTCCATGGAGGACAAGCGGGCGCGCGCGACGCAGGGGCTGCTCTCCGGCGATCTCGACATCGTGTCCGGCAATCACCACAGCCTCTACGCACGGCGCGCGCTGCATGGCGAACCCTTCGTGCATATCGGCCAGGTGCAGAACGGCTGGAACCAGCACTGGGTGGTCGCCAAGGACGGCATCAACAAGGTGGTGGACCTGAAGGGCAAACGCATCTGCGTGGACAAGCTCGATCAGCATCCCGGGCTGAACATCTGGCTGTTCCTGCGGCAAAATGGGCTGGAGGACGGCAAGGACGTGCAGCTCGTCCCCGGCGACAAGCGCGGAACCGAGCGCGTGCGGCATGTCATGGCCGGCGCCTTCGACGCCACGTTCCTCGGGCCGGTTGACCAGCACCGCGCCAAGCAGATGGGCGCGCGGGTGTTCGACGTCGGAAGCATCCCGATGATCGAGGGCCCGACGCTGACCACCACCACGCGCTATGTGAACACTCACCCCGAAGACGTCAGCGGCCTGCTGCATGCCCTGGTCGATGCAATCCATTATTTCAAGACCAACAAAAAAGGCACGGTGGACATCATCAACAAAACCTGCCGCGATCTTCTCAAGCTGCAGTCCGAGGAAGAGTTCGAGATTTTCTACGATCACCACGCCAAGACGTTTCAGCCAAAACCCTACCCTACCCCCGAGGCCATTCAAAATGTCTTTGCGCTGGGCGTGAAGGAAACCCCGGCGGCGGCCGGCTTCAATCCGCTGGTGATGTGGGATCTGCATCACCTGCGCGCGATCGACGACAGCGGCTATATCGACAAGCTGTATCAATAGCGGCGAAGGCTGGCTTGCCGAGCCGTAGCTTGCGAAGCAAACGAAGGCTGGTGGGCCCGGGAGGACTCGAACCTCCAACCAGACCGTTATGAGCGGTCGGCTCTAACCATTGAGCTACGGGCCCGTCCGCGCCGAGGAGCGGGCGCGCGGCACGTTAGCAACGCCGCACGGGGCGGGGCAATCGTTACTTCGGCCGGGCTGTGCATCCTACCTGCGGCGGGCCACGGCCCCGGCGCGCAGCGCGGGTGTTCGACAAGCGGCGCCAAGGGCCGCGGACAAAAGTTGCGCGGGCGGCTCGGCCCGAGTTAGCATGACGATAGAAGAGCTGACACGGGTAAAATGATGGCGCAGGCGAGCAGCATTTGCAATTTCGGCTGGAAGGCGGGCGACTTCACGCTCAAGGGCGTGGACGGCAAAACCTGGCGCCTCGCCGACGCGCGCGGGAAGAACGGCACGCTGGTCATCTTCCTGTGCAACCACTGCCCCTATGTGAAGGCGGTGATCACCCGCATGGTGGAGGAAGCCAAGGCGCTGCAACAGATCAGTGTCGGCGTGATCGGCATCATGCCGAACGACACGCAGGAACATCCCGATGACTCTTTCGACAACATGAAGAACTTTGCGCGCAAGCACGGCTTCACCTTCCCCTACGTAATCGACGAGACGCAAGAAGTGACGCGCGCCTATGACGCGCAATGCACGCCCGACTTCTTCGGTTTCAACGCCAAGGACGAGCTGCACTATCGCGGGCGGCTCGACGCCTCGCGCCGCGAGCTGATCGCCGGCGCGCGCCGCGATCTCTATGAGGCGATGAAACAGATCGCCGACACCGGCCGCGGGCCGCAAGAGCAGATCCCGAGCATGGGGTGTTCGATTAAGTGGAGGGAGTGACAACCGCAGTGAACGAAATACCTCACGAAATGCCAGAGCAGCAGATGGAGAAAATCCGCCGGTGGCTCAACGCCTCGGACGCCGAGGTGAGCTGGAACGAGCACGCGCCCGACGCGGAACACCCGGAGCGGCCGGGACAGACCGACATCGCGATCAAGCGCGGCAGGCGGACGACGCTTGTCGCCTTGCGCGCGCAGAGCGCGCCGCAGACCGTGGAGTGGATCGACGAACTGGACGCCGAACGGCGGCGCCTGGACGCCGACGCCGTGATCGCGGTTTCCAGCTCAGGCCTCACCAGCGGCGCGCTGCTGAAAGCTCGCCAGCTCGGCGTCATGACCCGGGATCTGGCCACGCTTTCGGCTGGGGAAATCAAGACTTGGGGTGCGATGGTCCCGCTGACTTTGGTCTTTTTTGAGTTTCGCAACATGGAAGTGACAATCTCGCTACCGGGTCCCGTTGAAACAAACGAGCTTGTCATCACAAATGATAGGGAAGAACCGATTGTCGAGCGGGACGTGCTCATCGGAATTGTGCAGAATCATTTTGATGATTTGCAATACAGTTTTGTCCGGTTGCGTGGAAACTTGCAGGGGGCGGTCCTCGTCAACGGCGTCGCGGCGCAAGGAATTTCCTTCGAAGGCAGAGTGCGCGGCCGCGCACAGGAATCCGAGGTTCCGGCTCTATCGATCTTTGGCGGCTCCGACGGTATGGGAGAATCCGCAGGCGCGGTAAAATCTGTCATTCTCGATCTGAGCAAAATCGCGATTCCGGAGCGGTGTGTTTTTGGCTACCCGCTCTTTCCTGAAGCGGAACGTGGCGGCGCGCGCGCGGTGGACGTAATCGGCACCGAGAATGCCATGCGGTCCAAAGTCCACTTGAGATACGGCTTGAAGTGGACAGGCGCCGCGGCCGGTCAATGACTCCTCCGCGTTGGGCAACCTGGGGAGAGTTACGTTGAAGCTCCGGGCCGCGGTCTGGGCGGCGCGGATTTTTCCGGATTGCAGCCCGTTTCGTTGTTCGCGATCCGGTGCCCTGCCACCGCTTCCAGCGCGGCCGCTTCCAACAGGAAAGCGAGCGTGGTGAGACCCGCGGCGCGGGCTTGACCGGAAAGCTCCATCAGCGTCATGCCGATGTGTTCAGCAGTCTTGACACAATCCTGCGGGACGATGGAGCCAGCGACGGAGTTTTCCGCTGCTTGGCCAGGCGTTGATTCGGGCAGGTGCAACGGCTTCATTGGCCCTTTCCTTTTCGCGATCGGGGCCGGAGCCCCTCGGTAGTAAACCAGACTTGCGGTCAATGAAGCATTATTGCCTATCATTGATTGTCAAACAATGAATCCTGCAACTTAAAGAATGTAAAGAATATCAACGACTTGCGTTCATTGTCGCAATGACTTACCCGGGTTTCCATGGCACGAACTGCGAAAGCGCGACCGCTCAAAGCCCGATTCCCTCGCCTGCGGCAAATCCGACAGGAGCAGCTCGGGTGGGAGATCGTCGACATCCTCAGCCGCCTGCCGGCCAACAAGCCGAGCATCTCCTCGATCTACCGCCTGGAACAGGGCGAGGCGATCCGCATGTCGAGCGCGCGGCGCGTGTTCGACGTCGTCAACGCCGCGATGGAAAAGAAGCTCGATCCCACCAAGGAACTGGAAGCGAGCTGGTGAGCGCGGGCCGACGGGGTTGACTTCACCGCTATCCTTGCGCTGATCGGCGGCATGCCGGTCCTCTCCCCCCATCAGGATTCTGTTCTCCGCGCGATCGCGCAGTGGCTGAAGGCCAAGCCCGGCACGCGGGGCACGCCGCAGCTGTTTCGCCTGTTCGGCTATGCCGGCACCGGCAAGACCACGCTGGCCAAGACCATCGCCGAAGGCGCCGACGGCAAGGTGCAGTTCGCCGCCTTCACCGGCAAGGCCGCGCTGGTGATGCGCAGCAAGGGCTGCGCGGGCGCCTCCACCATCCACAGCCTCATTTATCGCGCGCGCGAGAGCGGGGAGGAAATCCCGAATTTCGAATTGTGGGAGGAGGCGCCGGCGTCGGAAGCCAAGCTCATCATCATCGACGAATGCTCCATGGTGGACGCCGAGCTGGGCCGCGACCTGATGTCCTTCGGCGTGCCGGTGCTGGTGCTGGGCGACCCGGCGCAGTTGCCGCCGATCCAGGGCGGCGGATTTTTCACCGACGCGGGGCCGGACGCCATGCTGACCGAGGTGCACCGGCAGGCGCAGGATAATCCGATCGTGCGGCTGTCGATGGACGTGCGCGCGGGCAAGCGGCTGGTGCCGGGCGTCTATGGCGAGACTCAGGTGGTGGCGCGCGACGCGCTCGATCCGCAGCGGGTGATCGAGGCCGAGCAGGTGCTGGTCGGCCGCAACGCCACGCGGCGCGCCTACAACACGCGCATGCGCGAGCGCCGTGGCTTCGAGGGCGCATTGCCGGTGGCGGGCGACAAGCTGGTGTGCCTGCGCAACAACCGCAAGAAGGGGCTGTTCAACGGCGGGCTCTGGACCGTGCAGCAGGCGCCGGCCACGCGCAGGCAGATCCTCAAGCTGCGGCTTGTGCCCGAGGATTTCGGCAGCCGCGCGGTGCGCGTTTCGGTGCGGCCGGAATGCTTCACCGGCGCGATCGAGCAGGTGGAGTGGCAGCAGCGCAAACGCTATGACGAATTCGATTTCGGCTATGTGCTCACGGTGCATAAGGCGCAGGGCTCGCAATGGGACGACGTGGTGCTGTTCGACGAAAGCTTCGCCTTCCCCGACAGCCGCGACCGCTGGCTTTACACCGGCATCACGCGGGCGGCGAAGCGGCTGACGCTGGTGGTGTAGCGCGCGAAGAAGAAGTTGGATTGCCCGCGATAATGAATGGATTGATCCGTCATCCTGAGGTGCGAGCCAACGGGTCCGCGCGAAGCGCGGCCCGATGACAGGCTCCGCGAGCCTCGAAGGATGAACGGCCAGTGTAGTTCAGCTATTGCCGACTTGCATGGCAATTTCATGCTGCCGATCTCAAATAAGTCCGCGGTGGCCGTCGCCCTTCGAGGCGCGCCTTGGGCGCGCACCTCAGGGTGACGGTGAGAGGGCAGGCTCTCAGGATGAGGCGGAAAGAGACCGGCATCACATCGACTCGCGTTGTAAGTCAGCCAAGCGGCGCTGCAGAGCGCGGAAAAGCTGCGCCTTGGCCGCGGCTTTCTGATCCGGCGTCAGCACGGGCGGCGGCGGCGCATTGGCGCAATCGAGCGTGCCCGAAGCGCAACGGCGGTGACGCTTGCACGCGGGCCGCGGACACGTGGGCCAGTTCTGTTCACCGACCAAGCGCGCGACCTTGCGCACGAGTTCGAGGCGAAGCTGGTCGACGTTCGGCTTCGCTTGCGCTTCATCGCGTTTCGGTTTGGCATCGCGTTTGTTCGATCGGTGCATGGGATCTCCGGGCATGGGTGATCGTTTCCGCGCGCGGATCGCGCCGGAGTCAGGGGGCGCGGGGGAGTCGACCCCCGCATCAACAGTCGCCCCTCGCGTTGAAATGCGAGGGAGGCGGAGCGCCGGAGGGCGCAACACCTGTCTCCCGCCTCCGCCCTCGCGGGCTTCGGCGGGGCGCGCTCTTATCCGAGAGCGCGTCGCCTTCCGGCGCTCCACCTGCGGCTTTTCTGTCCCCGGGGCCGTGCTTCCGGGTACTAGGCGGAGAACTCTTCGCCCTCCCCAGCGGGGCAGCTTTCGCCGCCCCTCGCCCGTGCCCGTCCAGCCATTGAAGGCAGCCCCACGTAGTTGGGGCGGACGGCTGCCCGAGGCCTCCCGGTGCTGAGGTTACGAGCCTCAACAGCAGGCGCCGCACCCACCCCGCGTTTTTGCAGCGTCCTGCAGAACGCCCCTCGCGTGGGGTGGCTGATAGGAATATAAGCATAGGATAATAGTGGCGATTATCCCGTACTTGACGAGCGCCCTCATGCAGTGGCATAGGATTCTCCGATCTAGGGTACAGTCCCTAGAGGGAGAGGAATCATGGCTAGTCGTGGTTGGAGATTCGTCGAGTGGCTCGGTCGTTTCGAAACACTCCACATATTGCTGTCGGGGGAGTTTGTACGCACATTGCTTTGGCCAACGGTGTCGGCTGTGTTGACCGGAGCTACTGGAATCTTGGGGGGCGTCCCCCTTATGTGGGTGTTTATGGCCTCTGCGCTTACATTCATGGCTGTGACGCAAAGCCTTTTGCGAGCCGATGAATGGCGCGAAAGGAAAGACCCACTAAATAAAATAAGTGTCGTTGGTACATACTTCGCTGGCGAGCTGGCCCCAGCGCCGCTGCCAATATCACCGCCAGCCGGCAATCGGCATCAGCGTCGCGCGCAGATAGCTCAACCGCAAGGACCGGTTCGAATACTTCCACCCAATGCCCTAGTTGCTGGCGTTCCAAGAACACTAGACGGTGGCCAAATAAGCGTGGAAATCAAAAACTCGGCTTCGTTTCCAATTTCGGTCATTTTGCAAAACGCAGCGACTGAGGTAGACGGCAAAACGCCGCCGCGCTCTGTTTTCCCTAAGCCTGCGGGTACTATTCCGCCCGGCGGTAGGGCTCGCGTTCCAGATGAGCGCATCAATATGAACGGAACACCGTGTGGCAGGCTCTCAGGAAAACTAGACATGCTCATAAAGTACGGTTTGCCTGGGGAAGAAAACTTGGAATTACGTTTGATTGCGGAACTCGACATTGTAATGGAAGATTTTGGTTTAGTTACGCAGGTATTGGCGGGATGGCGCAATTAGCACCCCTCAATCACCGCTCCGAAGATGTCCGCGTTGAAGCGGTTATTATAGCGGAACTGGAACTCGGCGACATAGAGCGGCATGTATTTGCGGCTGACCTTGTGGAACGAGCCGACGATACCGCGCTTGAAGATAGACCAGAAACCTTCAATCGTATTGGTGTGAACTGCGCCGATGACGTATTGATGTGCGGCGTGGTGGACAGTTTCGTGTGGATAGCCGGTCAGCGACCTATAGACGTTGCTTTCGTCGGTTGCGAGCAGGCTGACTTTGTTCGACACGACCTCCCGCACGAAGGCTTGAGCGTCAACGCTATTCACGCTTTGCAGAACGCGAGTAACGACGTTGCCCTTGCGTTGGATGGCTCCGATGATCGGAGTTTTTGTGGACGGCGCGTGCTTGCCGCCTCTGCCCCGCTTGTCGGCGTGTTTGTTCTTGTCCTTGCCACCAATAAATGTTTCATCGACCTCGACAATGCCGCCAAGCTTATCCATGTCACGTTCGACCAACGCCGTTCTGATCCTGTGGCACATATACCAAGCGGTTTTGTACGATCCGAAGCCCATGGTCCGCATGATCTGGAGGGCGCTCATTCCCTTCTTGCTGGTGAGCATCATGTGAGTGACGCGATACCAGTCCCGGAGCGGTTTATTCGTGTTCTCGAATATGGTTCCGGCGATATGGGAGAAGCGGTAGGAGATACCCTCGCTGCAATCCATGCACTCCCATTTGAAGGCCATCGTCTTGAGCGCATAGACGTGGGTGCTGCCGCAACGCGGGCAATGGACGCCCTGCGGCCACCTGCGGGCGACCAGATAGGCCTTGCAGGCCTCTTCGTCGGGAAATATGGACTCGAATTGGGCGATGGTCAGTTGATGAACGGGCTTGGGGCGTTTCGTGCGGGCCATGGCGGCTCTCCTGTCTATGGAGGCCAATATGGCATGTAATTCGGCGCTCGTCAAGTACGGGATAATCGCCATAATAGTCGTGTCAAGGGGTTTCGATTGGGTTGCTCGGCAAACAGGATCAACCCATGAGTAAGCAACATCAATACATAATCAGGTCCAACCGCGAACGGCGTTTGATGCCGCGATAAACTTTGGATCGGGCTTATCTTTTTTATCGGGCGGCAAGATTAGGATGGGTCGGAGCGCTGATCTAAACTCTTTAAGCCCACCATCATGCCCCGTCGTCTCAAACTCACTAACCTGATGCTCGTCAATAAGTACCTTGTAAGTGTCGTCGAAAGTCACAAGCGCACGATCGAAGGCTCGATGATGAAGCGCACAAAGCGACACTCCGTTCGAAGTTTGATCAGTGCTGTCAGGATGTGCGGCAGGCAATATGTGAGCTGCATCCAACAATTTTAGCTGCACGCCACACATCGCACAGCGATGGCCATACGCAGTTAAAACCCGATCCCGAAAATTAATATCCCGAAGCGCCTAGAGGTGGTCCCGGTTTACGGGACAGAATGGCGGCTTGGCTAAGGTGGATTCTGGGTTCGATTATGCCGCCAATTTCTCCTCGTTTGCCTGCGTAGCATAGACTTCGTCGGGCGTCCTTCCGCCGAAGGCCGAGTGGGGTCGATCGGCGTTGTAATAGCCGATCCAACGACCGATCCCCATTCTTGCCTCGCTGCCGGTCTCGAAGGCATTGAGGAAGACGCATTCGTATTTCAGCGACCGCCATAGCCGCTCGATGAAGACGTTGTCCATCCAGCGGCCACGGCCATCCATCGAGATGCGGATGCCAGCGTCCTTCAACGTGTTGGTGAAGGCAAAGCTGGTGAACTGGCTGCCCTGATCGGTGTTGAAGATGCCGGGCCTGCCGTAACGGGTAATCGCCTCCTCCAGCGCCGCCACGCAGAAGTCGGCATCCATCGTGTTCGACAGCCGCCAGGCAAGGACCTTGCGGCTGGCCCAGTCCATGATGGCGACGAGGTAGAGGAAGCCGCGCCGCATCGGGATGTAGGTCACGTCCGCACACCAGACCTGGTTCGGCTGGTCGATGGTCAGATGCCGCAGCAGATACGGATAGATCTTGTGCCGCGGATGCGGCTCGCTCGTCTTCGGGTGCTGGTAGATCGGCGCCAAGCCCATCTTGCTCATCAGCCGGCGGACACGATGGCGCCCAACGCTACCCGCTCCGTTGCGTCGCAGCTGCCGCGCCATCTGCCGCGAGCCGTACCACGGCGTCTCCAGGAACTGCTCGTCAATGAGACGCATGAGAACCAGATTATCGGCGCCCTCCGGCATGGGCTCGCGGTAGAACGAGGAACGCGAGATCGACACCAATTCGCACTGGCGCACGATCGAGAGCCGTGAATGACCGGGATCAATCATCGTCTTCCTCCGATCCAGGCTCAGCAATCGAAGGCTTTGGCCAAAAAATCCCGTTCCACGACAAGCTGACCAATCTTCGCGTGCAGTTTCGTCAGCTCGGCGTCCCGGTTCTGCTCGCGCGCGCTGCCCTTCTCGTCGAAGACCTTGGCAAGCTTCTCGATCGCCTCGCGCTTCCAAGCCGCAATCTGGGTCGGATGCAGTTCGTGCTTGGTCGCCAGCTCCGCTACCGTCTGGTGGCCCTGGATCGCCTCAAGCGCAACCTTCGCTTTGAACTCAGCCGAAAACCGTCTCCGCGTCCTCATGGTGGATCGTCCTCTTCGTCGGCGAATCCACCTTAGCCGGCTGTCTCAGAAAGTGGGACCACCTCTGCCTTCATTGCATCTTCTAAATCGTAAGTGGAATAAGCAATGTCATCCGCAATATCCATGATTTGACATTCGATTGTTTTGATCGGCTCAGTGTACCCTTTAATTCCTGTAAGGTGCTCCTTAATCTCGCGAACAAGCGCGGCCTCTTCTTCGTAGTACCCCTTTTCGACGCGCGCTCCCTTTTCGCGTACTGGAATCTTTTTGTCATATTTCAAGATGGACGCGAGTGTCCGATAAGTGAGATTTAGCCCCGCGCGCATATCTTGCCCGTCGATGAACTCGACAGCTGGGAGGCCTTTCGTTCTCTTTTTTTCAATTCGGCTCAAAATCCGCAGCGTCTGAGCATTGCCTTCGAATCCGCCCAGTCCATGAGCGGACATACAGGTATCGAGGGCGACCTCGCCGTTGTGGCCAAATGGCGGATGGCCTAAATCATGAGCGAGTGCTGCAAATTCTGCAACGTCTGGCGATATTTGGTAATCGCTGTCGGTCATTTCCGAAAAATTTTCGTAATTCAGCTTAATCGCAATGCTTTTGGCGATTTGTGCTACTTCAATTGAATGAGTCAGACGATTTCTGAAAAAATCAGATTCACCGGGAAAGAGCTGTGTCTTTCCTTGAAGACGTCGAAAAGCTGGACAATGCACTAGCCGCGCGTAGTCAACCCGCCAAGCGGTTCTGTAAGGCTCGTTTTTGTCAGGGTCTTCAACTTCGCGCTCTACATCGCCAGCCGTATAGAAAGGCTTGGCGATCACCTTTTGCGTTCCGGCACCCCATTTGTTTTATTACGCGTGCGCCGGTTGACCTGTTCTTTATTGGCGCGGTTTGAATTGGTGTTTTCTAATCGAGACCACCTATTTTCGCGCGCAGTGAGTTCTCGCGCGGCTCTCATCGCTTCGTACTCTTGCCAACCCGTCGCGGAGGCTTTCTTCGAGTCCATGAAGCCCTCCCGAATCGCATCAGGCAACGCCATTGTACCCCCCTAAATAATAACTCCTTGCGCTATTGGACGATCCAAAAGGCACACGATCATGATTGCTGTGGAAAACAGCCGACTAAAGTATTCCGTCTGTTTCGAGTTTTGCAACTCCAAATCGAACTTTTGACCGATATTCTATCGTCGCCAACGACTTAGGGATACTGCTTTTAGCTACACCCCGTCGTCGACCCGCAGGTATCGCACTTCATGCAGGTGCCGTTGCGCACGAGCGTGAAGTTGCCGCATTCGCCGCAGGCTTCGCCTTCGTAGCCCTTGGCGCGGGCTTCGGCGCGCTTCTCGGAGACGTGCGCGCGGGCGTCCTGTTCCAGCGCTTGCGCCGGCGAGAGTTTGGCGGCGGGTTCGGCTTTCAAC